>Ga0182024_10018853_pt1 | contig 12795 bp, 11 predicted proteins | sample P32metaG_FD_120480 | JGI IMG/M metagenome (GOLD analysis project Ga0182024, IMG submission 120480) | Permafrost microbial communities from Stordalen Mire, Sweden - P3-2 metaG (Illumina Assembly) | ecosystem: Environmental > Terrestrial > Soil > Wetlands > Permafrost | place: Sweden: Stordalen... | reverse complement strand
GCTCTGATCGCCGATCGCGATATACTTGCCGTCCCACATCGTGCCGGCGGGCGTGATGATCGAAAAGCCGCTCGCCGTCAAAGTGGTCTCGGATTGCTTGCCGGCGAGCAGCGCGCAGAACGCCACGCCGTTGTGCTCTCCGACGCCGATCAGGTTGCCCTTTTTATCGTAGCCCATCGGCCACATCGAGCTGCAGTCGCCGTCGCTGTAAACCGCTCCGTCGCTCGGATTGCCGCCCGCGTACACCGTGACTTCGCCAGGATTGAGGCTCGTAATTGCGACGTCGCCGTGCTTGTCGACGGAACATCCAATCGGCTCGCCGCCGGGGCTGTACGTATTGAGCGCGGTAGTGCCGCCGTGCGCGTATTCGACCGCGGTTCCGTTGCCGAGGTTGGTAACGTACACGTCGCCGCTTGTGTCGACGCAGCCGCCGTACGGGTCGGAGAAACCCGTGAGTTGGCCGACGAGCAGTCCTGAGGGATACTCGTAGACGTTGACGGCGCTGTTCGCCCAATCGGTGGAATAGATCAGCGTCGACGCTTTCTTTTTATCGGGGAGCATCCACCCGTGGCCGGCCACCGGAGCAGCACTCTGCAGCGCCGGGCCGCCGCATCCGGCGAGCGCAACCCCGGCGAGAAGCGCTACGAAATAACGATTACTCATACACCACCTACTTCTTGGTGCTTAGTGCCGCCCCGTCGGGTTCCGAGAGTCCGGTGGTGATCGTCTGCGTCGCCGTACCTCCGGCCGGATACTTCACAATAGCCGACAGTCGGGGCGCTGTTGAGCTCGGTCGGCGCGATCACGCGCAGGCCTTTGTGCTTCTTGCTGCCGAGATTGTTCGTGATCCAGAACTGCCAAACCGCACCGGCGCCGCTCAGCGACGTCGAACCGACGACGCTTCCCGTCGATCCGGAGAGTGAGAGTTTTATCTGATAGAGCGTTGACCCGGCGCCGGCTCCAAACGCCAAGTCCGTGCCGTCCCATTGCATCGACCCCGCCGTTAGGCCGCTCGCGCCGCTCACCGTAATCGTCTCTACCGTCGAGCTCCCCTTGGGAAGCTCGAAGAGCGCGTAGCCGCCGGTGCCGTAGGCGTCGCAGTAGAGGTTGCCGTTGTTGTCGTAGCCGCAGCCGGGAAGCCCATTTTGGCCCGACGGCGTGTAAGTCGTCGGCGTTCCGGAGCCGTTGGGGAAGACGACAAAGCAGTTTCCGCAAGTGCCGAGCACTCCGAGTGCGAGGTTCCCCGTCACTGGATCGACGGAGCAGTTGAGTTCCGGAGCGCCCGGAAGATCGAGCGTCCGGATCGGCGAAGTGCCGCCGTGCTTATACACTTCGACGGTCGTACCGTTACCGTTGAGAATAAAAACGTCGCCGGCTTTGTTCGAGCAGACGCCCGACGGCGTTTGAAATCCGGTTAACGTGCCTTTGAGCTTACCGTCGGGATACGAATAGACCTCAACGTCGTTCGCGCCCTGGTCCGCGACGTAGAGCAGGCTCTTGGACTTCTTCGCATCGGGTGCCATCCACGAACGCGCTGCGTTCGCACCCGCAAATTGGGATGAATGCGCTGCGCCGGTGGCGCCGTTGAATCGCAACTGCGCGACGGTGTTCTGACCCGTAGTGCCGAGTTGCGCCGGCGAAATGCCGCCTCCGCAGCCCGCGAGCAACGCCACCATTACGGCTGATGCCAGCGTTTCGTGCACCAGATGTAAACGCATTTTAGTTCGGCGCCTTGCTTATCGCGGCCCCGAACGGATCGGTGAACCCGGTGAGCGTCTTCGACGGGCTGCCGCCTTTGGGATACTTCCAAATCCCGACGTTCGCGGAATAGACGTTCGGCCCAATCACCTTCTTGCGGGCGATGAAGTACTGGAAGATGCCGTCGGAATCGGTCAGCGATGTCGTGCTCTCGACCTTGCCGCCCGCGCCGTCGGTCCGGTAGATGTTACCGTTCTTCGCGTCGCCGACCGTAACGTACTTGCCGTCCCCCTGCACGCCGCCCGGCGTAGTGATCGACACGTTCAGCGTGATCTCGCTAAAGCTGCTGCTGCCTTTCGGCAGCTCCGCGAACTCGAAGTTGCCGCTGCTGTCCTCGCCGTCCAGGAAGATGTTGCCTTTGTTGTCGTAGCCGATTTGAAAGCCGAGGTGGAGATTCGAATCGGTCAGCACGGTCGGGCTACCCGACGCGTTGGCGAAGATCGCCACACCGCCGCCGCTCCCTCCGCCCGAGGCCTCGAAGTCGACCGCCGCGAGGTTCCCGGTCGTCGGATCTACGGAGCATCCTTCCATGTATTCGCCGGGATTGCTCAACGTGTTGATCGGCGACGTCCCGCCATGCGCGTACTCGAGAATCTCATACTGCGCGAAGGTCGTGAAGAACACGTCGCCCTTCTTGTCGACGCACTCGCCCTGCGGTTCACCCAGCCCGGTAAGCGTACCCATCAGCACGCCCTTCGGATACGAATAGACGTACACGTCGCCGGTCTGGTCATCGAGATAGAGCAGATCCGACTTCTTCGCGGCCGGATTCATCCAGCTCCGGCCCTGCGCTCGTCGAAGGGCGACAGGGGGCCGCACGTAACCACTCGCGCTTGCCACGCCGCTAGGTCCGCTCAACCCCGTCGTCTGACTGCAACCGACCAACGCAATCGCGGCAGCTGCCGCCACTGTCAGCAAACTCAACCGTGAACTCATAAGCACCTCCCTGCGCCGAGTCACGGCGCGCCTATGCTTTTGCCCGATTCGACGTTCGTCGTCCTGCCGGCGCTTCCAAGACGCTTCGAAGACGCCCGGTGCGTACCATCAATGCACCGGGCGCTGTTGCGTCCGGGAAGCCAGCATCAAGAAGGAGCAGAGAACATGTTTTCAACGACTTTCAAATCCAAGCGAGCGGCAGTCGCCGGCGCGCTAGCGCTCGGCGTCGCGGTGGCGGCTTCGAGCGTTACGATCGCTCGGGCCGGACACGTCTTTCCGGACAAGAGTAAGACGTTCACCTGCAGCAGCGGCACGGCATGCGTCGAGGGCAACTCCAGCGGAAGCCACACGTGGGGCGTCTACGGCGCCGGCGCGATCGGCGACGGCGTTCACGGAGTCACTTCTTCGACGAATGGAAACTCCGGCACCAGCGGCATAGCCACCGGCCGGCACGTGCTTGCGTACACGCCGGAGTCGGCTTCAGCGACAATTGAAGACGTCGGTACGGCGCGCATGTACGATGGCGTCGCCAACGTGCAGATCAGCCCGGATTTCGCTTCCGTCATCGATCGCAGCTGGTACTACGTGTTCCTCACGCCGTTGGGCGACACGCGCGGCCTCTACGTGAGCGTCAAGACGCCGGCGGCGTTTCAAGTCCGCGAAACCCTCCGTGGACGCAACTCGTTGGCGTTCGATTACCGCATCGTCGCGCATCCGCTCGGTGCGAGCAACGACCGGCTACCGGCAGCCACGCGCAACACTCGGATCGCGAGGTTCATCCACCCGGCGCCGTAGCCGGCAAAGGAATGTCGCAGGGACGGGATCGCCGATCGCGTCCCTGCGTCATTTTCAGGGCGTTACGCTGAAAATTATGCCGCAGCCGTTGCCGCTGCAGCCCGTGCCGCCGCCCCTATAAGTAGTGCCGTAGAGCGCGCCCTTGAACGCGATCACCGGCCCCTGCGGATCCGAGCCGTCGTTGCCCCCTGCAAAACTGTAGAGCACATTTTCGCTCCCCGTTTTGCTGATCTCGTAGACGGTGCCGACGCCGGTCGTGCCGCCGCCGATCGTCGTGCTATAGAAGTTGCCGTTGAGATAGAGCAAACTTGCGCCCGGGCCATTGCCGTCGGGAATGTCTTGGAACGAGTAGAGCGTTTTCAGCTTACCCGACTTCGTGATGCTGAAGAACGTCCCGGAGCTTTTTGTGCCGCCGCCCTCCGTGGTGCCGTACAAGACCCCGCCGGCCGCGGTGAGCGCGTTGGGAAACGCGCCGTCCGAAGTGCCGCCGAAGGTGTACAGCACGCGTTTCTTTCCCGACAGGCTCAGCTCGAAGATCGTCCCGCATCCGGTGCTGCCGCAGCCCGAACCGCCTTCGAGCGTCGCGCCATACAACTTGCCGTGAACGTACGTTAGGCCGGAGTAGAGGCGCGCGCCATCGCTGCCGCCGGTGAAGCTGTAGAGCACGCTCTCTTTGCCTGCGGCGCTGACCGAAAAGACCGTACCGCAGCCGGCCCCGCCGCATCCCGAACCGCCGCCGTAAACCGACGTCCCGTAGAGCGTTCCCTTGGCGACGGCCAAGTTGGCTTCGACGTCCTGCGCATCCGAGCCGCCGGCGAAGCGGTAGAGCACGCTTTCTTTACCGGACGTGCTTACCGTATAGACGGTGCCGTCGCCGGTGCCGCCGCCGCTCGTCGTACCATACAGCTTTCCGTGCAGCTCGGTCAGGCCGGCAAACGGCCACGAGCCGTCTTGTGCGTCGCTGAAGTTGCCGTTGAAATTGTAAACGACACGCTCGGTTCCTGACGAATCGACCGAAAAGACGGTTCCGCAACCGAGATAACAGCCGTTGCTGCCGCAGCTTGCCGAACAATAGTTTTTCGAACCGTTCAGCGTCGTGCCGTACAGCTTGCCATGCACCGCGATCAAGCCCGCGAGCGGGCTTGCGCCGTCAGGCTCTCCCTTGAAACTGTAGAGAAGCTTATAGGTGCTGCTCGACGAGTGCGCTTTCGCGGCGGGTGGTGCGCTCGTCGACGTCGAGGGAGCGAAATGGCTGCCGCCGCATGCGGCCAAGAGCGACGCCGCAACAATAGCGGCGAGAGGCAAGAACGGTCGTTTCATCAACCGTCCTTTTCTGCATGCTCGTCCGTTCCTTCACGCCGAGGAATGGAAAAAACCGCGGGCGCCCAAAGAAGCTTCCTCAGAATGACAACGCGAGGGCTGAGGATTACGAAGCGCGCTTACGATTCGGCTATGCGCGAGATCGAGGACCTAACGATGCGCGGCGACTGCCGCTCGGCGGCTGAAACGGAGTACTATCACGTACTCTGCGCGCTGGTCGCTGAGTACGAGCAGCGCGCCGGAGCCGACCGTTGGCACAAGCTCTCTCCGATGGAAGCGCTGCGCGAGCTGATAGAACCTAAGGAGGCTACGCAAGCGCCGTCGTCTGATGCAGGTTAGGGAGCCTGCCGCTTCCAGCGCGCTACGTTGATGCCGGCGATCAAGAGCCAAAGCATCAGCGATCCTTCAGCAAGGATTCCCAAAGCTTCAAGATAGCTTGAAAAGTGACTCGCCACGGGTAGCGAAAAGACAACCCATCCCAAACCCGCCAGCACCATCAGAGCACCCAGAACGCGCGGCAAGAAGATCGATCTGATAATGAGGTAGCCGATGAGCAGGCAATAGCCCGCGAAGAGCAAGAGCGGGCTGACCGCAGACGGCAAGAGATGAAAGACGCCAAGAGCGCCAATGACGCATCCCGCGAGGCTAAAGCACGCCGCTATTAGTGAGAGGCTCGCGTTCACCGGCTTGAACAGATTATAGAAGAGCAGCGTCAACGCGACATAGAACCCGTACCCGATGAGGCTCACGGCGTTCCCAACGGAGGGAAGCCCGTGGCTGTGCAGAGTCTCGCCGAGGATTGCGATGAGAAAGTAAGCCAGATAAACGATTCCGATCGTCCTCGACGTACGTGGAGGCGCTGCTGTATGTAGTGTCATAAATTCGTCCTCTCCTTAAGGGAGACCGTCCGCCGCGCCCGATCCCTCTTCACCGTCGTCCGGCTGAGGAAGCTCCAACTTTGGCAACTTGCGATACTCTCCGCGCAGGTAGACGCCCATGTCGTGTTCTTTCTGCAGTTCGGCTTCCGATTCGCGCTCGCCACGAGCTTGGAATAGGCGCGCGAGCCAGTCAATTTCCGAATCCGGGTAATCGTAGCCGAGCAGTTCGATGATATCCTCTGCCAGGAGCGTCTCGATATCCCAAGCGTATTCGCGAAGGTCGACGCCGGCTTCGAGCGTTCCGTAGACTGCCACCATCGGGACGCTCGTCGGCTGGAATCCAATGATCTTAAAGTCCTGACTGACGAACTCGACGTTTGAACGATCCGCCAGAATCGGCCGAGTATGAATGACGCGGATGTCGTCACCTTCATGTTGCCACGCCTCCTCCAACACGACGTGCCCCACCACCGGAACCCGTAGAAACACAGCCGGATGAAACGGCCCGAAATCCTCGTCTTGACCGGCGCGAATGAACGGCGGCGGCGGCTCGGAAATGTCGCCGATGCGTGACCCGATGAGCTCGTAGGCCGTCGCGTCGAGCCGTTGCCCGAAGTCAGATTCGAACGCCAGGAACGTGCGCCAATCGTCCTCGGCCTCCGAGCCGCTCTGCTCGCCTTCGACCTTTTCATACACGTCGGGAATGTACGACGCTACGAATATCCCCGAGCGAGATACGATGTCGAGCAAGGGAGTGAGGTCGTCCAATAGCGCCTTCGCTTGCTGCTCGTAACGAAGACGCCGTTTTACGATCTTTCCGCCGCCTTCGTCCGGCGCATCGGCAAAGTCGCTTGCGGCACCCTCGAGGCTCGTCGCACGCTCCAAAAGGTCGGCAAGCGTGATCCCGCGTGCCTCTTTACGTTTTGATTCGGACTTGGCTTTGCCCATGTGGTTGCCTCTTTAACGTTTTGCGGTGACTGTATTGGCCGTCCCATTGAACTCTTCCGTCGAAGGTCACGGTTAAATCTCGACGCGCTCGCCGACCCCGCTCCAGGACCGCGTGCCTAAACGTCGGCCGGCACACGGGTCCGGCTCAACAGTGCGACGAAAGGGAATTCTAGTACTAAGGTATCTTCCAATCGAGGCGAGGATGAAGCAATGGCAGGGCAACAACGAAGAAAGCAAGTCGTAGACGGTATAAAAAAGGGCGCACCCAAGCGCCGTTCAGCCAAGAAGCATTCGGTTAGAAAAAGCACGTCGGTGAAAGTCTCAGCCCTCCTTTCGCCGGGTACCGTCGAAGGCCTCACCGACCCCACGAGTGTCCGCCGTTTCCGCACCTCGATGCGGCAACGTACGCCTGCAGAAGCCCGTAAGCTTCTCGTAACGTCCGGCATATACACTGAAGCCGGCAGACTGAGCGAGCATTACCAAGAAGACGATTGAACCGTCTCGCCGCCAGCTTCATCCTCGGATATCATGGTTGCGATAAGGCTGTTGGCGATGCCATCGTTAGCGGCGCTAAGGGTTTCCAGCCGAGCGACAACGATTACGACTGGCTAGGCGGTGGCGCCTACTTCTGGGCAAAAAAGCCCGCGGCGCGGTTTAGATTTTGCCAAAATAGAGGCGAAAAGAAAAGGCGGCACGAGGATTCAGACGCCTTTTGTAATCGGTGCCGTTATCGATCTCGGCTTCTGCTTGGATCTAGTAACTACCGCGGGGATTGAGCTCGTTAAACTTGCGTATAAAGACCTGCGCGACAAGACCGCGGCAGAAGGGTTTCCTCTGCCCAAGAACGAGCTGGGGCGAAACAAGCTAGATTGCGCCGTGATCAACTGGCTGCACGAAAACCGCGCGAGCGATGGGGAGGAGCCGATCGATACCGTGCGTGGCCTTGGAGTATTTCACGTTCCCAGAAGCCATTTGCGAGGCTCACCATAACACCAGGAGAGGCACACTCTTCGACAAGCTCAGGGTGACAATGGGAGCGCCCAGGGTGACATTGGGAGCGCTGGAGGACGACACAAGGCGCGCCGCGACACGTGCGCTAAAGAATAGCGATGCGCCTGCAAACAATAACCATTGCCGCCGCCTTCATGCTGGCGGCTGCGAGCATCGCCGCCGGTGACCAGGGGAGCGGGCAAACAATCGTCGCTAAGCTTCAGTGGCGCAGCGTCGGGCCGTTTATCGGCGGCCGCGTCGTTGCCGTTGCCGGAGTGCCGGGGCAGAATCTTTTCTACATGGGCGGCGTCGACGGCGGCATTTGGAAGAGCACCGACTACGGCATAAAATGGGTGAACATCTCCGACGGTACGCTGCCCGGCGATAGCAACAGCATCGGAGCGATCGCCGTGGCGCCTTCGAATCCCAAAGTGATTTGGGCCGGGACCGGCGAGAGCGACATCCGCGGCGACATGATCACGGGCGACGGCGTCTTTAAATCAGTCGATGCCGGTAAGTCGTGGCAATATGCCGGTTTGCGCGACACCCATACGACCAGCGCAATCGCGATCGACCCGCGCAACGCCGATGTCGTCTACGTCGCTTCGATGGGGCATACATTCGCGGCCAATGCCGACCGTGGCGTTTTTAAAACCACCAACGGTGGCAAGACGTGGACGAAGGCGCTCTTCGTCAACGACGCAACCGGCGCGATCGCGCTTTCCATGGATCCGAACCACCCGGAAACGCTCTACGCGGCGATGTGGCAAGCGCAGCGCCAGCCGTGGAGGCTGGTGAGCGGCGGCGCGGGCAGCGGATTGTACAAGACGACCGACGGCGGCGCTCACTGGACGAGACTTTCACACAATCCCGGCTATCCGCGCGGCGTTCTCGGGCGTATCGGCGTGGCGGTTTCGCCGTCGGACCCGCGCGTCGTCTACTCGATCGTCCAGGCGAAGGCCGGCGGCATCTTCCGTTCCGACGACGGCGGCGCAACGTGGCGGCGCACCAACGACGACATGGAGCTGCGCCAACGCGCCTTCTACTATATGAGCGTCTACGCCGATCCTACCAACCCCAACGTGATTTACGTGCCGAACGTACAAGCGCCTTGGGTATCGCGCGACGGGGGGAAAACGTTTCGCTCGCTGCGTCCGCCGCATGGCGACAACCATATCGTCTGGGTCGATCCGCGCAATCCGAAGATCTTGCTCGAAGGTAACGACGGCGGCGCGACGGTCTCGACCGACGGCGGCGAGACCTGGAGCGGCGAACACGATCAACCCACCGGCCAGTTCTATCACGTCTCCCTCGACGACCGCTTCCCGTTTCACATCTACGGCGCGCAGCAAGACGAAGGCTCGATTGAAGGCCCGAGCGCATCGGTGAACGGAGCGATCTCGGGCGATGAGTGGCAACGCGCGGCGTACGGCGAAAGCACGTTCGTCGCACCGCAGCCGGGCGATCCCGAGATTACCTATGGCAGCGGCTACTTTTCGATCTTCCTGCAATACGACGCAACGATCGGTCAGTACCGCAGCGTCAGCCCCTGGCCCGATTATCAGGAAGGCGGCTACTCGGCCGAGCTCAAGTATCGTTTCGGCTGGACGCATCCCGTGCTCTTCTCGCCGGCAAATCCCAAAGAGCTGCTCGTCGCTTCGCAGTACGTACTCAAGAGCGACGACTACGGGCGCACCTGGCAAACGATCAGCCCCGATCTCACGCGCAACGATCCTACGACAGAGGCCCCGACGGGCGGCCCAATCGACCTCGATCAAACGAGCGCCGAAGTCTATCCCGACGTTTCGTCGCTAGCCGTCTCGCCGCTCGACAACGGCGTGATCTGGGCGGGCTCGGCCGATGGCCTCGTGCATGCTTCGACAGGCTCAGCACAGGCTCCGCAATGGCGTAACGTGACGCCGCCCGATTTACCGCAGCCGGCGAAGATCAGTTCGATCGAGCCGTCGCACGTCGCAAAGGGTACGGCCTACCTGACGGCATCGCGGTATATGTGGGACGATTTCCACCCCTACGTCTACGAAACGACCGATTACGGCGCGCACTGGACCGCGATGACCGCGGGCCTTCCCGGCGATCAATACGCGTTTGTCGTTCGGCAAGATCCCAACGATGCGAACCTGCTCTTCCTTGGAACCAAGAGCAGCGTCTACCTCAGCTTCGACGGCGGCGCGGCATGGCAGCCGCTCGCACTCAACTTGCCGAAAGTCCAAGTGCGCGACCTCGCTATCGATACACGGCAAGGTGCGGTCGTTGCGGCAACCCACGGCCGCGCCTTTTGGGTGCTCGACAATCTCGCGCTGCTCGAGCAGCTTTCGCGCGAGGGCTCGACCCTCGCGGGCGGCGCGTCGCAGGTTTTTGCGCCGCAAACCGTGTGGCTCACGCACGCCTACGGAGGGCCTCCGTACCCAAACTCCGCAGCGGGTGAAAACCCGCCGTTCGGCGCGACAGTCTTCTTCAACGCGCCGGCGTCGTACGACGGCACGACGCCGGTAACGCTTACGTTTAGCGACGCCGCGGGCAACGTAGTGCGAACGTTCGCGCTGCATCGCAAAACCAAACCGCAGCCTACACCCTCGGCCGGGCCGCTCTTCGCGCCGGCCGCGGGGAAGCGCCGAGCGGATATCGAGGCGACTGGCATTACCGCGGGCGCAAACCGCTTCCAGTGGGATCTGCTCTATCCCGACGCCACCGAGGTCACCGGGTTTCAGCCGCCCGTTGCCGCGGGCGGTGAAGACGACCAGGTGAGCGGCCCGGTCGTGCTCCCCGGTAAGTATACCGTGACGCTCGACTACGGCGGCGCGCAGACGCATGCATCATTCGATGTAACGCTCGACCCGCGCATTCACGTTGAGCCCGGCGCACTCGCCGCCCGATTCGCGCTCGAACAACGCATCCACGCGGCGCTCGACACGCTCGACCGCAAGGTCAACGAGGCGTTAGCGCTGCGCAGCCGCGCGGGACCAAACGCCGCGCTCGATGCCGCAATCGGCGACGTCGTGCAACTCAAGATCGGCTCGAGTGAAGGCGGCCTGCTCTACGAAACCAAGCTGCGCGACCGCCTGGCCTTCCTCGCAGCCGACGTCGAGATGGCGTACGACCGGCCGACCGCGGCGCAGTTCGCCGTCTTCGACGAACTCAACGGCTTGACGACAACTGCCGAAGCAAACCTCGCGAGCGCGATGGCGCAAGCCAGGTAAGGTGGCCCTCTAGTTTTCTAGCGCCCGGGTCTGCTGCATCACAAGCAGTTCGAACGTGCCCGGCACGGCGGTGTACCGATCGCGATACGACGTTGGGTGCGGGTTTGCAATCAGCTTGGCGGTGACGAGGTAGACGTCGCCGGTCTGCGTGTCGAGCGCCATCGTCCGCGCACCCAGCGCCGTCGTGGCGTTCTGCACGAGCGTAAACTGATTCGGCGCATATTCTTGGACGACCGTCAGCGTCGCGTCGCGCCCGTTGGACGCAAAGGCCAAACGTGAGGCCGGATCGTACCGCGTGGCGTCGGTCCCGGCGCCGGTCGGAATCGTGGCGACGAGCTTTCCGGAATCGGCATCCACGACGCCCATCTCACCCGTGCACGCGGTGAAGAGACGACGGTGTTGTTCGTCGATCGAAAGACCCGACGGATGCAGGCAGCTTCCTAGTGGGAAGCGCGCAGTGATCTTCGCGCTGCGCGCGTCGATCGCGACGATCTCGCTCGTGCTCTCGATGTTGTCGTAGACCATCCCGTGCCCGTCGACGGCCGGAAACTCCGGGCGGCCACCGAGCGGTATCGTGGCAACGACGGCGTTGGTATGTGCGTCGATTGCCGTTGCATCGTTACTGCCGCCGTTAAAGGTGAAGACGCGCGCGCTTGCCGGGTCGTAGACGATTCCGTCGGGGTTTTTCGCGCCGGTTTGAATCGTCGCGATCGTCGCGAGCGTCGAAAGGTTGAAGACGGTGACGGTTCCATCGGCGCCGTTGGAGGTGAAGCCCTTCTTGAGTTCGGGGGCAAGCGCGATGCCGTGCACGCCGGGCGTGTTGGGGATATCGCCAACGATGGCGCCGCTCCGCGGATCGACGACCATTACGTGCGTGGCGCGCGAAACGAAGAGCCTATGGGAGGAGGCGTCGTAGGTCAGGTAATCCCAACCACCAGTGCGGCCGAGCACGAACGTCCGCGCAAGGTGATACGCGACACCCGGGGGCGCGGCCGCGACCGGTGCCGCTGCCAGAAGAACCGCAAGAATAATAAGCCGCCTCATACGTCGCTGTTCCCCACGGCTCAGTTTCTTCACTTGTGACAACCGCTTGTTCGAGCGTAGCACACCGTGCTACACTCGAAGCCATGAGGCTAATAACTCAGCGTGAACTGCGTAACGAAAGCGGGCAAATTATGCGGGCCCTTGAGGCGGGCGAGAGCTTTATCGTGACCCGCGGTGGAACGCCGGTCGGCGAGTTGGTGCCGCTACGCCGGCGTGGCAACGCGGGACTAGCAACGGTCCTTGAGATATTCCGCGGTGCCCCTCCCGTCGACCACACTCGCTTGCGCAAAGATCTCGACGCGATCGCCAATCCCGATCCAAAACCGCGTGCCTAAACATCGGCGCGCTCTGCTCGACACGTCGGTTGTGATCGACCTCGAGCGCATCGATCCAGCCCGTCTTCCCGCGGAGCCGCTGATTTCGGCGATTACGATGGCGGAGCTGGCTGCAGGCCCACAGGCCACGGCCGATCCAACCGAACGCGCCCGCCGTCAGGATCGGCTTCAACGCGCCGAAGCTTCGTTTGCACCACTGCTCTTCGACGACGGAGCAGCGCGCGCATTCGGTCGCGTCTATGCTGCAGTGGCGGCCGCGGGTCGCAAGCCTCGCGGGCCGCGGGTCCTCGATCTCCTCATCGCGTCGATCGCGTTGGATGTAAGCCTTCCGCTCTACACGCGAAATCCTACCGACGTCGAGGCACTGAGCGAACTCATCCAGATCGTCGCGGTCTGAAACGCTCGTCGATTACCAGCTGATAACGATCAGACCGTTACCCACCGCATTCTTCCAGCCTTGCCAGCCAGTGAAGCTCTTGGCGCTAGGCTCGATATATGAGGAGCCGCCGCCGCCTCCGCCGCCGCTAACAGAACAGTAGCTTTCAGTCGAGGAACCAGCGCCGCCGCCTCCGC
>Ga0182024_10018852_pt1 | contig 12795 bp, 8 predicted proteins | sample P32metaG_FD_120480 | JGI IMG/M metagenome (GOLD analysis project Ga0182024, IMG submission 120480) | Permafrost microbial communities from Stordalen Mire, Sweden - P3-2 metaG (Illumina Assembly) | ecosystem: Environmental > Terrestrial > Soil > Wetlands > Permafrost | place: Sweden: Stordalen... | reverse complement strand
TTACGGGCGGGCGAGCTACCAACGTCAACACAGGATTGCCCGACCGAAAGATCAATTCTCTGCTGCCGATCGGTGAAGAGTTGTGGGTCGGCACCGACACAGGCTTGTATCACGGGAACGGCATAGGCTTTCGTCGGCTCGAACTTCCGTCGTTCCTCGGTAATGTCCAGGTTTTGAGCATCCTGCGCGATCATGACTCGAATATCTGGGTGGGTACGACGCGCGGGCTACTGCGCATCAACGGAAACAGCATTTCGTTCTCCGAAGAAACTGAGCTTTGCGGAGACGGCGGGATTACCGCTCTATTCGAGGACCGCGAAGGGAATCTCTGGATCGGAGGTGCCCGAGGGCTCGGCCGCATTCGGGACAGTGCGTTCGTCACTTATTCATCTGTTAGCGATCGTCGTTTCGAACACAATGGCCCTGTCTATGTCGACCCGAGGGGCCGCACCTGGTTTGCTCCGGCTCAAGGTGGGCTGTATGTTCTCGAGAACGGCCACATTCAACGCGTTACATCTATACCACCAAGTGACGTTGTCTATTCCATCAGTGGACGGGCAGATGTGGTGTGGGCCGGACGTCAACGCGGGGGACTCACCGGGCTACGATTTCGCAACGGTGCGATAGTGAGCCAGAGTTATACAGAGGCAAACGGACTGGCCCAAAACAGTGTCTATGCTGTTTATGAGAGCCGCGATGGCTCTGTGTGGGCCGGCACGCTCAACGGTGGCGTCAGCAGATTCAAAGATGGACACTTCACCACTTACACGACGACCAGCGGTCTCGCTTCGAATACCGTCTCGTCCATCCTTGAAACTCTCGATGGTGCAATGTGGTTTGCCACGCCGACCGGACTCAGTACCTTTTCAAACGGCCTATGGACAACCTATACAACGGTAGAGGGTTTGCCTTCCCCAGAGGTGAACTGCCTTTTCGAGGATTCATCCGGAACTCTCTGGAGTGGAACGTCTGCTGGTCTAGCCTCCTTTGCCTCTAATCATTTTCAAGTTCCTAAGGAGTCGCCCGACGTCTTGCGGGAACAAATCCTCGGTATGGCGGAGGACAAGAGCGGAAGGTTTTGGATTGCGACCTTACATCATGTTTTGCGCGTTCCGCGTGACAAACTGCTAAGTGGGGTTGTGCAGGCAGTCGATGTCCAAGAGTATGACCAGGCTGATGGTCTCGAGAGCACTGATGGAGTGAAGCGGAGCCGATCGGTGGTCTCGGATTCAGAGGGCAGGATCTGGTTCTCACTCAGCAGAGGCTTGTCGGTTGTTAACCCATCTCAGATCAATGACAATTCGCTTCCCGCGCTGCCTCACATTGAGGCGATCACCGCCGCCGACGATACCCTGAACGTCGCCGGAGTCGTTCAAATACCTCCATCTCCCCGGAGGATCACATTTGAGTACACGGGGCTGAGCCTCAGCGCGCCCGGACGGATTCGCTTTCGGTATTTTCTCGAAGGTTTCGACCATAGCTGGAGCCAGACGATTGCAGCGCGAGAAGCCGTTTATACGAACCTGAGTCCCGGCTCCTATCGATTCAGGCTAGTCGCCAGCAACAGCGAGGGGCTGTGGAATGGGCCTGAAACCTCGATCGCTTTGAACGTCGCCCCGGCCTACTATCAAACTTACTGGTTCCGATTGTCGTGCATAGCCGCCTTTATTGCGCTGCTCTGGGCCGGTTATCAAATGCGGGTTCACCAGTTGCAGCAGCAAGAAAAGAAATTCCGTGACGCGGTAGAAAGCATGCCGGCCCTGGCATTTGTTGCCGACCCCAAAGGCAATCGCACCTTTATGAACAGAGGTTGGCTCGACTACATAGGATTGAGTCCGGAAGAAGCGTCAGCGTCAGGATGGGAGAGGACGATTCACCCTGATGATCTCAACCGCATCACCGACCGGTGGCGCGCGTCCCAGACGACTGGCGAACCGCTAGATTATGAAGCGCGGCTGCGCCGCGGATCGGATGGAGTCTATCGCTGGTTCCTGATACGCGCCGTGCCTGTGCGGGATAAGCGAGGGAGGATTGTGAAATGGTGTGGCGCGGCGACCGACATTGAAGACCGCAAGCGTGCCGAACAGCTCCAGGCCGATCTTACCCATGCGAGCCGGGTCAGCACGATGGGAGAACTGGTTGCCTCCATCTCGCACGAACTCGCACAGCCCATCACGGCCACAACCAATAATGCCAAGGCATCTTTACGATGGCTTCAACGTGACCCGCCTGATCTGATGCAAGTTCGCAAAGGGACGGAGAGTATCATCGAAGCGGGGATATTTGCCACGGAAATCATCAACCGGCTGCGATCGTTGTACAAGAAGGCCCCTCCCAAACAGGAGTTAGTCGCGATAAATGAGGTCGTCAGCGAGATGGCCGGGATGATGAGAGGTGAGGCCAGAGGGCATGGAATATCGATCCGAACCGATTTGAAAGGCGATCTTCCCATGACCGTGGCAGATCGGGTGCAACTTCAGCAGGTGCTCATGAACCTGATGCTGAATGGCATCGAGGTGATGAAGGACACGGGCGGCGTGCTTGCGGTGAAGTCGCAATTGGGTGATGACGGCCAGATCGAGATCGCTGTAAAAGACACAGGGCCCGGTCTGCCCGTGGGCAAGGCCGACCAGATATTCGACGCATTCTTTACGACGAAGCCGCAAGGCAGCGGCATGGGCCTGGCAATCTGTAAGTCAATCGTCGAATCGCACGGCGGCCGAATTTGGGCCAACGGCAACGACGGGCGCGGCGCGGCGTTCCACTTCACCTTGCCAGCCGCTCCCGCGGAAACAAACCCTCCCGCGGATGCAGGGTGATTCGGCATTCAGCAGAGTGGCTTCGTGATAAAAAATCCCTCGGCTGCCTGCGTCAGGACTCATGCGCGTGTCTGATTCTCGATTTGAGAAGACCTGAAATGAATGGACTGCAAGTGCAGGAGTTGATCGGTCTCCAAACGACAATATCAGTGAGTTTCATGACTGGCCGTGGAGGTGTTCCGTCCACTGTCACGGCTTTGAAGGGAGGAGCGACGGACTTCCTCACCAAGGTCTGCCAGTGAAGATCACTGAATACCTCGCGCTACTCGCCCCTCCAATTGGCTCTCGCGTAAACAGCGCGAAGCTCGGATCTGCACTTTAGCGCGAAATCGTTGAGAGGATCTACGTGCTGCTCCAGAGCAACCGATTTGATCTGGTCGAGGCTCATGTTCTTCTCGCCGAACCTCTCGATGAGCTTCTTTACAAACGTTTCTGCCGCCTCTAGCACGCTGGCGGAGGCGAAAAGCCTAATCCGGTTCACCAGCGCGTACATCGCGACGATCTCATCGAGATTGTCCAAGCTCTGTGAAAGCGCCCTGGCATAGCACGATGTTCCCTGTTTTATGAACTCTGAGTAGAGTTCTTCGCGTTGAGCTATCTCTCGATTCGTTAACTCCCGCTGCGTCAGGCTTCGTTGCAGAACGAAATTGCTGAGGATCGGAGTTGAAGCGCCGATAACAGAACCACCGAGCACCGCCAAGATACTAGTTAGGGCGTTATCCATGTAGTCTTGAACCTGCTTTCGCGACTAAACCTTCTTGCGCTTGAGGTTTCTTCTATTGCGGCATCTGGCCGATCGCCCTCTTCAAGTCTGCCTCCGCAAATGAGAGATCACAATTTGCTTCCAGCAACGACTCGGTTGCGCTCGCCAGATCAGCATGACTCTGACTGCGGGCGGAGTTGAGCGCCGCTGTCTGCTCAAACTGGCGATCGGTAAGCCTGGCCGCTTCGGTTCGGACCTTCAAAACCTGTCCGGCAACATCAACCATCTGCCTGAGTTCGTCGACTCTGTCGTAAATGCCTTGAACTTGAACTTCAATCTCAGACTGCAGCTTGTCCACAGCAACTTCCGCAGAGTGCACCTCGCTCCGGGCTTCCCGAACTTTTGCTTCGCGCCGACCGCCGTCGAAGAGGTCGTAGCTGAGTGAAAACCCAAACGTGCCGAAATTGTGAACGAGAAGTGGCACCCCGCTCTGGTAGCTATACCGGGAAAGGGCTGTCACATCGGGGATGTAAGCGTCCTTGGCCGTTGCCAGGCCCGCTTGGGCCTTAACAAGAGTCTGTCGAGCCGCTTTGAGATCCTGGTTCTGGTCCAGTGCGATTCGTATTGCGTCCGCCCGCGATGGAATGTCGGGCGCAACCGCAGCCGCTCCACGGTCGAGATCAAGGGGGGTATCTACCGGAAGTCCAAGAACGTCCGCCAACTGACGCCGAAGATCGTTTCCTTGCAGACGTAAAGTCAGGCTCTCCTGCTGTGCCTGCAGGATGGAAGCTTTGCTCTGAAGAGCCGATATTTCAAGAGCGTTGCCCCTTGCTACGGCGCTCCGACTCTCTTCATCCTTGATCTGGGCTGCGGCCAACTGGTCCTGGGATGCCTGCAACTTTTGCTGATTGATCAGGATGTTGTAATACAGTTGACGCACTTGCAGTGCAATAGCATCCTGTGTCTGGTCAAGTTGGGTCTGGGCGACTAGAACATCTTGTTTGGCGGCAATGTTGGCTTGGTGGATACGAAACAGTTGAGTAAGTGGCTGTTCCAAGCCAACCCCTCCTGTATAGCTAGTGAGACCTCCTTGATCGATGATGAGCGGCGCTGAGGGTACGGGTCCGGTTGCAGGAAAAGTTCCTAACGCTCCTGCAGGTATTCGAACACCGGCAAGCTCTGTGATGTGGAGAACGCTGCCGCTGGTCTTGATTTGAGGTAGATAGTTGGACTTCGCTTGGTCCTTGTTGCTTTGCATCTGCTCGACAGAAAGACTGCGGAGGTGAATGAAGTGATTTCGCTTCAGGGCAAGGCTGATCGCCTGCTCAAGGGTCAGTTGCATCGGACTCGCAGAGGGTTGTTGCGCGACAGAACTCGTGACGAATGTCAAACCCAGGAATGCCAAGGACAAGCACAGCCTGACTGCTGCACGAAGCTCTCGGCGCGCTGCAGAGCCTGACTTCATAATCTGTCCCCTTTCATGTAGTGTGCTTCTCATTTGGCCTCCGCTGGTGCAGCAGTGACCTGTCGATACTGGGTTGGCACTGTGGACATGAAGGCAACCACGACAAGGCAAGCCATGCAGCATGTAGCCAGGAGAAGAAAGCTGTCAGAGATTGCCAGCGTAAAGGCTTGCTGGCGAACCTGAAGCCCCAGAACCTCCGCGGCGCGGCCCGTCGCAGTGAGGCCAGTCGAGTGTGGAGCGAATGCATGTTGAAGGCCGAGGAGTCTCGAATCGGTAAGGCCATTGCCAAGCTGGACATTCAGCCCAAGCGTGTTCGAATGGAACTGCTCTCGAACGGCGATGAAATGTCCCATAAATGTGGACCCCATCTCACCCCCAAATAAACGGGTGACCTGGAAGAAACCCGCAAAGGTCAACACGTCGACGGGACGTTTCAACGCACCGGTGTCTAGAAGTTCGAGCACGATAGAGCCAACCATCGAGTTGAAGGCTAGAGCCAGTCCCACGGCCATTACTGCCTGGGAGATTCCAAAGTCGGGCCCCGCCCACACCGAAGTGACACGCGCATCGAGCAAACATGCGACCCCTACCAGGCCGAAGCCGGCGGTAAGGATCAGACGGGGGTCAACTCTGCGCATCAAAGCCATTGCGGCTATGCCGAGCACGAATTGCGGGAGCGCTACCCAAGCCAGGACGGATGCTTCTTGCAGTGGAAGGAATCCTCGGACCGAGCCTAGAAAGCTGGGAATGCTCACAACTGTAGCAAGCATGATGAAGCGGAAACTAATAAGGATCGGAGCCAGCAACAGAGTGTTCCTGCGCATGAGGAATTGATAGTTGACCAGAGGGTTGGGCAGCAGGAAATGCCGAATGATCGCCGCTACTATGAGCAGGGCTCCTGCGGCCACCAGTCCTATGATGAGCGACGAATGAAACCAATCCAGTCGTTGCCCCTGGTCGAGCGCAGTATAAAGAAGGGCCGCGCCGAGACTCGCATACAGAAATCCCCTCCAATTAGGACTGGGATGCCCCGGTTGCGGTTTTGGAAGCGGCTGCCAGGGAATACCAAAGTGAACCAGCGCAATCATGATTGGAGTCAGGACGGTTCCGTTCCAGAAAATCCAACGCCAGGAGAGATGTTCGATGAAGAATGATTCCCACGCCTGCGCCGTATCTGTCGTGAAGACGATGTCCGTCGCATACATCGCAATCCCTACCAACACAAAACGTATCGGCAGGTTCCTGAGCACAAAGGATAGCGTCAATGGATAGAACGTACCCGCGCTAAGGCCAGCGATGATAAGCAGAGCGATCACTACTTCGAGTGAATGGCAAAAAGGGATCAAAAAACTTACCGCGGTAAAGATCCATGCGCAGGCCAAAAGTACTCGCCTGGGGCCGAGGAGGCCTCCCAGATATACAGAAAAAGGACCAATAAACATCATGGACGCGTTGAACGTGGTATTGATCCAAGATCCTTCATCGAGCCCTAGATGCAATGCGCCTCGTATGTCCGCCAGGCCCACGCTCATCAAGCGCCCTGTGCATGTCGCAATGAGTGCACCGAGGAGCACGCCGGCGACCCCCAGCAGTGGATGGGTTGTCACTACCGGGCGAATGTCTTGGGCGTTGACATTAGGACCTGTCATTGGCCACCGCCCGATCGTCCTCCACCCTTCCCGGTATGAACGGTGACAACAGCCGAGAATCCCGGCCGCAGCCGGTCAAGATAGGGCTGTCCGGGGAAGAACACAATCTTTACGGGCACTCGCTGAACGACCTTAGTGAAGTTGCCAGTCGCATTGTCCGGCGGCAACAGGGAGAACTGAGAGCCGCTGGCGGGAGAGAGCTGTTCGACTTTGCCGTGAAACACCCGCTCTGGAAAAGTATCGATACGGACATCTGCCGTGTCGCCAACTCGCATATTGGTCAGTTGAGTCTCTTTGAAATTCGCCTGCGCCCAGACTTCGCTCTGAACCAGACTGATCACCTGCGTTCCGGGAGCAACTAGTTGGCCGGCGAGGGCGCGGCGCTCCCCGACCGTCCCATTGGTCGGTGCAGCAATTCGCGTGTAGGCCAAATTCACTTGGGCGACGACAATGGCAGCCTTCTTCGCCTCTATATCAGCCTTGTAAACATCATCTTTTGTATTCAGCGCCTCCCGTTGGCGCTTCGCAGCTTCGAGTTGACTCTGGCTCGCGGCCAGGGCTCCCTCGGCGCGCGCGAGATCCGCTTTCCGCGCTTCAACGACTCCGCTGAGCTGGCCCTGCTGTGCAGTGGCCGTTTCCAGCTGCTGGTGAGTTGTCGCCTTTGAGTCGAACAGGGCCTGCTGACGACGCAACTCTGTCAAAGCGCGATCAAGTTCGGGGGTTGCCGAGGCGATGCCAGCCCTGGCGGCGTTGATGGCGGCCTCTGCCTGGACAATCCCCGCTTTGGCCGCGTCGATTTGAGCGTCCTGTATTCTCTTCTCCGCCTGATTGTCCGCAAGCGAGGCTTCAGATGCGGCGAGTGCGGCCTGGGCCTGATTTAAGGCCGCTCGATAGTCATCGTCGTCAAGCTCGATAAGACTCTGACCCGCCTTGACGCCCTGATAATCATTGACGTTCACCTTGCGGACCGTTCCGGAGATTCGCGTGCTCAGAGGCGTCATGTCCGCCCTCAGGTAGGCGTCATCCGTCTCCTGCTCTGGCCGGTTTCCTTGCCACCCCGTCAAGTGTCCGGCAATGCCGAAGAGAAGACCCGCAGCAGCCAGCAATACGATCAGCGGTATGAGTAACGATTTTTTATTCATGCCGTAAAGCCTCCGAGCCTGAATCAATTTCGAATGAAATGCCTCGTTGCTCTTCCGGCGCGCTCAATGCACACCGAGCACGCTGCAAGGAGCTTCTTGTGAGAGGTCATATACGGAACTCCAAAGACGGGATAAATAGAAGTCGTGCTGATGAAGACCAATAACAAGCAGATCTGCACTTTCATCTTTAAGAAAGTGAAGTATCGCCTGTACTTCTCGTCCTTCTACGATCGAGCCTTTTGCGCGAACTCCGTGCTCCTGCGCCAACCGTGAGGCTTTCTCGTGCAATTCACCATGGGCCCGGCGCTGGCCTTCCCTCATCGCGTTGGGAGCATTTGGATCGGCAACAATGGCGAACGAGGTATAGGCGGGAAGATCTCTCAGGAAGGACACCGTTGCGAGCTCGGCATTGCAGGCCCGTGCAAGGTCAATCGCCGCGCGAAGCGCACGCTGCGACTCAGGCAACTCATTCAAGGCGACGGCGATCTTAGAGAACATAAAGCGGCTCGAGTGGAGCTGATACGGGCTCTATCGTATGAGTCCAGCTCAAGTGGTCGCTATTACATGTTTCTGGTAGTGATCGTGCGGTCCTGAAAAATTGGGTAGGGTGTCATGGAGGCAAATGGCGATTTCATCTCTGTCAGATTGCGGACTTGTCTACAAGGAATATGTAATTTATCAAGCTCCTGTGGATTGCTACCATCACGCTGTTCACCTGCTGGAATGTTTCATTCCGGCTACATCCGACTCAACGTCTTCGACGACGCATACCGCGAGATGCGTTTTTGTGGTCGACTGTCACCGAACTGCAAAGGAGCTCACCGTGCCATACCGCAGCGTTAACCCGGCTACTGGAGAAGTTCTTAGGACGTTCACTGAGCACACTGATCAAGAGATGATGGAAGCTTTGGCCACCGCGGACAAGGCTTTTGCGTGTTGGGCCGCGCTCCCGATCGACGAGCGTGCAAAGATTATTTCGCACGCAGCTCAGCTTCTGCTCGAACGCAAGAGCGAACTGGCCAAACTAGCTACGCTCGAAATGGGTAAGCGCATTGCGGAGAGTCGCGGTGAAGTCGAATTGAGCGCCGCGATTCTGCAATACTTCGCAGAGAACGCGGCAGAATTCCTCGCGCCGAAGATTATCAAGTCTGCCATGGGAGATGCTCACCTCGAATTCTCGCCGTTCGGGGTTCTGTTGAGCATCCAGCCGTGGAACTATCCCTATTACCAGTTAGCACGATTCGTCGGACCTCATCTCATGTCGGGCAACGTGATGCTGTTGAAGCACGCACCAGGCGTGCCCCAATGCGCCGTCGCTTTCGAACAGGTTTTAAAGGATGCCGGAGTTCCAGTAGGCGTCTATACCAACCTCTTTCTCAACAACGATCAATCGGGCGCTTTGATCGATGATCCTCGTGTCAAGGCGATTGCCCTCACCGGGTCGGAACGCGCAGGAGAGGCCTTGGCATCCAGGGCCGGCAGAAACCTCAAGAAGTCTACGATGGAGTTGGGTGGAAGCGACGCATTCATTGTCCTCGACGACGCCGATCTCGACCATACCGTTGCCATGGCCATCCTCGGAAGGTTCGGGAACAACGGACAAACATGTATCGGCGCAAAGCGATTCATCGTTGTCGAATCGATGCTTGACAAGTTCCTCCCACGCTTCATTGCTGCCGCAAAAGAGTTGAAGCTCGGGGACCCGCTCGACGAAAGCGTGACCCTTGGGCCACTCTCGTCTGACAGTGCGCTGCAGCTGATCCTGCGGCAGATCAATGACGCAACCAACCATGGAGCAAAAGTCTTGCTCGGCGGAAATCGGGCGGGAACGGTTGGAGCGTTCTTGGAGGCTACTTTCCTCACTAATCTCACACCTGACAATCCCGCATACAGGCAGGAATTCTTTGGCCCAGTGGCACTTATTTTTCCGGCCAAGGACGAAGCAGAAGCGATTGCAATCGCAAACGATTCGCCGTTTGGCCTCGGCGGGTCGGTCTACTCCACTGATATAGAGAGGGCCAAACGCGTCGCCAGCCGTATCGAGACAGGAATGGTCTTCATCAACTATCCGGATATGAGCTGGCCCGATCTTCCGTTCGGTGGAGTCAAGAGATCTGGATACGGAAAGGAACTTTCCAACCTGGGGCTTGAGGAGTTTGTCAACAAGAAGCTCGTGCTCGTTCCCAATATTCCGGCGGAAGCCCACTAGCCGCCGGCTGTTTAGGAACAGAATCGGAGTCACCCAAGACTTGTATCAGTTCCGCGCTGGAGTAACGGAGGAGCTATGTTCAAGCCAAAGCTTGTAGTGACAATTCGATATCCCGCTGCTGTTGAAGAACGGTTGGAGCGAGAATTCGACGTGAGACGTGAGACGTCAGGTCGAGCACTGAGTTCAGCGGAGCTCTTGGCACTTGCTGAAGGAGCGGATGCAATGCTCATTACGCCAATGGACAGGCTCGACGCCGCCTTTTTCGAACGCGTCTCAAAATCCGTCAAGGTGATCTCGACATATTCGGTGGGACTCGATCACATTGATGTGAAATCGGCAGCGGCCAGAGACATTTCTATCGGCTACACCCCAGGAGCCAATTCCGATGCGACAGCAGAGATCGCTATGCTTCTTATGCTTGGGGCAGCGCGCAGAGCCTACGAAGGCCAGGAACTGGTGAGAACTCAGTCTTGGAGCGAAACCTCACGACCGATTCTGGGGTTGGAACTAAGCGGAAAGTCACTCGGCATTATAGGTATGGGCAGGATAGGGCAGGCCGTTGCAAAACGAGCAAGGGCGTTCGGCATGCAGATCCACTACGCCAACCCAGTGGAGTTATCTCAGGACATCACCGGAGAGTCGATCTATCACCGATCTCTTGCTGAGATGTTGCCACTTTGCCATTTCTTAAGCCTGCACGCACCTGAGACCGCGAAAACTCACAACATGATCGATGCGAAGACTCTTGCACTACTCCCTCACGGGGCAATATTGATCAACACAGCACGCGGGGGTCTTATTGTTGATTCGGATGTCATAGCTGCTCTGAAGAGCGGACAGCTTGCCGCCGCAGGCCTTGATGTCTTTGAGATGGAGCCCGCCCTGAACCCGGACTACCTTATCCTCAACAATGTGTTCCTCTTACCGCACCTGGGTTCTGCCACTATCGAAACGCGAACACGAATGGGCATGATTTGCTTGGACAATATCTCAGCAGTACTACTTGGCAAGACTGCGCCGTCGCTCGCACAGTCTTAGGTCGATCTCTGTGGCGATGCGCCGCTTCAATTCCACGGGACGCTCGCCACTATTATCGCTCCAGTTACCTGAGCCGATCGATCTCGAACTCGACACCAAGAACAACGTTCTCTACTGGACTGACCGAGGCAATCTCGATGGCGGCAACTCGCTGAACCGTGCCCGTATCGGTTCCAAGCAACTGGAAAAACACGAGGTACTCGCGACCGGACTGCAGGAAGGTATTGGGCTTGCCATAGATCACGCCAACCAACGTGCATTTACGACAGAGCTCGGTGGAGAAGTGCGCGTAGCCCCGCTCGAAGCCAACGCGCACTTCACCACGATTGCAAAGTTAGGGGTCCTAACTGGAATTGCCTACGTTGCCTAAGCAGCGAGGCTTGTCGTCCTGGTCTTCTAAACCGCGACCTCCGAGCCGTGATGGAATCCGGATGAAGCACGTTTAATGAATATCCAAGCGAGGAGAATATGAAAAATGATCTTAATTCAAGGGGGTAAAGTGCTCTCACCCTTATTGATGAATATTTGAAGAGGGGCGACGGCACTTTGGTCGCAGTGGTTCCGTCGGGAATTCGTCTTTTCAATTCGGAGTTGGAATAGCGCTGCCGCTCTCAGACGCAGCAGTGGCATGAATGGGAGGAATTGAGTCGATCTGATACTGCGAATTACAAGCCCTTCCCACCGGGTTGGCTTCGCGCGGGTTGCCTCATTTGGTGTCTATGGCGATTCGGAAAATCTACGCCGGTCTCCGGTCCGAATCGATCTCGATGAGGCCTGGAGAAGTCAAGAGCCTGTCCCCTCAGGGGCCGGATGGGCTGGGTGATATGCCTTCAATTCGTGGTGAATGAAGATATACCGCTACTCGTGGTGCCTCCGGCAGTGGTGACAACGAGTTGGTAATAATAGGTGGTTTTGGCGGCCAGGGTGGTGAGGGTGAGGCTGATCTGGGCGCGAGCAGTCGATGCAGATAGATTCGCTTTGGCGGTACTGGTGTTGAGTGCAGTTGCGCTGGTGCCGTACTTGAAGTAATAGGTTCCGGCTGCGCCAAGGTCGTTCGCGAAGGCGTTGAGCGTGGCCTTGGGTGTAACGATAGCGGTGGCGGGTCCGATGAGGACCGACGGCGAGCCGATGATGGTGTAGGCCGCCGTAGCTTCGACGCTGGTGGCATCGTGCTGGGAGACGGTGACGGCACTTACCTTGGTGTTCTTATTCACGATGAGGGGCGTAGTGTAGGTGGCGGAGAAGACCGTAGGGACGGTGCCATCGAGGGTGTAGTAGAGAACAGCGCCGGCTGTGGGTGAGTTGATGGTGATCGTCTGCTGGTCGTTGTATGTCCCGGCGGCAGGAGTGATGATGGGCTTGGCTGGCGTGATGAATTCGTTGAAGCCTTCGCCGCTGGGGGCATAGGTGGTGTTGCCGGTGTAGGTAGCGAGGACGTAATGGGCTCCTGCGGCCAATGTGGCGGTGGTATAGGTTGCCTTGCCGGCGGAGTTGAGGACGACGGTGGCGACAGTCCCTTCGTCGATGGAGAAGACGATGCTGCCGGTCGGTGTACCAGTGCCGGAGATCAAGGCGACCGCAGCGGTGAAGGTGACGGAGGTGCCAGGGACAACTGGGTTGGCGCTCGCGGTGAGGGCGGTGTAGGTTTCCTTGGCAACAGGGGTGGTGCCGAGATCGAAGGCCGCGACGAAGCCGGTGTTCTGCTGGGAGTGGTACTTGGTTTCGAAAGCGTCGGCGGTAACGGGAAAATTGGCGGAGCTGGTGTAACCG
>Ga0182024_10018851_pt1 | contig 12795 bp, 18 predicted proteins | sample P32metaG_FD_120480 | JGI IMG/M metagenome (GOLD analysis project Ga0182024, IMG submission 120480) | Permafrost microbial communities from Stordalen Mire, Sweden - P3-2 metaG (Illumina Assembly) | ecosystem: Environmental > Terrestrial > Soil > Wetlands > Permafrost | place: Sweden: Stordalen... | reverse complement strand
CCGACCCCGCCGCCGCCCCCGCCCGGCGGTCAGCAGCGCGAGCCGAGCACGTTCAAGCCTGCACCGCCGCCGCCGCCGCCTCCTGGCGGTCGCGAGCCCAGCACGTTCAAGCCCGCACCGCCGCCACCGCCGCCTCCTGGCCGCCGCGAGCCGAGCACGTTCAAGCCCGCACCGCCGCCACCGCCACCTCCCGGCCGCCGCGAGCCGAGCACGTTCAAGCCCGCGCCGCCGCCACCGCCGCCTCCTGGCGGCCACGAGCCGAGCACGTTCAAGCCCGCGCCGCCGCCACCGCCGCCGCATCAGACAAACCCGGCGCTGACCACGGTGCACCCGGCGCCGCCGCCACCCCCACCGCCCCCGCCGCCGCATCCGATCAGCCCGGCACAGACAGCGGTGCATCCGGCTCCGCCACCACCGCCACATCCAGCGCCGGGCGGCGCGGCAGCGAAGTGTCCACCTGGCAAGAAGTGCGGATAGCCGGCGGCTGACGCAGCCGTCATCGCGGGCCGGCACGCTGCAAGCGTTGCCGGCCCGTCCGTTATCACACCTGGCGCTCCGGCGATGGCGTCGCGACCATGGCGAAATTGCCGCGCGGCGGTACACCGCGACGCCTAACGATTGCGAAAGGTCCTTTGGCTATTTTTCGGCGCCAACGCTCAAAGGATCCACACTGATGCAGACTCTGCTGCTGAGCGGCCTGTTCGGGGCCGTTTGCTCGATGGTCCTGTGGATCGTCGGCTCGGCCTCCGTCAAACGCGACGCGTTGATGCGGCGGAACGGCAAGCTGTTTCCGGCCGAGGAAATCTGAGCGCGGGCTTGCTCGCCGCCACAGGCGGCGCGCCCGTCATCACATCATTGCCGGCGCAGCGCATCCGCGGCATTGAGGGGCTTGCGGCGTGCGGGCGTCCTTCCTAACTTCCTTGATGGAGCAACACTAAACAACGACGCCAAGGAAGCGGTCGCGAATGAACAGCGTGTGTCCCGACGAACTCAAGCTCGTCGCCCTCGACAAAGACGACATCGAGGTGGTGTCGGCGCATGTTCAGGACGCCATGGTCCGCATCGGCGACATTTTCTGGCAGCCGCGCGAGCATCGCTTCGTCATGGCGGTCAATCGGTTTGACTGGATGACGGCCGTCGATGCCAATGCGAATGCCGATTATCGACGCTGCCGGACCGCGTTGCGGTTCGAGCGCGTGCTGGCCTGCAAGTGCCGCGGCGTCAGTCCGACCAACAAAGACGCCAGGCTCAACCTGCTGGCCGTCGAATTCGCCGAACGGGATTCGCCCGCGGGCATCGTGACCCTGACGTTCTCGGGCGGCGGCGTCATCCGTCTCGAGGTTGAATGTCTGGAGGCCGAGCTCGCCGATCTCGGCGAAGTCTCGACCGCGGCGGTGTGCCCGGATCATTTCACCCGGCCGGTGACGGCCTGACCCGGCTATTCGGCCGGCGCCACGCCCCGGTGCCGCTCCGACGGCGCGGCAAAAAGCTTCATCAGCACGATAATGACGGCGAGCGTCGCCGCATAGACCATGAGCTGCATGGCGGTCGGCTGGTCGACGTAACCGATCAAGGTGTGCAGCGCCCGGCCCAGGAAGCTTGAATCGCTCAAGATCCAGGAGGTGTCCCACACCGTTTGATCGAAGGCGGTGAGGATGTCGGCCTGTTCGAGAAAGGCGATCGCCTGCGCCGCCATGCCGGCCGCCAGCAACGCGATCAACGCGCTGGTCACGCCGAACAGATAGCGCGTCGGTATGGTGATCAGGCCCAGATAGGTCAGCAGGCAAACCAGCGAGCCGAGAACGAGCCCGATCAAGCCGCCGGCCACCATGGCGAGATTGGCGCCGCCTTGCGCCGCCGCCACGCCATAAAGAAACAGCACGACCTCGGATCCTTCGCGCAGCACCGCGATCGCCACCACGACCGCAAGCGCGGCAAGCGACTTCGAGCCGGCCGCCACCGCCTCGCCCGCCGCACGCAATTCGGCGACCAGTTCGCGGCCGTGCCGCGACATCCATACGTTGTGCCAGGTCAGCATCAGCACCGCGAAGCCGAGGATCGAGGCGTTGAAAATCTCCTGGCCGCTGCCGCCGAACAGTTCCGACAGGCCGCCGGTGAACACCGCCACGACCGCGGCGCCGAGTACGCCCGCGATCACCCCGCCGGCAATCCAGCGTCCGCGCTGCGGCACGCCCGCAGTCACCGCCATGACGATGCCGACCACCAGGCCGGCCTCGAACACTTCGCGGAACACGATCAGCAGCGCGGCAAGCACGGGAACCTCATTGCAGAACGCTCATGAGCTTAGGCCAACCTCTCCTAAGGCTACGTTCACGGGACAATCAGGAAGCCCTGCGTCTCGTGGTGGAAGTCGTCGAAGAAATTGTAGCGGCCGGGCTGGAGCGGCCGCACATGAACCATGGCCTCGGTGCCCGCGGGCACGATCTTTTCGAAGTGCAGATCGCTGCTCTCGAACTCGGAGACGATATCATTGTCGTTCCTGATGCGAAATTCGATCGGCTGGCCCGGTGGCGCATGGACTTCGGCGGGCTCGAACTGGTGGTTTTTCAAGGTCAGCGACAGTGTCACCGTATCATCGGCGTTCGCGGCGCGCGGCCCCGGAACCATGGCGGGGCCGAGCAGGATGGCTGCGACGAGCACCAAGACTCTTGGCGCCAAAACTGTGGGCGCCAAGACTCTTGGAACCAAGACTGTTCGGCCGACCCTCATGCGTTCTCGTTCAGTCATGACTGGCATTGCGTCGGTGTCCGCCGTGACTGGATTGTTGTCATGCAGTTGGGCAACAACTGGGTTTTTGTCAATCTAAAAACCCAATATTAGAATTGTTATAAGAACAGACTGCTGATAGGCGTGATGCCCCAGAGCAGGTCAGGACCATGGCGATCCGCCTCGACACACGTTCCGCCGATTTTGCGCAAAAATTCAGCGCGTTCCTCGGCACCAAGCGCGAGGCATCGGCCGACGTCGAGGCGACGGTGCGCGCCATCGTCAACGACGTCGCCGCCCGCGGCGATGTCGCGCTTCAATTCTACACGCAAAAATTCGATGCCCTCGATCTCGATCGCGTCGGGCTCAAAGTGACGCCGGACGAGATCGCCGCCGCGTTGCGAGCCTGCGATCGCCCGGCGCGCGACGCGCTCGAGTTCGCCCGCGGCCGCATCGACGCTTTCCACCGCCGGCAAGTGCCGCGGGACGACCGCTTCACCGATGCGCTCGGCGTCGAGCTCGGTTCGCGCTGGACGGCGATCGATGCGGTCGGGCTTTACGTGCCGGGCGGCACGGCGGCCTATCCATCCTCGGTGCTGATGAACGCCGTGCCCGCCAAGGTCGCCGGCGTGTCGCGTATCGTCATGGTGGTGCCGGCGCCCCGTGGCGAACTCAACCCGCTGGTGCTGGCCGCGGCCGAACTCGCCGGCGTCGATGAGATCTATCGCGTCGGCGGCGCGCAGGCGATTGCGGCGCTGGCCTATGGCACGCAGAGCATCGCGGCGGTCGCCAAGATCGTCGGCCCCGGCAACGCCTATGTGGCGGCCGCCAAGCGCCTGGTGTTCGGCAAGGTCGGCATCGATATGATCGCCGGGCCGTCCGAGGTGCTGATCCTCGCCGACCAGGACGGCAATCCGGACTGGATCGCCGCCGACCTGTTGGCGCAGGCCGAGCACGACGCCAGCGCCCAAGCCATCCTGATCACCGATAGCGAGGCACTGACCGGCGCCGTCGCGCGCGCCATCGACGGCCAGCTGGCGCAGTTGTCGCGCGGTCAGGTCGCCGCCGCCTCATGGCGCGATTTCGGCGCCATGATCGTGGTGCGCGACTTCGACGAGGCGATGCCGCTGGTCGACGCCATCGCGCCCGAGCACCTGGAAATCGCCGCGGCGGATGCCGACGCGCTGGCCGGGCGCATCCGCAATGCCGGCGCGATCTTCATCGGCGCCCACACGCCGGAGGCGATCGGCGATTACGTCGCCGGCTCCAACCACGTGCTGCCGACGGCGCGCTCGGCGCGATTTTCCTCCGGCCTCGGCGTGCTCGATTTCATGAAGCGCACCTCGATCCTCAAATGCGGGCCGGCGCAATTGCGCGCGCTCGCCGGCGCTGCCATTGCGCTCGGCACCGCGGAAGGGCTCGATGCCCACGTCCGTTCGATCGCCATCCGGCTCAACCGCTAGCGCGCAGCCGCCTGGGCCGAAGCGGGCGTGCTCTATCATTTGTCGGCGGAGCGTGATCTTTTCGGAACCGGCCGCCACCCCCGGATCAAGTCCGAGGGCTGGCTTTTTCCGGATCACGCCCAGATGGCCCGCACGCCGCGCAGGAATGAAGCCGGCCGCCTCGCCGCGGTGACGTTGGATGAGGCTTCGCTCGGCAGCGCCAATGACGACGTCGAGCATGAGCGCCGCGTCGCCATCTATGATCTGATCCAAGACAACAAATTCCGCCCCATCGGGCACGACGGCGGGCCTTATGCACTGTATCTGGCGACGCGCGGCAACCGGCTGATTTTCGACATTCGCCTGACCGACGGCTCGCCGGTGATCGCCCACATGCTGTCGCTGATGCCGTTCCGCCGCATCGTGAAGGACTACTTCACGGTCTGCGACAGCTATTACTCGGCGATCCGCAGCGCGACGCCGGATCGCATCGAAGCGCTCGACATGGGCCGCCGCGGGCTGCACGACGAGGGCTCGCGCATCGTGATGGAGCGGCTCAAGCGCAAGGTCGAGATCGATTTCGACACGGCGCGGCGGCTGTTCACGTTGATCACGGTGCTGCACTGGAAAGGCTGACGGGCGCGATGCCGGAAGCCGCCACTGGGCCGTTGTCGCCGCCCGCGCCGCGGCCGTTGGCGGTGCTGTTCGCCTGCGGGCTCAATTCGCTGCGCTCGCCGATGGCGGCGGGCCTGTTCGCGCAAATGTTCGGCGGCACGATCTATGTCGGCTCCGCCGGCGTGCGCAAAGGCGAGCTCGATCCGTTCGCCGTCGCCGTCATGGCGGACGTCGGCATCGACATTGCGCGGCACAAGCCGATCACGTTCGAGGAACTGGACGAGTGGGAAGGTCTCAACTTCGACCTCATCGTCACGCTGGCGCCCGAGGCGCATCACCGGGCGCTGGAATTGACCCGCACCAGCGCGGTCGACGTCGAATATTGGCCGACCGCGGATCCCAGCGCCGTCGAGGGAACGCGGGCGCAGCGGCTCGATGCCTACCGGGAGGTCCGCGATCAGCTGCTGGCGCACATCAGGCAGCGTTTCGCAGGTCCGCGCACCGGCAATGAATGAAAGCGCAAGGCCCGGTCCAATGACGCTGTGCCGGCAGTTGTGGAGCGGCCCATCATCCGCTAGTTTCCGCGCAAATTTTGGCTGAAATTCCCCTTTGGATCGGGGCCGAATCGGCAAGTCCGGGTCGCGAATGGCGAAAGAAGAACTGTTGGAATTTCCCGGTGTCGTGACGGAACTGCTCCCGAACGCCACCTTTCGCGTCAAGCTCGAGAACGAGCATGAAATCATCGCCCACACCGCCGGCCGAATGCGCAAGAATCGTATCCGCGTGCTCGCCGGCGACAAGGTCCTGGTCGAAATGACACCCTACGACCTGACCAAGGGGCGCATCACCTACCGTTTCAAGTAATATCGCCGCCGTCTTTCCTCGATTCCAACAGCGTGCAGATGTGATCGGTCGTCCGAAATTCGTGCTCGCCTCCGGCTCGCCGCGCCGGCTGTTGCTGATCAATCAGGGCGGCATCGAGCCCGATGCGCTGCGTCCGGCCGATATCGACGAGACGCCGAAACGGGGCGAGCTGCCGCGGGCCTGCGCCACCCGGCTGGCGCGTCTGAAGGCCGAGGCCGCGCTCACCATGATCCGCATCGACGAGGAATTGCGCGGTTCCTATATCCTCGCCGCCGACACCGTGGTCGCGGTCGGCCGGCGCATCTTGCCGAAGGCGGAACTGCTCGACGAGGCGGCGCAGTGCTTGCGGCTGTTGTCGGGCCGCAACCATCGGGTCCACACCTCGGTGTGCCTGGTGACGCCGAAGGAGACGTTCCGGCAGCGCTATGTCGAGACCCGGGTGCGCTTCAAGCGGCTGTCGAGCGAGGACATCGAGGCCTATCTGGCCTCCGGCGAATGGCGCGGCAAGGCCGGCGGCTATGCGGCGCAGGGCATTGGCGGAACTTTCATCGTCAAGATCGTCGGTTCCTACTCGGCCATCGTCGGCCTGCCGCTGTACGAGACCATGACGCTGCTTGGCGGCGAAGGTTATCCGATCCATTTCGGCTGGCTCAACGCGGTGAGCGTGTAGCGCGCGGCGGCGCGCTGCCTTATCTTTACGGGCATGCGCGCGCCCCCAAACCGCAAGGCCTGTCCGATCTGCGGCAAGCCCGTCGATACGGCGTTCAAGCCGTTCTGCTCGAAACGCTGTGCCGACGTCGATCTGCACCGCTGGCTGTCCGGCTCCTATGCGATTCCGGTCACCGAGGACGAGGAGGAAGACGAGCGGCGCGAGGAGGGCGGCGAGCCGAATTGAACCGTTCACCGTCACCCTGAGGTGCCCGGCGCAAAGCGCCGAGCCTCGAAGGGCGACGGCCCGGGCGCCTCGGCCGGTATCCTTCGAGGGTCGCTTCGCGGCCACCTCAGGATGACAGTAAGGAATGCGGACCACGGCGATTCTGGACAGCCCCAATTCGAGCCTCTATATAACGGCGCTCGCGCGGTCGTTCCGCTCGAACGAGCGCCTCAAGCGCGCCCAGGTAGCTCAGTTGGTAGAGCACTGCACTGAAAATGCAGGTGTCGGTGGTTCAATTCCGCCCCTGGGCACCAAAATTCTTCAACGCCTTGACTTGACTATTGAATGGCGTCCAGCCGTGCAAAAGTGGGACACTTTGGTGTCACACCTGTAACTTACGTGAGAGCATCTTTTATTCTGTTCGGGTGGATGCGTTCTCGCCGCCCGAGCGGATGGCATGGTTCACGACCAGAGAACTTGAAGCCGACGTATGGCCCGACCAGCCTCAACCTCCTGAGTTGGCCAGGAGCACTCCGCGGCAGCTAGAGATTACAGTGGCAACAACGACGCTCGGTGGACGACTGACCGAGCATGTTGGCGACGACCTCACCATTGTTCGCATCTTTAATGCGGCGAAGCCCGACGCATTCCCGAATTTTCACTGATCGAGCTGGTGGGACACTCACGCCGAAAAGCCTAATAAACCCTTTGGGATGCGGCGGCGCCGTTTCCGATAGCCGGTTTTGGCCTTTACGGCGTCAAGGTAGGCTTGAAATGACATACCAACCCCCACCGATGTGTGGCGTTATCGCCGCCACGGCAAAAGCGTACGCAGTCGCTCATCCCGCAAGTACAAACCACCCCAAGCAAGGAATCCAAAGTAGACCCCGAATAGGATTGAGCTGAACAAAGGGTCTTCTATCCGGACCTTGCTCGCCACCGCCCCACCATAAAAACCTGTCAGCAGCACCGCGCCCAAGATAGCAGTGCGCGGCACGGCGTAGAGAATGGTGCATAACAGGGCAATGATGCCGATCGGCTGAATCGCCGCCACGGGATAACCAATCTTCGTGGTGGCCTCGACCACATGGGATTCGAGGAACAGCTTTCCGCCGGCATCGAAAAGCACGAACAATACTGTGACAGTGCTCAATGCCCAGCCGATGCGCGCTAACGTTTTTGAGCGTCTCTCCGGTTGATCTTCTCGCATGAAGTCGCCTCCAAAGTCCTTCATCTCGGTACTGGACGGTACAGTACATAGCGTGTCTTGCTTTGGCCTGTCAAGTACCGTACCGTCTAGTACCAAAGAGCAGGGGCCGCGCCATGAAATCGGAGACAGAAACTCGATCGACGCGTAAGCACCAAGCTATTGTCGAAGCAGCCAGGGCCGTCTTTTTCAAGAAAGGATATGACGGCACGAGCATGGAGGAGATCGCAGCAAAAGCCAGCGTCTCAAAACAAACGGTCTACAAGCACTTCGCCGATAAACGGCGGCTCTTTGCGGAGATTATCCTCGCAACCACGAGCGAGATCGAATGCGTCGTGGCTCTCGTGGCGGGCACGCTCATCGAAACGCGCGCGCTAAAAAGGGACCTTAGCGATCTCGGCCAACAATTCACAGCTTTGCTGATGGACCCGCAGCTTCTTCGATTACGCAGATTGGTCATCGCCAATGCGGACCGGATGCCAGAACTCGGACGTACATGGTATGAGCAGGGGTTTGAGCGCGTACTGGCAACGCTGGCTACCTGTTTCGCGGGGCTCGCCAAGCGCGGCCTCCTATATGCAGAGGACCCGCTCATCGCGGCCCACCATTTTGTTGGATTATTACTCTGGATTCCGGTGAATCACGCGATGTTCACGGGAAGCGAGCGACCCTATGCCAAGGCCGAGCTGGATCGATATGCCCTTGCAGCGGTGAACGCCTTTTTGGCTGCCTACAGCGTCAAAACCAAAGGGGCCGGAACATCACCTCGATGATCGCAATTCGTCGAATTCCAATGGGACGTTTGCCAAAGGTTGGACACGCCAAGGCGTTGAAAACTAGAAACTGTTTAACGCCGCCCCTGGGCACCACGCCACATTGTTCTTCTCATAGTCACCAATGTCAGCCTCATAACTGCTGATACGCCAGCGGCAGCAGGCGGGCGAGGCGCAGCGCCCATTGCTCCTGTCCGATGGCGTCCGCGAGCAAATCCTGGCGGATCTCGATCGCCACGTGATGCAGACCGCGCCGTTCGGCGTGGACCGGAACGGTGTAATCGGTGGCGTCGGTCACAAGATACGGCGCCTGGTCGCCGACCAAGAGGCCGTCTTCGGCATTGAGCAGCGCCAGCAGTCGATGGGCGAAGCGCGGATCGCGGTTGTACAGCACGCCGGCGTGCCAGGGCCGCGCCGCGCCTTTGAAGACCGGCGTGAAGCTGTGCAGCGGGATCAGCGCCGTGGCGCGGCCGGCCTGCCGGCGCCGGTCGAGCTCGGCTTCGATCCGCCTGTGGTAGGGCCGAAAGATCGCCGCGGCGCGCGCCGCCCGGTTCGCTTCGGTCAAGCCGGCATTGCCGGGGATCGGCGTGGCCTCGCTGATATCGGGGATCGAGGTCGGCGCGCCGAGCGGGCGGTTGCAGTCGATGACGAGGCGCGAATAGTTCTGCTGGATCAGCGTCGCATCGAGCCTGTCGGCCAAAAGCGGTCCCAGCCCGGCAATGCCGATGTCCCAGGCGATGTGCCGTTCGAGGTCGGTCTCGGCCACGCCCAGCCGGCCCAGCGCGCGCGGAATGAGCCTGCCGGCGTGATCGGCGACCAGCAGCAACGGCGATTTTCCGCTGGCATTTCGAACCGAGACCGCCGCCGGCTCATCGGCCGCCAGCAGGGCTTCCGGCATCGCGGTCATCGTTGTTCAAGATCGTGGAAAAAGCGTGCAATATTTGGCCCGATAAATGCATGTTGGCAACCTGGCGATTAGTATGGACGGCAATGCCGATTCTCAGCATCACACACGTTACGACCTATCACTACCATCAACCGGTCGCGTTCGGCGAGCACCGCATGATGCTGCGTCCGCGCGACGACGACGACCAAGAGGTCATCCACTCCGAGATCGAAATCACGCCAAGGCCAACCCAGCTGGCCTGGACGCGGGATATTTTCGGCAACCATGTGGCCATCGCCGATTTCGCCGGGCGGGCCGCCGAGCTGCGCTTTGTCAGCAACATTCGCCTCCGCCACGCGACGGCCGGTTTTCGTGCGACCGATATCGCGGACTTTGCCCGCACCTATCCGTTTGCCTATGCGGCGGAGGATTGGCCCGCCCTGGAACGCTTCGCCCGACCGCCGCACCCGCATCGCGAACTCGATCGCTGGAGCGCCGCGTTCTTCGGCAAGGACGGCTCCGCCGACACTTACAAGCTGCTCGTCGACATGACGCGGACCATCAGGCGGACCTTTGAGCACGCCGCGCGGCACGAGAAGGGAATCCAGACTCCGGTGCAAACCCTGCATCTCGGTCGGGGCAGTTGTCGTGACCTCGCCATGCTCATGATCGCTGTGCTGCGCGCGCGTGGCATCGCCGCGCGGTTCGTGTCGGGATATTTGCACTTGCCGGATGACGACGATGACGGCGATGTCGCCGGCGGCAACACCCACGCCTGGGTCCAGGTCTACGTGCCCGGTCCCGGCTGGGTCGACTTCGATCCATCGGGGGGCGTCGTGGGAAATCAGAATCTCATCCGCGTCGCCGTCGCCCATCACCCGCGCGAGGCGATCCCGCTCCAGGGCACATGGTTCGGCGCGGCATCGGATCATCTGGCGATGAAAGTCGCCGTGAAGGTCACGGCGACAGCGGACGCCGGCGCCTGACGTTGCACGCACAAGGGAACGACGAAGCCAGCCTTGGACTGCGCCATCAGGATCGGCCCCCCACGCCGCGAAACCATGGAACCTTTATGCCCGCCCGTTCTTGGTAAATGCCTGGCAAGCGCCCTCCGACATGCGTGCAAAGTTTTCTGATGAAAATTCGTGCCGGCTACGAAATCTCCTACGACTGTCCTCAGCCGACGCCCATGATCCTGACGCTGAGCGTACATCCGTCGCGCTTTCCCGATCTCATAACGCTCGATCGCATGCGGCTTGATCCGCCGATCGTGCCCAACACCTATCACGACAGCTTCGGCAATTTCTGCCATGTGATCCGCGCCCCGGCCGGCCGGCTGACGTTGTCCGCCGACTTCCTGATCCAGGACAACGGCGATCCGGACCCGACGGCCCCGCAGGCGGTGCAGCATGCCCTCGAGGATCTGCCCGTGGAGGTCTTGATCTATCTGCTCGGCAGCCGCTACTGCGAGACCGATCGCTTGTCCGACACGGCGTGGTCGCTGTTCGGCCAGCTGCCGAAAGGTTGGTCGCTCGTTCAAGCGATCTGCGATTACGTCCATGCTCGCATCAAATTCGGCTACGAGCACGCCAGTCCGACCAAAACCGCGTGGGACGGCCATGCCGAGCGACGCGGCGTCTGCCGCGACTTCGCCCACCTCGCCATCACGCTGTGCCGCTGCATGAACATTCCGGCGCGCTATTGCACCGGCTATCTCGGCGACATCGGCGTGCCGCCCGACCCCTCGCCGATGGACTTTTCCGCCTGGTTCGAAGTCTTTCTCGGCGACCGCTGGTACACCTTCGATGCGCGCCACAATAAGCCGCGCATCGGTCGCATCCTGATGGCGCGCGGGCGCGACGCCACCGACGTCGCGATCGTGACCTCGTTCGGTCCGTGCATGCTCGCGGGCTTCAAGGTGATAACCTACGAAGTGACGGAAGCCGTGCCTGCGGCGACCTAAGCGACGTGCTTTTGTTTTTTGGCAATCAGCGACGTTTCTAAAAACAGGCCTGGCCCGCTGCCGGCCCGGACCTGGTCGAAGCCTGGCAGGCTTTGCCGGGAGCAACATTCATGTTTGGAAACGGACCCATTCGACCCGCAGGCGTACAGCAGAATTGGGGCAGGGCGTCGCGGGCCGGTGCGGCGGCCGCGGCGTGCGCAATGCCTTGCAGGTTTCCCGTCGCCGTGGCGCAAAGGCACGGGTTGCCTGCGGCCACGGTCGCGCTGATGGCACAAGAGCCGGTCGACGTCGTGCAGGTGGTCTGCGCCATGCCTGGGCCGCCCGTTGCGACAAGCATCGTCAGCGCCAGCAGCGCGGCACGTCGTTTCATGGATCGCTCCGCGGATCCGGCGTCGCGGCCGCGCTGGCAAGACGCGGCACGAGCGCTGCGCTGCTATCGGCGGTGAGGCGGGCCGGTGAGTTGCTCGCGGTCATCGTCAAGGTCACGTTGTTGCCGCTTTGGGTAACCTGATAGGTATCGAGCTTGTTGCCCGCATACTCGGTTTCGATCCGTGTCCCGGACAACCCGACCGCGGCTTGAGGTGCGCTCGTTGCGGGGCTGGCCGGCGTTTTGAAGTAATAAAACACGAATTTATCGCCGATCCGGAACGGCTGATCCTGCGCAATGATGAAGTAGTCGTCGGTCAGGGTCGCGGCGCCCGGAATGGTCGGCCGCGGAACGCTCTTGACGTAGTATTGCGACAGCACCGCTTCCTCGGGCTGCAGCCCGACGATTGCTATCTGATAGATGTTGGTTCCCTGCGCCTGCACATAGAACCACCAGCCGATCGACAGCAATGTGAGCGCGATGCCGACCCAAATGCTGCTCCTGAAATACAATCGATAGGTCCGCTTTTCGTCCTCGGAGGCGGGCGGCTGCTGCCGGGTGTTGCTTTCTTCGTAATATTGATGCGCGGTGCGGGTAACGACCAGAACGAAGAGGATCGCGAACAGGAACGGACCGTACTGCTGCGCCAGGCGTGTGATCGAATCGAGCATCGACAGATCGGCCTGCATGGTCGCTGCTCCGGGTAGCGAACCGCCCTATGTCTAACGGGATGGCCTGCATCCTCGATCTCGCCGATAATACCCAAGGTTGTGGCGCCTGAAAAGGTGGGTTCGCCGAGCCGCTACCGTGCTATTTTACCGTCGGCTCGGCGTTGCAGGCGTTGCCGGGGGTTTCAATAGACCGCCGGCACATGCATCGCCTCCGGCACTGGGTGACGGACGTAATCGGGCTGGTGCGCGCGCTCCGGCAGCACGATCGGCTCGTGGGGCACGTCGCGATAGGGAATCTGCTCCAGCAGGTGGTGGATGCAGTTGCGCCGCGCACGCTTCTTGTCGACGCCGTCGGCCACCCACCAGCGGGCTTCGGGGAGGTGGGTGTGGGCCAGCATGTCCTCCT
>Ga0182024_10018850_pt1 | contig 12796 bp, 13 predicted proteins | sample P32metaG_FD_120480 | JGI IMG/M metagenome (GOLD analysis project Ga0182024, IMG submission 120480) | Permafrost microbial communities from Stordalen Mire, Sweden - P3-2 metaG (Illumina Assembly) | ecosystem: Environmental > Terrestrial > Soil > Wetlands > Permafrost | place: Sweden: Stordalen... | reverse complement strand
TTTCCAGGTGAAGGATCTCACCGATCATTGCCGCAGTCTGTCCAGCATGCCGTCCGGTGCCGGGTGGCCGATCGCCAAACAGGGACGTATGGAGGAAGCAGCGTCCAGCCTGTTTCACGCAGATGTTCGCAAGCTTTGCGAACCACGCGCCGGAGCAGGCCGCCAGAGACTCGATGAACTCCTTGCCACACTGGAAGCCGCCTTGCCGGGCTTGTCGAACGCCATCACGCACGCATATTTCAGCCATGCAGAGCCGGAGCGGACGACATGATCTATCGTGTGAAGCATCGAACGACCTACACGTACGAGGACCCGGTTTCGGTGTCGCATCACCTGGTACGTCTGACGCCTCGCGATATTCCCGGACAGCTCTGCCATGAAACCCATATTTCCGTGCTGCCGGCGCCAGCGGCTACGTCAACGGTGGACGATTACTTCGGCAATATTCAGACTTTCTTCACACTGGAGGAACCGCACCACAGTCTGATTGTGGAAGCGGACAGCGAACTGGAAGTCTACACACTGAAACACCCGGATTTCTCCCACTCGCGACCGTGGGAATCAGTTGTGGAATCGTTGGTTAGCGACAATAGCGACGAGGGTCTGGATGCGTGTCAGTTTGTTTTCGGATCCCAACGCGTGACAGCAAGCCGTGAATTCGCCGGCTACGCACGCCAGGCGTTTCCTGCGGGGCGTCCTTTGCTTGAGGCTGTTCAGGAGCTCATGCAAATCATCCATCGCGATTTTCAGTTCGATAAGAAGGCGACCGAGGTTACAACGCCCGTCCAGGCGTTTTTCGAAAAACGCCGCGGCGTGTGCCAGGACTTCGCTCACCTGCAGATTGCTTGCATGCGATCGCTGGGACTCCCTGCCCGTTATGTCAGCGGATATCTGCGAACTCTGCCACCGGCCGGCAAACCGCGCCTGGTGGGCGCCGATGCGTCGCATGCCTGGTGCTCGGCATGGTGTCCCGGAGCCGGCTGGGTCGATTTCGACCCCACAAACAATTGCGTTCCGACCGACGGTCACATCACGGTTGCATGGGGGCGCGATTATAGCGACGTCAGTCCGATCCATGGCGTTCTGCTGGGCGGTGCCAAACATACGCTGAACGTGGGGGTGGATGTTGCGCCGATGCCCAGGGCTGCCCAACAATTCTGATCAGGCGCTTGGAAGGAACGATTTTAGAACCAATGTCACCGAATTCAGGGATGAGGCAAAACATAGTGAGGTCCCAGCAGGGATGAGCCTGCGCCCCCAGACGTGAGGCCCGCAGGCAGCTGTATCGTCATCAGACGAATCGGGAGTTCGTCCGACGCTATGCCGTCACGACTTCCCGGCTGTGCTTGCTGTTTTCGACTCGTTCGGTCGCGGAGTCAAAACCAGAGTTCTTTTCGTCCTTCGGTGAAGTCTCTGCGATCCCGAAGAACGCCTTGCGGGCTTTCTCAAACATGTCGTCGGGCACTGAATTTGCGTTTTTCATTTTAGGTCTCCCATCAATCAATTGGTAATTGCTTTCCGATTTTTGCGCGGACGTCCGACTCGAGCGAGCCAGCCTCGAATCACCGGAAATCGCGCGCGCAGCGCATTGTCGCGAGTGGCACTGATAGGGCACAGTTCATGACTCCCGCCGTTGCTGACGTTCTGCTTTAGTGACTCTACGGAGGCCACAAGATTGTTTTTTATAGTGGGATATTCACCCAGGAACTTCGAATGGTGTTCCAGGAGCCACTCCCAGGCCCGAATCCTCTCCGGATACATCGCCGCACCTGTGAGTCGGGTCCCACGATGATAATGACGCACGATATGCACACCGGGCACCGCAAGCGGCGTGAAGCCTTGCGCCAGAATCCGAAAAAACATGTCGGTGTCGGAAGCGACCATGAGCAATTCGTTGAAAGGGCCAACCTTGCGGAGACAGGTTGCTTTGATGGTCACGCCGTGCCCCGTCCCGACTTTGACAAAATCTTCAAGCCGCGCTCGCCGGCTCTCGTGCGATGGAATCTCGCGTATGCGTACGATCGGCGCTCCGCCAGGGTCGCTTGATTCGCGGATGAATTTCGCACCACACCGGCTGATTCCAATTTCCTCGGGTGTGTCCTTCAGGCAAGCGTAGGTGCTCGCGAGAAATGAACTCAGGTACTCGTCGTCGTCATCGAGAAAGCAGATGTATGTTCCGGCGGCCCGGGCAATACCAAAGTTTCTCGCCCGAGCGACACCCATGCTCGCAGGATTCCGAATGACCTGAATGCGAGGGTCCTTCGGGAGGTCGTCCAGGCAATTCGTCGCGGATCCGTCATCGATGACGATCAGTTCGAAGTCTCGGAAGGACTGATGGCACACACTTGCAACCGCTTTCCGCAGCATCGCCGCCCTATCGCGGGTTGGCAAGATAACGGAGAACATGGGAGCGTTATTTGTTGGGTGAGTGTGCATTTGCTGAAAATTGTGAGTCGATCACCAGGGTTAGCCGCCTAGGCCAGCCGCCAGTTGTGGGCTCGCCTGCGACCAGAAATGCCCATCCTGGGAGTTCGTCAATTCCAGGTGTGCGCAGACCATCCTGACCTATGGCCCCTTGCACGACGATAGACACAACGTCGCGTTTGAGTTGGTACTACTGCCGACCATCGTTTAGTACCTCCGTACCTACGACGAGTGTCACTCGCCGACATCGGCGCGCCCAATCGGCATGGTGGCACAGGCGCGGAGCACGTTCTGCTCTAGTTGCCGCATGGTCAGCAGTCCTTTCGCATCGACGTCCATCTAAACTGCGCTGCAGTGACCGATGAAACGCTGTAGGGCCAATACTGAGAATTTGATCGAACCGGGGCTGGAGTTAGCTTCGAATCGACCTAAAGGTATCGACAGGAGTCGTTGAAAACATGAGTGCCCAGAGGGATTTTGAGCACGCACCCTCTAATTCAAACCAAGCCGAATCAGAGTTCAAACGGCTTATTTTGTATCGCTTACCAAGCCGGATACATCTGCTAACCCGCCGGCGAAAGGGGTCGCCGGCTGCCACCTCGGTCTAGGTTACCTCGTCGAAGCTCTGGATCACGGCGTGTCCGGAGGCTCGAACATCGGCCTTCAAGGAACGGACGACAAGCATCGTTTGCATTCCGGCAGCGCGCGCGGCATCCAATTCTCCGATCGCATCTGAGTAAAACAGAAATCGGTTCTCCGGATGTCCGCTGATGGACGCGATTTTGGTATAGCTTTCGGGACTCGTTTTGATTCCGATTCGCGTGTCGAAAAATGCTCTGATACCGACGCTTAGGTCACCGAAGGCAGTTGTACGAAAAAGCATCTCTTGCGCAAGAGTAATCCCCGAAGAATAAATTGAGATCTCCTTGCCTTGCAGTCGCCAGCGATCGAATGCCCGAGGAACGTCGGGAAAAACCTCGCCCCGCAACATGCCCGAACGATACCCTTCTTGCCAGATCAGCCCCTGGAGCGCCTTCAGGGGACCAACCTTGCTGTCGCATTCCATCAACCAAAGTCCGTATCGCACGGCTGAATCGATTTCTGACCTTTGCCCTGTCAGCCATTCGGGAGGATTTTGCGCCGCCTGCTGGTCAAGGACGTGATTCGCCTTCAGTCCAGCGACGCATCGGCGAACCTCTGGCTCCTCGGAACCCTTCTGCAGAAATGTGGAGAGATTTTGTCTCGCATAGCCAAATAACGTTCGATATACGAAATCGACGGGCGTGGTTGTGCCTTCGATGTCGAGCAGGACAACCGCGATTCCTGTTTCCTCGATCGGAGGCACGCGCTATTCCGCCGCTGATTGCGGCCGGATATACGCGGGGCCCCAGCAAACCGGTTCAAATTTGCGGTCCACGCCACTATTTGTGTATAGAGGCGTCCAGCCGGACGTGTCTTGGAACAACCGGATCGCCCGGATACGCCGGTCGCCACAGAGATCAAACCAATGACGCGTACCCCGCGGAATGCGGATCAAGTCCCCGGCGCCGACCTCGATGACAACAACAGGCCCCTGCTGAGGGTGAATGTGGAATAGCCCGCGTCCGGCGAGGATGAAGCGAACTTCATCCTCGTCGTGCGAGTGTTCGATATTAAATCGGGCCAGCATCGCGTCGAGGCCAGGAGTGTCCGGGCAAATGTCGATGACGTCCGCGGTCGTGTAGCTTCCTTTCTCTTTCAAGCGGTCGATCTCGGCCGAATAGGCGTTCAAAACCTTCTCGGATGTTGCATCGCGCGGCAACGTCGCGTCTGTTTGCCAACGTTCGTGTTCGATTCCAATTCCTGCAAGATAATCGCGAACCTCCTGAAATTCCGTGAGGTCCCGTCGTTCATCGGGTATTCGTACGCGAGCCATGGTATTTCTCCTTCACACTGGACCTGGCAACCGACTGAACAAATATCTCAGGTAGAGCTGGAACGCACCAGCACTTCCATGAGGAACTCGATGATCTCCACGTGCCGCTTTGCCTCTCGCAGAGTGGTGCCCCAGGTGTAGAGTCCGTGCTTACGAAGAAGCAGACCGTGGATGTCCGGCTGTTTTTCGAGCAGGTCCGCAATCCTCGCCGCAAGCTCTTTGATGTTCTGTGAATTCTCGAGGATTGGCAACCGCTCGTTATGTTCGTGCGTATGCACGCCTTCCAAACCCTTCAGCATTTCGTAGCCCCCGAGCTCCACACGGCCTTGGGACGCATGACGTTCGGAAAGGATCGTGCCGCAAGCCGAGTGGGTATGGAATACGGCGCCTGCCGCGCGTGCTCGAACGATTGCCAGATGGATCGCCGCTTCGGCCGATGGCTTGTGTTTCCCTCGGACGACCCTTTCCTCCGCGTCAATCTCGAGAATCTCGGAAGGTGCAAGGCTTCCCTTGTCAAATCCGCTGGCCGTGATGGCCAAGCACATCGGATTCCAGCGAACGACCGCGCTGAGGTTCCCGCTTGTCCCGAAGACCCAGCCGCGCGAATAGAAACCTTTGCCGATTTCCGCGATTTCACGGGCGGCCGTCTGAAAAGACACGTGCGGTAGCTTTTCAAGGCGAGTTTTTCGCGGCATCATGCTTTCCCAGGAATACCTGGAGTCGTCGCTTCGTGTTCATGATTTCTTGGCTGTTGTCGGGTCTGGCGCGAACAACGACAGCGCGAACTGGCTAAAGTAGCTCTCCAGCTGCCAAAATACCTCTCCGTTCCGGACGCGTCAACCGAGGCGCTAGCTACCAAGAGACCGGTTGTGGTGCGGCGTGAAAAATTCCTTGACGGGGGAAATTCGCACCTGTATGGTTTCGTCGATGAGTATTCTCTTCACGCTCGTGTCCTGTTGTTGTACCCACAGCTGATTGCTGGCGGGCTGGGACGCGCGTGTGAACAGGCAACTGTAGCCGCATAGTCTTATTGGAACTCTTCCAAGGCCCGCTCGCCAGATGGACTGGTAAGCGAGCTTTTTCTTTTGCTCCGGTACCCCTGCCAAGGATCCGCCAAACAGTTGGTGAACTGGGCGTTGTTTGGAATTGCCCGCCTACCCCGAGGTTCGCCAGGGTACCGCCGAACAAAACTGACTTGGAGGTTTTCTATATGAAGCCTGGAAAGAGCGCTTGGCGCAAGGGGCTGGTACCAGCGGCAGCGGCGCTATTGTTCGCCGCCGCGATTCCGTGCGCAGCCGCACAGCAAGGATTGCCCGGATCGCCTTCCGCGACCTCACCAAACAACAAACCTTATCTCGAGGAGTGGGTCTACAAAGTTAAGTGGGGCTATGCGGACGAGTTCTGGGAAATCTTCAAGAAATATCAGATTGCGACTCTAAACCGCGAAAAGGAGCTCGGCTACGTGACTTCTTACACGGTGTATAGACCGGGGCTGCACACCGGCGAAGATACTCGCTGGGAATACCGCGTCGTCATTGCGTACAAGGATCAAGCTTCCGCAGGCCATGGTGCAGAGGTCGAGAAAGAGCTTTTTCCGGATCGGGCTACCCAAAAGCGCGAAGAGAATCGCCGCTGGCAGATCACCGAGGCCCACTATGACCTGCCAATTCATGTCATCGATCCCAATGGAGACGGAGGCGAATAGCCTCTGGTGCGCGAACCGTGAAAAGTAGCAAAGATTTTCCGCGACAAGATCGGCCGAACGAGCCCGGTCCGACACGAAAGGAACGCCGCAAATGCACGAACTGCTTCATTCGATACGCCCCGGATATTCGCTCTCGGGACTCGTCGTGGGGATACTGGTCGGCCTGACTGGCGTGGGCGGCGGCGCGCTAATGACGCCTCTACTAGTCATTTTATTCGGCATTCGAGCGACCACTGCTGTGGGCACCGACCTGCTATACGCGTGCGTTACCAAGACGGTCGGCACTGCGGTGCATGGTTTCAGTGGCACAGTCGAGTGGCCGATTGTGCGACGCCTCGCCGCAGGCAGCGTTCCGTTCACGGCCCTGACGCTCGTCGTTCTGGCTCACTATCGGAGCCGCCTGGAGAGTGGCAGCAACGCAATCACCACAGTGCTCGGTTTCGCTCTGATCCTTACTGCGATATCGATCGTGTTCCGTAAGCGAATCCTGAGTGCGCTTGCGGAGTTTTCTTCCAATCTGAGCCCGCGAGGCACTACTCTGCTCACGATTTCACTCGGCGCCGTCCTCGGTGTGTTGGTGTCACTCTCCTCGGTAGGCGCGGGCGCGATTGGCGTGACATTTCTGCTGATTCTGTATCCCAAGTTGCCGGCCAGTAAGCTGGTGGGCTCCGATATCGCTCACGCTGTGCTGCTGACGCTGATCGCCGGCATCGGCCACTGGTTTCTCGGTTCGATCGACGCCGTCCTTCTGGTCTCGCTTCTCGTGGGTTCGATACCCGGCGTCATCATTGGCAGTTACATTTCCGCCCGGATTCCTGACAAGGTGCTGCGTCCAGTTCTGGCCGGCACTCTTGCTGTGGTCGGCGCGAGGCTTTCTTTCTGACCGATCGGAAAATCCATGGCGCGGTCGCCGAGTGGCTAGGCAAAGGTCCGCAAAACCTTTTCGGCGGTTCGATTCCGCCCCGCGCCTCCATTTTCATTGAGATTTGTCGCTCGCAGAAGGAACTCGGTGCGATCGAGGATTGCGCAGGTAACAGACACACCTCGCTACAATAGGCTGGTGCGGCGTCCCTGCCTGAGATTCCACAGTGCAGCAACCAGCGCGTCGACGTCCTCGCATGTGTTGTATAGCGCGAGCGATGCGCGCACGGTGCTCTGAAGGCCGAAGCGGCGGAGGATCGGCTGCGCGCAGTGATGACCCGCCCGAACGGCGATCCCTTCGCGATTTAGCGCGGTGCCGATATCCTCTGTGCGGAAACCGTCCATCACGAAGGAGAGAACGCTCGCTTTCTCCTTGGCCGTGCCGATCAAGCGGAGACCGGGAATGCTGCGAAGCCCGTCGGTCGCGTAGATCAGAAGATCGTGCTCGTATCGAGCGATGTTGGGCAGGCCCAGACGCTGGACATAATCGAGTGCTGCACCAAGCCCGACGGCATCGGCAATGTTGCCGGTTCCAGCCTCAAAGCGCGCGGGCGGTACGTTGTACACAGTTTTCTCGAAAGTGACGTCCGTAATCATGCTGCCGCCGCCCTGCCACGGCTGGGTCCGCTCGAGAACATCCGACTTCCCATACACCGCGCCGATCCCCGTAGGGCCAAAGATCTTATGTCCCGAAAATACGTAGAAATCACAATTGAGCAGTTGCACATCCACTGCCATGTGGGACACGGCTTGAGCGCCGTCAACAAGCACCTTCGCGCCATGGCGATGCGCAGTTTCGATCATTTCCTCACCCGGCGTAACGGTTCCGAGAGCGTTTGAAACCTGCGGAAAAGCTACGAGGCGTGTCCGGGGGCCGACGAGTTTTGTGTATTCGTCGAGAACGATTTGACCGGTGTCGTCGACTGGCGCAACGCGCAGCCGCGCGCCCTTCTCCGCACAGAGCATTTGCCAGGGAACGATATTGGCGTGGTGCTCAAGCCAGGTGATGACGATTTCGTCGTCCTTCTGAATATTCTGGCGGCCCCAGCTCTGCGCAACCAGGTTGATGCCTTCGGTTGCGCCGCGAACAAATATGATCTCCTGGACCCTCGACGCATTCAGGAAACGGCGTACCTTTTCGCGAGCCGCTTCGTAGGCGTCGGTCGCCCGCGCTGCCAGCTCGTGGGCCGCGCGGTGAATATTCGAATTCTCGTGAGCATAAAAGTGGTTCAGTCGATCGATCACGCTCTGAGGTTTCTGTGTCGTCGCGGCGTTGTCCAGCCAGACCAGAGGCCGGCCATTGACGCGCTCCTGAAGGATCGGAAAATCTCGCCGTACTTCGCGCACCTCGAAGGAACGAGAAGACAAGCCCAGGTCGGGAAGCGCGGCAGCCTGCGCACTGGTGGGCTCTGCTGTCGGCGCGACATCCACAGGCAAGAGTTGCCGAGCTTCGCCGAGGAAGCTATAGGCAACAGACTTCTCAGCAGCTTACGGGCGCACACGCGCACTCGGGATCTGCGGCGCAGCGAGGGACTTGAATCCCGCAAGGTCGCCCTCTGCCGGTAGGGTTGCAGTAGCGGTTCGAAGTTCGCGTTCGGGAGAGTCTTGCGCCCTGGAGATCGATTGTGTGGGCGCAGCCGCCGATGCAGCGGTGTTGGTGAAAATCGGGCGGGCATCCTCAAGGAAAGAAAAGGTGGGAATATCAGAAAACGGGATTGCCCCAAGAATACCGGGAATCGTGGTCAACGACGGAGCAAGCTCGGCGAACGGCGGTAGCGGAGGTGTCGAGTACCCAGGCAAGGACGCAGGGAGGGCGCGCAGCTCAGCCTCGGTCGGGAATGCGCTTGATGGCGCGATTCCCGCCAACCCCTGCGGACTCACTCGAGACTCGGCGTTCGCCGGAATAGTTGGAGGCTTCGGCTGCGCGGCGGGCGCTGTGCCGCTCAATTGCGAGAATTCCGGCAAGGCCGTGAAGAATTCATTGGCCATTCGCGCCAGGACCGCAGGATCCGGCACACCTGCCGGAAATTCCTTGCCGGCAACCCAAATCTCTTGCCATGGGCTGTTGCTTCCCGATGCCGGAGGTCCCGGTTTCGGTTCACTTGGACTCATGGTAGTTTCCGACCTCGACATCCTCCAGAACTCCGATTGCATCTTCGGTCAGCACCGCAACCGAGCAGTACAGCGAAATCAGATAGGACGCGATGGCCTTGTTGTTGATGCCCATGAAACGTACCGACAGACCTGGGGACTGTTCGCCCACACGAAGCAGGAGGATGTTGGACTTGCCACCGTGGCTTTTCGGCTTCGCATGGCCATCGACATTTAGCTTTTCCGTCGGAAAGATTGGCACGCCGCGCCACGTCAGAAACGGAGAACCGAACAGCGTTACCGTCGGGGGAGGTACGCCGCGCAGGGTGCAGTCACGGCCGAAGGCAGCGATGGCGCGCGGGTGGGCGAGGAAAAACGACGGCTCCTTCCACACTTTGGCGAGCAGTTCATCCAGATCGTCGGGCGTGGGCGAACCCTTCCGAGTCTTGATCCGCTGCGCGGCCGCGACATTGTTCAACAGGCCGTACTCGGCGTTATTGATCAGCTCGCTCTCCTGCCGCTCCTTGACGTTCTCGATCGTCAACCGCAGCTGCTCCCCGATCTGACTGTAGGGGTTGCTGTATAGATCCGAGACCCGCGTGTGAACGTCCAGCACCGTCGTGATCGCGCACAAGGTGTATTCGCGAGGCTTTTCCTCATAATCGACGAACGACTCCGGGATCGCCTTCTCGTCCTTCGTGCCGCAGGCGACCTCTACGGACTCCTGATTCACCACCCGGTTCACACGGAGCGTGCCTGCCTCGAGCGGCTTCCAATCCAACAGGCGCACGAGCCACCGCGGTGTGATCGCCGAATACTGGGGCGGCGTCTTTGTAACATTGGCAAGCTGAAATGCTGCGCGATCGCCCAGCGCATGTTGCGTAGGTTCGGCCATTCGCAGATTTCCCCTTAAGTGAAATGACGGCGACACGCCCCGAGAGAAAATCCCGACGCGATGTCCGGCGGGGCGCTACATGGCAGTAGTTCGACTGCCGGTTATTGTTGGTCGGATCCCAGGCAGGGTACCGAGGAACGAGTGTTTATGCACCAGCCGGAGCCGGGGGCACGGTCGCACGTTAGCTGGACGCGAAGTGTCCGTCAAGCGATTGTTCGGTTCTGGGCGGTAGCCTTTATGTTCGAGCAATTCACATGAGCGAAATCTGGCCAGCATTGGGTTGCGCTTAGCAGCCGTGATTGCCGCGTTGTAACCCAATTGGAATGTGTTCCTTATTGGGCAGAAATGCTCGACCCAAGTGGCTTAGGATATTTATCTTGGATCCAGCGCTAACGATCGGAATCTACGAGAAATGGCATGGCAGGCGGAGGTTATTCATGATGAACAGGAACGTGTGGATTCGACTGGCGCTGAGCACGGCGCTAGCCGCAGGACTCATGCTCGCGTTCGGCGCGCCTGCTCGCGCCGGCGGGGACCACCGGGAGGAATGCCATCGCCGACTTGAGTCGGACCGGGCCCGAATCGATAGCGACGTCATCCGTTACGGCGATAGTAGCCGCCAAGTTGGCCGCGATGTCGCGAAGATGGACAAGTCCCGCCAATGGTGCCGCGACCACCAAGCGGATTGGGATCACGACCGGTTCGATCTTAGCTTCTACCTGACCGGTAAGCGATAACCGCGACGCTCTTTAAACCATAATCGTTACTAGAATCGTCGGGTGTAGTTACGGCCGGGTCCGAGTGACGACTTCCGCCGCTATTGCTGCCAGCCTCCACCAAGTGCTCTGTAAAGTTGCACGAGACTCTGATACTCATTGCCCCGCGCCGCCGCTAGCGTGAGTTCTGCGGCGAACAGTGACCGCTGGCCGTCCAGCACTTCCAGATACGTGGTGGTACCGCCTTGGTAGCGCAAGTTGGAGAGGCGAACCGACTCTGCCAGGTCTTGAACGAGCTGTTCCTGGCGAAGCCGGACCTCGTGGAGTTTTTGATATCCGATCAATCCGTCCGAGACGTCCTGGAAGGCGTGTTGAATAGCCTGCTTGTAAGAGATCAGAGCCTGCTCGCGCTGGGACTCGGCCAGATGCAGGTTTCCTCGAAGCGCGCCCCCTGTGTAAATAGGCTGACTTACCTGCGCGCCGTAGGACCAGATACCAATCTGAGAGCTCATCAAGTCCGAGAAGGCGCTGCTGCGACCAAATCCTTCGCCGCCGGAACCGGTCAGTGAAATTTGAGGAAAGAACTCGGCCTTGGCGACGCCAACTTCGGCATTTGCGGCAACCATCATTTGCTCCGCTTCGCGAATATCAGGTCGTCGCTCGAGCAGCGAGGAAGGCACGCCTGGAGGCACATCGGGAGGCAGCGCTTGCTCGCCGAGCGCGCGGCCGCGCGGTACGCTCGCGGGGTAATTGCCAAGCAGGATGTTGATCGCATCTTCCTGCTGGCCAATCTGTCTCTCAAGGTCCGGGATCTGCGCATTGGCAGTGTCGAGCACCTGCTGAGCCTGCAGTACGTCCAGCTTTGTTGCGACGCCGTGGCTCAGTCGGAGCGAGGTCAGCTTGACGGAACCCTCCTGCGTCTTCACCGTGTCCTGCGTGATTTGTAATTCGAGATCCAGTTGCAGGAGCGCGAAATAGTCGCTCGCCACATCGCTGACCACCGTTAGCGTGACAACATGTTGGGCCTCTTCGGTCGCCATGAGTTCGGCCCGCGCCGCTTCTGTAGCGCGGCGAAGTCGGCCGAAGAAATCCAGTTGAAATGTGGCGTCCGCCGCGAGAGACAGAAAGTTGAACTTGGTTTGGAAGGTTTGCTCTCTTCCTCCGTTGAAATTGGCATCCCCCGATAGCTGCGGAAACAAATTGGAACGAGTGACTGCGAGCTCGGCGCGCGCGGCGTTGATGCGCTCTGTCGCGAGCTCGAGATCGTAGTTCTGTTTCAGAGCTGTGCGGATCAGCCCCTGCAATTGGGGATCCTCGAAAACCTGCCACCACGGAAGGTCTGCAAAGGAAGCTGTCTGTGCCTGGACCGGTGCATTTTCGTTCAGATCACGGTAGGCCGTCGGGGTTTGCACTGCGGGCCGGTGGTAGTTTGGCCCGGCCGTGCAGCCGCCGATAAAACTCGAGGCCAACACCACGACCGCGAACGCCGCCGGTTTCTTCATGCCTTCCTCCGCGACTCCGTCGCTCGGTCCTTCACGCGCCCGCGCATCCTAGTCCCCCTTCGCTGGTGCCGGCAGCGGCGGCGCGGTCGAAATGGGTTCCTGTCCTGCACCCGACCATTTCTCGACCAGATAGAAGATTGCAGGGACGAAGAAGATTCCGATCAGGCTGGCGGACAGCATTCCACCGATAACGGTAGTGCCCATGATTTGACGAGCCACCGATCCGGCTCCGGTCGCCGTCCACAGCGGCACGCATCCGAGAATAAACGCAAACGACGTCATCAGGATCGGTCGCAGACGGAGCCGGGCTCCTTCGAGCGCGGCATCCACCAGAGGCTTTCCTTTTTCGTGCTCATCCTTGGCGAACTCGACGATAAGAATCGCGTTCTTGGCAGACAACCCGATGAGCATGACCAGCCCGATTTGCGAGTAAACATCGCTCTCGATCTGAACCATATACGGTGGCAGGAACGCGCCGAGCAGCACGCGGCGCAACCAGAGGATGCCAAACGCTCCAAAGACCGCCACAGGCGTGCTCAGCAGCACGCTGAACGGCAGCGACCAGCTCTCATACAGTGCAGCCAGAATCAGGAAGACAAATAACAACGAGAGGCCGAAGATCACCGA
>Ga0182024_10018849_pt1 | contig 12797 bp, 7 predicted proteins | sample P32metaG_FD_120480 | JGI IMG/M metagenome (GOLD analysis project Ga0182024, IMG submission 120480) | Permafrost microbial communities from Stordalen Mire, Sweden - P3-2 metaG (Illumina Assembly) | ecosystem: Environmental > Terrestrial > Soil > Wetlands > Permafrost | place: Sweden: Stordalen... | reverse complement strand
GGACGGTCTTGTCGTCGGAGGCGGAGGCGAGGACGTTTCCGTCGGGATGGACGGCGAGGGCGCGAACGCGAGCGGTGTGGCCGCGCGAGGAGTTCAAAGCGACACCGGTGGAGGTATCCCATTGCCGAATGACAAAATCGTCGGAGCCTTCCTCAAGGGTGGAGTTGCCGCCGGCGGAGAAGGCAATGCGGCCGTTGGGAGAAAAGGCGAGCGCGACAACGGCGTCCTGATGACCGGCGAATTGCCAGGCCTGGGATCCGTCGGTCATATCCCAAAGACGGACGAGGTGATCGGCGCCGGCGGTGAGGGCGTGGCGGCAGTCGGGGGAGATGACGGCGGCGGAGAAGCCGGGGGCGGCGCCGGGCGCGGAGGGGCGAATGGCAAGAGAGCAGACCTCGCGGCCGGAATCGGACTGGCGCACTGAAAGGGATCCGTCGGAGTCGGGGGTGAGGAAGAGGCTGCCGTCAGGAGCGAGGGCCATCAGCGCGGGCATGCCGAGCGGAGGCGGGAGTTTCAGCGACGCTTTCGTGTTCCAGGTCATGGCATCGACAAGTTCAAGCACGGTCAATTCGTCGGCGTGATGGATGGCCAGGGTGCGGCCGTCGGCGGAGAGCAGAGCGCCGTCGAAGGAGGCGAAGGGCGTGATGGGCAAATCCAGGCTCTGGCCGGTGGGGAGATCCCACATCGCCAGGGATGTCGCGGAGCAGGTGAGAGCCATCGGGCCGCGCTGGAGCGGCAGGAAATAGAGCGAGCGGACGAGGGAGTCGTCGGCTGGCAGGGTGCGAACTTCGGCGGGCGGAAGAAGATCCCAAAGTGCCAGCGTCTGATCTGAAGGCGGACTGTTTGCGAAGCGCGTGTCGGCGCAAGCGGCGAAACGGCCGTCGGAGGAGAAGGCGGCGGCCTGGACGTGGCGCTGCGAGCGGCCGAGGCGGCGAGGCTCGGCGGAGCCGTGGATGTCCCAGATTTGGATGGTTCCATTGTCGCCGCATGCCATGACAAAACGTCCTCCGGAACAGAAGGAGACGGCGGTGATGGCGGGGTCGGCGGAGAGGAACTCGCTGATCTCGACGCCGCCGTTCATGTTCCAGAGGCGCACGCGGCCGTCGCTGCCGCCGGTGAGGAGGGTTTGGTCGGCGGGAGAAAACGCGACGGCGCACAAGCTGCTGTCACCGGCTTTGATGGCCTGCAATTCGGCGCCGGTGGCGGTGTCCCACAATTCCAGTTCGGTGCCGACTGTGGCCAGGCGAGAGCCGTCAGGAGAGAGGACGGCGCTGACAACGCGGCCGTTTGCTTTGCGGGGGGGGAGGGCGCCGCCGGTGTCGAGGTTCCAGAAGTCGATCGAGTCGTCGCGGTTGCCGGAGAGCAAAGCGTTGGCATCTCCGCTGATGGTCACTGCGACCTTGGAACCCAGCGCGACGCGCGTGACCCAGGCGCCCAGCGGGCCGAGAGTACGATCGACGGTTCCGGCGGCCACGTCGAGCAGAATCGCGGTGCCGTTTTCAGCGCCGGCCAGGATGCGCGAGCCGTCGGGCGAGAGGGCGATGCTGGTTTTGGGCACGTCGTCCGATGGAATCAGGCGGGAGGTTCTGGTCATCATGTCCCAGAGACGGATTTCTCCGTTGTGGGCGGCGGTGACGGTCTGCCTGCCGTCGGGCGACACAGCGAGATCGACGATGCCGCCCTTTCCGCCGATCTCGACGAGCGGCGGCGGGCTGGACAGAAAGGCGTTCCAGGTTCCGACGTCGGCGACGAATGGCGAGGCGTTTTCACGAAGGAAGGTGTCGTGCGCGGTGGCGTAAAGCTCCTTGGCCTGATCCCATTCACGTGAATTGCCGAGGGCGTCGGCCTCGAATACCTGAGCCTCGGCGGTGCGGAGATTGGCGGTTTTGAGGTTGGTTTGCGCCACGCCGTATTCGTGGAGCACGTTGACAAAAGAAAACGCGACAACTGAGATCAACATCAGCAGGACCGCGGCGGCGGCAAGGAGGGACCAGCGCAGGCGGCGCGCGACTTTTGAAGCCAGGTAAGCGGTGCTGTGCGGCCATAGGGCGAGCACGGGCTTGGCGTCGAGATAATTTTCGACGTCTTCGGCCAGTTCCCTGCCGGAGGCGTAGCGTTCCTTGGGCTTTTTGGCCATGGCTTTGCGGAGGATGGCCATGAGTTCGAAATCGAGCTTGATAAGGGGATCGGCCCGGATGGAACTGTTGTTGATGACAGCCGCTTTTTCCTTGGAGGTCGCGCCCGGCTCGAAGTCGTAGGGGAATCGCCCGGTGAGCAGTTCGTACAGGGTGACGCCAAGGCTGTAGACATCAGTTGCGGGAGTGAGGCTTCGTTGATCGCCATTGGCCTGCTCGGGGGACATGTAGGGCCAGCTTCCGAAGGGCGTTCCGCCGGGCTTTGAGTCAGGAACGTCGTGCTGGGAACGAACGGCCAGGGCAAGGCCGAAATCCAGGACGTGCGGATGGCCGTCGCGGCCGACGAGAATGTTGGAGGGCTTGAGGTCGCAATGGATCACGTCATGGGAATGGGCGTAACCGACGGCGCGGCAGACCTGGGAGAAGAGCGTGAGAAGGTTTCGGCGCATCATGTCGCGGCCGGCGGAGTGAACGTCAAGGGGAGTCGCGCCCTTGACGAGTTCCATGGCGTAGAAGTCGCGGCCGTCGGCGGTGACGCCGGCGTCGTAAATCTGCACGATGTGCGGATGACTGAGCCTGGAGCTATGAAGAATCTCGGCCTTGAAGAGCTTTCGCGCATGGTCGTCGCCGACGCCCGCGGACATGACCTTCACCGCGACGGCGCGCCCGTGCACGTGTTCCTGATGGGCCTCGTAGATGCGGCCCATGGCGCCCTTGCCGATCATGCGGACGATCTTGAAGTTGGCGATGGAGGGGAAGGACTTCTGCTGGCCGGCGGCGGGGTGAGCCGGGGTGTGGCTCATGCCGGGGATGCCGAGCGGCGCGGAACTTTCGCCTTCCGGGGCAATCGTCGGATCACAACTGGACAGGTCATCGTCCAAAGGCCGCTCATTTCGATCAGCGCGTGCTCAGTGTGTCGAGCGCGCTAGACAGGATTTGCCTCGTCGGTTCATCAAGCCAGGTCAATTCGAGAGACCACTGAAAGCCGTGCCGCAGGTCATCGGCGCACAACTGTGTGATCTGCTCTTCGTGCCGCAGGAGGGCCAGCGCGATGACGGTGTAGTACAGCGCGGTGGCGACTTCGGGGGGATAGGCGCCCTGGGTCTGCGTCCTGCGGACCTTGGCGAATTCCTTGACCACGCGAAGGAGTTTTAGCGGCGGCCAGGGATGGGCCAGCAGCTCGCCGAACGTACGGAGGGGCGCGGGACTGACGTTGGCGAGCCGCGCGACGGTATTGGCGGCGTCCGGCTCTGTATCGGCCAGGTCCAGCGCGAGAGGTGCGGCGAGTTGATGCCGCCAAATGTCGGCCAATTCGCTGGGATACCAACTCGGCCCGTCGTCGCTGGGGAGCGAAAACAGCCGCGCCAGGCGGCCGGGATCGAAATTGCTCAACCTACTCATGACGATCTCCCGTGGAGTGGGGTGGTTGGCCCGACAAAATGCGTTGAAGATCAGCTATCTCCTCGTCGATGCGCTGCTCGCTGGATTCGTATTCGCCGATGGCCTGGCGCAGCAGTCGCTCAAACATGCGCCGCCCGGTAACGAGAACATTGGACGCCTGGGCCGGGGACGCCAGTCCGAACTGGTTCACAAGCCGCTCGTAGGAAACGGGAGGAACGTGGCGCAGAAGCGGTTCGAGGAGGCGGCCTTCAAAGACGGCCCAGATGTCGGCGCGGCTGCTGGAGACGCATTCCCGGTGCATGTGGTCGAGCGTTTCGCTGAGCAACTGACGAGCCCAGGCCACGTCGTAGGCGTTGGGGACCGGCTCGGTTCGCGAGGCGACTTCCTGAACATCTTCGATGGAGACGGCGCCGCCGCCCTGTCGCTTGATGGCGGTGGCCTGACGGTGCTGGTCGATGACGAACCGGTCGAGTGAGACGAGAAGGAAACTTCGGAACTTACCGCGCCGGCGATTGGCGTGGGCGATGATCTCCTGCTTGACGACTTTTTCGAGCATGAACCCCTGGATGAGATCCTCGGCCCGGTCGGGATCGATCCGCTTGTGCAGGACCAGATGGGATTGCAGCGCCGGGCGATAGCGCTCGACGAGTTCGTTCAGAGCTTGACGCTGCAGGGTCTGAGCGCCGTGGCCGGCCACGTTGACGAGGGACCAGTTGGTCGGCGGAAAGTAATGAATGCCGAACGCATTATCGGACGACAAGGATGGGTTTTCGGCGGACATAGGTAGCCTGCCCTTCGTCGATTTAGCATGATACCAAAAATGTGCTGTACTCCCAAATATAAATGATCGAGACCGCAAAAGAGAAGGGCCGGAGGGAAGCCCCCCATTTTTCCCTCCGGCCGTGAATTGTGCGGTTCTTCGATCCATGTTTCCTTCCGTTCTTCAACTGTGTAGGATTACGCCGCCAAACCGCGACCCCTGCGCCGCGAGGGGAATTCCAGGACTGCCATGACCGGCAGGCGCGCGGCCGGAATATGACGTTATGTCAAGTCAGGAAACGATTTGCGCATGGCTGATTCCGCAGCCAGGCGGTCCGGAACTGGATCCGTTGGAAGTGCGATTTGCGCCGACGGATGCGGCGCCGTCGTCGGCAAGGGGATCGGCGGCCAAGGCGTCGGCGGGGAGAGGCTCGCCGCTGGCCGCGGAAGTGATGCCCTCCTCCCGAGTGCGTCTGGGGCCGATTATCGGACGCCACGGCAGTTGCGATCTGCGGCTGCCGCCGGATGAGGAGCGGGTATCGAGGCTGCACGCGCAGTTCATGGTGCATTCGGGGCGATGGAGCATCGTGGACCTGGGGAGCCGATGGGGCACGCAGGTGAACGGGGTGCGGCTTGAACCACAGCAGCCGATGGCCCTGGTCGACGGAGACCTGATTCGCATCCGGCCGTGGACGTTCCGCTTCAGCACGCAGGGCATCCCGCGATCAGGGCCGCTCTCCGTGGACGATTTGGGCACGACGATCATCCGTGCCTGCCCGGATCAGTTGTCGGAGCAGTTCCGGCAGGATTTTTTGAAACTGCTTCTGGAGGGATCGAGCGCGCTGATGGCGGCGGCGGACCTGGCGGCGATCGCGGTGGTTCTCGTGGACCTTGCGGGGCGCGGGACGAAGCTGGCGAACGCGGCGGTGGTCGAGGCGCTGGACGCGGATGGGCACATTCAAATCCTCGCGTCCAACGCGCCGGCGGGGCAGGCGCAGGCGATGTCGTTCAGCCGCTCACTTCTGGCGGCGGCGTCCGAGGGGATCGTCGCGGAAATCTCGGCGGACGTTTCGCACATGAACATCACGCAGAGCATCTCTCGCTCGAACGTGACGGCGGCGATCTGTGCGCCGCTGATGGTGGGCGACGCGGTGGCGGCGTATCTCTATCTCGACTCGCGCGGCGCGGCCGACGGCGGATTGGACAAGCTGCCGGCCAACACATCGGGGTTCTGCCAGGCTCTGGCGCGGATGGGGGGATTGGCGCTGGCGAATCTCAAGCGCATTGAGATGCAGGTGAACAACGCCGCGATTGAGTGCGAACTGGCGTCGGCGGCGGACGCGCAGCGGTGGATTCTTCCGCAGTGCCCGATCACGGTTGGGCCGTTCAGTTGCGACGGACATTGCCGGCCGAGCGGATACATCGGCGGGGATTTCTTTGACGCCCAGGCGCTGCCCGACGGTCGAATGGTGGTGAGTCTCGGCGATGTGTGCGGACACGGCATCGCGGCCAGCATTTTGATGTCGGCGACGCAGGGGTTTTTGCAGGCGGCTTTGGCCGTGCATGGCGATCTGGCCCGCGCGGTGACGGATTTGAACGCCTTCGTTTATCGCCGCTCGCCGCGGACGCAGTACCTGACGTTGTGGATCGGCGTGCTGGATCCGGGGTCGATGAGCGTCATCTACGTCGACGCCGGGCACGGACTAGGGCAACTGATCGACGAGAACCAGAAGGTGAAGCGGCTGCGCGAAAGCGGCGGGCTGCCGGTGGGGATCGAGGCGGATTACAAATACAGCACGATCACGGCGCCGCTGCCGCCGCACGGGGGGCTGCTGATCATCAGCGACGGGATCATTGAACAGTCCGACGGCAAGGGGCTGGATCACGGCGAGCGCAAGCGGTTCGGCTACGAGCGCGTCGAAGCGGCCGTACAGTCGGCGCCGTGGAGCCAGCTCATTGGGCATCTTTTTACGGCGGTGCAGCAGTTTGCGAACGAGGAGCCGTTCACCGACGACGCCACGGCGGTGCTTGTGCGATGGGATTGACCTTCAACGCGGCGAGCGCTGGCGCTTGCGCCGCAGCAGCATGGCGGCGCCGCAAGTCACGAAACTCAAATTAGCTCAGAACCGCCATGTAATATTATGTTGCAGGAAATCGCCGCCGCCAGGTCAATCGAAAAGCAGTAAGCGCGATTCGATGCCCCGCCGAATTGGATTACGCGTCGGGAATCGCCACGGCCGGCCGCGAACCGTCGGCGGAAATGACCTGCACCGCCATTTCCGGCGGAAGCAGAGATTCAAGGCGTTTGTGAAAATCTCCCTTGATCAGATTGTATAGCGCGCCATGGCGGCCGGAGCCGATGAGAATGCGGTCGCAGCCCGACATCGCGGCCGCCTCCGCGATCAGCGTCGCGGGGTCGCTGCCGCTGTCGTAAATCGGCAGCACCGGAACGCCGAACTGGTGGCCCAGCTCCAAAAACTTGGCGAACGTGCGCAGCGCGGCCATATCGGTGTCCATCGACAGTGCGCGGTCCCAGCGGTAGTCCAGCCGAACCGAACGGATGAAACAGACGACCAGCATCACGCCAAGGCGATCCCCGCTGTTGACCAAGCGACTGAGCACGTACTCAAGTTGCGGATGCCGCAGCGCGGGCATGTCGCACGTGGCGATGACGGCAAGCGGCGTTCGGACATGCCGCAGCCCGGTCAGCAATCCGCGAAGCGGCCCCTGATCGTCAACGTCATCCTCCACACGCCGATCGAATCCCTCGGCCCCCGGCGGCTGCGGCAGGCGCGACGATGTGACCAGCAGCGTCGCCCCGGGCCAGTGAATCTCATCGAGCAGATGCCGCAGGATCGGTTTACCCGCGACTTCCAGCAGCGCCTTGGGCCGCCCCATTCGCCGCCCATGACCCCCGGCAAGAATCACCAGCGTCGCGGCCGAGCATCGCATGTTGCGGTCCATTCCATAAAGAGCGTATCACGCCGGCCCCGCATGGGGCAGGCACGGGCTGGGAATCCCAACGATTGCACTGGGAGCGCAATCAACAGCCGCACGAAAGATAGGCATAACGCATAACCACCTGCAGATGGCTGCGCAAAAGCGCACCGCACGCCGAACCTCGATCGTCCATATCTTCTTGCAAATAAAGTGCTTGTAAAATGCAGCATCGAAAGTTTCCGTGCCTATTTATCAGCACAACTCTGCCCATCAAATGATCGATGGAGATGATTGGACAACTTTCTTAATCGCTCGCGCGCGACAAACTCTTGTTCGTGGCAGCGGTGGACAGGCCTTCCACGAGATCGCGTCTTGTCTTTATCTCAGCACGCATTACGTCGCATGTCGCAGGCGGCGCCGGAGCGGAAATCCGCGCCCCGCGAGGGCGTCGATTCAACACTGCTGAAATCCTGCGCTGAATAAGACAAAAAACCGCAAAGACCGCGCCGAAACTGCGCGCCGCGTTGAGCACCTCGGATCACGCAGCAATCGCCGTCACGTCCGAAAACCGCTGGCACTCTCTTTGCCAAATGAGCCAGCGATGTACTCGTCGGCGTCGTAATGTGATTCGCCCCAGCCGACGTTGGGGACGCATTCATGAAGGGACTCTAGCTCAAGGAGATTCTATATGAGTAGCCTTTTAGAGGGACAATTCAAACTCACCATGGGGGAGAAAATCTCCCGATTGCGCATGCGCCTGCATGACCCCGAATGGCGAAAGTATTTCAAGGTTCTGATTTTCGGCAAGGCGTTGGCCGTCAGTCTCGTGCTGCTGTTCATCTTCGCGATGCCGGTTGTCCTTCACATGATCGACGGCACGCCGGCATTCGGTCAGGCGGCGACTCAGCCGGCGGCGAGTCCCGTCATGCCGGGTGATTTGTCGGACATCACCAAGAACCCCACGATCAACCCGATCAACACGGCCTGGACGCTCGTGGCCGCGTTCCTCGTCTTCTGCATGCAGGCCGGCTTCACCATGCTCGAAGCCGGTTTCTGTCGTTCGCGCGAGACCGTGAACGTGCTGGTGGAATGTATCTTTGACACCTGCCTCTGCGGATTCCTCTACTACACCTGGGGATACGCATTCATGTTCGGACAGGGCAACGGCCTTATCGGCTGGCACGATCCAAACGACACGCCCGGCGGTCCGGTCCATAGCTGGCTGTTCCTCCAGAACATCACGGCGACGACCTTGTACGCCACGACCGGCGTTCCCGTGCTGGCACACTGGGTCTTCCAGTTCGCCTTCGCCGATTGCGCCTCGACCATCTGCTCCGGCACAATGATCGGCCGCACGGACTTCATCGGCGACATCATTTACTCCGTCTTCGTCTCCGGCTTCATCTACCCGATCTTCGGGCACTGGGCCTGGGGTCCCGACGGCTGCATGACCACGATGGGCGGCCAGAACGCCTCGCCCAACGCCTTCACGCATTTCCTGCCGAGCTTCGGGATGAACTTTCACGACTTCGCCGGTTCGACGGTCGTTCACTCGATCGGAGGTTGGATCGCCCTGGCCGGCGGCATCTGCCTTGGGCCTAGAATCGGCCGCAAATTCAAGCGCGACGGCGGCGCACCGATGCTCCCCCACGATCTGGTAATGGGCGTTATCGGCGGATTCCTTCTGTGGTTCGGCTGGTACGGATTCAATCCCGGATCGTCGCTCTCGGCGATGGATTACGGCGGCATCGGCCGAATTTCGTGCAACACAACGCTCGCCGCCTGCACGGCGGGACTCGCGGCGGAATTCTTCCTCTACATGCGCACCAAGAAGTGGGACTGCGCCATCATCACCAACGGCTTCCTCGCCGGTCTGGTGGCCATTACCTGTCCATGCTACTGGGTCATCCCGACGGGCGCGTGCACGCTGGGCGCAGTGGCCGGAATCGTTGTTGTACTGGGCATTGACCTGCTCGAATGGCTGCGCATTGACGACCCCATCGGCGCATGGCCCGTGCACGCACTCTGCGGCGTCTGGGGCACACTTTCACTCGGCCTGTTTGCCTGCGGCCAGTATTCCGCCGCGGGCAGTTCGCCGAATGGCATCCCCACCATCGACCCCGTCAACAATCCGGCCTTGACCGGCTGGTTCTACGGCGGCGGTCCAAAGGTGTTTGAAGCGCAATGCATCGGCGCCTTCTGCATCGACGGCTCTGTGTTTGCCAGCGCAATGATCGTGATGGGTATTCTGACCGCCTTCGGCAGACTCCGCATCTCCAAAGCCGGCGAACTGGAAGGCCTGGACCTGCACGAACATGGCATGTCGGCTTACCCCGAATATGTCATCTCGGCTCTGGTAGCTCCGCAGGGCATGACGCGCGACACGGTCGGCGTTCTGCCCGAACCGGGCGATTCAGACGCGCCCGAATACAGCTACGCGGCTGTGGCGGGTTCCAAGAAATAGGTTGCTTACTACCCACGGCCTGACCGGCGGGGCGGATATCTCCATCCGCCCCGCCGGCCTCGTCCGTCCAAATCCGGGAGATCACTCTCATGAAAATGATCATCGCCATCATTCGTCCTGAAAAATTTGAAGCCGTGCAGGATGCCCTGGACGCGCAGAAAGTCCATCTGATGACCGCCAGCGACGTGCGCGGCTGTGGAAGTCAACGCGGATACATTGAAAACTTCCGCGGGAACAAGGGCGTCATTCGCCTCCTGTCGAAGGTCAAGCTGGAAATCGCCGTCAACGAGAACTTCGTGAAGCCCACGGTCGAAGCCATCATCAAGGCGGCCCACACCGGCACCATCGGCGACGGAAAGATCTTCGTGCTGCCGCTGGAGGAGTGTTTCCGCATCCGCACCGGCGAGACCGGGAGCGTGGCGATCGGCCCGTGACCGACGACGACCCGCGGCGCCCGCGCGTTCCTCTTAACGTCACGCTGCTATGCACACCAGCGACCAAAGAGAGAAGCCCCACGCGCTGACTCTTCTCGCCAGTGAGCGCCCGCGGAACGTCGGCTGGCTTCAGGCGGCGGGTCTGCTCTTCGGCGACTGGGGCACCAGCCGCCTTTACGTTCTGGGCCTGGCGCTTTTTTTCGCCGGCCGAACAAGCTTCTGGCTCATCGTGATGATGAGCCTGCTGATCCTCGCCGTCGCCTGGGCCTACTCGCAGATTTGCCGCATTTATCCCGACGGCGGCGGCGTTTACACGGCGGCCAAGCAAACCAGCCGCACCCTCGCCGTCGTCGGCGCGCTGCTGCTCTTTGCCGATTACACCGTCACGGCCAGCCTGAGCGTTCTGGACGCATTCCATTATTTCGGCCTGCCGCTGCGCGCCCATGTTCAGCCCGCCGCCCCGTTTCCCGGAGCGTCGGCGAACAGCGCCGCGATTCGCGTGGCGGACCAGCGTTATGACACAAACCCCAACATCGACGCTGGAAACATGCTCGATTCCAAACGCGCCAGCCCGCCCTCGGAGGCCGAGAGATTCTTCGCATGGGATTCGCCCGGTCTCTGGGCCGTCTTCGCGATTGGCATGATCGGCTTGTTCAATATGCTCGGCCCCCGGCACACCGGCGGCTTCGCCATCGTCGCGGCGCTGGGAATGATCTTCATCACCCTGCTCATCTCCGCCTTCGCGCTGCCGCAGATTCCCTGGCGAGAACTCCCAGACCGCATCGGCCGCCCCGATCTCTCTCATCCCGGCTCAGTATGGGTGGCATTCGTGTCGATTGTGCTCGCTCTCAGCGGCGTCGAGGCGATCGCCAATCTCACCGGCGTCATGAACCGCCCCGTCGCGCACACCGCCCGCAAGGCCATCTGGGTTGTCGCCACCGAAGTGGCCGTCTTCAACATCGTGCTTGGCCTGTGCATGTTGGCCATTCACCCCATCAACCGTGACAGCCATCTGGAAGACATGGCCGCTTATCTCACCGGCATCTACGTCGGCCGCTGGGGCGAATGGGCCGTCCGCATCGTCGGCGGATTTCTGCTGCTGTCAGCCGGAAACACGGCGATCGCCGGCATGACCTCCATTCAGTACCTCATGGCCCGCGACGGCGAACTTCCCGAATCGCTGATGCGCATCAATCGCTTCGGTGTCCCCGCCATACCCGCGATCGTGGCGATGAGCGTGCCGATCATCGTGCTGCTCATCAGCCACAACCTCGACCAGCTCGCCGCGCTCTACGCGATCGGCGTCATCGGCGCGGTGGCGATCAACATCTCGCTGTGCGCCTTCCATCCTCGACTCCGCCGCCTGCATCGCAAAATTCCCATGATGCTGCTCGGTGTCGTTCTGCTGTGCATGTGGGTGACGCTGGCCTACGTGAAACGACAGGCTCTGGTGTTCGTCAGCATCGTGATGGTGATCGGTCTGGCCGCGCGGCAGCTCAATAAGATGCTCGCCACAAGAAAAGGCCCGCGCCCCAGCCTGCTGCGGCAGGCGATCATGCACCAACTCGGCGGCGGCGCGCTGGATCGGCCGCGAATTCTTGTGGGAACATACGGCTCCGACGCACTCGCCCGCCCCGCGATGACCGAAGCCAGGAAATCGGGAGCCACTCTCGTCGTCTGCTTTGTCCGTTCCGTGCGCCTGTCGTACAATTGGCGGCGAAGGTTGTCGATGGACAGCGACATCGCCGCCTTGCGAGTCTTCGCGCGGTTTCTCGAATTGGGCCATGAGATGGGCGTGCCTATCCTGCCCATCTACGACAGCGGAGACGACGCCACCGAGTTGTTGGCCGAGGCCGCCGCCGTGAACGGCTGTGATCGCATTCTCATCGGCAGCAGCCGCAAAGGAGCGATTTATCATTTCATCAAAGGCGATTTTCAGTTACGCCTCGAAAAGCTCCTGCCGCCGGAGATCCGGGTGGAAGTGCTACAATCCAGTGGTTCCACCGAAGCCGACAGGTCGGCCCCATTGTCCGACATCGAATCGTTCGGCGGCAAACTCACGGGCGGCTGATTTCTAAATGAATTCCTCTCCAGCCAACGCCGAAACAGTGCGCCCGGCGCCGGACCCCGACGCCGTCGCCCCGCTGCGCGTGCTTGTCATCGACGACGAAGCCAACATCCGCACCACGCTCTCCATGTGCCTCGAAGCCGACGGGCACACGGTCGTCGGCCACGGCGACATTCGCGAGGCGATGGAGGCCGTCGCCCGCCAGGTCTTCGACCTGGTCTTTCTCGATCTGCGCCTCGGCATGGACAACGGCATGGATTTTCTGCCGCGCCTGCGCGCCGAAAGTCCCTGGGCAAAGGTCGTCGTCATCACCGCCTACGCCTCGATTGAAACCGCCGTCGAGGCCATGCGCCGCGGCGCGATCGATTATCTGCCCAAGCCGTTTGAGCCGGCCCAGGTGCAACTGGTCACGCGCAAAGTCGCACAGCGGCGGCAACTGGAACTCAAAGTCGAAGCGCTTCAGTCCGCACTGGGAGAGATGGATGCCGAGGCCGATTTCCCGACTCAGACTCCCGCGATGCGGCAGGCGATCGACCTGGCGCGGCAGGTCGCGGCAACGCAGGCGCCGATTCTCATCAGCGGCGAAACCGGCACGG
>Ga0182024_10018848_pt1 | contig 12797 bp, 13 predicted proteins | sample P32metaG_FD_120480 | JGI IMG/M metagenome (GOLD analysis project Ga0182024, IMG submission 120480) | Permafrost microbial communities from Stordalen Mire, Sweden - P3-2 metaG (Illumina Assembly) | ecosystem: Environmental > Terrestrial > Soil > Wetlands > Permafrost | place: Sweden: Stordalen... | reverse complement strand
TCGGTGAGGGGTCGGAGCGGATCCTTCCGGCGGCGGGTCATGGCGGCTCCTGGGTGTGATGGTCCCACCCAGTGTATTCCGGCCGACGGTTAGGCCCACATCCAAAGCAAGTGACCCACTAGCCGCTTCGGAGGGTCAACGATGCAAGTGCGAGTGAAAATCTTCACGCTCGTCAGCGGCCACGGCGAGACGGTCGTGCAGCCGCCTTACGAAGACCACATCAATCAGTGGCTCTCGACGGTCAAGGGACGGGTGGTGCAGGTCAGCCAGTCCGAAAGCGACCGTGTGGGGGCGGGCCACCACGTCACCGTCTGCGTCTGGTACGTCCCGGACGAGTCAACCATCCCCCACCCGCAGGCAGAAGCGGCCGGGCGGACAGGGCCGAGCGAAGGACATGACCCTCAAGCCTCATGAAGTCATCCCCAGGCGGATAGAAGCTGTCGCCCAGGAAGGTGATGAAGGAGTGCCCGGCGGTGGTGGCTGCGGCGTTCTGCTTTGCCAGTTCGACCGAGCCGGGTTCGTGGGCCTGGGAGAGTCTCCCTTCCCTCCCAGGCGGTCGTTCGGCGGGTGGGAGAAAGCGCAATGCGTCTCCCGACCTCATCTCTCCTTGTTCGGCCTACTCGCCCATCTTCCAGACGACTTCGTTTCTTGCCCTACGCAGCAGGTTGATGACGCTGGACAGACCCTCCCGGTCGAGGTTCTTCGCCAGGGTCAGGCACTCGTCAATGTGTTCTTCCAGCGACTCAAGGCCACGCACGCCGCTGCGAGGGGCCACAGCGAGGGCGACGGTCGGCTCGGCGGGCCGGCTTTCGTTCTTCGGCCTGCCGGGCTTTTTACGGTGGGCTTGGCGGACAAGGCTTTTCACGTTGGAGAGGTTCTGCTTGACCTGCTTGGGAACCTCCGTTTCACCCGGATGGTCCTTGAGCCAGCGGGCCAGTACCTCGTCGTTGCTCCGGGTTTCGAGCCACTTCGGGTTCTCACCGAACACCCTGCGGAAGTAGCCGCTGACGGTTTCGCCTCCCGGCTGGCCGTTTTCCTTTCCCGTGGCGGCGTCCGTGGTTTGTGTTCGTTTCGCCATATCCCCTCCATTTCAAAGACGACATTGCTGAGTTTCAACGACATGCGGCATTCTATAAAAGGCCGTTGGTTTCGCAAGCGGAGGAAGAGGTTTTTTCCACGGGTTGTTAAGGTATGTCCTTGCAAACAACGGAGGTCGGCACGTCAGTCATTGCTTGTCGGAAGCACCTGCTCCATGCTGGCGACTGAGCAGGCTTTACTCCCACGAACTCCCTGCGCCGGTCCTCGGTGTTCTGGTCCTTTGGGAGTCTTTCTTGCCGACCAAGAAAATTGGCGGAGAGGCCACGGCCACGAGCTTCCCTTGTTCCCGCAATGGGCTGCGAACCTTACGGGCACGCTCCGCATCCTTACGAGTAACCGATGGAGCAGGCATTCTTCGAGGGAGAGGAGGCGCCGATGGCTGAAATCACGCTCGGCAAGGCGCTGAAGGTCAAGAACCGCCTGGCCGGTCGGCTGGCGAAGGCCCGGGCCGACATCCAGGCGTTCAACAGCGTCCCGGTCGCCCAGGCCGATCAGGTCAACGTCCCGGCGCTCATGAAGACCCGTGAGGAACTGGTGGGGGCGCTGGTGGGCCTCAAGACGGCGATCAACGACGCCAACCGGCAGGCGCAGCGGGACATCTACGACCTGGCCGAGAGGAAGGCCACGGCGCAGTTCCTCGCTGGCGTCAACACCCGGCACGGCCCGCAGGCCGCCGTCTACCCGAACACCACCGAGGTCAGCTACGTCGCCGCCTTGAAGAAGGCCGACGTGGACGCCCTGACGGCCCGGCTGGAGAAGGAGATCGACCAGTTGCAGGACAAGCTCGACCAGTTCAACCAGGTCCGCAAGATCGAGGTTGACGGTCGCATCCTCGAACTGGCGTCGTGAAGCCACACGGCTGGCTCGTGGGCAAGGCGAAGAGGGAGGAACCCAAATCCACCCTGCGAAGGTGAAACTTCTTGCCGATCCTGAGCGTCAAGGCGCAAGGTTCTTTGGTTCAAGGGGCAACCCGCAAGGTGCAAGACTCATCTCTTCCCGATTCGCTTCGCCCCCTGCCAGCCGTGCCATTCATGCAAGCGCCCCCGGAGTCTTCGTCCGGGGGCGGTTTCTTTCGGTGACGATGGGAAACGGACAAGAAAACGCTACCTGCCTCTCTTCACCGGGCAAGCCGGCTCATCGTTCCCTAAAAGTAGTGGCCCCGATTCACGCCATCAAAAGCGGCCTGACTTGAGGCAGCAGCGGCGGCAGCGTTTGCCCGATCCGCAGGGGCAGAGGTCGTTCCTGCCCAGCTTCTCGATCAGTTCCTTGCGCCCGTGGACGATGCGCACGCCACGCTTCACCTTCGTCTCGGACGGGAACCCCTTGCGTCGTTTGCTCATCGTCTCGAAAAAACGGCAGATGTTCGGCGTCGTGTTGGTCCATGATCCACCGCCTTTCCAGGGTAGAATGAACGGGCGAGGACGCCTGGCGTGGACACGAGGGCCGGGAATGGGTTCGGGGGGAAGGTTCATCATGAATGACGTGCCGCGCAGAAAATGGCATGATCTTCTCCGTGCCTGGGCCGTGGACCCAGCCCTGGCTGACCGGACGGCGAACCAGCCATGCCTCTTTCGTGTCCCATCTCTGCCTTGCGGCAATTCGTGGCTCAAGGCGCTCTGGTTTCGCTCGTTGTGGAGAAAAGATCGCCAAAGCGATTGGGCGCAAGGGCCACAAACCCCATCGGGTTGCTCGTAGCAACCGGGGAGTTCTTGGACATGAAGAAGGTCCACGTCAACGTCGGCACGATTGGGCACATCGACCACGGCAAGACCACCCTGACCGCCGCCATCCTGGCGGTCCAGGCGCAGCAAGGGCTGGCCGAGGTCAAGAGTTACCGGGACATCGCCAGGGGCGGCACGATCCGGGACGAGAACAAGACCGTCACGATCATCACCAGCCACGTCGAGTACGAGACGGCGGGGCGGCACTACGCCCACATCGACTGTCCCGGACATGCCGACTACATCAAGAACATGATTACCGGGGCGGCGCAGATGGACGGGGCCATCCTGCTGCTCTCGGCGGTGGACGGCCCCATGCCGCAGACCAGGGAGCACGTCCTGCTCGCCCGGCAGGTCGGCGTCCCCGAACTGGTCGTGTTCCTCAACAAGTGCGACCTCGTGGACGACCCGGAACTGCTCGATCTGGTCGAACTGGAAACCCGTGAACTCTTGACGAAGTACGGCTTCGACGGAGAGAACCTTCCCTTCGTATAGGGCCTTTGCCGGCGGATGCTGCGCTGCGAGCAGGACGCGGAGGACGCCTTTCAGGCCGCTTTCCTCTTACTGGCGCAAAAGGCCGCCTCCGTCCGGTGCCGTGAGGCCGTGGCCGGCTGGCTGTATCGGACGGCGTACCGTATTGCCCTGCGCGCCCGGCAGACGGCCTGCCTTCGGCCGGTCGCCCTTCCGCCGGGAGTGGAGCCGGTCGCATCCGCTCTTTTCGCGGCGGCCCGGGCGGTCGCCGGAGCGGCGTCCGCCCGGGCCGTGGCATGGACTCATGGAGTGCTGAAAACGATGTTTCTCTCCAAACTGAAGATGGCGGCGGCGGTCATCCTGGCCGCGGCGACGGCGAGCGGCGCCGGCTTCCTCCTGTCCCGCACCACGGCGGCGCCGCCGGCGACGGACCCACGGCCGGCCGCGAGCCGGCCGGAAGACGCCAAGGCTTCGGCGGAAACGCCTCCGGAGCCGGAAAGGCGGCTCGTCAAGGCGGCGGTGGAGGCGTCGAGCGAGCGGGAGGGGCGGCTCGCGCTCGTCGGCACGGACATCAAGGACGGCGAAGCGGTCCCCGCCGCGGATCGGGTGAAGGTGGAAACCGGGTTCCTCGTCGTCGAGATCGGCGATAAAAGCGACCCGAAAATTGAGGCGGCCGTCCCAAAGAGCCAATGGGTTCTGCTCAAGGACTACCCTGGGAAGGTCTACGCCCGCTGGAAGCCCGGCGACGCCCTGCCGCCGGGCAAGCTGGCCATCGGCCGTGAGGAACGGGAGTACCGCAAACTGCGCGTCGGCGATGCGGTCGAGAAGGGTCGGCTGCTCGCCATCGTGGACGAGGCGCCGGCGCTGGAAGCGCTGTCCGAAAGTGCGGATGCGTTGGAGGTTGCCGAACTGGCTTATCAAACTACGGTCAAAACCAAAGAAGAGGCCAGCCGGCGGGCGGCGTCGGCGGAGTACCTGTGGCAAAAGGGCAAGGGCTTCATCTCGGAAGACGACTACCGGGCGGCCCAGCTCAACCGCGACCGCTATGGCGAAGAGGAAAAGGAAAAGCTCGCGGTCGCCCATTTCGCCGAACACAAGGTGCGCACGGCACTGGCCGATCTGGAGGCGTGCGAGGTCCGCAGCAGCGATCGGGGCGTCGTCAAGGCGATCCTGAAACGGCGCGGCGAGGCGGTCCACAGTCTGGAGGCCGTCGTCCGACTCGAAGTGTTGGAAGCGGCGGGTCCGGACGCGCCGATGCCGGCCTCGGTCGTCAACGTGCCGAGCCAGCGCGATGGCGTGCTGCTCGTCGTCGGGAGGGAGCACAAGGAGGGCGAGAAGGTTCGCGCCGACTGGCTCGTCACCGTCAAGGAAGGCAGCCAAACGGAGACCTATGTCCGGTTGAAGGAAGGCGACGTTGTCGAAGAGGGCCAGCTATTGGCCCGCGTGGACGACCGGCTGGCGCGGATCGATTTGGACGTGGCCAAGAGCAAGCTGGAGGGCGCAAGGCCGACTTAGCCGCCGCCGCCAAGACGAAGGAAGAGGCGGCACGCCACTTGGATAGGGTTAGCAAACTCCGCGCGAATAACCCCGTTGCCGAGGAGGAAGTTAACGCGGCGAAGCTGAACGCGGAGCGCTACGCCGAGGAGGAACACTCCAAGGCGGCGTCGGTGAAGGTGGCGGAGGAGCAGGTCGCGGCGGCCCAAACGGTTCTGGAGATGTACGAGATCCGCAGTCCGGTGGGCGGCACGGTCAAGGCGATCCTCAAGAGTCGCGGCGAGGCGGTCAAGAGCCTGGAGACGGTGGTGGTGATCCAGCCGAAGGACTGACCGCAGGGCGTGACTTGGGCGAGCGGCGCGGCGTAAGCCCGCCGGTGTAGAATCTGTTCCACGGCTCTATGCTACACCGGCGGGCTTACGCCGCGCCGCTCGCCTTCGCGGCCCCCGTTTACGGATTGCGTTTCTGCACGACTTTAAGAGCGGCGGCGGCCGCCGCCTTGACCTTCGGGTCGGCGTCGCCGGCCGCCGCCGTCAGGGCGGGAACGCTCGCCTTCGTACCGATTTGCCCCGAGAGGAGCTGGATGGCCGTGATCTTGTCCACCGTCGAGGCGGCGGGGTCCGTCAGAACGCCGTCCAGGCCGGTTTCCACCACGGGCCCCATCTGGATCAACGCCCTCTGCGCGTCCTGTATGTGCGGCTTGCCCTTGGCCGTTTGCAGGATGAGCGGGACGACCGCCTTTTCATCCTTGATGCGTGCCAGCGCATCCATGCACTCCCTCCAGATGTCGCTGTTTTCCCTTTCCATGCCCTTGACCAGGGCGGGTACGCTGTCCTTGTCGCCCCACACCACCTCCGCCTTGGCCGCCGCCTTACGCACCTGGCCGAACGGTTCGGGATCGTCGAGCAGCCGGTCCAGCGCGCGGGCGACCTCCTTCTGGTGGGCGTCGTCCACGGGCTGCGTGGCCAGATATTCCACCGCCGTCTTGCGCTGGTTGGCGTCCGCGGCGTCCAGGTCGGCCACGGCCGCGGTCAAGCGCACGTCGCCCTTGGTGCCGTAAAACTTCAACAGCTTTTCCGCCTCGGCCCGGACGCCTTGGTCGGGGTGCGTCACATAAGCGGCGACGGCCTTTTCCGCGACCGGCCCCATGTCCCGAAGCGCCTGGACCACGGCGTCACGGCTGACGGTAAAGCCGGGGTCCGGCAGGCGGGCGGCCACCGCAACCGCCCCCCGCTCGTCTTTCAATTTCCCCAGCGCTTCCATGCAGGCTTGGGTGGTCTTGTGGAACGGGTCGCTCTTGTTGTCCAGTTCCGCGATCAGGGCCGGCACGTTGTCTTTGGTGCCCCACGTCTTCAGCGCGACGGCCGCGGCCTTGCGCGTTTCCGCGTCGGTGCCGTCGGCCAGCGGCGTCTCCAACGCCTTGGAAATCTCGGCCCGCCGCGCCTCGTTCACCGGCGTCGTCGCGATATAGTCGCACGCCTGCCGCGCCACCTTCGAGTCGCCGCTTTTGAGGTCGGCCACGGCCTGATCGAACATCACGTCCGGCTTCATCCCGTATTGCCGGAGCAATCCCAGCGCCTCGCCGCGGGCGTCGTTGTTGGCGCTGTCCATGTATTTGAGGACTTCCTTTTCCGCGATCGGCCCCAGGGCCGCCAACCGTCTCGCGGCGGCGCCGTGACCGCCCGCGAAGTCCGACAGGTGCTTGGCGAACACCGCGGCGGCCGGCTCGTACTTAAACCGGACCAGTGCGTCGGCCGCCGCCCCACCCGCCCTGTCAAAGACCCACAAGCCGCCGTTGGAGTCGATTTCCTTCAGGAGCGCCGGCGCGTCGTCGGGGCCGGCCCATACGACCAGCGCACGCATCCCGGCCTCCTTGGTGTTGGGGTTGTCGATCAGCTTTTCCAGTTCCGCAGCCACTTCCTTCTGGCGGCCGTCGTCCACGTTCGCCTTGGACAGCCAGTCGGCGCCTTTGTTCTTCTTGTTCGCGTCGCCGTTTTTCACCCAGTCCAGCGCCTCGTTCAGGTCCTTCGGCTGCGCCAAGTCGGCCAGCGGAAAGTTGGGGTCCAGTCCGTTCGGCTGCGGCATGTTCTGCGCCATGTCGTCGAAGCCGCTCTTGACCGTCGAGGAAACCCACCAGTAGACGGCGAAGGTGCCGCCGCCGCCGCAGAGGAGCAGCACAAGCAAGATGCCACCGACGACCATCAGCACCATCGGCGTCGAGGATTTCGCCTTCTTCTTGACGCTCGGCTTTTCGTCCGAACGGTCATCGTCGTCGTCGTCGTCGTCGTCGTCGCGGCGCCGGGCGCGCTTGGCCGCCGGCTTGGTCTTGGGCGGCGGCGTGGATTTGGCCGGCGGCCGCGGAGAGGATTGCAAGGCGTCCTTGGGCTTGCGGAGGTCCTTGCCGCTCTTGGCGACCACGGGTTCGGGCGCGTCGGCGTCCTTGGCGCCGCCGACCGTGAAGATTTCGGAACACTTGCGGCAGCGGACCTTCTTGCCGCGCTGCGTGTCGGCGAGCGTGTACGTGGCCTCGCAATTCGGACAGCTCGTCTGGATGGCCATGCGGCATCTCTCCCGTTTACAAGGCAGCGGCGCCTCTCGTCCGCAATTGACCGCTTGTGCGGCGTCTGGAAAGGTGTTGTCCGAGCCGGAAGCGTAAGCGACGGATGAAAAGTCCGTCGCTTACGCTTCCGGCTCGGAAAGAAAACTTACCGATTGGATGGAAACATAACCGCGGCCGTATGTCAACCGGCCCGACGCAGAAAGGATGGTTTTTTTGTCAGGCGTGGGGCCGGGGCCGGCGGGGCGGCCTCTTCGCGCCGCCACACCCAGAGGGTGAACGCGGGCACAAGGAACGGACGCACCACGAACGTATCCAGCAGGACGCCGAACGCCAGGGCGAAGCCGATCTGGACGAGCGTGTTCAGGCCGGCCAGCATCAGCGTGGCGAAGGTGCCGGCCATGATGAGTCCGCAAGACGTGATGGCGCCGCCGGTGTGGCTGAGGGCGCGGCGCGTGCCTTCATCGGCGCCGTACTTCTTCTTCTCCTGCAAGGTGCGCGTGATCAGCAGGATGTTGTAGTCCTCGCCGACCGCGACCAGGATGGTGAACAGGAAGAACGGCACCCGCCAATCGACCTCGCCCAGCGGCCGGCCGTGCCAGCACCAGGCGGCCAGCGTCGTCGCCCCCAGCGTGGCGTAGTAACTGAACAGCACCGTCGCCAGCAGATAGCCGGCCAGCCACGGCCGGCGGACCAGCACCAGCAGGATCAGGAAGACGCCGGCCAGCACCATGCCGTTGATGCGCAGGCGGTCGCCTTCCGTGACGTTGGCCAGGTCGCGGGCGCCGACCGTCACGCCGTAGGTTTCCGCCCGCGCCACCTTCACGTCCCCCGCGGAGCGCGGCAGGTCCTGCTTCAGCCACAACTCGATCAGGTCCAGGGTGTCGTTGCTCTTGGGATCGAACGGGTCGGTCTTGAGTACCACGTCGAGGCGCGTGACGTAGCGCGGCGCTTCGCCGGCCGCCGTCGCGGGACGCGCCAGGTAGACCTCGCGGGCGCCGCTGGCGAATTGGCCGTGGATGGTATGGCTGACCGAGTTAGTGAACGTCCCGATGAACGACTGGAGCAGTCCGCCGTTGGCGTCGCGGTTGGTGGGCAGGGGCGGCCGGTCGTCCAGCGGTTCGCCGAGCGGCTGCGTCAGGCTGCGCACTTCGGCGATATTGTCGAGGTTTAACATCCCCTGACTTAGATGGCGGATCACCGCCCGGCCGTCCTTCGTGTCCCAGTCCGTCGGCGACTCCAGCAGCACGGTCACGGGGCCGACCTCGCCGGCGTTGAAGTGGCGTTCCACCGCCGCCAGCCCGCGCACGCTCTGGCAGGCCGGCGTCAACTCGCCGGTCGCCCGGTAGGCGGAATGCACCTGGAAACCGAGGACGGCCAGCGGCAACAGCACCAGCACCGACGTCACCCAGATGGCGACGGGATGGGCCGTGACCTGCCGACTGAGCCGTCCCCAGAGCGGTTCGCGGCGCGTCTCGGCCGTCGGTTTCGGCAGACCCACGGGCCAGAACACGGCCGGCCCCATGATGCGGAGAAGGGCCGGGGCCAGGGTCAGCGAGGCGGCCAGCGCCACGGCCAGCCCGATGGCGATGGCCGGGCCGCCCGAACGCACCTTGGCGAACTCGGCGAAGGCCATCAGTCCCAGGCCGCAGATCACGGTGCCGGCGCTGGCCGCTAGGGCGCCGCCCACCGAGGCGACGCTTTGCGCCAGGGCGTCGGCCGGCCGTCGGCCCGTCGCCAGAAACTCGCGGTAACGGCTGATGAGGAAGAGGCAGTAATCGGTCCCCGCCCCGTACAGCATGACCACGGCGAAGATCTGGCTGGTGTTGACGAGGTAGAAGCCGGGGATCAGCGTACAGAGGCTCAGAACCTTTAAGGCCACCCAAACGGACGTGGCGATGGTGATGAGGGGCACCAGGGCCAGCAGCGGGGCGCGGTAAACGATCAGCAGGATGACGACGACAAGGATCACCGTGGCGACGGTGGTGGTGTCGAGGCCGTGGGCGCTGGCGCGAATGAGGTCGCGGCCGACTCCCGCATGTCCGGTGACGTAGAGTTTGGGCGCGTCGGGGCCGGCCTCGGCCAACCGCTGACGAACGACCTGTTCGGCCCGGTCCACCGCGTTGGCCGTCTGCACGGCCATGAAGGGCGTCGTTAGGCTTATCTGGAGGAGGGCGCTACGGCCGTCCTCGCTGAGGAGCCGTTTGCCGATGAAGGGTTCGCGGGGCGTGACGACGCGACTGATCTGCAAGGCCGGCTCGTCGCGTTTGAGACGGTCGAGGTCGTCGGCCATTTGGTCCACGAGGGTGAGGTCGGCGTCGGTCAGGGGGGCGTCGGCGCGTTCGACGGCGAAGAGCGCCCGGCTGGCGAACACGTCCTGCGGGAAGGCCTGTTCGAGCAGCTGGTAGCCGCGAACGCTGGGGCAGCGAGCGGGAAGAAAACGAATGTCGTCGTCCTGAACGCCGTGGCCGGCCGCGGGGGCGACGAAGGCGACGGCGGTGCCGAGGAGCAGCCAGGCCGCGCAGATTAACCAGGGATACTGGGTGGAGAACCGGCCGAGGGGCTTGAACATACTCGACGTCTCCCCGGAAGTCACCGGCCGGAGGCCGGTGGACGAAAATCGGCCGCCGGGAAAAAGGCGGCCCTGGTCGCGCAGGCAACGCGGACGGCGTGCAGTCTTCATCGGCGCGGCGACGGGGGAGCCTACAGGGAAAGGGGGGAAAAGGCCGAAGAACGGAGAGGGAGTGGAAAAGCAGGCAAGGTAGGGCGATTTTCACCGCCGTGCCGGCGTCGGGGTCGGCCGTCGGGAGAAAAATTTCGCAACGGCAACGATTTTTTCCTTGCATCCTTTGGAGAGGTTGTTAGATTAATCGTTACATGTCGTCCTATCCTTTCCCTTTCGGAGACCAGAACCATGCTGACGGATTACATGGTCACCTGTCCGAACGAGGCATGCGGGTGGTCGGGGAGCCTGCTGCCGCAGAAGAACCGGGAGGCCTGGCGCAGCGCGCTGCCGGCCACGGAGGTCATCCTGTTCCGCTGCCCCAAGTGCCGCGCCGAATGGCGGGCGCACCTCATCGGCGACGAACTCGAACGCCATCACGAAGAACTGGTCGGAATCGAAGTGTGAACGTCCCGGACATTGGGAGGCCCGACGACGGGGTCGGGCCTTTGCGACCGCGTACACTCCCGCGGACCGCGTACACTCCCGCGGACTTCGGACTGGTAGAATAGCGCCGGCCCGTTGCCCGGAGAAGTTGGAATGCCGCTGCTGGACCACTTCAACCCGCCGTTGAACCGCACCCACCCCTGGCGCAGCTTCCACGGCGCCTGGGGCGCCGCGATGGCCCGCCTGCTCAACCAGGGCGTCCTGCCTCCCGGCTATTACGCCGTCCCCCTCGTCGATCGCGACGGCCCTATCGAGATCGATGTGGCCGCGTTGCAAGAGCAAGGGGCGCTTTCGCCTCCGGACGGGGGCGCCGGGACGCGAACATGGACGCCTCCGGCCCCCGGCTTGGCGGTCGCCGTCGAGCTGCCCGCGGCCGACGCCGTCGAGGTCCAGGTGTTCGCCGACGACGGCGACCCGCGCCTTGCGGCGGCCGTCGAGCTGGTCAGCCCTCGCAACAAGGATCGCCCCCAGTCCCGGCCGGCGTTCGCGGTCAAGTGCGTCGGCTACCTCCAGCAGGGCAGCAGCGTCGTGGTCGTGGACACCGTCACCACCCGACGGGCCGACCTGAACGCAGCCATCCTTTCTCTCCTGGGAGTCGATGCCGGCGCGGCCGCGACGCCTTCGAGCCTATCGGCGACATCCTACCGGGCCGTCGGACGCGACGAGGAAACGCAACAGCTGCTGCTCTGGCCGGCGCCGCTCGCCCTGGGCCAGCCTTTGCCGACTCTCCCCTTGTGGATCGCCGCGGACGCCTCCGTGCCCCTCGACTTGGAAGCCAGCTACCGGGCGACCTGCGCGGACCTGCGCATCCGCCAAGCGGAATGAAGAAGGGCGGGGTCTCCCCGCCCTTCCGCTCACCGGCGGTTGCGGTTGCGCCCGATCAAGATACAATGGGTGAGGCGCGTCCCCGCGCCTTCGTCGAGGGCGGGGGCCGACGCGCGACAAGGGTGCAAACCATGCCGTTGTCGCTCACCTGCGACTGTGGGGCGCGTTTCGAGGTGGAAGATGCGCTGGCCGGCCAGACGGTCAGCTGTCCCGAATGTCAGGAACCGTTAAAGGCGCCGTCCGCCAAGCGGCCGACGCTCCGCACCAGCGGCTTCGCCCTGGCCAGCTTTCTCCTTGCCGTGGTCGGCGCCTTCACCGTCGTCGGCACCATCGCGGCCGTAATCCTGGGATTCATTGCCGTCGTCGCCATCCTGCGCGACCGTGAGCGCGTGGCCGGCCTCGGCTTCGCCGCTTTCGGCATCGGCTTGGGCCTCGTCTTCACCACACTCACCCTCTGGGCCTTGACCACCGGCGAACTGTTCGGCCTCGGTTCCGGGATGCGCCGCCTCCAGATGGCCGACCAGCTGGAGCCGGCCGATCCCAAGGCGCCGCTGGAGGTCAAGGAGAACGGCTTCAGCCTCACGCGGCCTTCGTTCAAGTGGGCCAAGGCCAAGAAGGATTTTACCTATCTTCTTGTTGATCCACTCCTCAGTAAGGACACCCTCCTGCTGCTCGTCCAGCCGGACCTCAACGCCTTCGCGGACGTGCAGGTCGAGGCGGGCGGCCGGATCGCGTCCTTCGAGGAGGAAGTAGTGAATCAACTGCGGCAGAACTCGGCCCGGCCCGCTCCGGTCAAGAACCAGCCGAACAACCCGCCCAACGTCCGGGGCGGCGACGACGAGGAAGAGCCGCAGCTTTTGCGAGTCACCGATGTCATCGTGGTCGATCGCAAAAACAACCTGCCGGTGGACGGCACGGGCGCGGAGCAGGCCGAAGAGCGGACGGTGAAACTAAACCTGCAAGGCAAAAGCTGGACGCTGGTGGCCCGCGCCTACCAGGCCAGGGGCGGCAAGCTCTACGTGGTGCGCGCCTTCACGGAAACGGCCCATTTCGCGCGGGTCAAGGACGAGTTGGAAAAGATGCTCGACAGCTTCAAGATCACGCCGGGTCCGTGACCGGCCGGACGGAGAACCCGCGACGTGCGCGCCTGTTCCTACCACGACGACCGGCCCGCCGTCGGCATTTGTATGCGCTGCCGGCGGCCCATTTGCGCGGCCTGTTGCACCCGCCTGGACGGCGTCAACCACTGCCACCGCTGTTTGAAAGAATTGGGCCGTCGGTCGGCCGAGCCGCGCCCGGCGCCCGCGTCCGGGGCCGTCCTGGCCGTGGTCGTGCTGCTGGCCGGCTTCTTGATGCTCTTTCTGGAGTGCCTGTTCCTGATCGAGGGCCGGCTAGCGCCTTGATGCGGCCGCACTTCCCCCCTCTCCCCGGAGTACCGGGGAGAGGGGAAGGGGGTGAGGGG
>Ga0182024_10018847_pt1 | contig 12797 bp, 15 predicted proteins | sample P32metaG_FD_120480 | JGI IMG/M metagenome (GOLD analysis project Ga0182024, IMG submission 120480) | Permafrost microbial communities from Stordalen Mire, Sweden - P3-2 metaG (Illumina Assembly) | ecosystem: Environmental > Terrestrial > Soil > Wetlands > Permafrost | place: Sweden: Stordalen... | reverse complement strand
CGCTCGCGAGATGCCCGACAACCTTTACGATTTTAGGCCGGCAGACGGCGTGCGGACCTTCAGAGAGCTCGTCGCTCACATCGCCGACGTCCAATCAACCCTCTGTAGCAATATCAACGGCTCCAAGCCGAAGAAGACTCAGCAAAATGAATCGAAGGAGGCGATGGTCAAGGCCCTCGCAGAATCCGTGGCGGAGTGTCAAGTACCGTTTAGTGAGCTGTCTTCGGAAAATGCCAGCACGTTGGTGCAGGCGCCTGTTGGGCAAGTTACCCATCTTGTAGCCCTCATGTACATTATTACTCACGAGAGCGAAGAGTATGGCCAGATGTCCATCTATCTTCGTCTCAATCATCTACCCCCACCGGCAACCGATGACACAACCAAAGGAGGGGCTGCCGGGAAGGTTCCGACCAAGCCTTAGGAGGTGACTTCTCCGCCGCCCGAAGGCGGACGGCTTCCGAAAGACTGCGAAAACTGGGACGGACATCCGCGTGCCGCTGCCTCCGGCTGCAATCAAGGCCCTGAACGCCATTAAAACGACCAACTATTACTTCTGGTCGGGCGCATCAACGAAGAAGTCTTGCGTGGGTGATTACCAGCGAGCATTCAAGAAATTATACGAACTGGCGGAAGTGAAAAATGGGCATGCTCACCGCTGGCGTGACACCTTCGCGGTCGAGCTTCTTCTATCAGGAATGCCTCTTGAACAGGTCGCTGTTCTTCTCGGGCACCAGTCCGTTCAGGTCACCGAAAAGCACTATTCTCCATGGGTCCGCGCTCGCCAAGAGCAGCTTGAGGCCGGAGTGCGCAAGACTTTTGAGACGGACAAAATGGCGTACACTTAATTTAATACGCCATAAAAACCAATAAACCATTGCCTAGAAGATGGTGGAGGCGGGGGGAGTTGGAATGTGAGGCGGTACTGATACCACGTAACTTACAGATTTCACGTGGTACTAAAACGACTGAAAAGACTGAAATTGAGGGTTCACTGTACAAAAAGGTGTACAGAGGAAACGAGGCGTTCGGAGATTATGCCGCTTGCTCCGTACGGCGGTGCTTTTCAACGATTTCACGAACGGTAGAGCCTTCTACTCGCCCTTGCTGCATCAGCAGTTCGGCCAGTTCGGTAAGAGCTGCGCCGTTCTCTTCAATGATTAGAAGGGCGTATTCTTCGGCAATTCGCACGACTCGTACTCTTTCCTGAGAATCAGGAAACAACTCTTTAAGGCGGGCCTCGTCTTGATCTGAAGATGAGATGGCTTTACTTATCCTATTTGCAAGTTTTCCGGCTACAAGCATGATTGCTTCGTTCTCTTTTGATGTCTTTCTATAGCTAGTACACCCATTTTGGATACCATCTTCTGTGATTTTCCGCTCAAGGCTAATGTAGGAGACCTCAACTCCAAGCACTACCCCCACCAATCCGTGCCCGATTTCGTGGTACGCATCGGCCCGCCGGTTTCGGGTTGGTATCAAACCCTCCGCGGCCCATTCGACGAGCCATTCTTGTTGCTCCTGCGCACTACGCTGTGAACACCAATACAACAATCCACCCGAGATAAGAAGGCTCACGCTGCCCTCGACTTTTCGCAAAGATCGCAGCCTTCTTTTATAATGCCGCGAGCAATGTGCCATCGAACGTGGTTAACGCGCTCGGCAACTAAGCCATGCCCACCTACAACCGGCTTACGGTAAGCATGATTGTAAATAGAGGTGCATTTCTTACAGCGTCCGCTAGCGATATCGAGCGTTGAAGCCGCCGCTGTTTGTTTGTTGAGGCCGCATCCGCAATCAAAGCAAGTGCACGTCCATCCATGGAGCCCGTGATGGTGGCTTGGGCGTTTACATAACCCCCGATTTGCACCGTTGGACGCGCGGGGTACAAAGTGTTTGCAGAGTACGCGCCTTGTCACGATTGGCCTGTGCCTAAGGCTGATACACCTGCCGTGTGGGATTCGCCGGGTTTGGGCGGGGATGAAAGCCCGGATTTCTTCGTGGGGGCAAGACGACAAGGCGCGCATGTATTCGAAAAAGGAAGTTTCCTTGCGTTATACCAAGCCTGTTCAGCTACGCCAATTTCAAAAGAAAGGCCACAGCGCACGCAGTGGTTGAACGCGAGTCCCTTCTGTACCTGTTCTCTCATAATGCCTCCGAAATTTGGGGCGCGCCTTTGGCAGCTACCCCACTTGCTGCACGGGAAGATGGCCGCGCGCGTACAAGATGATGCCTAGGATTTAGACTTTGCTTCGCGTTCGTCTACGATAATTTGTTTCAACGTGCGTGGCGTTTGCTGTTGCGGTGTTGGGAGTGCGGGCTCCTTAGCGATATGCTCATCCCATCCGAGGATTTCTATATTGAAGGCTTTCAACTTCGTCATACCGTTCACCGAATAAGTTTGAAGGTCTGCAATCAAATGCATACCCGTCTTCACCACCTCGGAATTTACGTACTGAGCATCTGTAAGGAAACGGTCCGCATGAATACGAACATGGCAGCCGCATGCCGTACTTGCGGTGCCTATGCCACTCGAAAAATTGATAGCGACCAGTTCTGCTTGATGGTTGGAAATGTACGGCCAGTCCACGATGCGGATATTCTCTGCGCGGATGCGGCCCTTGGCACTTTGGCCAACATCAAATTCCACTGACATTCCTTCGATCAAACACGTATGACCTGAGTCACCAAACTTGAAGTGCTCGCTACTTGAAATATAGTCGTTGTCATCCGTGGAACGGATGTACGCGCGACGACCGTCTGTTTCGAGAATTTCGCCAACCATTGGGTCACTCCTAGGATTAGCCGAGACTTTTACGGCAATTTTGTGGTGCTAAAACTCTTGAATCAATGGGTTTCAACCTGCGGCAGTCTTGAGGCGCACCCCTGACCCGGCTATCTTTGGGAACAACGGTGTATTGAAGAGTGCCTTGGACACTCACGAAGTCGTTGGGATAAATCCGCGAGTCCTTCACACTAAGAGGGCCTGACATACTACCTCTTGATTGGGCTTCGGGATACCTTACGACGCCACCATATGCGAAGGGTTGTAACGATGTGCTGCCACATAATTACGGAGTTCCGATGACCGTTTTCTCGAATTCGTGTTCCTCGCCGTCCTTGAGTGAACTTCCTGAAGGTGGGCTGGATGGTAAGAGTTTCGATTTATTTTGTCCCTCTTGGATGTCCGCACAACGCTTTGCCGCGCCCGGGACATCTTTTGCTTCACGGACCGCCGTATCGGTGTCGAATGCGTACGGTGTTGCCTGTCCAGTTTCTGATTGCGCCTTTCGGGGGATCGAACGGGTGCCGGTACTGGGCTTACCCTTATGTGAATCCCCTTCGTTTTTCTTCTGTGATTCAACTGACATGTAAATCTCCTTCCGCGCGGGGCGGCACTTTTGAAAGAGCGGGCATTGCTGCCCGTTCCGGTTGAACAGATCACGCCAAAATTGCAAAATTGGACAACCTTGCAACAGACCCTGCACCCGGTGACCAAATCAGTCCGCAGACGAGTCCGAACGGCGAATTTCCTAGTTGCGGATTGAAATTGATCCCATTCAAAGCGTTGACCAACGGTGTCTTGAGGACGGCTGGACCTTCGGCGACCAAATAATCATAGCTTCCTTGTAAAATCCCGCTCTGGCTATCGCCCAGCATTGTGAGGTTCAGCTCGAACGGTTGAACAATCCCGGTGGGGGTTGTTATGGACGCCGATGCCAAAGTGACGTACTGGGGCACGACGTTGGCAACGGAGAGCTGGGCTGCAACAATTATGGATAGGGACACGTAGCCGGAAGAACTGCCGCCTACGTTGGTAGCCGTCGTGGCTGCCGCGATGGTGATCGCACCAGAAGTAGTAACGATTCCCGCCAGCGCGCGGCCATTAAGAACACCGCCGCCCAACGTGATCGAAGTATTAGCCAAAATGTTTCCGTTCATTGTAGACGGGAAAACCGAGGTGAAAGAACTGCCTGGGAGCCAGACCACATTTTGGGCTTGCGCGCCGTTTACCAACAAAATTGAAGCGTTGGACTCAAGGGTAATCGTCGAGTTGATGGCTTTGAATACGAAAACAGCGTTTGGGTTTCCCTGAGCATCCAACGTGATGCTTGTGGGAATGTCCATGCTTGAGCCCGCAGAGTAGTTGCCCGGGGTGTAGGTGGACGCTGAAGAGCCATTCCCCAACACGCTGAGGTTCGCGGATGATCCACTCAGGGACGTGAACGTCAGGCCCGTGTAATAGTTGTACGCGATGATCGCCGCAGCCTGTGCTGCCTGAGCATCGGTGTTATCGATGGAGTTGGGAGGCGTAACAGTGCCCGGAGGGAAACCGGTGATGGAGGGTGTCGGGAATGATCCTACGTTCCCGCCAGTGATCACGCTGCTCCCGGTATTGGTGATGCCTGCGGCTGCGAGCAATTCATAGTTCGCGGCCACACCCAATTGGGTGGTGACGGGAGAACCTGAGGCGCCGCCCGCAGACCCGAAAAAGTCTCCGGCAGCATTCAAAACCCAAGACTGCCCATTGAGACGATTACCTCCGGGCACCCTCAGCTGATGTTTGGAACTGGTCGCCGAAGGACTCAAGTTTGGTGTGGTAAGGCTTGAATTCGGCAAGTCGCTAAACCATGTGGGGCCTGATGCGACTGCTGGCCCTAAAATACTTGGCGAACTTTCGTTGATCCTGTACTGCGCAATCGACTGAGACATTTGCTGCTCCTGTTGCCGCTGTGCGGCGTAAATATTGATTTGAAAATTTGATTACGACGAGCGTTTCCTCGTATGCAATTGCCCCCACCCACCGACGTTGCTTGACGGCGCCACAGAGCTGCCCCAACCACCACCTTGAAGTCCGCGAGGAATTCCGAATGCGCCCCGCCGCGTGGGCTCGTCAACAATGGGCGCGCGGTAGACAGGATCGCTACCGAAGATGTGTCGCTGCATTGCTGCTACGTTGGCGGCGTTCTGAGCGGCGTCCTCAGCGGCTTTCAGTTCTTTTGACTTATCCGCATTCATCGCGCGGGGGTAAAATGTTTCATACGCGAGACTCAAGGCATCAGGGCAGTCGTTTTTCTTGCGCGACGATTTGCTAATACCATCGAAAGATACCAACTGCTCCAAACCCTGTTCTAAGTCTGGAATTCCCTCCACGAAATAAAGGAGTCCGTCGCTCAAAGGAGATTCAAGCGTCTTGATTCGTTGGGTTTTGGTCTTCATGGAGGTACCGCCGAAGTTAGTCGGTCGCCACACGATGTATGGGCAGTTGATGCCCCCTGCCCGGCAAGCCTTGTAGATTTCGTCCCGCACACTCTCCCAAGGGCCGTTCTTCTCGATTACGATCCGCGCGAGGCCGGGAGTAATGGCAATCATGCGCGCTACTTCCATGCCCAATTCACTAAGCTTCCAACGCCCCAGCCTCATGTTGGCAAGCGCGAAAATGTGTTTGCCTTCGTGTTTGTAGATGTTGTCCACAGTCCAACATGAGAAGTCCGCGAACTTGGACGTAGAATAGGCCACGTCCAGACTCGCAACTATCTCCACGAGTTCCATGCCGTGAAAGAAAGAAGCGGGCTTAATGCGCGCTTTACATTCTTGTTCTGTGAACGTCACGCGGGTGACATCATCTTCTTGAGGAACGAATTCGACGAGGTTTTGAGAACGGAACAACCGATACCTGTTCGGTCGGTCCTCCTTCATTTCGGCGCGCAGCACCTTCCACGAAAGACGAGACGGGAAGAGTAAATCAACGTCGGCTTCTTCCAAAGAAAGAAGATCGTCAGCTGCTTTAGCTCTCGCGTGATCCTTAACCGTAAACGCGGGGTCAAGCTTGAAAAGCAGAGGGTGGTCTTCGTCTTCTTCATTCCGTTTAAGAAGCTGGCAATACATATCCCCAACTTCGTCCACTGATCCGCCGTGCCAAGGAGTGCCCAAGATGATTGAACCCAGCGAACCCACCTCAAGCAACTTGCACATCAAAGAATACTTTTCGAGGCTCGCCTTCCGCTGTGTCTCGTTTCCGCAAGATATGTTCGAAATAGGGTCATCGAACAAAATGGCGTCCGCCCTATTTCCGGCCACCGTGCTATCCATACTCGTACTTTCGGCGGCGGCTTGAAGAAGGCTCAAATGCGCCATCGGAGACTCAAACGTCAGCTCAGAGCCGGAACTTGGGGGCACCATGTACTCGGGAAACAGCATATTGAATTTCGTAGGCGCGGCGGGGTTGTACTCCCAATAACTTCGGAAGCCCCTAATCATCGCTTTGGCTAGCGCCTTTGTCTCGCTAACCACGAGCAAACGAACGTCAGGGCAGAACAAAACGGCCTGTAAAAGCCAAATGGTCGCCACCGTGGATTTATATGAGTTTCGACTGCATAGCAACATTCTGCGCTTGTGCTCGCTGACACTACCGAGCACACGCTTCATATCCTCTTGCGAATAGTGGGGCAGCAAGTCGTCCAACACAGGGCCGAAACACGGAAGTAAATCGACCCAAGCTTGATGCGGCTGAACGTGGAAGTCTTTTCCTAAAACATCGCGACCAAACCACAACAAATCGGTCTTACAGCTTCGGCGCTGGGCCTTGAAATCGCAGAATGTAATCGGCGACTCACGCCAACTACACATGAAATCCCACAGGGCGTACAAATCAACATCGCGCACCAACTCTCCCCCGATCACAGCATCTTCAATGGGGGAAAGTACCTGCGCACTGCCCGTACTGATGGAAATTTGCGTTTGCACAACGCCGTTCGTCCAAAAGAAGGTGTTGGCTGGAATGCGAAGCGCCGCTGCGGCCTGTAGTCCTAGCTCGTAACACGTGTCAAGGATGTGGCCCGCCGTGATACCGCGCGCCTCAAGTAACTTTTTTGCTCCCGGCTTCATTTCCTCTACGGGGTTACTGTAATCTTCAAGGGCGCTGCGGATGCCGTCCCGAATTTCCTTTTGACTTTCTTCGAGCTTCTTACGGGCGCGGGCATCCTGGGTGTACCGAACTTCTTTTGCTTTTTGGGCGGCTGTCCGTACTCTACTTTTCGGGCGGGATTCCGCAGAATTGGGCTGTTCGACTTCCGCAGTGGGAATCACTTCGACATCTTCGGGCGTACCTGTATTCTCTGTCGTACCCATTTGGGGTTCCTTTAGGCGGCTGCTTTATTCAGCCGATTGTTTTCGTACGTTAAGCGGGCGTTCTCATCTTTGAGGCGATCATTTTCGATTTCTACAGCGCGGGGGTTGCATTTTGCGTGAGTGAATCCAAATACTTCCCCGGATTCGTGGCTATGATGGAGGTGGGGCGTCTTCCACGCGCCGATTTCCCACATCAATGGCCGTCTACAACGCTCACAAAGGGGGATATCCATAAGCGCGCGAATTATCGCGTGCGGGGTTGCGGGATCAATCGGCGCACACTTATCTTTCTTAGCGTCGGCCAGACTCGCATTCAATATACGGCCCACACGACAAAACCACCCGCTGCCAGAAAACATCGCAAACTGGTTGGACACCCCTTTGAGCCCGGGAAGCGTTCCTGAACAACCGCACGGAAAAGTGTGAAGTTCTCCGGGCCTTTGACGATTTAGGGGCTGCTGCCCTAAGTACTTACGTCGATATGCCTCTTCGCATTTCTGGCATGAGCCACTTTTACGAGTGACAGCTGCGGGATAGACGTTGTGTTTTGTTAACTTGATTCCGCATTGCGGGCACGTACCGTTTCTGTGTCCTGAGGCGTGGCCCGCGAAATGGGTACAGAAACCCCGATCAGCTCCATTCTTTGCCTTCGTCATTGGTGCGCCGCACAGATGAACGGACACAGTTCTACCCTTGATTAACTTCATTGGAATTTCCTTTCAGGAAACTAAGAGTGCGTCACTAACAGCGCCAGTACATCCGCGTTATCATCAACGCGGCATTTGTTAGTCTTCGTCCAAGCGAGATTTTCGAGCTGATGGAATAATTTGTTGATGTAATTTGCTTGGGTAAAACGAACTGCGCGGGCTTCGCACAATCTATGCAATTTCCGCAATCGATTTAGCTTAGCCAGCGGGGTTTTATCTACTTTGAAAAACGTGACTCGGCCTAAGTTGACACCGTGCAGCTTTGCAAGACGAACCATTTCAGCCTGAATCAATTCCCAACTCTGAAGACGCTCGATATAAATACGCTGTGCGGAAAATCTCTTCGCGGCCATAACAAGCTGATAGGGAACCTCTACGACGGACCAGTGGTCGGAGATAACGTCTAACACGGTGTAGCATTTCGCTACGCCACTACCGGAAACTTTAGCAGCAAGAATGGCTGTTTCATCACTGCGGAGTCCTGAAGTTCTTGCATAGTCACAGATGAGAACAACCTCGCCTTCGACTGACTCACCCCGGGGCAGAAAAAGCCTACGCAGTGTGTCACCGTTGAAACACACATCTACAACGGGTGCTTTCTTGTCCATTGATTTGGTTCCTTGACGTGCGGTGGCCCCTACGGATGGGTAAAATTAAAAGGGTGCGAAGATTTGCGCCTAAAACCCGATTCGAAGTCGGCTTTCGACCCTTACCGCTGATCTTCGGCTACTTCCAAGAAGCCTTGTTTGCACCCCTGCCAATTACGGCACGCGGTATGGGCATACACTGTGCGCTTCGTTCATATGCCCTACAGCCTTGGGCTACCGCGGCCCAAACTCGTTCACTTCGTCTTTCTTGGTTTCACAATCCCTACCAGCTTATAAACGACTACGAACTTGGGATCGGACTTCCTGGAAGGGACTTCGCCAGTACAATCTATGCGGCGAATACTCTCGCCGTCTTCCGACGCGTCTTTCAGTAGCGAGGCGCGCGTCATCTTCAGATGGACATAACGGGCCGGACCAATTTCGATGCTGATTTTTCTTCCCATAAATCTCCTGCGGATAGGCGGCTTTGAGGGATTCGATTACTTCTCTGCGGATTTGTAGCCCATGACGAACTGATTGATTGCATGTCGGATCAGCCACGAAGGGCTACGGTCCATCTCAACGCCTATTTCCTTCAGGCGTTCAACAACTTCTGTATCGAGCCGGACGGCGGTAAGCTTGCCGAGGGCTTTGCTTTTGGTCTTAACGCGAGGCTTAGCCATAACCCACGATACCCCTAAACCCGTCTATTGTCAAGTCCTGTATACTGATGTGTTACAAAGTACTATTGCGTTCTACAGGCGGAATGTCTAACCTAACCGGGTGACTAAAATCAACACGACCGGGGTTCCGTCAGACAAACAAAACGATCAGCGATTTGTTGAAGAACTGAAATTATTGGAAAAAGAACTCTCCGTACCGGGTGCAACTAGAGCCATATGTGTTCACGAAGCTGGCCACTTAATTTACTTCAGGCTTCTCGGAGAGTCTTTGAATATCCCACCTGAGCGGTTTTGTTTTGTCGGCCCGTCCATTACTTACGACTCAAGTATAGAAACGGATAATCCGTTCGGCCACTTCGTAGCGGCAACCGGAACTCCGTTTGACGAAACCGATTTGGACTACACGGACGAAATACTTTTGAAGTTGTCTAAAGCATGTTTCGCAGGCGGTGTCAGCACCCACGAATTAGAGAAAGGCTCACTAAGAGGCGACACAAGCGATTATGTTAAGTTTCATCGTTACTACAAGCAGGCGATAAAACAGCGCGGACAAATGGAAATTCTCGAAAGCGCGCTGACGGAAAATGCGATTGCGTTAGTTACGGCCGACTTGCAAAGCGCAACGATCCGAGACCAGATTAGATCAATTGCCAACTATCTAGAAGCCGAACACTTTTCTTCTAGTTGAGATATCGTCCACTCATTCGATGCATCAAAAATCCGCTCGATAAGAAGAAACTCTTCTACACCTGATTTTCTCGCAGTTATAAACGCTGCTTTCGCGTTTTCTATTGCTTGTTTCTGTTCAGTTGTCATTTCCTCTCCTTTAAATTACTGATTCTCGGATGGCGTAGTTTCGTCTTGGTTACCAACCGTTGCCGGGAGTTGTCCTGCTTGCGAAACGACGGCGGGCGCACCACGATTAACTAAGTTCTTTGCCGCTTTAGCTGCTGTAGCAATTACGCCTGATCCTTCTGCGGTACGTAAACCGCGCTGGATAAGATACTCAGGTGAGTTGAGCTTCTTCGCTACTTGCGCGAGAGCAAGAGGAATTACCGCTCCGGCTGCCACTGCGGGGTGGCCTGTAGCAACACCCCCGACAACGAGGCCGCCCGCTTCTAGCCACGAAAGCACCGAACCCAAACCGAGCGGAGCCTGCCTGTCGGCAACTGTTGCTCGCTTATCGAACACGCTTTCGATGGACTTCAACGCCCCATACTGTTTTCGCAAATCGCGGGGAATCTTTTCGCCGTTGGCTTCAAGAGTGGTGTACAACTGTTCGCGCATTCCATCAGCCGCGTTTTGGAGGGCTGAAAGGTCGCCGTCTGTCTTGCCTATAGCCGCGCGGGCCTCAGGAGACAATCGGTAGTAACCTTTCAACTTCGCATTGAATGCCTGCAAATCATTATTTGCCTCGCCAACGGTCGTTTTGCCGTTGAACAAATTAGCAAACTGCTCCATGCTCGCCGCTTCGTCTGGAAAATATTTTTTCATCGTGCTGGTAATTCCCGTACGAATTTGATCCCGAATAGGAGTTGTGTCGATTACGGTTTCGGCATGTCTGTCAATCTGCGGTTGAATTTCATTCTTCCACAAGTTATCTGCCGCATCGTGTGCAAGATCGCCGAACTCGCCAACAGTTTTAATCGGATTGGCCGCGTTCGCGTCCACCAAACGGGGCAAAGCTTTTTCAAGATTGTCTGCCCACTTACCATTCGCAGTATCAAACACGGATGGTCTACCGGCTTTAGTCATATCCTCTACCGCTGTACGACCACCTATGCCTAGGACTCGGGCTAGGGGTTGCATGCTTTCTGCTATTCCTGCGCCCACAGCGCCGCCTACTGCGCCGCCTACCGCGCCCTTGACTGCGTTGTCTTCCTGTGCGCCCTTAACAACGCCTTGTACGCCGCCTACGACTGCCGCCCTTGCCGGTGAGGAGGAAATAATCTTCTCCAGTATTGGGTGTTGTTTGGCCATGTTCAAAACTTCAGCAATTTGCGGATATTTCTTACCCAATGCCACAAGTTTGGACGCTTTGGATAATCCCTCCATCAATTCGTCGCCCGCAGCAAATTCCGCAATACCCTCGATGCCTTTACCGGCCATCTCCGCGGTTCCGTTGGCAACGTCTCTCTGATCCAACGAAGTAATCCCGGCTTGCGGCGCCAATGTCTCGCCCACGACTGGGATCTTGTGAATCAAATGAGAAATGCCGCTAACTGTGTCGCCTGCGCCTTTGACAAATCCTGTGGCAACGTCTTGGCCTACATCACCAATTTTACCCACAGCATTCGCAATCGGCCCGTTGAGTACGGGGGTTTTTTCTGTCTGTTGAGTTTGGTCCTGTTGAGTTTGATCCGATGAATCCGGTGCAGCTTGAATTGGCGTAACCACGGCTCCTGCGGGCAGACCTTTAATCTGACTCAAATCCGAAGCTTGGGGTGCAGCTTGGGGTGCAGCTTGCGGCGTGGATTGTGGTGCAGCGGGCAGAGGTGTCACGACTGCGCCAGGTGGTAGTCCTGCGATTGTGCTAGACATGATTATTTACCTACCTGTAGAGGAACGTACACATTGTTGACAATGTGGCCGGTTAATTTGCCGTTAACTTTAACTTCGCTTGATGCGCCCTTGGGTACTTGCGCGGTGGGTTGCGCTGCGGGTTGAGTTGTGGGCTTCTGCGTCGGGGGATGGAGCTGAGCATCGGTGCTGAAGTTGCCGTACATATTCTGAAGCACGGGATTCTGTCCGATGCGGCCTTTCTTCTGCGATTGAACTGAAGCACGGACGTTGTTAATGGCTTGCAACAACTGTGCCGGGCTCTTCGCTGCGCTGAACAATGCGAGTGCCGAATCACGCGCAGTGTCGGACGCAGTACCACCGCCCATGACTTTGCCGTAATCGTCGGCAACGCCTAGCGCCGTGGCTGCATAGCCGGACAGAGGCCCATTACCGGCTGCCATGCTCTCCCAATCCTGAACCTTGTTCAGAACCGGAATTTTGTTTGCCGGAATTGTGGCTGCCTGCGCCTTCAACTGATCCAAAGTGCCGCCCGTGTCGAGCAACGACTGAGCGGAACCGAAGAATGCGACGTTAGCAGGAGACTTCGCAGCGTTGAAGTAACCGTCTGCGGCTTGCGAATTCCAAGCGGGCAATCCGTTCTTCGCTGCGTATTCCTGTGCCGCGAGGTTGGCTTGCACGGCAAATTCAGGTTTGCGGTTGCTCAACATTTCGGACGGAGACACGACGCCGGTAGCCATAAGTTTTCCTGCGGCCACGGGATCGCCGTCCTTAACGGCCTCGTCAACCTTTGCCTGATTGGCTTTTTCCTGAACGGTAATTTTCTGTGTCTGCGCTGCCTGTGTTCCCACGCGCATCCAACGTGCTTTCTGAGACGGAGGAAGAGCGGGGTCAGACACATGCGTGGCGGCCATTGCCATTGCTGCCGGTGCCTTGTCGCCTGCGATTGAGTCGGGATCGTTTTCCAGCTTCGTAAGCGCATCGTCTGCGGCCTCAACGCGCTTTTGGCGTGCGTCAATCAACTTGTCAAATCTTCCGGGGGTACCGGCGCGGCGCGTGTCAACGACGTTGAGACAGGTGCTCACGAAATTTAGTGAGTTTTTCGTGTCTTGCCGAGTTTCCACAAGAAAATTTCGCGCCAGGAACGCCTAGGAACGATGATCGACCACTCG
>Ga0182024_10018846_pt1 | contig 12797 bp, 9 predicted proteins | sample P32metaG_FD_120480 | JGI IMG/M metagenome (GOLD analysis project Ga0182024, IMG submission 120480) | Permafrost microbial communities from Stordalen Mire, Sweden - P3-2 metaG (Illumina Assembly) | ecosystem: Environmental > Terrestrial > Soil > Wetlands > Permafrost | place: Sweden: Stordalen... | reverse complement strand
TCACAGGGTTTTGCCTCCTTGTGACCCAAACTTATATCTCAGCCGCTGGGCAACCACGGCTCCTTCACCTCACGCGTAGCGTCCGCCGCCGGGCGGCTTCGTTCTCACGGCGCACCCGGTAAATCCGACCTATCGAGAGTTCCATCAACTCTCTCGACCCCTCTCAAACATTTCAGATGGTTATTTCAACTTTGCGTACTCAGACTTGGCTGCGACGAGAACGGGTACGTCCGGGTCGGCGTCTTTCCAGAGCGTGAGAAAATCCCGATAGGCGGTTTGGGCCTTGGGCGCGTCCTCAGCGAGGGCGTGGGAGCGCGCGAGTCCAAGGAGGGCGAGGGCGGCGATCGGCTCGTTAACGACGACGCCCGGCCAATCGAGGATCTTCTGAAACTCGGCCGCGGCCTGAGTTCCCTGCCGAACAGCAAGGAACGCCTCGCCGCGGACATAGACAGGATAGAGGTTCGTCCAGAACGTGCTGCCACCGGGAATACCGAGTTCATAGGGAGAAGTAGCGGCGAGGGCCTCTGCGACCTTTGCTTCCTCGCTGGGAACGGCTAGAGCAATTTGGGCCTGAAGCGTTGGCAGGTAATTGAAGCGTACAACGGTGTCCTCGGGGAATCGCTTCTGCAAATCATCAGCGAGAACTTGGGCGCCCGCCGAATCACGGATCAATGCCAGAGCTAGGGCCGCCGCGTACTCGGCGTCACGCCCATTGGATTGAGCGAGCGTGCCAGTAACCCGTTGTCGTGCCTCCGAAGCGTTACCGTAGAGCGCCTCCCATAAGGCTGCCGCGGATTCGCAGCCTGCGGCCATTTCTGTCTCACCAGCTCGTGCGGCAGAGGCCGCCGCTTGACCTGCGAGTTCGCGAGCAACCCTGAGTTTCCCGGAATAAGCGGCGGTGCCAGCTTCGAGATATAGCATCAGGTTTTCTTTTCCGGGCTTCCCGGCCGACCACGATACCTGTTCCGCCATGCCCGGAAGATCTTTTTTTAGGAACGCAACCTCATAGAGAGCGGCGCGCAGGTCCGCCGAATCGAGATTCTTCGTCAAGGCTTCGTTGGCGGCGGCCCGGGATTCGTCGAGACGGTTGAGATGTAAATAGGCAAGGACGAGGTTGCCGAAACCAAGGCTGTCCGCGGGGCTCAGCCGCATGGCCTCGCGGTATTCCACGAGAGCTTTGTCGTGCTGGCCCAGAGTCTGATAGATGACGCCGAGATTAGTGGACGGCACCGTCTCGCGGGGATAAATCTGCGCCCAGAGTTCATAAGCCTGGCGGGCCTTCTCCAAGTCACCGGTGACGAAGTCGTGGTAATGCGATTCGATGTAAAACTTCTCCCATTCACTCACCCGCGTGCGGAGTTCGTAGGCTTTCTCAGTATTTTTCGCGGCCAGAATCTTTTCGCCGAGGTTGTGACGCGACGTGCCGAGCGCAGCATAGGCCATCGCAAAATTCGGATCGAGCTGGATGGCGTGTTCGAACAGCGGCACTGCGGCGGTGAAGTCCGCCTGCCCCTGCATGGTTTTGCGCCCAAGGCTGTAGGCCTGCAGCGCTTCCAGCGACGATGTGGTTGCCTGCTCGATGGGAGTATCGAGTTTCTGGACGGTCTTGAGGGACTCTCCGAGTTTTTCGCGCAGCTTGGTGGAAGCCTCACCGAGCGCCTTTAGTACGTTCTCCTTACCGTCGGCTGTGAATTGTTCCTGAGCGAGGTAGTCGCCGGTCTGACAATTCACGGCGCTGACACCGATGACGTATTGACTGCCCAGGCTGGAGATGGTGCCGGTCAAATACGCCTTGCTTCCGGAGCGCTGGCAGAGGTCGCCCGCAATCGCGGGGGAAAGCTTGCCGTCAGGCGGCAGGCCCATGAGCCGCAAAGTTTGTTGGATGCGCTGCTCGGAGAGCAGGCTCAAGAACGGCGATTGCTGGAGTTGCGCGGCAAGACCCTGGCGGAGGGTATCGTCGAAGATGGGATCGCCAGTCTTGTTGGTGAAGTCGGCGAGCACGACCGTGTCGCTCTGATTCAAAGCGGAAGCGCGGTGCGAACTGTAAAGCCACCCGACAACAACCAGCAACCCGATCGCGACGGCCGCTCCGGGGGCGACGAACCTCCCGTATGACCGTCGCCCGTGAACCGTAGTGACCGGCGGTGACGGCGCTGGTGCGAGCGCGGGAGCCGACGCCAAAGCCGAGCCCGATTCGGACACACGTTTCAGCTGCTGCAAGTCCGAGCGCACAGCGGCGGCGGTTGGGTAGCGAAGATTTCTATCTTTATCGAGGCACTTGTTGACGATTTCCTCGAGCTGCGGCGGAATCTGAGGGTTCAGCGTGCGAACCGCGGCCGGTGCGCGCGTGAGAATGGCTTCGATGATTGCGCCACCTGTTCTGCCGCCGAACGCCTGGCCCCCCGTAGCCATTTCATACAGCAGCAAACCCAAAGCGAAAATATCGGTGCGGGAATCGAGGTCGTCGCCTCGAACCTGCTCCGGCGACATGTAGGCCGGCGTGCCGCTGATAACGCCGACGATCGACAAGGATTCCTGAGCGGCTTTGGACGAGGAATCCTCGGGGGGGTTTAGGGGCAACAAGTCTTTCGCAACCAGCTTCGCCAAACCGAAATCGAGGATCTTGGCCTGTCCGCGTTTGGTGACGAACACGTTGGAGGGCTTGATGTCCCTGTGGATGATGCCTCCGGAATGGGCGACGTCGAGAGCATCCGCAATTTGCATCCCGAGATCGAGGATCTCTTCCAAGGGTAGCGGGTGGCCATGGATGTGCTGGCGAAGGGTTTCGCCATCGATGAATTCCATGGCGATAAACGGCCGATGATCCTGTTCGCCGATATCGTAGATGGTGCAGATGCCGGAATAATTCAGAGCAGAAGCGGCGAGCGCTTCGCGGCGAAAGCGTTCCAAAGCCTGCGGGTCCTGCGCCATGTGGTCCGGCAGAAATTTCAGGGCGACCGGGCGATCGAGGCGTGTGTCGAGGGCTTTGTAGACCACGCCCATTCCACCAGCACCGAGTTTCTCTACGATGCGGAAGTGAGAGATGGTCTGGTCAATCATCGATGAGCCCGCACTTCAGGAAGCGCGATCCAGACTAAAGAGTTTGGTCGTTTAAAGCGGAATCCCCAGTCGATTTTTGGCGCGGCGCATTGGGCGGCTTCGGAGCGCCGAGCATGCTAAGCACGCGAGAGCCTTCCCCATAGGCGGCCAAGTCGACTTGATGTTCGAGCTCGAACGTCACGTTCTTACTGCAGACCGAACAGAACAGCGCGCCGTAGGCATTGCCGTCCTGTTGGACGAACATGTTGTAGCGCATGACGCGCTCGCAACAGACGGGAACCCAAAGATTGGAGCTTTGCGCAGAAGTCAAGAGCCACCTACCCAGGAGCGAGTGCCGCGGATTATACACTGAAAAACCGCTTGCCTACGCGCAAACAACCTACACGGCGACCGGGGGATCGCACCGGGCGGGTTCCCTTGATGGGCTCAATCGAGGCGGACGGCAAAAAGCCTGGAAACTTTTGGTCCTTTTCGCTGGTAATATGGTTGACGATCGTGCGACGGGAAGGATGCTCATGAGGAATTTAGTCCGCGACCTGCGCTTCGGCGTGCGGATGCTCGGCAAGAATCCTTGGTTTACTTGCGCAGCGGTAACGGTGCTCGCGCTGGGAATTGGGGCCAATACGGCGATATTCAGTTTGGTGGATGCATTCCTGCTCAAACCGCTGGTCATTCACAATCCTGCTGAGTTGGTCGGCTGCTACAGCCGCGACACGCGCAAAGCGAACTATCGCGGGTTTTCCTATCCGGACTACGCAGAACTTCGCGAAAATGGCAGGGCCTTCTCCAGCTTGCTGGCCCACAACATGGCGATGGTCGGCATCTCCGATGGAGACACCACCCGGCGCGTGTTCGCCGACATCGTCTCAGCCAATTATTTCACCACGTTCGGGGTGCCGCTCTTTCAGGGGCGCTCGTTCACGCTCGCAGAGGAACGCCCCGCGTCCGCCGTCCCGGTGGCTATCGTGAGCTACTCGTACTGGAAGAAAACTGGCGCCGATCCTCAGTTGCTGGGCAAGAGTGTGCGCGTTAACAGCCGGATTTATACCATTGTTGGTATCGCTCCGCAGGGTTTTACTGGGACCACCGCCATGATCAGCCCCGAGTTATATCTACCCCTCGGCGTTTACGAAATGGCCGTGAACGATTTTGAAGGGGCCGGCCAGGCCCTTGCCGCGCGTAACAATAACGCGCTCATCCTGGTAGGCCGACTGCGGCCCGGCGTGTCACAACAATCGGCGGACGCCCTGCTGACGACGGCAGCTTCTCAACTGGCAACGGCCTATCCGGAGGACGATAAAGACCAAGCCTTCCTCGTGCAACCCCTGCCTCGGATGGGCATTTCAACGGCGCCAGAGAGCGGCTCCGGGATAATGATTCCCGCGGTCTTGCTGCTCGCCGTGGCCGGTGTCGTCCTGCTCATCGCTTCTCTTAACGTAGCGAACATGATGCTGGCACGCGGCACAACGCGCGGGAAAGAGATCGCCATCCGCCTGGCTTTAGGCGGGAGCCGCGCGGATATCCTGCGGCAGCTCCTGCTGGAGGGCTTCCTGCTTGCGCTTGCGGGTGGCGCGGCGGGCCTCGCGGTCGCTTACTGGAGCACCGGTGCGCTAGTGCGTTCCATGGCGCGCTTGGCGCCGCTCGACCTGGTGTACTCGGCCGGGCCCGACACGCTCGTGCTTTTCGCCACCATCGGGTTCTGCGTGCTCAGCACGATTCTATTCGGCCTGGGCCCGGCATGGAACCTCTCCGGTTGGAATCTTTACGCCGGCCTCAAGATTGGCGATCGCGCCGATCTTCAGACGAATCGGCGCCGCGGCATTTTCTCGCGACGGAATTTGTTGGTGATGGGCCAGATTTCTCTCTCGTTGATGCTACTCAGCGCAGCCGGACTGTTCATCCGGAGTTCTGTCCAGGCGGCCCGCGTCCAACCCGGATTTCGCGTGTCGGGCGAAATACTGGCCGAAGTGGACGCCAGCCTCGCGGGCTATGACGAGACGCGCGGCCGTGAGACGTACCGCGCAGTAGTAGACCGCCTGCAAGCTATTCCCGGCGTCGAGTCGGTAAGCCTCGCCGCCACCGTCCCGTTCGGAATGATCTCGCTCGATAAGACCGTTCAGCGCTCTAGCGATTCGCCGTCATCGATGCCCGGCTCGGAAAGCGCCATCCACGAAGTGGCCTGCCAATACAATGTGGTCGGCGCCGAATATTTCCAAACCCTGGAAATTCCGTTGCTGCGCGGTCGCGCCTTCTCAACACGGGATGCCGCAGGCACGACTCACCCCGTGGTCATCCTCGATCAGGCTGCGGCCGAGCACCTGTGGCCTGGCGGGGAAGCCGTTGGGAAGAATGTTCGGCTGGTATCCGGCGGCGGCCGCCAACCTGCCGTCGACGCGGAAGTTGTGGGCGTCGTGGCCAATGTACAAGAGCGCGTCCTCGGAACGCGGTGGCCGCCTCACGTATACGTGTCATCTGGACAAGCGTACCAGTCGGACACGAACATCCACCTAAGGACCTCTGTGCAGGACCCGCAGGCCGCGGCCCGCCTGGTCGAAACCGTACGCGACGAAATCCGCTCGGTGGACCCACGCCTTCCGGTGCTTGCGCTCAAGTCCATGCGCATCCATATGGATAACAGTTTTGACCTGTGGGTGGTCCGCACCGGTGCGCGCATGTTCGTGATCTTCGGAGGCGTAGCCCTGCTGCTGGCGGCTATCGGTTTGTATGGCGTGAGAGCCTACACCGTAGCGATGCGTACGCGGGAAATCGGCATCCGCATGGCTCTGGGCGCCTGCGCCTCGGACGCTGTTCGCATGATGCTGCGCGAAGGGATGACTCTGTTTGGAATTGGCGCTGGAGTTGGGCTCGTGCTTTCACTGGCTGTCGGAAAAATCCTGTCGAGCCTTCTGTACCGCGTGGATAAACTCGACCCTGTGGTGCTATTGGCGGCGCCCGCCCTGCTGGCGACCGTTTCACTCGTCGCTTGCTACATTCCAGCGCGGCGCGCAGCCCGCCTCAATCCCATGGTCGCTCTCCGCGACGAGTGATGCATCGGCGACGTAGTGGCGGGCGGGGGTGGTCGGCGAATTCGGCTGGTTGGAACCAGTTCGTGTTAAACGGCTATGTGAAACGGCGACTCGGGACCAGCTTGGGCTTGGCTCGATTCGAGTCTTACTTCGTCGGGTGATCGAAACACCGCATCGAGAGCGCCGGCCGTGTCCTGGAAAAGGACGATCTCTTCAAACGCGTATGGCCCGAGACCTTTGTGGAGGAAGGCACACTCGCACGGAATGTCCCCACTCTACGCAAGGTTTTGGGTGACCCCGAAGGCCAAACCTACATCGAAACGGTTCCCCGCCGGGGCTACTCCTTTGTGGCGCCCGTCCATCAGGAACCCTGCGAAGAGCCCGCTGGCCTGGCCGCAAACACAATCCACGATCATGTAGCGATCCGCGGTGAGTCCTGGCCATCCCAGTCGCGACTTTGGCTGCTGGCCGTAGGCCCGCTCGCTATCCTCCTGGCTAACGCTCACCTTCTCTGGCTGCGCCCCCCGCATCAAGGAAGCCCAGGTGGTTGGCGGGCATCCGTTGTTCGTGAGCGCAACACTGGAAACGCAAAAGAACTGGAGACATGCGGTCAGCAGCGCCGAAACGACCACGATATTGAAATTTAGTTTCCACTCGTGGAGCACTTAGCAGGCTAGTGTGAGAATGTTGCGAGAAGGATGGATTCACCCATAGCTTTGTACCCGGTGGGCGAAGGGTGCAGGTGATCGCCGCAATCGAAGGCCGGCAGCAGTTGGTCCGGATGATTGGGGTCGCGAACCACCGCATCGAAATCGATTACACCGTCGAAATGGCCTGAGGCGCGAATCCATTGATTCACGGCTTGGCGGTCGGCTTCGCTCAGTGGACCTGGATGGTAATAATTTGAGCCTGCGTAAGGCGTCATCGTGGCGCCGAAGACGTACAGGCCGTGCGCGTGCGCGCGTTCGACAAGCTGCCGGTACGCCAAAAGAACTCGATCGACCAGTGCCGCGTGGTCGGAGGGTGGCACCTCGCCATTTCTGGCCAGTCCGCCGAGATCGTTCACACCCTCAAAAACAATGAGCCATCGAACGCCAGCCGGCGCCAACACGTCGCGATCAAAACGTGACAACGCGTTGGGACCGAGACCGTCGGTCAATAAGTGGTTTCCGCCGATACCCTCATTGGAAACGCCGACATTTCGTGTCTGAGGCAAGCCTTGCAGTCTCGCTGCGAGCACATCCGTCCAACGGTCATTGCCGTTGGTTGTGGCTCCGTGCCCATCGGTGATGGAGTCACCAAGCACGACCACCGCCGCTGCGTCCGGCGCAGCCTGGACATCGATCTCCGAAATCTGGAACCAATGATCGACACGCTTCGGCTCGATCAGAGTCGCCGCGCTGCCAAAGTCACCGTGGACGTAATAGGTCGTCGCCCGTGATCCCGGATGACCGCTCTGGCGCGCCGGCGGAGTGTCGAGATGAAACGTCACGGCGAGGTCGGAAAGCGGTGCGACGTTCAAGTTGACGGGATCGGAGACAAATTCCGCACCCGGCGGAACAACTACGTCGGGTTTGCCCGCGAAGGTCAGCTGCCGATCGCTCAATGGGTCGATTGTCGGCGAGGATGTCGTGAGTGGGCGCGCTACGTGAACCGAGGTGAAGTGCAGCGCCTCGGTTCCAAACGCGTTCGACATATGAACTCGCAATCCGGAGCCGCCGACCGACAGGTGAAAGATCTGACGCACGGTCGCATCTCGCAAGTCATCGGTCGGCAATTCATCCTGAGGTTCCGGGATCTGCTGGGAAGAACCCCAAGTCGCTACCCAGGTCTGCGGAGCGGACGAAGCCACCAAGAGCGGCTGGGATGGCACGAAGCCTAAATAAATCAAAAATCCAATTGTGACGAAGAATCCGCGTGCGCGCTTCATGACGAAAGGACTAGCATGGATGCCCGAAGTAGACAGTTTTTCGAAAACGCCGCAAATCATATCACTTTGGAGCGTGCGCGTGCCCTTCTCTCATAAATCTTGGCTTGCATACACGTGCCTGATCGTAATTCTGGGCAGTTCGTCATCTGTAACTGCGCAAACTTCCGTGACGCTGCCGCCGGTGACATTCTCTGCGGACCAGGATCGACCGAACATGATGGATCAGCTCGGGATCAAGTCTCTTCGACCGGGTTACAGTGGAAACGAGAAGGCACCTAACCATGCGAACTACGATGAGGCAAAGGCCAATCCATTTCCCAATATTCCCGATCCAATGGTGCTGAACGACGGCCAGAAGGTGACCACGGCCGAGACGTGGTGGAAGCTCAGGCGCCCCGAGTTGCTGGAGATGTTTTCCAAGTACGTGTACGGCCGAGTCCCCCAGAATGTGCCGAAGATATCGTGGATCGTGAAAACCGTAGATCACGAAACGATCGGCTTCACACCCGTGATTGCCAAGGATCTGGTTGGAGAGGTTGACAACTCAGAGTATCCGGCTATCAGCGTGAAGATTCACATGACTCTCGTGACGCCGGCGAACGCCAAGGAGCCGGTCCCGGTGCTCGTGATGTTTGGGCGTGCGGGTTTTCCGAATCCGAACGAGCCCCGCGGCGAGGAGATGGAGCGCATCAACAATGCGTGGAAGGCGCTGATGGTTCAGCAGGATCCTTCGCTCAAGGACGTGTTCGCGAAACACCCTGCCTGGGACCCGGTGAGGGAGACGCCGTTCCAGTTTCCACAATTGAATGAAGACGGCGATCTGCCAAACACGTGGCAATTGCTTGCCGCTGGCTGGGGCTTCGTGCTGCTCGACCCGGCAAGCGTACAAGCAGATGATGGTGCGGGAATTACGCGGGGAATCATCGGCCTGGTGAACAAAGGGCAGCCGCGCAAGCCCGAAGACTGGGGTGCACTGCGTGCCTGGGGGTGGGGAGCAGGTCGCGGGCTCGATTATCTGGAGACGGACGCGGCGGTCGACTCTAAACACGTCGGAATCGAGGGTGTATCGCGCTATGGCAAAGCCGCGCTGGTCACGATGGCCTTTGATCAGCGGTTCGCGATGGTGCTGGTGGGATCATCGGGCAAAGGAGGGGCAACACTGTTGCGGCGTAACTGGGGCGAAGCGGTGGAGAACCTCACGGGCGGCGAATACTACTGGATGGCGGGCAATTTCATGAAATATGGCGCGTCAGAAGCAACGTTCGGCAGCATGACCCCCGGCGACATTCCTGTCGACTCGAATGAACTGATCGCGCTGTGCGCGCCGAGACTTACGTTTATCAGCTATGGAATCCCCGAGAAGGGCGACGCCAAATGGCTCGACCATAAAGGCAGCTTCATGGCGACCGTGGATGCCAGCCGCGTGTTCACGCTGCTGGGCGCAAAAGGAATCGGAGCGGCCGGAGACTATCGCACCGCGAAGATGCCACCGGTGAACCAAGGTCTGCTTGAGGGACATCTCGCCTGGCGCCAACATGATGGCGGCCACACCGACGCACCCAACATGAAGTGGTTCATCGAGTGGGTCGACAAGTTGATCAGCCACACGCCGTCATGACGCCCTTTCGGGGATGTTGCGTAAGCATCAAAGGGGGTCTGAGTTTGCAACGCTTGATTGCCATTTTGTTGGTTTGCGCGTTTGTCTTGACCGCTGCTTACGGCCAGTCGCAAAGCGGTGCGAACGTTCGAATCGACAACGTCAGCGGACAGCTTCTGGTTCAGGGCAAGCCATTTCTGATTCTTGGAGGCGAGCTGGGCAATTCGTCGGCCGGTACCTCCGCGCAGGCGGATACAATTCTTCCCAAGATGGCGCGGCTGCACCTGAACACGGTTCTCATGCCGATCGCATGGGAACAGGCGGAGCCGCGTGAAGGCTCCTTCGATTTCAGCATTCTGGACCACTGGATTGACGTAGCACGGCAACAGAATCTTCATCTGGTACTGTTGTGGTTTGGAAGCTGGAAGAACGCGTTCTCAGAATACGCTCCCGATTGGGTCAAGTCGGATACGAAGCGATTTCCAAGAGCAAAGGCAGCCGATGGCACGCCGCTGGAAATCCTCTCGACCTTCGGAACAGATAACGCCAAATGCGACGTGGCGGGAGACAGGATGTTTTTTTTCCCGAGGGCACCCGACATTCAATCGCCCTGCGAGGTGGCCTTACTGAGCGTTGCCGCTATGTTCAACGGTTAATACGATTTTCCCTTGCGCATGTCGTAGTTCAAGATAACGGAGAGCTTCAGCCGCCTCCCTTAACGGGTAACATCTATCGATGACGGGTACAACTTTCCCGGTTTCAAGAAGTTCTTTCAGAAAAACCAAATCCTTCTGGTTTATCTTCGCTATAAAGAAGCGCGTCTTCTTGGTTCCAATCCGTGACAATAACGGCGCCAGTAACGTAGCTTGGAAAATTCGAGCCAAGCTACCACCGACGAGGACAAAAATTCCGTCCTGACTCAACGCACGCCTGTAATCGAAAATCGAATGGTGGGCATTCGCACCCAGGATCAGATCGTAACGCTGCCCACTTTTCGTGAAATCCTCCCGCAGGTAATCAATGACATGGTCCGCGCCAATCGAACGCGCCGCCTCCACATTCCTGGTGCTGCACACGGCAGTGACTTCGGCCCCGAAAGACTTGGCAATCTGGACCGCAAACGTACCCACGCCACCAGACGCGCCATCGACCAGAACCTTCTGGCGTTGCTGGATTCTTCCCTTATCACGAAGACCCTGAAGGACAGTGATTGCCGCTACGGGTACGGCTGCTGCTGCTTCAAACGATATGTTGGCTGGCTTTCGTGCCAACTTATCTTCAGTAGTACACGCATATTCGGCAAAGGCCCCGCGGCATACGCCAAACACCTCGTCGCCTGGTTTAAACTGGGTTACGTTCCTGCCCACCGATTGGACCTGCCCGGCCACATCAACGCCTATTCGCTTGTCCTTTGGTGTGCGTAGTCCCGGGATCAGGCGAATCAACGGCGCCCCTCTCATTGTGAACAAGTCCAGTGGATTTACCGATGCCGCGTGAAGCTTTATTAAGACCTCGTTATCCCGGGGTATGGGTTTTTCTACCTCACTGAACTGCAGCAGATCCGGCGGTCCGTATTGTGTGCGTACAATTGCTTTCACGATGTGCCCCTCAAGTATGCTTCCGTCGGATCGTACTGCGGTTGTTGTGAAAGTGTAAGACCAATTCACCTGCTAGGCCTGGTAAACGCTGCTGACCGGACGAGTTGAATCCTGGTACAGCACTTGTCCAGTAATCCGACTCAGCTGGCAAATGGAATCTACTGCCGATTTGCTTATAAACGGTCCAGAATCGACGCCAAGCACTGAAATCACTCCTGCAAGCCGACTTCTCACTACTGATCTGGCCGAGGATGCAACGTTCTCGCTGTTCCTGGTCCATGAGCACCGCCGATTGCATCAAGATCGGCGATCAGTCGGGAAGGAAGCCGTAGCTTTGCGGCATTAAGATTTTCACGGAGATGTTCGACAGAAGATGTCCCCGGAATCAGCATGATGTTGGGCGAACGCTGAAGGAGCCACGCGAGCGCTACCTGCATCGGCGTGGCCCGCAGGGACGCAGCTGCTGCGTCGAGCACCGACGACTGTAGCGGGGTGAACCCTCCCAGGGGGAAGAACGGCACATAAGCTATGCCCTGCCTCGCGAGGTCATCAACAAAGCCATCATCGTTCCGTTGCGCTACGTTGTAAAAGTTTTGCACGCAGACTATTTCCGTGATTCTCTGGGCCTCCGCTAGCTGCTTGGGAGTTACATTGCTTACGCCGATGTGACGAATCAATCCCAGACGCTTGAGTTCGGCAAGCACACTCAGAGGTTCTTCAATCGATCCCTCCGACGGCTCCGTGATTCCTCCAACGCGGAGATTGACGCCGTCAAGCCAGTCGAGTCCCAGATTTCGTAGATTGTCATGGACCCCATCGATCAGCTCTTGCCGCGAAAGAGCGTGAAGCCAAGACTTGTCTTGGCCGCGCCGGGCGCCGAGCTTAGTAACGATCACAAGGTCATCCGGATAGGGATGAAGCGCCCGCTTGATGATTTGATTGGTCACATGCGGACCGTAAAAGTCGCTGGTATCGATATGGTTCACGCCTGCCGCAACCGCCTCCCGAAGGACTGCAATCGCGGCCTCAACATCGCGCGGCGGTCCCCACACCTGCGGGCCAGCAAGTTGCATCGCGCCATAGCCCACACGGTTCACACTGAATGAAGTTCCTGGAAGTCGGAAGGTGCCGCCAAGTTCCGCCTGTCTTATCATTTTCGTTTCTCCTCTTATTGTGCCACTTGTGATTTTAGCGTTCGAAAATGCGCATCGTCGAGATCGGGAATGAGCTGGCTGTGTTGGGCGCCATCCGAGCCATTGCTGCGTCAGCGCGCTTGAAGCCGGGATGTCGACACTTAGGAAGAATCCGAGAAAGCCGAAATGGTCGGCGGCCTCGCGGGACTGGCGGCGACCGGCACATTCAGGCGCCGGCCGACCACGTCAGCGATGTCTCGAACCGGCACGCCCCTGTCCCCGACCCCGTGATATTTTGCTCCCGCAGCACTCTTCTCAAGCGCCAGGCTGAACAGGTGGGCAGCATCGAGCCGCTGCACCGCGGGCCAGCGGTTGAGTCCATCACGCAGATACGCCGAGACGCCCTTTTGACGCGCGATGCTGATGATCGCCGGAACGAAGCCGTGGTCGCCG
>Ga0182024_10018845_pt1 | contig 12798 bp, 9 predicted proteins | sample P32metaG_FD_120480 | JGI IMG/M metagenome (GOLD analysis project Ga0182024, IMG submission 120480) | Permafrost microbial communities from Stordalen Mire, Sweden - P3-2 metaG (Illumina Assembly) | ecosystem: Environmental > Terrestrial > Soil > Wetlands > Permafrost | place: Sweden: Stordalen... | reverse complement strand
GTGCTCAGTGTGCCCTCGAGCGCCGTGATCTTCGATGCCAAGGGGCTCTCCATCGCCACGGTGGGCGCGGACAACCGCGTGGTGCTCAAGCACGTGTCGATCGGACGGGACTTGGGTCCGGTCATCGAACTCGCTTCCGGTCTCGCGCCCGAGGACCGCGTGATCCAAAACCCGCCCGACGGCATCGCCAGTGGCACCGAGGTGCGGCTCGTGGGCGCGCCCTCGGGCGGCGCGAAACCGAGCACCGCCAAGAATCTCAATGACAAGGGTTAAGAGCTTAGGGGTGAAGAGCCTCCTCGCTGGTGGTGCGGCGCTGACGCTACTACTCGGCGCCTGCTCGCTCGCGCCGCCGCTGAAGACCCCGGTCATTCCCGCAGGGGATGCATACAAGGAGGGCGGAGCCTGGACCCAAGCGCAACCGGCCGACCGCCTGCCGCGCGACAGCTGGTGGACGCTGTACGGTGATCCGGAACTGGACTCGCTGCAGACTCAGCTGATCGCGGCCAACCCCACGCTCGCCGCCGCCTTCGCCAACTACGCCCAGGCCCGGGCGCTCGCCGATCAGGCCCGCGCGGGGCTCTTTCCCACTTTAGGGCTGAACGCCGGCGTGCAGCGGGCGCGCGAATCGGTCAATGCGCCGCTCATCACGAACGCCATTCCGCGCTACTTCGATACCAATGTCTTAGGGGGCAGCGTCAGCTATGAGCTCGACCTCTGGGGGCAGATCCGCAACGAGGTGAAGGCGGGGGAGGCCAACGCCGCCGCAGCCGCCGCGGATCTGGAGAACGCCCGCCTGTCGCTGATCGCCCAGCTGGTCAATGATTACATCCAGCTGCGCGGCCTCGACCGCAACAGCAAGATCCTCGACGACACGGTCACCGCGTATGCGCGCGCGCTCGGCCTCACCGAGCAGCGCCACGGCGCCGGCATCGCCCCCGGCCTCGACGTCTCCCAGGCGCAGACCCAGCTCGACGCCGCCCGCTCGCAAGCCTCCCAGACCCTTGCCCAGCGCGCCCTGATGGAACACGCCATTGCGGCGCTGCTCGGCGTGTCGGCCTCGACCTTCTCGATCGAGCAGGCCATCGTGGACATCAAACTGCCGCAGACCCCGACCGGCCTGCCCGCCACGCTCCTGCAGCGCCGTCCGGATATCGCCGCTGCGCAGCGGCGCATGATGGCAGCCAACGCCAACATCGGAGTGGCCCGCGCCGCCTACTTCCCCTCCCTCACGCTCGCCGGCTCCGGCGGCGTCGAGAGTACCTCCTTCTCGAACTGGATCTCCGCACCGAGCACCTTCTGGGCGATCGGGCCGAATGCCCTGCTCACCGTGTTCGACGGCGGCTTGCGCAAGGCACAGGTCGCCCAGGCGCGCGCCGAGTTCGACGCCTCCGCGGCCAATTACCGCGGTACCGTCGTCAGCGCCTTCCAACAGGTCGAAGACAGCCTCGCAACGCTCAACTACGATTCCCAAGCCGCTCAGCAAGAGAAGGCCGCCGTCGATGCCGCGCAGCGCACGCTCGACTTATCCTTGGCTCTGTACGTCCAGGGCGCCGCCGACTATCTCACCGTCGTGACTTCCCAGACCGCTCTCTTGCAGACCCAACTGACGGCGCTCAATCTCGATACCTTGCAGCTGCAGGCCAGCGTCAACCTCATCCTCGCGCTCGGCGGCGGCTGGGAGGATTCCCCGGACGCGCTGAAGGGTAACAGCATGCACGCGGAGCAACGTGGATAAGAGATCCGGCGCCGCGCGTCTGCGACTGCGCGTCGTATGGACGTTTCAAGCGGAATGTTCAGGAGTATTGCATGCAAATTGGAATGATAGGACTCGGCAGGATGGGGTCGAACATGGTGCTACGGCTGATCAAAGCCGGACACGAGTGTGTGGTGTTCGACATGATGCCCCAAATGGTCGAGCGATTGGCGGCGGAGAAGGCGATCGGTGCCGCGTCATTGAAGGAATTCATTCAGAAATTAAGACCGCCGCGCGCTGTCTGGCTCATGGTTCCGGCCGGTGCGGTGGACGACATGGTCGAGCAAATTGCACCGCTCCTCAGTGCAGGCGACATCATGATCGACGGCGGCAACTCCTATTACGTGGATGACATCCGACGCGCGAAAGAGCTTGCGGCCAAGAATATCCATTACGTCGATGTAGGTACCAGTGGCGGCACCCACGGATTGGAACGTGGATATTGCCTGATGATCGGCGGCGAGAAGGCCGTGGTGAGTTCACTGGCTTCGATCTTCGCAACTCTCGCACCGGGCGTGGGCGACATCGAGCGAACGCCCGGCTTGAGCGGCGCCGCGTCGACCTCCGAGCACGGTTATCTGCATTGCGGTCCGAATGGAGCCGGCCACTTCGTCAAGATGGTACATAACGGTATCGAATATGGGGTCATGGCCGCATTTGCTGAAGGTTTCAGCGTTCTGCGCGGAGCGAATGTCGGAAAGAAAACGGCGGAATTCGACGCGGAAACGACGCCGCTGCGCATCCCCGGGCACTATCAATACGATTTCGACCTGCCGGCGGTCGCCGAAGTGTGGCGGCGCGGCAGCGTGATCTCATCGTGGCTGTTGGATCTCAGCGCGACTGCCTTGGTGGGCGACCCGGCCCTCAAGAAGTTCACCGGCCGTGTATCGGATTCGGGTGAGGGCCGTTGGACCGTACAGGCCGCCATCGACGAGGGTGTTCCCCTGCCGGTGTTGACGACTGCATTGTATGGTCGTTTCAGCTCTCGAGGGGCCGCCGAGTTCCAAGACAAGTTGTTGTCGGCGATGCGCTACGAATTCGGCGGTCACATCGAAAAGTCTGCGAACAAGTAACAAAGGGCTCCCGGATGGCTACTCATTCTGACGCGCTGGTATTCTTTGGCATCACGGGCGATCTTGCCTATAAAAAGATCTTTCCCGCCCTGCATGCCATGATTCGGCGCAAGACTCTCGATATCCCCATCATCGGCGTGGCGCGCGACGATTTCACGCTCGACAAGCTCAAAGAAAGGGCGCGCGACAGCATCAATGAGCACGGCGGCGGCGTGGATCCGGCGGCCATCAAAGTGCTCGATGGGCTTCTCAACTACGTCAAGGGCGAATACTCGGATGTGAAAACCTTCGCGGCGCTGCACGATGCGCTCAAGGGCGCCCGCCGACCGGCTTTCTACCTCGCCATCCCACCGCTTCTGTTCGGGACCGTGGTCGAACATCTGTCAAAGTCGGACCGTGACGCTGGCTCACGCATCATCGTTGAAAAGCCTTTCGGCCACGATCTGTCGTCGGCGCAAGAGTTGAATAGGATTCTCCTCGACGCGTTCCCCGAAGAGGACATCTTTCGCATAGACCATTATCTGGGAAAACGTCCGGTGCACAACATGGTGTATTTTCGGTTCGCGAACACCATGCTCGAGTCGTTCTGGAACCGGACGCACATCGAAAGCATGCAGATCACGATGGCCGAGAATTTCGGCGTCCAGGGCCGCGGCTCGTTCTACGATCAGACCGGCACAATCCGAGACGTCGTCCAGAATCATCTGTTTCAAGTTATGGCCAACCTTGCAATGGAAGCGCCGGTGCGAACCGACAGCGAGTCCTTGCGCGATGAGAAGGCGAAGGTACTCAAAGCAATTGCGCCGCTGCGACCGGAAGACGTGGTGCGCGGTCAGTTTAATGGATATCTCAAGGAGCCCGGGGTTAAGCCGGGCTCGCAGACTGAGACGTTCGCGGCGATTCGCCTATACATCAACTCGTGGCGATGGGAGGGAGTGCCCTTCTACATTCGCGCCGGCAAATCGTTGCCGGTCACGTCCACCGAGGTAGTGGCGCGACTGCGCATCCCCCCCACCGCTTTTGCACAGCGAAAGACCGGCTCGAACTACGTGCGGTTTCGCATCAGCCCCGACACAACCGTCGCCATGGGCCTCACCATCATGGACACCGACGAGACGGGGGTTGGGCAACCGGCAGAACTCCAGGCCAGTAGGCACGCCGGTCCCAATGAGATAGACGCGTACGAGCGGGTGCTGACCGACGCGATGTGGGGAGACCGCGCGCTGTTCGCGCGCGAAGACTATGTCGAAGAAGCCTGGCGGATCGTCGACCCGATCCTCGAAGAGGGCGCGCTCCCCGCTCCGGGGGTTTACGCGCCCGGAACTTGGGGGGTGGCCACCGGTCCAGTGACCCCACTGGGCGGGTGGGTGGATCCCGTCGTGACCCTCTGATGTTGATCGAAAGTGCGCAAGGAGAGGCGTACGTGCATAGCCGCATCGAAGACTACGCCATGATTGGCGACTGCCAAACGGCGGCGCTGGTTGGCCTGAACGGTAGCATCGACTGGCTGTGCCTACCCCGCTTTGATTCCCCATCCTGTTTTAGCTCACTGCTGGGCACCGACGAGCACGGCTCCTACTGCATTTCACCGTCCGAAACAATCAACCAAACCCGCAGACGCTATTCGGACGGAAGCTTAATTCTCCTCACCGAATTTGACACAAATTCAGGGGCAGTTGAGTTGACTGATTTTATGCCCATCCAGCAAGGTGGCAGCCATGTTGTACGACTGGTCCGCGGCCTGCGCGGCGCCGTCAAGATGCAGCTGAGTCTCTCTGTCCGATTCGGCTACGGACGCGCGGTGCCTTGGGCAGACAAGCTTGGCCCGGGGGCGTTATCGTTCGTTGCAGGACCAGACATGCTCGTACTGCGTTCACCAGTGGCTCTTCAGGGAGAGGATCAGACCACGAGTGCTCACTTTACGGTGGGCGAAAGCGAGTGCCTCGCTTTTGTATTGAGCTATGGATTGTCTCATCTGGAGCCGCCGAAGATGCTTGATGTTGATAGGGTCTATCGCGAAACCAGATCCTTCTGGACGAATTGGTCCGATCGGTGTGCCGATGTGGGGCGGTGGACCCAAGAAACCAAACGCTCGCTGATCACGCTGAAGGGCTTGAGCAATATGCCCACGGGCGGGATTGTCGCGGCGGCGACCACGTCGCTTCCGGAAAAGATTGGCGGCACTCGCAATTGGGACTATCGCTACTGTTGGGTGCGCGATTCCGCCTTCACTCTGCTCGCTTTCCTACATGCGGGATACACTGAGGAAGCGCGTTCATTTCGAGACTGGTTGTTGCGCGCGGTGGCGGGTAGCCCCGAGCAGATTCAGATCATGTATGGGGTGGGCGGCGAACGACGGCTTGAGGAAGTGGAGGCTCCGTGGCTGCCCGGCTATGAAGGTTCGGCACCAGTGCGCATCGGCAATGATGCAGCCCTGCAAACCCAACTCGACATTTTCGGCGAGCTATCCGATGCGCTGGCAGTCGCGATGAAAGGCGGCCTTGCCACCGTTGAGCGCAGCTCAAAACTGAGTCCGATGATCCTCGAGCATCTCGAGCAGCTTTGGGTAAAGCCCGACGCTGGCTTCTGGGAGGTGCGGGGCCAGGCGCAGCATTTCACGCTCTCCAAGGTCATGGCTTGGGTAGCCTTCGATCGCGCGGCGAGTAACAAGAGCCTCACCACCCACCAAACGGATCGGAATCGTTACCGTGCGCTCGCGGACAAGATTCACGCTAGCGTCCGCAAAGAAGGCATTGATCCCCAGCGGAACTGCTTCACGCAGGCCTACGGCGTGAATCACATGGACGCCAGCCTTCTGCTGCTACCGCTGTTCGGTTTCTTGCCCCCCAGCGATGATAGGATTCGCAATACCGTCGCGGAGATTGAACGCCGGCTTGTCGTCAACGGACTTGTTCTGCGCTACGAAACCGAGACCGGGATTGATAGTCTTCCACCCGGTGAAGGCGCCTTTCTCGCGTGCAGCTTTTGGCTGGTCGATAACTTCATCCTCCAGGGCCGCCTCGAGGAAGCGGAAGAACTGTTCGAACGTTTGCTCAGTCTCAGGAACGATGTTGGGCTGCTGGCCGAGCAATATGATCCGATCGACAAGCGCCAGCTTGGAAACTTTCCACAGGCATTTAGCCACGTGGCCATGGTGAATTCGGCCTTCGGGCTTGCGAGCGCCACTAAGTACCCACAACTAGGCCTCCCCTTGATTTACGTGCCGAAAGTGCCGGTAGGATTTCCCGGTAATTCTAGCGGTCGTTCTGGGATTTTGTAGGCGCCACAAGGACTTGCTGTTCGGCGTTTCTGCTGGGGTATTGTGGGCCGATTCACGGAGGGTCGGCACATGCAAAAGCACAGGTATACTTTCGCGCGGAGGAATCAATGCTCGCGCGCAGTGCCGTACTTTTTCTGCTGCTGGTCCGCATCGCGCAGGCCGACGCGATCGACTACCGCGTGCACTATGCGGCCACCACCCCGGAGCTCGTCACGGTCGCGCTGCGGCCCGCTGCGCCGCTGATCGCGCCGCTTCCCCTGATTATGCCGCGTACCTATCCCGGCGGTTACGCGCAGATTCCCTACGACGATTTCGTCTCGCAGGTCGTGGCCAAGGGCGCGGACGGCAAGTTGCTGGCGGTGGTACGCGATCCGGATGGTCCGCGCTGGATGCTGGGACAGGCCGGCGATGCCGTCGCCTCGGTTGAGTACACCGTGGATATCGCGCGCATGGAAGGCGCGGTGCAGGACGCGGTTGCCACCTCGAAGCATCGCAGCGGTTACCTTGCGCTCCTGGGCTATTCGATCTTCGCCTACCTCGAGGGTGGCGAGGATCGCCCGATTCATTTGCAAATCGACGCGCCGCCGGGGTGGCCGGTGCTGAGCACCTTGGCGCCTAAGCTGCCGTCGCCGTTGGGCGCTAGCGCGGCCACTGCCCTCGATTTTTACGAGCTGGCGGACTCGCAGATTCTCATGGGCCCGGATTTCAAAGTGACGAAGCTCGACGGAGCGATACCGCTGTTCATGGCGATCTACTCGGAAGGCGAGGTGGATGCGGTGCTCGAAGGACACCTGGCGCGCGAGGCGCTCGATCGCGTGCAGAGCTACTTCGGCGACACCCCGATTCCGCAGTACACCGTGCAGCTCGAGTTGTTGCGGCCGCAGCCGGCCCACCATTACGGCTTCAGCCAGGAGCATATCGAAAGCGGTACCTTCAGTCTGTCCCTCGATGCGGCGCTTACGGCGCGCTCGCCCGCGCGCGACCTCGAACGCCTGCAGTTCAACTACGCCCACCACATGGCGCATTCGTGGATACCGAAGCGCGCCTACGGCGTGGGCTACCGCCCGTTCAGCTGGGAGATGGCGCCGGTGATCGACACGATTTGGTTCAACGAAGGGTTCGGCCGCTATGCGGCGATTCAGGCCATGGCGTCCGGCATGGCGCCGGAGCAGGGGCAGGCCTTTCGCGACTCGCAGTTGCGCACGCTGAAGCATGTCATCGACGCCGCGCCGCCCTTCATTCGGCGTATGCCGCTCGACGTACTGTCGCGCGAGGCCTCATTTCTATATTCGGCCGACTTTCGCACCGGGCGCAACGTGTTTGCGCGCGGTGCGCTGATGGCGGCGGAGATGGACGATAGGATCCAAGCGCAAACCCAGGGGAAGAAATCGCTGCGCGACGCGCTGCGCTGGCTGCTTGGCTGGAGCGCGCAGCATCCAGGACCCTTCGCAACCAAAGATTTGGCCGGTTACTTCGCCACCGCGACCGGCGTGGATGTCGCCGATATACTGGCGCATTGGCAACGGCCCCTGGATTCACCATGACGCATCGAAACCTTCGATCCTGGCTGCTTATGCTCTGCTGCGCGTTCGCGAGCGCTGGCGCGCCGGCAGCGCCCGAGGCGAATCAAGTCAGGCAACTCAAAATAACACTGCTATCCACCATGCTGGCGGATGATGGTATCGGCGAGTGGGGATTCGCTGCGCTGGTGGAGGCGGATGGCCGCAAGCTTCTGCTCGATACCGGCGCGCGGCCGGACACGGTGCTGCAAAACGCCAAGGAGATGAAAATCGACTTAAGCCAGGTCCATGCCGTGGTCTTGACTCACTTTCACGATGATCATGTCGGCGGCCTCATGACGTTGCGTACCGCCTTAGGAATGGAGGATCCCGCGGCTCTATCGACGGCGTATGTGGCCCGCGGCATTTTCTACAGTCGACCGGGCGAGCAGGGCGAAGGCATCGTCATGATTGCCATGAAGCCAAAATTTGAAGCCACGGGCGGCCAGTTTGTAGAACAAACCGGCATGACGCAGATCATGCCGGGCGTCTGGCTGACAGGGCCGATTCCGCGAGTTTATCCGGAACGCAACTGGAGCGGTTCTGGCCAGGTGCGCACCCCGCAAGGATTGGTTGAAGACAACGTGCCGGATGATCAATCGTTGATCATCGATACGGCGCAAGGGCTCATTGTGGTGACGGGCTGCGGCCATGCCGGCATCGTCAACATCCTGACCGCGGCCGATCGGCAGTTTCACAAACCGACCATAGCGGTGATCGGTGGCGTGCACCTGTTCCGCGCCACCGATACTCAGGTCGATTGGACCGGGGACAAAATGAAAGGGGTCGGGGTGCGCTATTTCATCGGCGCGCATTGCACCGGCATCGAGAGCGTCTATCGGCTGCGCGCACGAATTGGACTTAACCGGCAAACTGCGGTGGTGGGTGCGGTGGGCGCCACCTTTGTTCTGGGTGAGGGCATTCATCCGGGGCGCCTGGCGCAGTAGTCTCGCTGTTTATGGACGGATGGCGCTGCGATTTTGCCAAGCGTCGCGATGCAGAGTGTTCGCAACAGAAGCTTCGATTTGAGGATGCCAGGAGGACACGTTGAGAGGGGCAGCTGTTGCTGCTGCGTTATTTGCACTAAACCTCGCGCCGAGCGGTCGAGCGCTCTCGGCGCCCGAAGATCCGTGCGCTGCTCAGCACGCCATCCATGCGCGCAGTGCCGTTAGTGTGGCGCAGGTGCCATTCGGCGCATGCGTCGAAATTGACATGATCGCGGAACTTAGGGCAACACAGGTTGGTGGAAGTATATAATTTACTGTCAGGGGACCCGACGAGTCGCGCGGAGAATCTCCAATCTCCACGGCAGTGGCATCGGGGGAAACCCAATGGGCAACGGTGCGGTCGATCGCGAGGAATGCGAGATGCAGGAATATCAGGGCGGATGCCATTGTGGCGTTCTCGGAATCATCTATCGCACCGACATCGATCCCATGTACTGGCGCCTGCGACACGACGGCTGTTCGTTTTGTCGGCGCCATGGCGTGGTTGGCACATCGGACCCGGCGGGTAGTCTCTCCGTCGACATTAAGGATCCCTCCAAGGTTCGGTACTATCGTTTCGCACATCGGACCGCGGATTTCCTGATTTGCGGTGAATGCGGCGTGTTCGTCGCGGCAATCACCGACACTGCCCAAGGAAAGCGCGCAGTCATCAATGCACGCGTACTTGATGGCGTCTCGTTAAATTGGGCCTCGGTGACCGATGTGCACTTTGACGACGAAAGCCCGCCACAGCGAGCCGATCGACGATCTCTGCATTGGACTCCCGTGTTGAACGAGGGGCGGCCTTAGCATAACCGCTCGTTTTACTGACATGGACGTCTCCTGCGGGTGAGCGACGACAGATTGTGAAGCCAACTATGCCGCAGCTGGCCGGGGACGCGCGGTACTAGGCTATCCGCGCCGACATGCACTCGATCCTCCCGGCGGTCAAGAATCGAGGACAGAATGTCCTCAAGAACGCTCAGCTGCAACAAGCGATGTCCGGGGACTACTTGGGCGGTCGCGCCGCCCGCCGATTCGCGGGCACGCCTCTTCGGTTAAGGCACTTATTTCGGCCGCGCTGGCCTCTATAAACCGCGTCCGCGGGACCGAGCTTGCGCGTTTGATCGAATATTTACCTATCCTGGCTGATAGCCGAGTTGCCCACGATTCCACCTTCATCCATGGTTACTCTCCAATTGACGGCGGCGTTGGCTGAGTCTCGTGCCCGGGAAAGTTCAAACGTTTTGATACCGTCGGCCACGATTAAGTAGCCAGATGAGATTGGGGACATTTTTCGGGGGCATCTGAACAAAACCGAGAGGCGATGCCCCGGCCGGATACCGTTCGAGTCCGGCTCGCCCCACCATATCAAAGAAGCTCGACGCGTTTCATCGCAATGACCTCGTCAAAAGGAATGGCCGTTACCTTGTTATTCAAGTCATATCGCTGCCGACCTGGATAAACGATCCATAATTTGTTCAACCGAAGGTCATCGAGCGCTATTCGCATTGACGGCGTAAGCGACGGAGCATCGCTACGTTTGACCTCGACGCCAATTCGGCGAGATCCACTAAGCATCAAAAGATCGATTTCCGCACCCTGGTGGGTGGCCCAGAAATACGCCTGATCAGGCGCGGCCGCGTCTAGAAGCTGTTCGATCACGAAGCCTTCCCAGGAAGCACCCAATTTCGGGTGCGTGAGCAAATCGCGCCGCGTTCGTAGTCCCAAAAGTGCATGAAGCAGACCGGAATCGCGAACGTATATTTTAGGTGCTTTCACCTGGCGCTTTGACAGGTTTTCATGCCATGGCTGAAGCTGTCTGATCATGTACGCGCTCGTCATCAAATCAAGGTAGCTGCGTACCGTGGGCTGCGAAAGTCCGAGGGATCTTGCGGGTTCGGCAGCGTTCCATATTTGACCATGATAGTGCGCTAGCATGGTCCAGAAGCGGTGGAGTTGCGGGCTAGAAATCCGCATACCCAACTGCGGCAAGTCCTGTTCGAGAAAGGTTCGTATGAATTCCTCCCGCCAGGTGAAGCTGCGTGACTCCGACGTGGCGACAAATGACCGCGGAAATCCACCGCGCAACCAAAGCTTAGCGGAGTGATTCTGCCCGACTTCCTCCAAAGCGAAGCCCGCCGTCTCGATGACCTCGATACGCCCCGCCAGTGACTCTGATGACTGACGCAGCAGCGCAGGAGATGCACTTCCGAGCAAGAGGAATCTCGCAAGCGATCGCGGCCGGTCGATCAATACCCTTAGAATTGGAAACAGATCCGGTCGTCTTTGTACTTCGTCAATGACTACCAAACCGCGGAGTTCGCCCAGAGAAGTTTCAGGATCCTCAAGGCGACGTAAACCGGTGGGACGCTCTAAATCGAAGTAGTTTTCTGAATCGGGCTCAAGCAAAGTGCGGGCAAGCGTGGTTTTCCCCGATTGTCTGGGTCCTAGCAAGGATACGGAAGGACTGCGCCGAAGGGCGCTCTTGAGGTGATTCAATAGACGAGTTCGAGGGATCACGGCCGCAGTATCATATCAGGAAATAAGAAACTCTGGATTTCGTATTTCATGCTATCGAATTTATACTATTAATGCTGATAATTACCGTTATCGCAAGTAGAACTTTCCACACGTTATGGTGATCTAGTGGAAATGACCCAGCGGATCTCTGAATTCAAGCCAATGCCGCTCGCGCCGCAACCGATGCTTCAAGGGCCGTTGGCAGCGTTGCTCGAATGGCAAGCGATGGCGCAGGGCGCTTACTCGGCCCACGCGCTGCGCGCCCAGAAGGCCGATGGGGCGATATTCCAGGCGTTTTGCGATTCCGTCGGCGAGGCCTATCTGCCGGCGAATCCCCACACCGTTCGCGAATTTATTGCTTTCCAAGTGAAGGGCGGCGAGAAGCCGGCGACGATCTCGCGCGTACATACGGCCGCCCATCTACACAATCCCTGCTCAAGCGAAGCCGTCCGGTTGGGATTGAAGAAGATGGGACGAGAAACGTCCGCTCGCCAGGACCAGGCGCATCCCTTGAACTGGGAGGACATCAAGGAATTCATCGATAGCGCGGGCGATGGGCTGCGAGCCGACCGCGAGCGCGCGATGCTCTGCGTCGCGTACGAGACCCTCGCCCGTCGCGGCGAGCTCGTGGCGCTCGAGCTTCGAGACATTGATTTTCATCCGAACGGTACCGGCCAGGCGCTGATCCGGCGCGGTACAACGGATGCGATAGGGCACGGGAGAGTGGCCTATTTGTCGCGCACGACGGTGCGATGGCTCAAAGTATGGCTGGAGCATGCGGGAATTGAGGAGGGGGCGGTATTTCGTCGATTGATCGGTCGTGATCAAATTGGCGGACCTCTGAATCCCGCGAGCATCGCGCTAATCTTCAAACGAGTAGCGCAGTGGATTGGGATGCCGGCGCGATACGTCGCTAGCGTTAGTGGGCACTCGACACGCGTCGGAGCTACTCAAGATCTGGCGGCCCTCGATATCGACTTGGCGGCAATCACACAGGCCGGCGGGTGGAAATCGCCGCGCATGCCGTTGCGATATGCGGAGAAGATCAATGCAGCAAGATCGGGAATGGCGAGAGCGGCAGAGAAGGCGGGGACGAATTCGATTACCGAATGAGAGAGTAGGTTAAAATTATGGGCACGCAACCGAACGATCTACTGTTCGTTCCGCCCAAGGGATACGACTCATGAGCCAAGCACCGAAAGACCGCCGTTCCGCAGCCGAAAAAAAAGCGCGCGATACCGCGAGCATCATCGGGAGTCTCAAACACGAGGGCTATGTTCCAAATGCCGAGGATGAAGCCATTCATCAACAGGGGGGCGCTTTAAGACTCGGATCATCACGTACGGTAGCGGCAGTGCATCATCAATGAAATCAGTTCGTTGACCTCGGTCAATCGTTGCGTTTTAGCCAGGAATACAGCGGCGGTGTTGTTACGAAGATCAAATACTTGGCCGCGCCTGGCGTACGTGATGTCCCAGACTTGAGGTCATGCCAAAAAGCCCCCTGGGCAACTTTAGGCGGGCGTGACCGAGCCGACGGGCGGGATGGTGCCGGGGCCGTTGACGCTGCAGGTGAGCGCGGTGGGGTCGGTCACGGCAAGCGGCTGCGCGAGCTGAGGCGGCTC
>Ga0182024_10018844_pt1 | contig 12798 bp, 14 predicted proteins | sample P32metaG_FD_120480 | JGI IMG/M metagenome (GOLD analysis project Ga0182024, IMG submission 120480) | Permafrost microbial communities from Stordalen Mire, Sweden - P3-2 metaG (Illumina Assembly) | ecosystem: Environmental > Terrestrial > Soil > Wetlands > Permafrost | place: Sweden: Stordalen... | reverse complement strand
GGCTTCACCATGGCACCTGCGGTAACTTGCCTCCGACGCCGGAGCGTCGTCGCAAGCATTTCAGGCCGTTCGGCTTTTGCAGGCCGCCGTTCCAATCTCGGCGACGTTCACGGCCCCCTTCTGCATCCGGTCCGACCCGGACGAGGACGACATCTTCTCTAGGTCATCGGTTCCTCCTTTGCTTTCACGACGCACTCAACGGTCACGCCAGAGCCGGCGACGACGTGAAGCTCACCGTCATTGCGGCGATTGGAGCGGTCTGCGTGGACCATACCTACGGCGAGTTTCGTGAGTCGCAATGGGCGGGCGGCGTGACGTGGTGGGCCGGCGACTTCGGCCCCCACCCCGGTTCAGCCGCGCTCAGTATCCGCGTCTCGACCGATAGACCATGAGCCCGAGTCCCGCAGCGAGAGGCGCCGAACCCCTTTCGGGTTCTGGAGTTGGGCTCGTCGGGCCCTAAGGCGAGCACGAGACTGCCTCCCCTTCCCAAGTCCCACCTATGCAGAGCAACTGATAGCCAGACCCAGCATTGCCGCACGTGATACACGCAGTGACACGCTCACCTTTGCACAAGCTGTTTGGTTCAGCTCCTGACGGACACTGAGCAAGTACTACACTCTCTCCGCAATGCCATTTTCCGCCCGTACAGGAAGCGCAGACGCCGCCTCCCAAGGGGACATTGCATGCGCCATCACTCGGCTCCGAAGATGCTTCATTGACAGGAGCGCCTGCGTCGGAGGCCGTCGCGTCATCCGGATGGAGGCTGGCGTCAGCTCCTGCGCCGGCATCAGGTCCCAGAGCCCCACTATCGTCGGTCGAAGCGCCGGAGTCGTTGGACTCAGTAGACGTGAGTGAACCGCCGCAGGACGTGAGAGTTAAAAGGGCAAGAAGAGTAGTCGTTTCCATGTTTCCTCAGCTTGGGTTGGAAAATGCGGCGGAGCACTCCACGACTCTTTTGGGCCGTCGATCGCCGCAGACCTTCCCCTCGGCCGGGAGGTTCTTCGATGTTTGACAACTCTTGGCGAAGCGTTACCCCCTACGTCGCACTCGTCGCCGGCTTTCGTCGAAGCGCCGTCCGCCGAACTGCTGTCGTGCAAGCCGACGTCCTCGCCGCCATCCCCAAGCGCCGTGGACGCGTCCGGAGCCAGGTCGCCGCACGCGACCGCCCAACACGCGAGCGCGACGACGAGACCACGAACCTGCATACGTGCGAATCGTACGACGAAGCTGCGGGCGGGGCGAGGCAGCTCGTGATCGCGCTTCGTGTTCGACGAGAGGGCGTCTGCGAAGAGATCCCGTGCCTCTCGATATTTACGCTACCAAGTATCGCTGGCGTCGACCTGCTGCTCGGCTTCGGGCGTGAACCGAACCTTCATTCCCGAGCGAGCAGCCGTTGTGCCCGTGTGCCTCCTCGGACGGCACGATCTCGCCTTCGTCTTGGATTGACTGGTGCGGACTCGATGGGAGACCATGGTCGCAGACGTTCGCACGGTCCATGACTTACTTTTAGGAGTGACGGCAGGAAGACTTCCCTTCCCACGACCATCCGCCGAGCGTGAGATGGGCGGCGCCGTCAACGAGAATGGAACCCAGCCCAATCAAGTGCCCGCCAGGACGGGCGGGGGGGCAGCCACGTGCACGGCGGGCGTCGAGGACCATACCTCCCGGCGAAGCCTGGTTGCGCTCGGGGCGTGAGGGGGAGCCGCAGGTCGAATCGTACGAGGCAGGGCGGTTCGTCTCGTGTAGAAGGCAGCCCATGGAATGTCGACCCTGCATAGCCTTCCTCGCTGCGACTTTGGCGGCGTGTCAGGAAACGAGCCCGCTCCCGGCCGTGCAACCCGGCGCGGCTCCGCCTGCGGCCTTGGCGCCGGCAACGAGCAACTCGTCACCCCCTCCCGAAGCGAGCCCGTCAACGCCCCCGTCAACGCCCCCGTCAACGCCCCCGGGGCCCGCTCGCCTTACTGCGAAGCTCCTGCCGCTCCCCGGCGCGAATGGCCCTGCGTTTCTCGACTACCTCGTCTACGAGCGCGCGCACGAACGAGTCTGGGTACCCGTGGGCAGCACGGGTAGCGTCGACGTGCTCGACATCGCGAACAATACGTTCAGTCGCATCGACGGCTTCAAGACCGCCGAACGAGTGACGGAGGGCGGCAAGACGCGAACCTTGGGGCCGAGCGCAGCCGCGGTCGGCGACGGCTTCGCCTACGTCGGCAATCGTGCATCCAATGAAGTGTGCCCCATCGACGTCAGGACGCTCAAGTCGTTCAAGTGCCTAAAGCTCGCGACGGGGACCGACGGAGTCGCGTACGTCGCCGCCACGAAGGAGGTATGGGTCACCACGCCGAAGAACCAGACCCTCACGGTGCTCGACGCCTCGAAACCGTCCGCACTCGCGTTGAAAACGACGATCAAGACCGACGGCGCGCCCGAAGGATATGCCGTCGATGAGGCGCATGGGCTCTTCTTCACGAACCTCGAAGACAAGGGCGGCACTGTCGTCTTCGACGTCAAGACTCACAAGGTCAAGGAGACGTGGAATCCGAACTGCGATGCCACCGGACCTCGGGGCATCGCGTTTGACCCCGCGCACAACTTTGCCATCGTGGCGTGCACCGACCACGTTCAGGTGCTCGACGCCGCCCACGACGGCGCTCTCCTGGGCAAGCTCGACGCAGGCGCCGGCATCGACAACATCGACTGCGTCGACGGCAAGGTCTACATCGCGGCGGGGAAGGCGTCGAAGCTCACGGTCGCCAGCATCGACGAGAAAGGGCAGCTCACCGTCGTCGCGACCGGCGATAGTTCCGATGGGGCACGCAACGCAGTCGCCGATGCGAAGGGCAACGCTTATGTCGCCGATTCCATGGGCGGCCGTCTTCTCGTCTTTCCTGTCGCGAAGACGCAGCCGTAGATACCGGCACGGGAACGAGTGCACGAGACGGCAGCAGTCGAGCCGTCGGCCGGCCGTGCCGCTGGCGATCCATCCACTTGACCCACCGGCGTCGCCGCCCGAGGAGCATCCGCCGACGGCGGCGCGAGAACCGTACGAGCGGCGTTTGGTTCTGCCCGAGCAGGCAGTGTACCCAGCGAGCACGCGGGCGCGAGCGCAACCATCCCCCACACGATTCTTCGGCAGCGACATAACGCTCCTTTGGACGAAGCGGTTACGGGAGCATTGCTCAATTGCAATACACGCATGTCTCCGGCGACAGAGTGACCTCGAACGGGTCGGGGCTCGGAAGCGACCCGCCGACCAGTTGGACGAACCGGGTCTTGATCCCGGCCGGATAGGAGTTGGAAGCTTCGGCATCCGGGGTGCCGCGTGGAAAGCCCGGCCCTTCGAGATACGACAGAAGGCCGTCGACCACATTTCCGGCGACTCCTTGCCCGGCGCAATATTGCGCTGTGTAGACTGCAGTCGCGCCCCCGTTGCCGGTCGCGTTCTGGAAGATGTACCAGGCGGCCAGCGGAATGTTGCAGGCGGGGTTTTCCATGAACGTGAGATACGTCACCGTGCCGCCTTCCGACGTCCAGAAGCCGCTGCTCGCCGTCGCAAATGCGGCCGGCCAACTGCACCCGATGGCTTCGATGGTCGGGATCGATCCCGAGGAGTTGTAGCTTTGCACGGTGGAGCTGAAGCGCACCTGGAGGAGCCCCACGGTCGGATCGTTGTCGCCGTTCATCGTCCCATACGCGTCGTAATTCACCGACGTGGTGCTCGGAGGGCCCGGCGTGGGTGTGCCGGGTTCGTAGGAACTTTCGGAGACGATTTCCGAAGTGAGAATCGCCTCGCAGTACTCTTGCCAATTGGGAAGGCGTGGGGCGAACGCGGAGCATGCGCCCACGATCGAATCGACGAGGAGCGTCCGCGGGTAGTGGCCAGTGCTGGGGTCGGCGCCGGCATCGCCCACGGGAAAGTACGTGTCGATGTTCGTGTACGCGTAGTTCGGAAGGCCACTGCTCGTGTCGCTGAGCCAGCCCGCGACGCGTGTGACTTCGGTGGGCTTGAACAACGCGCCGCCCTCGCAGGGCGCGCTCGCGTCGGAACCTACGGCCGTCGACGAATCGGAGGAAGCGCCGGAGTCGGAGGGAGTGCCGGAGTCCGACTCGGGAGTCGAGCTCGGCCCGTCGGAGCCCGATTCGGCAGTGGTGCTCGACCCGTCGGCGCCCGAGGTCGCGTCCGAACTGGAACTGGAGTCGGCTTCCGTCGTGCTCGAGTCCGCGGATGACCCGGTGGTTTTCTCGTTTCCGGTCCCTCCACCGGAAGAGCAGGCGCTCAGACACGCTACAGCCGACAGGATGACGATGGGCTCTCGCACGCGCATGCAGACTCCTCGTTGGACACCACTTCGTTCGATCGGTTACCGCGCCGGCGGTTGGCGCACTACTCGAGGCCTGCGTGCGCTCGATTATAATGCCGTCACGAACCCGATCCCGGCCATGCCGGGCGCCACGAGCGGCAAGACATGCCGGCTGCTCTGGACCCCTTTCGGATCCGGCCACACGAGCCATACCACCGCCGCCGCTGCAGCGCACAGGCCGGCACCGATGAGCGCGCCGGTCCGTATGTTCTCATCGGTAGCCTCCTGGTTCTCCGCGCTCGCGATCTGCGCAGGACTCCCCGGGTTCTCGCCGTTCTGCAGCTTCACGATGCTTGAAGCCTGCACCCCGGCCGCCACTTGCCACGGGATCCCAAGCGCGAGGCCGGCCACGACCCCGACCCCGAGTGTCAACATCGTCGTGACCTTCTCGCTCGACGGACCGGCGTGTAGGGGTACTGGTCTACCCCACCATTCCGCCTCCGCGCGCGCGGGCAGGGGCACCACGACCACCGGAGCGGGCGGCGGATCGTTCAGAGGCACCTTGTCCGGGAGCGGCTGTCCGTCGATGGACACGATGGCTCCGCTCGGCGCATCGATCCGAATGTGTACGACCTGCGGTTGCGCGCGAGCGGTCCGCGGCCCCGCGACGAAGATTGCGACGCCGAAACCAAGCGCGATCCACGCGTGACGCATCGCACGAGTATGCTGCAGCTACTTACCGGGCGCCAGATGGGCCGGCCTCACGAGCAAGCGGCGGCGAGGGCGGGGTTCTTCGGGGTAAACCCACGAGCGACAGCCACCGTTCACCCCACGTGCTTACCCCGGGAACATCTTCATGTAGGGCGCGGCCTCCGCGAGGACGCGTTCGACCGACGGTCGGCCCTTCAATCGCTCGAAGTACGCCGTGACGTGCGACCACCGCTTCGCGAATGGGGCGACCTTGTCCCCGTAGAACAGCGCCGGCAGAGCGGCGCAGTCGGCGAGCGTGAAATCGTCCCCCATCGCCCAGGGTCCTGCGCGGAGCTGATCGTCCGCGAGCGCGTAGGCGGTCTCCATCTGCGCGCGCGCTTGCTCGACGCCGAACGGATCCCGCTTGTCTTCGGGACGTAGCTTGTCGCCGACAATCTTCTGCATCGAGAGGTGAATGTACATGTCGTAGAGGCGATCGCGCAGGCGGCACTCCAGGGCACGGTCGGGCGCCGTCGGAATCAGTCGCGGTCCCTCGGGACGCAGTCGATCAACGTACTCCAGAAGGATCGTCGATTCGGGCACGGTGCGCTCCCGCGCGTGGTCGCGCAGCACCGGGAACTTGCCGAGGGGCCACAGACGTACAAAATCCGCTCTTGCTGCCTCGTTCGACAAATCGACGACGTGTCTTTCGAAGGGGATCTCGAGCTCATACAGTCCGATGAGCGCCTTCCAACAAAAGGACGAGAGCGGATGGTAGTGGAGGGTTAGCGACATGATCTCGACTTTCTCATGGGTGTTCGGGTGGCAGGAGCAACAGGAAGCGCGTTGGCGCGGGCGGTGGCGGCCGATCAGCGACACGACCAACGGTAGCCGTTGGAGCGCCAGGGCAGGCCGAGCTCGCCGCAGACCTCCGCAATGAAGTCCGGGTTGAAGAAGTAGTTCCGAAGGAGCGCCACGCGATCCCCGTCGAGCTCGACGCGCGGTGCGGTCGGCAGGACCCCTTGCATGTCGCCCGCGTTGAAGGCCGCGCAGAAGGCGTTGAGTACTCCCGGGGCCGGAGCAGGCGTGTCGTTCGTCGCGGGTTCGACGAGCTTGCCGCGACCGCGATGAAGCGCGGCCTTCACTGCCCCCGTCGTCGTCGACAGTGCTTCCGCGATCTCCTCGAGCGACAGATCGAATGCGTCCTTGAGGACGACCGCCGCGCGCTCTTGCGGCGACAGCTGCCCGAAGAGCCACGCCCGCGGGTTCGGTGGCGCGTAGCCCATCTGTCCGAGCGTCACGAACGCGCGTGCCATCGCGTCCTGCGCGAGATCCTCGGCGTCCCAGGGGCTCCGAGTGAGGTGGCGGCAATAGCGATAGAGCTCGGAGCGGAGCGGCTCGTAGGTGTCGAGGAAGCTTGGCCAGGACGAACGAAGAGAGGCGGCGAGAGACTCCGGGGGATCGGATGGGGCGTGCATGCAGGAGAAACGTAGACGAGCCTAAAAAGGATACGGAGGCCGAGAACGTTCTCTGCGCTCGACGTTCGCCAAATTCATCGGCGGTGTCCAGTCGAGCCGGAATTTCGGTGGGAGAGGGCTTGAGATGACGAGGGGGCTAGCCTCTGGCAATCCCGGTACACTCTCGAGGGAGCATGGGCGTGGCGCAGGCGGCTCTAACTCTGGCAAGTACCTCGAGCACGGTCCTGCTCTTTTGCGCGAGCGATTGGGTCGACGCCAATGTCAGTTCAAATGAAGGCGGATTGGGTCAGCATCCTGGAGAACACGTATCGGCTGGAGCTTGGAGCGGAAGCCTGGCTGAAGGGCATCGTGGACGCCGTCCGACCGTGGGTCGACGACGATGGTTTGGGAGTCGCTGGAATCGTCTACGAGGTCTCCCCGGAGGGGCATCTGACGATCGAGGGCTCAAGTGGCTTGAATGAGTTTTTGAAAGGTAGCTTGGACGGCATGGATCCCGAGTTCGTCAAGCGCAGCTATCTCGGTCTTCGCGTCGGCATGTCGAGCGAAGTGCCGGGATGGCGCGAGACGAACACCTTCAAGCTGGCTCAACCGCTCGGCCTGACCGACGCGCTTGGAATCAACGGGATGAACCCCGGGGGCAAGGGATGCCTCCTTCTCGCCTTTCGCGGGGCGACGGGGCGCGTGTCCCCTCAGCAAAAGGAAAGCTTCACCCGCGTCGCCGTCCACCTCGCGACGGCTCACCGACTACGGACACGCCTGGGCGTCGGGGTCGAGACCGACCCGACCTCTCATGCCGAAGCCGTCGTCGATCCGAATGGGAAGGTCCGCCATGCGATTGGCCCCGCGACCTTGCCCCCCGCGCTGCGCTCGCTGCGCGAGGCGGTCATCGATGTCGAGCGCGCTCGTGGCAAGCTGAGACATCGCGACCCCGAAAAGGCGCTCAGCTCCTGGAAAGGACTCGTCGCGGCGCGCTGGACCCTGGTGGAACACTTCGAGCACGGCGGCCGTCGCTACCTCCTCGCCCGCGAGAACGAGCCCCATGTGCCGGAGCCCGCTGCGCTCAGCCAGCGCGAGCGGCAGGTGCTCGCGTATGCGGCTATGGGTCACTCCAACAAGGAAATCGCCTACGAGCTTGGCATTGCCCACTCCACCGTCAAGGTCTTCCTCTTCCGTTGTCGAACCAAGCTCCGGGCGAACAGTCGCGCTGAACTCGTGCGGAAGTTTGCAGAGCGCAAGAAGACGTAGCCCGCCCGCTGCTCCGAGCACACACGACGCGCGAGTGACGCCGGCTCGCGTCAACCCGCACTCTTGGGCGCATCTCGCCTGGTTTACGCGGAGAGATGTAAACCTTAAAGTGCTTGCGGGAGCGGTGGATGGATGCAAGTGTGCGCACACTCGCCGACGGGGGCGCCAGTGGAGAGAGGCAGGGGCTGCCGAAACACTGGTTCGTTCGCGAATCGACGAGGTGGAGGACACATGAGCATTGTGGGGAAGACACGCAAAGTATTTGCTGCCGTGGTCGGCATCGTCGGCACGGTCGCCTTTTTTCCGGGGGGGGCTTCGGCCGCGTCCGGGAGCAAGACGCTGAGCCCGAATACGAACTTCTTCGTTCGGGTTCCGGATCAAGCCGCGGTGAGCCAAGTCGAACAGTTGGTCCTTCACGGACACGTCGCGGATGCGCTGCGCATTGCGAACATGGAAGTGATTCCGCAGGCGGTATGGCTGGACGGCGGAACTCCTGCCGCGGTGGCGAGTTTGGTAGAAAAGACGCTCGAGGAGGCCAAGCTCGAACACACGGTGCCGGTCTTCGTTCCTTACAATATTCCGGGGCGCGACTGTGGCGGCTACTCCGCGGGCGGCGCGCAAACGACAGCCGACTACGAGGCATGGATCAACGCGATCGCCGGAGCCATAGGGGTTCGTGAGGTTGTGATCGTGCTCGAGCCGGACGCGCTCGCGAACCTGCCCAGTGACTGCGGTTACGACTCGACCGGCCAGTTGACGACCGACCGCTACACGCAGATTGGCTACGCCGTCAGTACGCTCGAAGCGCTCCCGAGCGCGCTCGTCTATCTGGATGCCGGACACAGCGAATGGCACTCGGTCGGCGACATGGCCCAGCGCCTGGTGCAGGCGGGTGTTGGACAAACGCAGGGCTTCTATCTGAACGTCTCGAACTACCAGCCGACGGCCCAGCTCACCGAGTTCGGCACGTGGATCGCGGAGTGCATTTACTTCGCGGCCCAGCCCGACTGGAGACTGGGCAACTACAGTTACTGCGCCAGTGAGTACTATCCTGCCAATCCGAACGACTTCAGCACCTGGGCGCTCTCGGATGCCTGGTACACCGCCAACGTGTGGCAACAGGCCAATCCCCCGGCAAGCTTGGGGGTTCTGACGCACTTTCTCATCGACACGAGCCGCAACGGCACGAGCACCGGAGACACTCCGCCTAGCTTCAAGATGAACGTGTACGGCAACCCGCCCTACAACGAAGAGGCGAGCGTCCTCTCGACGCTGCAATCCGGAAGCTGGTGCAATCCGCCGACCAGCGGTCTCGGTGCGCGGCCCACGGCCAATACGGGGAACGTGCTCGTCGATGCTCTCTTGTGGGTCAAGACTCCCGGGGAGTCCGACGGCGAGTGCGATCCCCAGGGCGCAGCGCGCGCCTGGGACTACAGCGTTTACACGCAGCCGGGCTGGCCGACTGCCGCCGATCAGCAAGCGGCGGATCCGGCATACGAGACGTTCGACCCGCTCTGGGGTCTTACCGACCCCGCGGCCGGTGTCTGGTTTCCGCAGCAGGCGCTGCAGCTCGCACAGCTCGCGAGTCCCGCACTTCTGTAGCCGGCCGCTCGCCGATGTTCCGGGCTCTCCCATTGCGGGGGAGCCTGGGCGCGTTACGGCGACGGGTGGAATCTTGGGGCTCGCGAAAGGAAATTTGCGTAACGTTTTCGCCTCGCCACCCCTTCTCCCAATATGGCGGACCGGAACGGGGTTGAGTTCTACGGATTCGTGAGGACTGCCGTTTTCGCAGTCGCCGGTTCCGCGCTCCTCTGCGTGACTTCTACGTCCGGATGTTACGGTACGAGCGCGAGCGTCAATGCGAGTGCGGAGGGGGGCTCAGACGCCAGTACCACGGGGAGTTCCACTGGGACCACGACCGGTGGGACGACTGCGTCCACGACGACGTCGTCGACCGGGTCGACAACGGGAACCGCGAATGGGATGAGCACGGGCGCGACGACCGGGGGTGAAGAGGCCGGGGCCGGGACGACCACGGGCGCGACGACCGGAAACCAAGAAGGCGGAGCGCTGACGACCGGCGGCGAGGGCGGGATTACAACGACCGGGTCGACAGGGGCGCCGACGTGGGATGGGGGCACGCCCGTGGCGGGGGGTCCTACGGGTACGGGGACGACCGCTACCGTGACCGTCAATCCGAGCACGACCGTGGGGACCATCGGCCCGAACTTTCTCGGGTTCAGCTACGAAAAGACGCACATCACGAACGACTCGCTCAACAGCACCAACACGAACTTGATAGCGCTCTACAAGCTGCTCGGCTCTCCCGTGATGCGGCTCGGAGCCAATGACGTCGACAATAGCCACTGGGTAGGCACGGGTGCGCCTCCGGCGGCGCCGTCGGGGGCGCCCTTCACGTTCAGCATCACGACGGGCATGGTCGACGAACTCTGCAGCTTTCTGGGAGCGACGGGGACCAAGGTCATCTACGGCGTCAACTTCAAGACGGACAACATACCAGCCTCCGCCGCAGAGGCTGCCTACGCGACAGGCAAATGTGGGTCCAGCATCATTGGCTTCGAGATCGGCAACGAGATCAACAAATATGGAAGCTGGGCCTCCCTCAAGTCGGAGTGGGAGTCTTTCGCGACCGCGATCATCGCCACGCCCGGGGCCTTCTTGGTCGGCCCGGCTGCCGACGCCGGAGGCTATGCATCGCTCACGGTTCCTTTTGCCGCGGACGAATCGGCGAAGTTCGGGAGCAAGCTCGTCCTTCTGACACAGCACTACTACGCTGGCATCGCCGGTTCGAGCGGTGCCACGGTGGCCGCGCTCCAGCCGCAGCCTCATAACCTCGTCAGCACCGACACGACGTTGAACACCGCCGCGGTCACGAACAAGATCCCGGACGGCTACCGCTTGGGCGAGTGCAACTCCTTCGAGGCGCACGGCCAGATGGGAGTGAGCGATACGCTCGTCGCCGGCCTCTGGGCGGTCGATATGATGCTTCTGACGGGCGAGCATGGCGGTGGCGGCGTCAATTTTCACGGCGGCGAAACCGGAATGGACGGAACCAGGCCCTTTTATTACGAGCCCATCATGGAGAGCAAAGGTGCCGTGGTGCAGGTGCAGCCCGTCTACTACGGCATGCTCTTCTTGTCCCTCGCCGGGCAAGGCCCGATGGTATCCACGACCGCCACCACCAGCGACCCTGACTTTACCGCGTACGCTATCAAGGCGAACGGGTTCACGAGCGTCGTGCTCGACAACAAGAACGCCGCGATGGGCATCAACGCCACCGTAAACCTCGGCAGCGCGGTCAGTAGCGCGAGCGCGATCTATCTCGAGGGGACGCCGGCCGGCTCTCTGACGGCAATGGCGACCGAGGTGACCCTTGCTGGCGCCGGGGTCTCGGCCGCGGGCGTGTGGAATCGCAACCCGCCCTACATCCAGACGACTTCGGGCACTACCGTTTCGACTTACGTCCCGCCCGCCAGCGCTGCGCTCGTCCATGTTCTCATGCAGTAGCCGTGGGGTTCTGCTCTACCGGTGTGGTGAGCTTCTGAAACTCAGTTCATCGAAAGCCGGTGGGCGGGCCGAGGCAGCGGACTCGAGATAGGACCGGCGTGATGGTGGACCATGCGCCAGCGGCCGTCCTCGAGCACGAAGACGTTCGTGGCCGCAAGGTGCGCGGGGTCGTCGTCGGCTCCTTCGTAGCAGGTCACGATGGCCGCATTTCCGAAGACGTGCACCAACGGCTGATCACAGCGCAACTCAAAGCGAGACGTCCCGCCGAGCACTTGTTTCCAAATGTCGAGTACGACGGAGCGCCCCACGTACGCTTGGGCGGTAGGATGAAGGCAAGCCACCGGCGCGCGTTGCGCCCACAGCTCGCTCATGGCGGTGTAATCGCCCTGAGTGAACGCCCGGTAAAAGGCTGCGTTTGCGTCGAGGACGGCCGCCTCGGTCGTCGCGTCTGTCGATTCAGCCATGGTGGCGGTATACACCCGGATGTGCGGATCCGCCTCATGCACCATGCTCGTACGGTGCGTGAGCATGGCGATGTATGAATGATGGGGAGACGTATGACGTCCTACATGCTCCTGTTCTGGGCACCGAAGCACCTCCTCTCGCAGCCGCGCTCAGACGAACGAGCAAGAGAGAGCGGTGAAAGGTGGCGTTCGTGGGAAGAAGCCCTGAGACGGGCGGGCCACTCCGTTACCGGCGCACAACTCGAAGCCTCCGGACGGTGCGTGGCTGGGCCCGAGAAGACCCTCGCCGAAGGTCCCTTCGACGGCGATCACGTCATGGGAGGTTACTTCGTCGTGAGCGCGTCGAGCCTGGAGGAGGCGACGGATCTGGCGAAGGGATGCCCCGTCCTTCAGAACGGAGGGACGGTAGAAGTGCGGCCGGTCATGGGCGCGGATTGATCGAGGCGAGCGTGCGGACATCTGGTCGGCAGCGTCTTCTCCAGTTACCGTCAGTCGGAGTACCGTAGCAGGCGCACACCAGGCAGGCGCACACCAGGTAGATGGACTCCGCTCCGTGAAGGAACATATTTTTAGGGCTGTCATCGAGGTTGGCTTTATTGTCTTCCTCTTCTACGCGAACCTGCTGATGGGGGAGTACGGGCAGTCGGGAATGGGCCGAACGCGGGGCCTTGCCTGGGCCATTTCGGACATCCTGACAGTGCCCAACCTGGTGATCGCGATCGTTGCCGCGATCATCGGCTACGTGGTCTTCGAGTTCCTCAGAAAGAAACTGCCGTGAGGGGCGCGACCTACCTCCTTCGAATCTGACACCGGGAAGGCACGAAATGCCGCGCATCGAGCCGAGAAGGAGCGTATGTCACCCGTTTGAACGACGCGCCGGCTTCACAGGCGCCGTGTGTCCGAACGTTGCGACGTAAAGCGCCAGGAGCGCACGACGCCTCGACCGCGGCAAGAGGTCTCGCTCTAAATGGCTTGAGATCAACGGGGCCGGGCGTGCCCGCGGCGACGCGCCCCACTGGGGGCCCTCTCATTCCTCGCGGCATCGCGCTTGCTCTGTCATGGAAGCATGAAAACGCTACTCCCCATGCTCGC
>Ga0182024_10018843_pt1 | contig 12801 bp, 13 predicted proteins | sample P32metaG_FD_120480 | JGI IMG/M metagenome (GOLD analysis project Ga0182024, IMG submission 120480) | Permafrost microbial communities from Stordalen Mire, Sweden - P3-2 metaG (Illumina Assembly) | ecosystem: Environmental > Terrestrial > Soil > Wetlands > Permafrost | place: Sweden: Stordalen... | reverse complement strand
TACTGCGAAGCGCTCAAGCAGGAAGGAATCCTTTGCAAGGAGACGCATGACCGCGTGATTCGCATCGCGCCCCCGCTCATCATCAACCGCGAGGAGATTGATTGGGCCTTTGAGCGAATCGCGAAGGTCATTCAGAAGGGTTGAGCGCGGCCAGCAGACACGGTCTGTTAAGGACGGTTCTGAGTAATCTGGGCAGGATCCCTCATCGTCCGGGTCAGTTCCAGAAGTTGCTGCGCCACGGATTCCACGGCGCGCTCGACTTCTGGTGAGAGTGGCGTGCCAAAGGAAAATTGCTTGCCTTCAATGCCGTATATCTGCAACGTTGGTGGTAAACGGTTCATGACGCGCGCCAACTCTACCGCCTCGCGCACGCCAAACGCATGCGTGGAACAGGGAAAGACGTCTTCGGGCAGCTTGTCGGCATGTGCATTCCACACCTGAACTTGACCGGGTGCTCCGGTTGGAGCAGTAGCGTCCACTAGAATTACTAGCTCACACCCCAGCCAGCAATCCATCAAAGAGAAGCTCTCGCCGCTTTGCTCTATGACTTCGAGACCGACGGTTTCGACACCGAGCGCACGGAGGCGGCGCGCGACCAGCATACCAGCGGCGTCGTCCCCGCGATCCAAGTTGCCGCAGCCGATGATGCGCAGGGCCAAGTCTAATCCCGTTCCACATGCAAGGTGAGGAAATGGGTCGCGCAAGAAATACAGGGATCGTAGTTGCGCACCGCCTGCTCGCACTTCCAGCTGATCTCTTCGATTGGCCGGGTCGCAACACCGCTGACAAAGTGCCAGAGATCCTCCTCGATCCGTTTCTGGTTCTGCGAAGTTGGAGGAACAATTTTTGCCGAGGTGATGAGCCCGTCCTGATCGATCCCGTAGCGATGATAAAGTAGGCCCCGCGGTGCTTCGGTGGCGGCTTGCCCCATCGAGATGCGCGCGATTGCCTCTGCGCGCGGTGCGGGAGGCGGTTCATATTCGCGGATCACGCGCAGGGCCTCATGGCACGCGAATACCAACTCGATCGCTCTCACCACGATACTGCGGAACGGATTGCGGCACGGCACTTGAAGTCCACAATCGCGGGCTGCCTGTTGCGCCACCTCCGGCAGTTTGTCGAAGTTCAGGTTGAAGCGGGCCATGGGACCAACCATGTAGGACCCGCGCCCCCGCAAGACGGAATGCAGAGCATTCGAGTGCTCCACATGTTGCTCAGTGAAATTGTCCTCATATTCGGATGCATCAATATCAAGCCCACGATTCGATACGATCCGGCCTTCGTTGAACGGGTACTCGTCCGGATAAGATAAGGAAACGAATTCGTAATCCTGCTCGAAATCGGGACAGTCGAATCCTGAAACCCAGCGGGCCGTGGCCAGCGAGGCATCGAGAGCCCATTTGAGCTCGTCCATCAGCTCTTTGAGCGCGCTCTTGGATGGCGTTTTGTAAAAGCCGCCGACGGCGGCGGAGACCGGATGAATTTCACGGCCGCCCATCAAGGCCACGATTCGGTTGCCGGCCTTTTTCAGGCGCAGGCCCTGCTGCACGATTACCGGATGATCACGTGCCATCGCGATGGCGTCGGGATAGCCAAGGAAATCCGGCGCATGCAGCATGTAAACGTGGAGCGCATGGCTCTCAATCCATTCGCCGCAGTAGAATAGCCGCCGCAGCAGCCGCACCGACGGGTCAATTGCGACACCGAGAGCACGTTCGATAGCGTGCACCGCGCTCATCTGATATGCGATGGGACAAATTCCGCAAATGCGCGCCACAATGTCAGGGATTTCGGAGAAGTGCCTGCCCCGGAGAAAAGCCTCGAAAAAACGGGGCGGTTCGTAGATCTTCAGCTTCACGTCCTGAACCTGATCGCCTTTGAGCTTGACGTAGAGCGCTCCTTCACCTTCGACTCGCGCCAAAACATCAACCTTGATCGTTCTGGTCGGCTGCTTGCTCACGTCCGCTCACTCTCCTCGCTCGCCTTGCGGAACTGCCATGCCCAGGCATTGAAGCCGCGGAAAGCCCGCGTGATCTCGGCGTTGTCCTGGCCCAGAATGCGAAACTGATTGCTAAGCGACTCCGTGTTTGGGCTCTCCATAGGACCGTAACAGCCGTAACATCCGCGGTCGAAACTCGGGCACAGTGCGCCGCAACCGGCGTGGGTAACCGGTCCGAGGCACGCGACACCTTGCGCCACGGCAATGCAGACGTTGCCCTTGCGCTTGCACTCTATGCAGACACTGTAGGTTGGGACATTAGGCTTGCGTCCGGCCAATGTGGCGGTGATCAACTCGATAAGCTGATACTTGTTGATGGGGCAGCCGCGCAGTTCGAAATCCACCGGCACGTGTTCGGCGATGGGTGTTGAGAGTTTAAGCGTATTGATGTATTTCGGGGTTGCGTACACCACGCGAATAAATTCATCCACATCCTTCCAGTTTCGCAAGGCCTGGATGCCACCGGCAGTGGCACAAGCTCCAATGGTGATCAGGGTCTTGCACTGCCGCCGAACTTGCTGGATCCGTTGCGCATCGTGGTAGGTGGTAATCGATCCTTCCACCAATCCGATGTCATATGGCCCCTTGGCCATCGCACTGGAGGCCTCGGGAAAATACGCAATGTCAACCGCTCCCGCAACGCCCAGCAGTTCATCTTCCGCGTCGAGCAAACTCAACTGACAACCGTCGCAGGAAGCAAACTTGAAGACTCCGATCCGTGGCTTACGTCTAGCTCTAGAGCTCATACTTTTCCAGTAGCGGCCGCATCCGGTCATAGGAAAAGATGGGGCCGTCTTTGCAAATGAAGTGCGGGCCATACTGACAGTGTCCGCAGAAACCGATCGCGCACTTCATGTTTCGTTCCATGGAAAGATAAATATTCTCGCGGGCGAATCCGCGAGTTTCCAGATCGCGGGCGACAAACCGCATCATGATCTCGGGTCCGCAGGCCATGGCTACCGAGCGCGCAGGTTGCAGCCGCGCGTACTTGAACAGCGTCGTAACCACGCCCACAGGACCGCGCCAGCTCAGCCCGCCATAGTCAACGGTCACCAGCACTTGCGTCTCGCGTTGCCGAGCCCAGGCGGCCAGTTCCTTACGATAGAGCAGATCGCGGGGGCTGCGCGCGCCGTAGAGAATCACCAACCGCCCATACTTTTCGCGGTTATGTAAAACTTCGTAGATCACCGGGCGAAGCGGGGCCAAACCGATTCCGCCCGCGATGATCAGAACGTCCCGGCCCCGGGCTTGCTCCACCGGCCAGCCTGTCCCAAATGGACCGCGGACCCCAACCGCTTCGCCCACTTCGCGACTCACCAGCGTGTGGGTTGCCTGACCGACGGAGCGCACGGTGTACACCAGTTGACCACGGTCGGTTGGGTCGCCGCTGATAGAAATCGGCAACTCGCCAACGCCAAACACCCACAGCATGCTGAACTGTCCCGGCTGAAAAGGGCTGCCACCCGCTCCGTTCGACGGTTCCAACGTCAGGGTAAAAGTGTCGGCAGTCTCCTTGACCACTTGCCGCACGGAATACGGCAGCGGGAGCATGGGATCGGTCGTGGTTGCTGTGGCCATCGTCATCTCGCAACTGCGTAAACGTCGAGCAACTGCAAGCGCGTTGCCTCTAACCGCTGCTCCATAATCTGGGCAAAGCGTTTCAACATCTCATAACCGAGATCGTGGTTCTGCTCGCACTTCGCACGTAAACACTTGCCGTCGAGGGCAATCGCACGCACGGGTTCGACGGCGTGCGCGTGAAGCGTCCACAAGTAGGGCGGCAGCAACCACGACCAACCTAGAATCTCTCCCTCGCCCAGGGTTGCCAGCATGATGGGCTTGCGCTGAGGCGCAAAGATCTCCAATGCCACCTTGCCGGTGCGGATCAGATAGAACTCGTTGGCTTCCTCGCCTTCCTTGAAAATGTAGGTGCCCGCGTCAAACCGCACGTTGGCCGCGCACCCGGTTAGCAGGTTCGTGTAATACGACTCCAGACCGGCGAAGAAGGGGTGTTCCGCGATGATGTGCTCAAGGGTTTCCATGGCTGCTTTCCTTTGAAGAAACCGGCAAAGAAGATGCCGGCGATTCCCGGATGGCGCGGACCTCCTCCGTAATATCAATGCCCACCGGGCACCAGGTGATGCAGCGGCCGCAGCCCACGCAGCCTGAGCTGCCAAACTGGTCAATCCAGGATGCTAGCTTGTGGGTCATCCACTGCCGGTACCGCGACTTGGCGGAACTGCGCACACTGCCGCCGTGAATGTAGGAGAAATTCTGCGTGAAGCAAGAGTCCCATTTGCGCCAGCGCTCGGCGTGCGTGCCGGTCACATCGCTAACATCCTCCATCGTCGTGCAGAAGCAGGTCGGACAGACCATGGTGCAATTGGCGCACGTAAGGCAACGCTGGGCGATGTTGTCCCAGCGGGGATGATGGAAGTTGGCGTAGAGCAAGTCCCGAATGCCGGTTGTGTCCATGCGGCGCCGGATCTGGGAAGCCGCACGCTCGACCGCGGCTTCTGCTTCCTGACACACCTCTTCCGAGGTCGCCGATGGCGACAGTTCCGCCAGAACCTCGGCCCCCGCCTCGCTACCCACCTCGACTACAAATTCATGCCTGCCCGGCCCGACCAGTTCCGTGAGCGCCAAATCGTAGGCTCCGCGTACGCGCGGCCCGGTGCCCATGGATGTGCAAAAGCAAGTGGGCGCCGCTTGCGTGCAGTTAACCGCCACGATGAAGATTCCCTCGCGGCGTGCTGCATAGACGGGGTCTCTATAACCATCGCTCTGCAGCACGCGATCCTGCACCGCGATGGCGGCCAGTTCGCAAGCTCGCACGCCCAGGAACGCCCGCCGCGGCGGAGTCGGCTCGTTGTTCAAGATGCGAAAGGTCTGGCCGCTACGCTCCGCGGCGAACAGGCGGACTTCGGCGGGGTGCAGGTATTTCTTCCAGCTTTGCGGACCGACGACATAGCCGAACAGCGCCTCATCGTTACGGCGCCGCAAGCGGTAGCGTCCGGCTTCCTGTTCATCCGTCCAACCCACCGGGAGATCAGACAGTCTCTCTACGACATCGTAGACGATCGCTCCGTCTCGCACGGTCGGTCCAACAACCTGGTAGCCACGGCCGTGTAGCGCCGGGATTAACTTCTCCAGCTGCTGGATCGTCAGGACCGACTGTGCCGGGGTAGCCACTCACTGAACTCCCGAATTCCTAATTTGATTGTATGCGCGAGAAGATTCAGGTGCCATCCAGTTAGACACATAGGTTGGTGACGGCAATCACAGCAGTCTGCAATCTCGATGAGGAGTGCCGTGATCTGCATCACTGTCAGGTTCAGGCAATAGGGTGTAAATAAGAATTACACCGGGTCGTCTTCCGAAAGTCAGCGTTCGGCCTCTGCAGTCCAAGCAGCCGCCAGCGCGGAGACGCCCGGTATCAGTTGAGAGTGGTCGACTGATCTAAAGCTAGGTCAACATCGGCGCACTGACGGTAAAGGCGGTAGCGGTCCGAGCCGATGCCAAAACTGCGAAAGTGTTGGTCCATCAAGGACGCCCTCTGGAGGTTCTTGAGGAACTGCTCGCCATTCCAGAGTTCGCCGACGTCCCCGATGCCAAAACTGAATTCTGGATCGCAATCGCTGGCCCGATCACCAGCGCCCTGATAGGCATTGCCTGCCTCGGAATCAACCGGATGCTGGGTTGGCTACCAGGAAAGGCGCCAGCCAATCCAGCAGTCGCTGTTCTGCTTTGGCTGGGCTACATCAACCTGGTGCTCGCTGCCTTCAACCTGATCCCCGGCTTCCCTCTGGACGGCGGGAGGGTGCTGCGAGCTGCAATCTGGTGGATAACTCACAACGCAGATCGATCGATGCGACTAGCGGCGCAAGTTGGTAAGATCGTCGCCCTCGCCTTTATCGTACTCGGCCTGATGCGCTTCTTTGTGGGAGCAAGTTTCGGTGGACTGTGGACAGCCTTTATCGGATGGTTTCTTTTGGACGCATCACGTGCCAGTTATGCGCGGACAGAACTCATCTCAGAGTTACTAGATCGGCAGGTAGGCCAGATGATGAAGTGTGATTACTCCACTGTAGACGGCAAGATGAGCCTCCAACGATTTGTCGATCAGCACCTGCTTCCCACTGGCTTCCGTTGTTTCATCGTAGAGGATGACGGCCATGTTACTGGGCTCATCACACCGAACGAAGTAAAAGGCGTAGAACGGTCCTTGTGGCCGTCTACCACAGTTGACCGCGCCATGCGGCCACTGCGAGAGCTGCACATCGTCACGCCTGACCATCTTTGCAACGAGCTTCGGCTTCATCCGAAACAAACCAACAAACCAAAGATAGATTTCTTCGTATCAATTCTTCGGGAATTTCCGCGTGCCAAGTGTGAGCATTTTTGCTCAGACCGTTTTAATCCTGATTTGCTAAGTTCGAATTGACCTCGGTGTGCCCGAATTTAAATCCGGATTTGTGCGCAAGATACAGTTCGAAGCCGGAGAAGCGGCGCAGAGGCAACAGAAAAGAGGGTGTTCCATGAAAAAAGTAATGTTCATACTTGCGATGTTGGGTCTCGGCACGCTGTGCTGGGCGGGGTCGGCGCGGGAAGATGCCACCGACCGCCTGAACAACGCAACCAGTGTGATGCACGAAATTATGGGGATGCCTGACAAGGGAATCCCGGAAGAAGTGTTGGAGCATGCAAAGTGCGTAGCCGTTATACCGCACATGGTCAAAGGCGGCTTTATCTTCGGAGGTAAAGGGGGCAAAGGCGTAGCCACCTGCCGCACGGCGGATGGTTGGAGTGCGCCGGCGTTCATCACGATCTCGGGCGGAAACTGGGGGCTGCAGATCGGTGTGGAAGCTGTGGACGTGGTAATGATCATTCAAAATGAAAAAGGGATGCAAAAGCTACTCTCGAGTAATTTTCAACTTGGAGCGGACGCTTCAGCAGCAGCCGGTCCAGTTGGCCGGCATGCCGAGGCCGGTACGGATTGGAAGATGGATACAGAAATCCTGACCTACTCCCGTGCCAAGGGTGCGTTCGCGGGGCTTACGTTGGAGGGTGCATCGATCCGCCAAGACAACGATTCCCGGCACGCCATGTACGGAAGCAAGGTGACAACTCGGGCTTTGCTGTTGGGCAAAGTGCCAGCTCCAGCCGCAGCCCGGCCGTTCCTTGCGGAAATTCGGGGAGCAAAAGCTGAGGCCGCAGCCGACAAAAAGTAGGGCTTCCCACTCGGACGTCTACGGTTGTTTGTCATCAGCCGACGCCTGCATGTTCGAGTGGGAGCACAGTCATGATTTGTTTGTCTTATCCGTTCGCGCAAGGCAGTTCTTTCGGGGACGTTGGATGAATTCACATTAGGTGCTCCCGAATGAGCACAGGAGGCTGACATGCTCTGGACGATTTTCGTTGTTCTTGTGATTTTGTGGCTTCTGGGTTTTAGTTTGCATGTGGGAGGAAGCCTGATCCACCTGCTGCTGGTCGTGGGCTTGGTGGTTCTGGTCATTAACCTACTGAGCGGACGAAGAAGCGCCGTTTGAAACAAAGGCAGTTGGACTTTGGGGCCAATCGCATGTTGCGTGGGAACGGACGCTGTGGTGACGGTTAGCGCACCGGCGGGCACAACATGCTCGCTACTTTGTTAACTTTTGCTCGACCACTCGAAAGCTAAGGATCTTCTCAGGATGGGTGGAGTAGGTCAGTATCCCGTGCATTCCTTCTAGCACCAGAACGTCCTTCCCAGGAGTCCACACTTCGATCACTTCTCCGCCGTCTGTCTTGTACTTGACCGCGTAGTGCGGCTTGATGAAGGGTAAGTCTAGAAGGTAAATGGACACAACAGTTCCAGGTCCTACGATGAAGACTGTACTGGGCTGTCGGATGCAAGGACAATTCTGAAGGGCCAGGGTCAGACAGGCAGTCAAAGTCACGATCTGAAAAAGTTTGCTCAGCGCAGTTTCTCAGCCAAAAGTCTAAGCAGCCCATCCATACTCAATCTGGAATCTCCCTTCTAGACTCGAAAACGGGAGGCGTTATTGCATATCCGTGATCGATTTTTCAACAGAAGTGTCTAAGGCCCCCGTGCTCCCTCAAGAATTTGTGCGTCCTGCTTTTGATCTGTCCGAGACAACAATTCTGACATTGCGGTGAGGTTTCCCGATCCAAATGGTAAACGGCAGTCGCTATGCCGAACGTCAATGGACAGGCGTTCGGCTAAATAACATCCGACCCAGGAACTCGGGGTGGTTATGTGAGCCCGTGATTGTGGCCGAAGGACCGGTTCGCCGCTCTAACATGAAAGTCGAGGGTCGGCGGGGCCCCCAACATTTCACGGACGGGTGACTGTCACGTGGAATGACGTCACCCGGAGGCGTGATCGCAATCACTGATTCAGGTCGTGCGGTTGAAATAAGCTGTTGTTGCGCCGTCAGTCTCCCCCGGGGAGGCGCTTCCGTCGATGAAACTCTCTTCACTGGCCACGCCTGAAAACGAACTTCTAATACTTTCTGCGTCTTTCGCGAAAGGCTGCGACTCAATAGCCCATGAGCCGTACAAGACACATGAGTGCAAAAGGACGGAAGCAATTTTGCAATCTAGGGTTGCGTGTCGGTCAGAAGAGATGAAGATGTGCCGAGACGAAGTGTAAGTTAATTTTAGTCCCAGCAGTCCCAGCAGTCACTTAGAAAGAAATGGCTGTCGCTGGCATGGCAGAGCTATGTCTCAGACGAACTTGGTCTCCCACGAACTTAGCCGCCTTGAGTCAAGGGAAAACAATATCGACGGCACAGTTGACTGGTATGCTGCATACACCCGCTTCCGCTGTGAGAAGCGAGTTGCCGAGATGCTCGAATATTACCGGGTCGAGCACTACCTGCCGCTCTATGAAGCTGTACACCTCTGGAAACATCGCAAGGCGCGCCTGCAACTGGCGCTGTTTCCTTCTTACGTCTTCGTGCGCTTGGATCTTAGAGATCGCAGGACCATATTGACTGTCCCGGGAGTGATCCGGCTTGTCGGCCATCCTCGCCCTGCGCCGCTGTCTGGGCGAGAGGTTGAGGCAATTCGCGACTATCTTTCCCGCGGCCTGCCGGTCAAACCATACCCGTACCTTACTACCGGCAGACTCGTGCACATAAGAACGGGCCCATTGGCGGGTCTCGAAGGCATCATCTTGCGCCGCAAGTCAGCCTGCCGTGTTGTGATCAACCTGAACCCCATCCGGCAAGCCATGGTTGTCGAATTACCGGCCTCCGATCTCGAACCCATAAGCGCGCCGACCTCGTGCCCTAGAGCGGCTTGACCGTCAGAAGTGAGTCGCCGTCGTTGCGACTGACAATTGCCAGGGACTTTTTGAGAAGCGGTGTCACCAGCCGTTACTGCATAAAGGGCAAAACCTAAGGTACACAATGAACTCAACACAAACTTGGAATGATATCGCTGCGGCAATGGGTAACAAGACGCCGCGTCCTCAACCTTCTCCGAGGTGCGCCCATGAGCAAGAATTCTGAACTGTTGGAGCAGATAGAAAGGCACCCGGGTATCGTGATTCCTCCTGACCGGCATCTGCCTCAGCGCCGTGCCTTCAGTGACCGGGTACCCTCCCCCCCCGCTCCGGTTCCTGAGACTGAGTGGTTGCGGGCATGGATGACACTTCGTAGGCGCTGGCGGCTGGGAGCCGTCTTCGCGGCCTCGGTGATGGTTACAGTGCTAGTGGTTACGGTCCTTACCAAACCTGTGTATGAGCCCGTGGCACGAGTGGAAATCGATCCGCCCGGAGCCGAGTTGTTCAGCATGGAGGGACGGGAGGGCGGAGACAGCTCTGCCGAGTTTCTGGAAACTCAGGCCCGAAATATGCAGAGCCCAGCGCTGCTGGTAACCGTCATGCGCCAACTTCACCTCGACCAACTTCCCGAGTTCAAGAACCGAGGCCTTGTTTCCAAGTTGCTCGGAACAGTGCTGTCCACGGTGGAGAGCGCCCCAACCTGGATTTGGAGGAACAAGAATTCCGTTTCCTCGCGCCAGCTTCCGCCTGGACTGGATGTTCTGAGCCCAAGTGAGGCTGCCACTCTGAGCGCCATGCAGAGCCAGTTCTCTGTTAAGCGCGACACCGCGAGCCATCTGGTGAATGTGAGCTTCACCAGCCACGATCCGCTGCTCTCGGCGGAGATCACGAACACGCTGGTGCGTGCCTTCATCGAGCGGACCTACCAGACCCGGCATGATGCGATCATGCAGTCGACCGAATGGCTTTCGCGCCAACTCGACGACATCCGCGCCAAGATGGAACAGTCCAACCAGGCACTGGCTCAGTTCCAGAGTGCCAGCGGCATCAGTGATGTCGACCAGAACAAGAGCACCTTCTCGGAGCAGATGGCGGAGCTAAGCAGGCAGAAAACGCAAGCCCAAACCGACCGTATACAGGTCGAGTCCTATTTGGGCAAGGCCCGTGCTGGGGATGTCGAAAGTCTGCCGCAGATCCAGAACAATGTGGTGATCCAGCAATTGACGCAGAAGCTGGCTGAGAGTCGCTCTGAACTCTCGCAAGCTCTAGCCATCTACGGCAAGAATCATCCCAATGCCAAGAGACTGCAGAACCAGATCGACGAATTAGATTTACAGCTTCGCTTGCAGCGCAACGCGATTGTTGGACAGATGGAAACCAGCTACGCAGCCGCGCTAACCCGCGAGCAGATGATCAGCAGTCAGATGCGGGGAACGGCCAGGGAACTTGGCCAAATGGCGCAATACACCGCGCTCAAGAAGGACGCGCAAGTGAACGCCGATCTGTACAACTCGCTTTACGCCCGTGTAAAGGAAGCCGGCATTGCTGCGGCCTCCAAATCCACTAACATCCGGATCGTGGATCAGGCACGCGTGCTGGACACCCCCACTCGTCCTCGCCCGTTGGTCAACTTCGGGGTAGGCCTGTTGGTGGCGTTGATCGGAGGAATACTTTTGGTGTTTGGTCGCGAAGCCCTCGACACGAGAATTCATACTCTCGAGGACGTGCTTCGTTCAACCGGCATTGCCGCAATCTCCATGATGCCGATTGCAGGTGCCAGTGACCGCTCCGGCTTGTTCGGGTCCCTGGGTTCGGCGCTTGGGATGCCCAAAGGCCGCTGGCTGAACGAACCGGCAAAGTTTCTGCTTGACCAACCTGGCTCGGAGTTGTCGGAAGCGATTCGTGGACTACACACTTCTGTGATGCTGTCACGCCCCGATCACCCACCTCGTGTGCTGTTAGTGGCTTCGTCGGTTCCCGGTGAGGGTAAGACCACCGTGGCCATCAATCTGGCGGTTGCGCTAGCGCAACAAGGAAAGACCTGTATCCTCGATGCGGACCTCCGGCGCTCGTGTGTGGGCAAGGCATTTCATCTGAAACCGCTGGCTGGGCTGGGCGAGTATCTGATCGATTCTGTACCGCTGGGTTCCATTCTTTCGCCTGCACTCGAGGTTTCGAACCTGACGGTCATATCTGGAGGCAACCCCGTCGCCGATCCGGGCGGTCTGATCAACTCAGAAAGAATGCGGTCCCTGCTGCGAACTCTGAGGGAACTGTACGACTTTGTGGTCGTCGACTGTCCCCCGATTCTTCCTTACGCGGACGGCCGCGCGTTGGCGCCGTTTGTCGACGGAGTGGTGTTCGTGGGGCGCGCTGGCATGGTGACGCGTGATGCCATGGCACGCTCCATAGAACTCCTGGAAGAAGTGCACGCCGCACCCGTGCTGGAAATTGTTCTCAACGGGGCGGATATCGCGTCCCCCTCATACGGTTACGGATACAAGTACAACTACAATCGGCGGGCTTCCTAGCGCTGCGCACGCGAATTTCACAGAGTCCAAAGAGCCTCCCCACAAACTACTGAGACAAGGAGAAAGAAACATATGGCTACTACCGTAGTCAAAGAACCCTTCGGCGTTGCCACAACCCAACCCAAAACCCGTCCACCACTTTTCCCGTTTCTGGATTTAAAAGCGCAATTCGAAGGCATTCGAAATGAAGTAATGGACGCAGTTGCGAAAACCATGGAAAGCCAGAGGTTCATCCTCGGGCCCGAGGTCGAGCAATTGGAGGCCGAGATCGCCGCCTATGTAGGCAGCCGTTTCGCAATCGCCTGTGCTTCGGGTTCTGACGCATTGCTACTGGCGCTTATGGCCTTGGGTGTCGGCCCCGGTCACGAAGTGATCACCACCCCTTTCACCTTCGTCGCCACGGTGGGCTCCATCGCGCGGCTTGGAGCAACACCGGTGTTCGTCGATATTGATCCAGGAACCTATAACCTGGATTCGAGGCAGCTCGCCCGGGCTGTGACCCCACGAACACGGGCCGTGATTCCAGTGCATCTATACGGACTGGCCGCAGACATGCATGGCATTCTGCAGATTGCCAACAAACATCGAATCGCGGTGATCGAAGACGCTGCTCAGGCACTTGGAGCCATTTGTGAGCACATCAAGGTGGGCAACATTGGCGCCATCGGTTGTTTCAGCTTCTTCCCTTCGAAAAATCTGGGCGGAGCTGGGGATGGCGGAATGATGACGACGAACGATCCCGAACTGGCTGACCGCTTACGGCTGCTTCGAGTGCACGGCAGCCGACGCAAGTACCGCTGCGAGATTCTGGGCGTCAACAGCCGACTGGATGCCCTGCAGGCCGCCATCCTGCGAGTGAAGTTGCGGCATCTCGAAAGCTGGGCCGAACGCCGGCGCCAGAACGCGGAGCGCTACCGCTCATTGATCACCAGCTTTGGCCTGGACTATCGCGTTATTTCGCCGATTGAGCCTGAGGGCAT
>Ga0182024_10018842_pt1 | contig 12802 bp, 8 predicted proteins | sample P32metaG_FD_120480 | JGI IMG/M metagenome (GOLD analysis project Ga0182024, IMG submission 120480) | Permafrost microbial communities from Stordalen Mire, Sweden - P3-2 metaG (Illumina Assembly) | ecosystem: Environmental > Terrestrial > Soil > Wetlands > Permafrost | place: Sweden: Stordalen... | reverse complement strand
TGTTTTTTCTCGCGCGCACGGCGGCGCGGATCACGTCCGCATGCTTCAAACCGCGCACCCCGTCGAGAAAATCATCCCGGCGGCGAAGCCGGTTGAGAGGGTCGTTGCTGTCGGTCAGGATACCGTCGGCTTCGTAGTCGTCAAGACTGAAGATCTTGCGGGGACGCAGGCGAATGGCGAACACGGGCCGTCGGACAACCGGCGACACGATGCCCTCGAAGCGACTGCCGTCGATGGGTAGCTCAGTTTCGAGGATGGGATGTTCGTGATTCAGAACCGTTCCGCGCCAGGCTGCGATGGTCCCTAGCGCGCTGGCCGCCTGTGCGGCGGGCATTTCGCCGATCCGTGAAAAGCCTTGTCCCATCTGTTTCACCCACAACGAGCCGTCCGGGTTTAGCAGTATATCCTCGGTCAGATCGTCGTCGAGTAGCTGGAGAACTTGCTCGCCGAGCTCCCGCCTAAGCTTCACTTCCAGGCGCTGGTGTTGCTCATCCTGAATTACGGCCAGAGTTGACATGTAAACAACCTTAGAAGTGTACCCGTGGTTTCTCTTAATTCGTCTCTCAATTACCGCGTCTCCACAATTAATAAGGAAATGGCATGGAGGCTTCGGGACACGAGAATTGAAATCTTTTCGTTTCCTTGGACAGGGGTATGGGAGTTGTTATCATCCCGTTCGATTACGAACAGTTGCCCGACGCCCAGCGGAAGAAGATCGTTCCCATCTGCATCGCTTCCGTAGACCGCCACGGAAACCCAATCGCCCGAATCTGGTTCGAGAAAGGAGTTGCTCCCGTCCAAGACCAGCTTCGCGGCCTCGCCCGGTACAGACTCGGGGACGTTCAGCGTGTTTCGGAGCTGGCAGAGATCACTGTTCACAAGCTGTGGGAGCGGCACGGCGAAGACGCCGGGATCTGGCCGTGGCGCCGTGTGTTGGTGCGTGCCATGTGGGAAGCGCGGGACCTGGCCGCAGGCGACTCCCGATGGCACATCAACCACACGGTTCCCCTGGCCCTGGACTCGCTCGAAGGAGATCTTTACGGTAATGGTCCCGCTGACCCGAAGCGCTACGACGAGATCTATCAGGAGCGCTTACTACTCGATCTGATCGAACGCCGCATCGACGAGGATCATCGCCAGGAGATCCGGGAGGTCTTCAAGATGTTGCGTCAGGGCTACACTTGGGAGGAAGTCGCTCAGCGGCTCGGTAACCAAAAGCCGGAGGCACTCAAGAAGCGGTTCTGGCGGTGGATGAGGCGCAACTTTCCGCAAAAGTCTCAACAAAAGCCCTTGTACACAGGACGGCGGCGTATGCCATAATTTACTGATTGGCGAACATGAAGGGCGAATCACCCGAACAGAAATGGGATCGTTTGCAACGCGAATACCAAACGGCGGTGCAGGCCTCATACCCCAATCCAGAACGGCACGGTTGCGCCGGAACGGATGTCCTGCGGGACCTCGCAGTACGATCGACCCGATTTGAGGACCTGGAAGAGGATTCCCAGTGGAAGCATGTAATCCACTGTGCGCCGTGCTACCGGGAGTTTCTCGATCTCCGGGAATCGTGTCGGCTGGGCGATGAGGTCAAGGCGCATCGGGAATCGCGATGAATGCGACCGGATCAAGCGGCTGGCGACGACTCTGGCACTGCCGCGCGTTTTAAGGGATCTGCTTTCGGCACAACGCAACGATTCAAGTGAAAAGACCACCAGATAGTACCTTTAACCTGGCGCGAACCGTTCTGGGTCTTTTGGGAGATGCGCAGATCTCCATGAAGTTGACGCATTCGGCAATTCTACGTGTCGCGCGACTACGCGGCCAACTGCGCCGTCTTGGTAAACGCTGCGCCGTTACTCGCGGGTAATGCAGTCCGAGGGCTTGGTGCCAGACAATGAAATTACGCCTCTAATTCAAGATTCGGTCTTTCGATCAAGAACGGCGCTCATGTCCAGATCGAAGGCGAACTCCGCAGCCGCGAGTACTAAATAGAAGGACGGCGTGAACCACCGCGTTTGGGAATGCAAGGCCTACCGCGTCGCCAAGCTGGATCGCATCGAGCGCGCCGACGAACCACTCCTGCCGGCGAGAACACCGACGACGATGAGCCGCCCTATTAGGGACGGCTCCACCGCGCGGACCGGGCTATCGCGCCCGGTCCAGATTGCTGGCGCCTCGATCAACCTTGATCATCTGCTTCTGGTCACCACATCTGGAAAAGCATCGCTTCTAGATCCGATTGACCAGCGCTGGGCATCCGGCAAAGCTCGCTATTCGACGCGATTATGCGCGCGCTATACACCGATGCCTCAGACCACGATTCCGTTTCGCCAATGCCGAGTTTTGTTATTGACGGATGTGATGGGACGCGATCTATTGCGCCAAGACAACCGGGGCCTGCCAGAACGCTGCCTTCTGGCCGGTCGGGTTCAGAACGGTTACCTGGCACTCATACTTGCCGGGCGCAAGCGTGCCAAGGGGAATATCGAATTCGAGAGCCATCGTATGCAGCCGATCATTCACTGCGTCCCTGACCTCGATGGGCCGAGTTTCGAACGCTTTCTCCTGTCCGCGGTAGAAGCTTACCACTGCCACCAGCGGCTCGACACGGGGCGATCCAGATTCGTAGGCTTGCAGATACACGTACATGTTCTGGCCCTTATTGAACACGCGAGTCACGCTGGGAATCAGCTTCTGCCCATTCCGCGCCAGCGGGTTGCCAGCTTCGCCCCCGTCTTTATTCTTCGTTGCATTGTAAAGTGCGTCCCTGAGATCTATGCGCTGGCTGCTCAGCACGACGGAACTAATGGGAAGGCGCTTCTCCTCGTTGTTCAGGTTGGGAATCGCAAACGCAGCCTGGTAAGTCCCGATCCGGCCAGTCTCGGCGTCGCGGGCGAGAAACTTGATTGTGTACTTTCCGGGCAGCAGCGTAAACCCGGTGTCGTATACGATCGGCCGCTTTGCCAGTTCATTGGCAGATGCCTCGCTCAACTTTGCGCTCACCTTGTCGCGCACATTCATTATCGTGGTCCCGAAGGAGTTCTTGATCTCACCGATAAAGTCGATTTCCGTTCTATCCGCGCCGCCCCGCTTTGCAAGCGACAACTCGCGGCCTGGAATCTTCACCGCAATGGGAACGAAGTATTCGGCCTGGTTCAACTGGAAATAATCGATCTCCATCGCGATGGTGAGTTCCGTTATCGGATCGGGCAGCATGAGCGCATCTTCCAGTTGCCGTTCCTTGTCGGCAGCCGCGAATTTGGCGAACTGCTTTCCCGCAAAATAGCCCTGGCGATAATCCAGAGCGGCGGTCAGATCGCCGTTCAAAGAGATTTTGATCCGGCGGAATTTGCCATCCTGAGCGGGGTTGCTCGCGTAGTACCCGATCAGGTAATAGCTGGAAATGGAGTGCGCGGCGTCGAGAATGCCTTTCCCGAGATTGTTATTGTCGAGCAGCGCTTTCCCACCCGTATCGGCGCCCAATGCATAGAGCGTGTCCTGGGATTGTTGAAAGCTCGTCGTCGCGGCGAGCGCACCCGCGCCGGAATACATGCCAACATTACCCGGCGATCCCTTGCTAGCATCTCCCAGAGGCGCCTGCGCCACTAAACCGCGCGCATCGATCGGCCAAAAGGACACCCCGGCGCGGATGGCGGCATTGGTCGTGGCGCGCAGTTGCGCCTGGTTGTTGAGCCCGTTCAGTTGAAGTCCGCTGGCGAAGTAAACCAGCGATTTCTTTTCGCTGAGCCGGCTCAGCATATTAGCGGCGGTCTGCAGGGCCGATAACTGCCGGTCGGTGTTGAAGATGTTGAACTCGCTGTCGTCCTGGCCGAAGGCGGCCCCGGTGTCGGACGCAGCCGCATCGTTCGAGGATTCGCCGAAACCCTGGCCTTCTCCCACAATCATGGTCTGAAGAATGCTCAGCAGGCGGTTACGATCCCCGGTGAAATCCTGCAGCACCTGAACGGCTCCGCCGGAATAGCGCAGAATCGCGATGAGATCGGCGGACGTCATCTCACGCCGGATAAACGTCTGCGCGGCGGCCAGGGCTCGCAACTGGTCGGATGGCGGCATCGATGTCATGTCAAAGTAAAGCGCCAGCAGCCGGTGATCTTTGTACCGCGTGTCTCCGGGAGCTTCGGATGAAATTTGTGTTCGCCCAAGCTTTTCGTACACATGGATGTCTTCGCCAGTGGCTTCGGCTGCGGGAGTTGCGACAGGTGTATCGGGCACCTTCTGATATTCGAAAACCCGAATGGCCTGCGGTGCCCCATCCTCGGTGATCGTGAAGTCTTTGGCGGTCAGCCCCACCACGGGAGTGCCATTCCTGTTGGTCACCGACACGGTTTCAACCACCAGTTGAGTGCCGGAGCTGAAGGTCGCGGCCCCGGTTTCTCCGGGTTTCGTGTTTTGCCCCACCTGCTGCGCGACGGCAGAGAATGTCCAAAGAAAGAGTGCGGTAATTGCCGGTCGCATATATCAGAACCTCAGTCGCAGCGTAGTCTGGATGCTGCGCATGGCGTTGGCTGCCGCCGGCAGGCCAAACTGCGCGCCATTGACGATCGTGTTCCAGGCTGTGTAGTTGACGTCATTTAGGGCGTTTGCAGAGTCGAAACGCAGGTCGAGATTGAATCGGTCGCCCACCCGGAAGGTGCGTCCCAGGGAAGCGTTCAGGGTGAACCGCGCAGGTCCGGTGATGGTATCTCGTCCGGCGTTTCCCCAGTGCCCGGCAAGCGGGGCTGCGTAGGCCGCGGGATTCAAGAAGAAGCCGGAAGGCGCGGCGTAAAGCGGCGCGCCTGTGTAGTCGGGCCGGATGCTTCCGGTAAACCCTGTTCCTGCCACTGGCGCGAGATAAACCGGAGTCTGCGGCAGTCCGGTGCCGGCCGTGATCTGGGTAGCGAACGTCCAATCCTTCAAAAACCTGCCTTTCCAGCCACTCAAAAGCGTTCCGCCGCCCAGCCCCATGCCAGTGGTGTATTGCATTTGCAGGCTCAACAGATGCCGTTGATCGAAACTCGAAAGTCCACGCTCGGCTCTGAGATCGAGCCAGTTCTGCGCGATCGCGAGAGCCGCCGTGCCAGACGACCCCCCAGGCGCGCTGAATGAATTCTGAGCGCCCGCGGTTTGCGAGTTCGAAGAAGCCCCCTGCCCTCCCAGCGCGGCGGCATCGTCCAGGGATTTTGAAAAGGTGTACAGCAGCGTCGCGCTCAGGCCGTTTCTCAATCGCCGCCGTAATTGAAGCTGAGCCGACTCGCGAATGGAATTGGCATTCGAAGCCTGGTAAGCAAAGCCCGCGGGGCACGCGGGACAAGGGCTGGCCTCCCCGGTTGGATAAGTATTCGGAAGATATTCCTGCGACTCGTGCGTCCCTTTTATGCCCAGATATGTCGCGGCCATCTGGAGCGACCAGGGTAGGTCGCGCTGAATACTGAGTTGCCAGTTCTGCGCATACGCGACCCGAAAGTTCGGATCGATCGCGAACGTGTTGCTCGGTTTGAACGGAACCGCATTGAAGCCATTTGCCAGAGTCAGCGGATTGGCGGCGCTGTTTTGAACGCTCAACGTTTTTGACAACGGAGGTTGTTGCGCCATCTGCAGGGCGATGTTCTGATAAACCGACGAATCGTAATAGATTCCGTAGCCTGCGCGCACCACCATTGATGAACCAGGAACGGGACGCCATGCGATGCCCGCGCGCGGCGCGAAACCAAGCTTATCGGGGCTAACCAGAGAGCGCGGATATTGCCGGCTCGTCAACGCGCCGGCGGGGTCGCTCGCCACCACCGGGGCGATTGCCGCAAAACCCGGAGCGATGTCCAGGTTCACCAGGCGATCGTCCCGCTCGGTGATGGGCGCCCCATACTCCCAGCGCAGGCCCGCAATCACCGTAATTGCCGGACTCACTCTGAAATCGTCCGTGACATAGGCGTCGTAGACGGATTGGCGGAGATACTTATCGGGGTTGCCGAAAGCGATGGAACTGGTAGAGGGAATCCCCAGAAGAAAATCGGCAAAGTCGGAGCCGGTTGCGGCGCCGGTAAACGTAAACGTGCCTCGCGGGTCCTGCTGCGAAAGATAGTTGAATTCCTGCCTGCGGAAGTCGCCTCCCAATGTGATGTTATGAGCGCGGCGATTCCAGACCGTTGACAACGATAACGCATTCGTCTGGTTACGATCGTAGGAGCTTTGCGAATCGAAGAGGCTCGCGGTGCCGCCCGAAAACGCCAGACTCGGCGGACCCCAGTTGAGCGGGTCCTGATTATTCCCCGCAATTCCGGCCTGGCCCGAAACGTTGACCCGATTTTCAAAATAGGGCGTAACCCGGGCGCTTAGCCGGCTGAACTGATAGCCGAGATTGAGAAACAAGGCCTGGTTGAACCGGTGCGTCCAGTTCGCGGCCGTATTGATTCCCAGAATATCGGTTGTGTCCAGGAAGCCGAAGACATTCGGATTGTCGGTTCGCGTGCTCTGAAAAGCGAACCGGCCGTTCACCTGGTCTTTCGAGTCCAGAGTTTTGCTGAACCGCGATTGCAGCGCATCCTGGTGAGTTGGACTGACAATCGCAATCTGATAGTTGTAGCGCGTACTGCCGCTGAAGTTCGGGAGCGGGTAAAGGTTCAGCAACGCTTGCGCCTGAGGACTAATGCGGTCTCTCGGTATCGAATTACCGGGGAACGGAGCGCCGGTTTGTGGATCGAGAACCGGCGTTGAGAAGACGCCATTGCGCGCGGCCAGGCCGGGCATCAGAGCCGATGCCGTGCTGGCATTATTATTTCGAGTCCATTGGTAACCGACAAAAAAGTTCGGCCCGTTCTGAAACAGATGCGGAATTTGCAGCGGACCGCCCAACGTTAAAAGGGCTGTCGTCCGGTTATAGGCGGCCTTGGGCGTATTTTGCCCAGTGAGGGAATATGGTTTGGCATCCAGAGCGGAATCGTCGAGTGTGATTCCGATTCCGCCGTTGTACAAACTTTTTCCAGCGGATCGGGCATTGCCAAACGCCGCAGCTTGCGAGAAGGACGAGGCGGCTCCGTTATTTACACTGCCGTTGATAACTACGCCATCGGCGAAGCTCTGGCTGAGATCGTCTTCCGCGCCTTCAATCGTGGGAGCCTGTTTGTTCTGCGCGGGTTCTGCCCTGGGCTGGGCTACGGCGGTCTGAGTCGGCTGGACTTCAGCCTTGATCTGATCGAGCGAAAGCAGCTTCAATTCCCAGTTCATAATGGCCATTTTGGGAGCGATTGCGACGTCCCGTTCAGTCGTGGTGAAACCGAACATTGTGACTGCCATCCTCCAGGTTCCTTCGGTCAGATCCGGAAAAGAGTAGAGGCCCTGCGTATCTGTAACGGCAATAGATTTGCTGCCGTCCCGAGTGGCTGTCACTGTCGCGCCGGGGACCGGCAAGCCGTTGAAGGTGACCTGACCCTGTTGCTCTGAAGCGGCGAAAGCCGAGATCGAGATACACGCAATCGCGCAGACCCGAAAATTGTGATTAACGAGTCGCCAGGCCATCGGGATATTGACTCCTTTTTGGAAGCCGCGCCGTTGGGAAGGCGAGCAGAACGGCGCCTTCGGCCCGCGCGAGCGAAGCTTCTTCCTTACGATTGAGCATTTCGAGAATGAAAGAATAATTCAGAATCATATTTCTGACCGTTGGATGATCTGCGGGGAACTGTTGCCTGGCAATTTGGACGCCTTCTCGCAGGAAAGGCTCGGCTTCGCTGTAGTTCTTCTCGGCGGCGTGAAGAGCGGCGGCGGAGTTCGGCAGGATCAGGAACTCCGGGTGATGCGAACCAAATCGAGACTCGCCCAACCTAAGGAGTTCCGGAGCGATCCGCTCTGCCTCTCGAAAAGTTTTCCGCTGTATGCATATCTGTAACTCCGTGTTCAGCGCGTAGACCATGAATGGGTGGTTGGTCGGCAGAACCTGAGTCCAGGCCGTGCGCGCGAGATTGAGCGCGCTTAAGGCTTTCCTTGGCTTTCCACGCAGCGAATAGGCCACCGCGAGGTTCGCGTATGCGCTCCCCAACTGAATTTGGTTTTTCCCCGGGGCATTCTCGAATACGGCCACCGCTCGCCGACACAATTCCACGCAGCGCCGGAGTTCTCCACCGTCGAGGGACACCAATGCGAGATACGTAAGAAGAATGCTGTACCGCGGAGAGCCTGTATTCAGGGTCTCCTTCCCGAGCGACACAGCCTGTTGAACGGCTTCCCTGGCTTCGCTGTAATTACCTTCCACTCGAAGTGCAGTGGCCAGAACTCCCTGAACTATGGCAAAAAGTCCTGAATGCGTTCTGTTGATGCGTGTGAGGAGCGCGACTGCCTCCCGCGCGTTGGCCTTAGCATCGGCGTAAGTGCCCAATTCAATCCGGGCATCAGCCATCTGGCTGAGCACGTATGCCTGAATTTCGACTTCCTGTCTGACTCTGGAGGCCGAAAGCAACTCTTGGTATTTGTTCAGAGCCCGGCGATACTCCCCTGTAAAATTGAGGCCCTCTGCCTCTCGCAATTGCGTAGCCCACAGCCCACCATCCATCCCAAAGACGCCCGAAGACGCTCCGAGAAAGGCCTCGACGAGCACCAGCGTCGTTGCCGCGCACACAAGAGGCCTTCTCATCCTGGTTCTCCAAAGAATCTGCCGTGTAAAGGACGAACGATTAGTTTTCGGTAGGTGTCTTCTCTACGTGATCCACAATGAGGGCTTCCATCGGCGCTTTGCGCGGTTCCAATTTCAGGCCGTAGCGTTGCACCGATTCGTAGATTGACCCTGCCGGCTCGGCTGGGGTATCGGTCGGCGCATGGTCCCCGCCACCCGACTGAATCATTTGCCCCCGGCCGCCGCCGGGCATTCCGCGCATCGTTTCGGGCGAAAACACCAGGTCGAAGTCGTATTGGCCCTGGATGCCCGTCATATCGACCACGGGACGCTCGGAAAACCGCGAGATCATTTCCGCAACCGTCGCGAGCGTCGCCGAGGACGCCTTTATGTGCGCGCCATCCGGACTCATCCCCATGAGCATGGCTCCGGGAGGCATTCCGCCCCTGCCTGGGCTTCCCTGGGGCGTGGCCGCGCCGCCAGTAGGTACCTCGGCAGCCTTTAACTTCGGGCCACCCTTGGCCACCACCATTGCGTAAATTGCATGTTCTTTGGTGTCGCGATGCAGCTCCAGCTTGAACCGATCGGCCAGCAGCGATTGCAGCATCTCCGGAATCTGATCCGTTGACGACCCGTCAGGCAACTTTGCCACAATATCGAAGCGCGTGCTTGCAAGCCAGTCCGGTCCCTGAATCTGAAAATCCTTCACGCGATAGGCGGTGCGGATGCAATCCTTCAAAGAGGCGTTGTTGTAGCGCAACATTCCACCGTCAGTGTTCATCCCAATCCTCGCCTGGCCCATGGGCATGGGCTTGGCTGGCTTGATCGATATCACCTCGAAGGCTATTTTCTGCGAGGGCTGCTGACCGAATGCTACGCAGCAGGAAAGAACGGATGCGCTCAAAATCCACGATGTCATGGCTCAATCTTGCACCGGATCGAATGTTCGGTGCGCAAAATGTATGTAAGCAATGTAAAAGTCAGATCGCCAGTTTGTAGCCCGCGCCCTTTACCGTTATAAGGAAGCGCGGGTAACGGGAATCTGCCTCGATTTTTTTCCGCAGACCGGCAATGTGTACGTCCACCGTCCGACTAAGGGTCTCGCCGTTGAGGCTCCAGACGTTCTCCAGCAATGTTTCGCGCGAGACCACGGCACCCCGGCGCTCGATGAGGTATTCCAACAATCGGAACTCCACCGGCGAGAGCGTCAGCGGCTTTCCTGAGCACGTGATTTCATGTTTTCGCACGTCCAGACAAACGTCACCGAACTCGACACGTTCAGCGTTCACGGCCGTTCCGCCACCGGAACGGCGCAATCGCGCTTCAATGCGCGCCATCAGTTCCATCGGCTCGCAGTTTTTCTGCACGTAGTCGTCAGCGCCCAGCTTCAACCCCAAAACACGGTCCACCAATTCGCCCCGTGCCGTCAGCATCAGCACCGGAGTGTCTACTCCCTTACGGCGCAGGTCGCGGCAAATATCAAGACCGCTCTTGCCCGGAAGCATAACGTCGAGCACAATCAGATCGAAGGGCCGCGCCATCGCCCTTTCGTAACCCGCCGGTCCGGTCTTTGCCCACTCGACTTCGTGGCCTTCCGATTCAAGCCGGTCGATCATGCCGATCGCGAACGCGGCTTCGTCTTCCACGAACAAAATGCGGCTCATACTGGCAGGTGCATCGTGAAGGTGCTGCCGTGGCCCAGCTTGCTCACGAGCGTTACGCTGCCCCGATGAGCCTCGGCCGCGCTGCGCACCAGGCTTAATCCGATTCCGGAGCCTGGAATCTGGGCGGCAACCGCGGCTCGTCCCCGGCAGAACGGCTGGAAGACATCCGTCTGATCCAATGGGTCGATCCCGTCACCCCGATCCTCCACGCTGATCCGGATCTCTTTATCTGTAGCAATGTAATGGGCGCTCACGCGAATCCAACGTCCGGCTCTGGCGTGCTTCTGCGCATTGTTCAGCAAATTGTCGAATGCTGTCCGAAGCAGGGTTACGTCCCCCGACACCCGAGGCAGGTCCTTACTGGCTGCGATCTCAATCTCGAATCCGTCCCGCGCCAGATCCTCACGCCGCGCGTCAACCACCTCCTCAATAAGATGAGGCAGATCCACTTCGTCTTTTGTGGGGCGATGCAGCCCCGATTGGAGTCCCGCGTATTGCAGCGACTGCTCCACCATCTCGTTCAGCCGGCGGGTCTGCTGGTGAATCAACTCGCCGTACTGCTTCACTTTCTCAGGGCCGGCCACTAACCCATCGGCCTGATTGCGCGAAAGCATGGCGATGGCCGACACCGGCGTCCGAAGCTCGTGCGAGACGCCCGCCACGAAACGCATCTTTTGATCGGCGAGCTGCTGCATCCGCCACACCCCCAGTGCAAGGAAGACAATCGCTGCTACCAGCAGCGATTCAACGGCCACGCTCAGCAGCAAATCCCGCTGCCTCGTGTGCTCAAATGCCGCTGCTAATGGCGCTCCTTTATGCGCAACGTCCAATTCCCAAATGCCCGGACCGTACAAGTCCGCCACAGACGCCTCGCCTTTCCCGCTGCCAGTTTCAAAACGCTGCACGAATACCGTCGACTGGCCTGCGCCAGGAGCCGAAGTGAACAATGCTTTTGAATCTAAAAGCGGGTTGGGGATAGAAAAGAACTTCTTCCGCAGATCGGCGCGAATTGGAACGCCATAGTAGGTGTCGTGAGGCGGGTTGACTGAAACCACCGCAAAGTCGTATTCCCTCGCGGACGTGTCGCCGAAGCTCTGGCGGATCAGTTCTGGCATGAGAGAACCATGCAGGTACTTTTGATCGATTCGCGCAACGAAGCAGCGGTCCGATCGCGATCTGAATGTCTTCAGGATTCGCGTTCCAGCCGCGCCCTGACTCTCCGTTGTGGCCATGTCATAAATTGGAGCGACCAGCGAGGCGGGTTGCTCTATGGCAACCATCGCACAACGGGGGATCGTGATCCAAGGCGGCAGTGACGCCGACGTAAATAGGCCTTCAGGGGAAAGCCGTCGTCCTTTGATCCGACCTTGCGCTGAAAAATCGAGATAATACAACTCATCGATCACCTTCGGAACTGACGCGAGCCGCGCACCTGACTTCAGCGATGTCCACGCGTCGTTTTGAAGGAACGCGATAGCCTGTCCCGCAATCCCGTTGAACTGGCTCGCAAACAGAGACGCCGAGGAATCGAGATGTTCTTTCTCACGCTGAATATCCGCGGAGGCCACCCGCGTCGCCCACCCGTATTGGACGGCAGCAAGCGCGGCTAGCAACACCACGAGCGCTCCACAAATCGTGAGGAAGGTGCGGGAGCCGAAAGATCGTCCCATCTCCCTACATTCTAGCCCGCATTGAATTCCATGCCGAGCACGTCGAGGCTACCGGCGAGTAATCGTTCCGGCCGATACCATCCGTCTTGTAACTCCGGCAACAGCCCCGGTTTGGCAGGTCGCTCCGAATAAACTTCCTTGAGCGTGTACGACCGTGAGTCACTTCTAGCCGGTGTACTTCCGAATTCAACAGCCACACCTCTGGGATGCGATCCAGGCGAGATGCAAACTCTTAATTGATCGCTTGCGCGATCTGTGGGTAGCCGTTCCATTCATGTTCACCAGGGTGCGAGCCATTCGGAGAGCGGCATTCTAGCGCGGTCTAGCCGCTCCGCGATTACCCGCCATATGTCGCGCAGTGTTTAGGAATCACCGAACGGGTGACTGCCGCCGCTATGCCGATCTTACGCGCTTCCGATAGAAGTCGGCCCGGCGGACCGATAAACGCGCTAGGCTCCGCGAAGGCTGTCCCAATCGTTGCAGCGCGCGGCTAGTCTCGTGAAGTTCGCCGCAGGAAGCAAAGATACGCCCGCCTGCCTTTCCGTCCGGCCCGAGCAGTAAAACTTGCAATCAAGACTCTGCTCTTCTGTGTCCCGGACCGTCCCTGTCGTTCCCTTTTCAGTAGGGACGTCTGTGGCATGAATGCTTCTGCTGAGAGATGGCGACAATCAAATAAGACAACAGGCAAGAGCGCCGCAGCAGTCCAGCAACATGTCGCGGCGATGGGTTCCGAACTGTTTGAAGTAGGGCTTTACAACCCAGATGCGGGTGCAAGCGAATCGATCATGATCCCGCGTGTTTGGGATTCCGAAACCATCGTCAAATCGGTGCCGTGGTTGCGCCACCAGAACCGTGAAGGACGAAACATC
>Ga0182024_10018841_pt1 | contig 12803 bp, 8 predicted proteins | sample P32metaG_FD_120480 | JGI IMG/M metagenome (GOLD analysis project Ga0182024, IMG submission 120480) | Permafrost microbial communities from Stordalen Mire, Sweden - P3-2 metaG (Illumina Assembly) | ecosystem: Environmental > Terrestrial > Soil > Wetlands > Permafrost | place: Sweden: Stordalen... | reverse complement strand
GTCGCGGTAGGGATACGGATTTCTCCGTACCCCCCGCACAGATCCGGACAGGCGGATTTCCCGCATCCGGCTCTTGCCTCAGGTGGTGACGCGCAGACGGCGCGAGGGATAAGGATGGCAGATATGGGCCGGAGGAAGCCATCGGCGGATGAGCCGTTGCATACGCTCCCACTGGACGCGTCCCTTCTGGCTCCGCCGTTCGAGCGCGTGATGCCAGAGGTGACTGACCGTGAAGCGGAAGTGAGCCAGTGCGTACCGGTTGCCCGGCACTCCGAAGTATCGGAAATGCCCGCCCACAACAGACTTCAACCACTTGCCGACTTCAGGAACAGGGTCATGCATTCGCCGCCGCAACTCGATCTTGACCCGTTGCAACGTCGCCTGCATGCGCTCGCGAATCGACTGCCGAAGCACCATGAACCGGCCTTTTCTCGTCTTCCCGCAGATATGCTTGAAGCCGAGAAAATCGAAGGTCTCTGGCTTGCCCAGACCAGCGCGCTTACGGTTCTCTGCCGCATGGCGTCCGAACTCGATCAGTCGCGTCTTCTCCGGGTGCAGCTCCAGTTGGAACTTCTCCATTCGTTCTTTCAGTTCCGCCCAGAACCTTTCGGCATCGTCCTTGAACTCGAATCCAACCAGAGCGTCGTCAGCGTAACGCACCACGATTACATCGCCGTGCGCACACTTCTTACGCCATGCCTGGACCCAGAGATCGAAGACGTAGTGGAGGTAGATATTCGCCAGCAGCGGCGATGCACTGCCACCCTGCGGCGAGCCTGCCTCCGCAAACGTTCGCACTCCCTTTTCCAGCACGCCCGCGTTCAGCCATTTCTGGATGAGCCGCAGAACGCGCCGGTCCGCTATCCGATGCTGGAGGAACCGGACCAGCCACTCATGCGACAGCCTGTCGAAAAAGCTGCGCACGTCCAGATCCAGCACCCAGTTCACACGTCGCTTATCGAGTCCGCAGTACAGGGCGTCCAGCGCTTTATGCTGGCTGCGTCCTGGCCGGAACCCATAAGAGAAGCCGAGGAAGTCGGTCTCGTAGATGTTGTTGAGTACTTCCACCGTCGCTCTCTGAACGAGCTTGTCTTCGAGCGCCGTGACGCCGAGCGGTCGCTGCCGCCCGTCCGCCTTCGGAATGTACACCCTACGCACCGGTTTGGCTCGGTACGCTCCGCGCTTCAGCCTATGGGAGAGGTTCTGGAGATTTTCCTCAAGAGCCTCGCCGTAGTGCCGCCACGTCTCACCGTCCACACCGGCTGCCGCTTGCCTCTTCAACTGCGAATAAGCAAACCGCAGGGTGTCGATCCGGTAGATGTGATGCATCAGAGCGGTGAACTTTACATCCTTGTTCGATTTTGCCGTTTGTCGTATCTGCGCCAGCTCACTTGGCGCGCTGATCCGGCTCTGAGTCCGGGGCGCGTTTTGCTGGCCCAGATTCCCCTTGGCCAGACCCCTTCCCTCCATCTCCTCCGCCACCGATGCCCTGGCTTTGTTCGGAGACTTCCCCGGTACTATGGGTCTGTCCGACTTCCCGTGTTCGTTCATCATCGGCTCCTGTCCTTGGACTTCCCGATGCGTCCCAAGAGCACTGGCTGCTCTCGGGTGAACCCGGGATCTCCCAACTTCCGTGCAAGATGTGTCCCTACGTGCCAGGGTCACAGACCGCGCAGGACCCCGGTGAAGCTCGCATGTACGCTCCACCGAATGTTGCCTTCCGCGTCGTGTCAGGGCGTCGGCGTCCTGAAGTTCGGGGTATTTCGCGGTTCAATAACCTGGCCCATAATTCCTCCTATCAACGCTTCGTATCCGGCCTTGCGACCGTGCCCGCATGACTCGGAGCCGGTGTGGCTTGCTAGGCCCTCACCGTACGACTCTTTCATTCGCTACATCTTGCCGGCTTGCCCGGTGCGGTCTGCATCGCGCTCCTTGAAGGTGGTTGCTACTGCCCTCAAAGAACACGGTGCTTACGCACCGGATGTTGGCGCTGCGACACGTCATCCCCAACTGGGCGCTGCAGGGACACCGCCGTGTACGTTTGTCAACGTGTTCTGTTTCAAATATTTGCATTTCGCGTTTACGCGCGTAAACACTGGATCGTTGCGGATCATCGCAATGCGCCGAGGTGGCGTTAACACGTTGTCTTCACGTCAGTTGCTGTGAAAACATCCTTGGCGGTTTGACAAGAAAAAGTTGTCGGCGTAGGTTGCGAAGCAGGCGCTGAGCTGATGTCTTCCCCGGACTCCAAGCCGCCTTCGCTGATTCCGCCAGCGGTCACAGCCGCGCGGTCTCCCGATACATTTCGCGCCAAATCCATCGCCACCCGCCTGACGGAGGCGGAGTTTGCCGAGGTCGAAGAGGCCGCCGCCCGCGCCGGCAAGAAGGTCGGCGAATGGCTCCGCGACGCTGCCCTGGCCGTGGCGCGCGGCGAAGACGAAGGCCACACGGATCCAATTCTGCTGGCTGAGCTGATGGGAATCCGGGCCCTCATTCTGAACCTCTTCAGGGAGGGTTCGAGGAATCCAATCAGCGACGAATCTCTGCGCAAGATCTCGGCGTATTCCGAGTCGGTCAAGCAGCAGAAGGCTGACGAGTTTCTCGCGAACTTGAGAGCACGATCCGGGGCGGCGAAGCCTCCGGAGAATGAACCATGAAAGTTCCGTCCCTCCGAGCAGCTTTGCCCCCGGCTTTGATTGCATTTGTAATGGTGACCGGGGTTCTCGCCAACCTGCCCTTACCCATGTGGCTCTGGTGGGCTGCTCCACCCGTCGAACTTTATTACTCCAAAGCGTATTTCAGGAGCACCATGGCGCTGCGGAACCCGGCCGCCACAACCGGGGTTCAATGGCTCTACAAGACGGCGCCTGGACGACCTGATCAACTCGCGGTTGAGAACGATGTCGTGGCTGAGAGTCCAGGCGATCAGCAGGACGTTTGGCTCCCCATGCACCTCAGTTCCGCCGCCCGAAACGCTGGCTGGACCGGCATTGTACGGGGACCAAGGGAGGAGTACAAGGCTGCAGAACTCCAACCTTACCTCCGGGATCAGTTCTACGATGGCAGGAGCTTTTGGCGGCTCTTCGAACCGATCTTCCGGTGGGGATTGTTCGTCCTGTTTGCCCTTCTCGCGGCCCGAGAATGGTTCGTTGGAAGGGCGCGCGAAAGGCGATTACGTCGTCAGGAGATGTGGTCTGAATCGTTCCGGGATAAAGGGGACAAGTTGCGAGTGGGGATGAGCCCTTTCCTATGGTCCCGACGGTTTCTCAAACGTGGTGCCGAAACGGTCGCCGAATTGATTCGGAAGGGCATGCCAAACCACGCGACATCCAGCGTTGCGCCGACGACCGAAACGAAGTTGCAAAGGCCACTCCAATTGTCCCCAGTGAACGTCCCGGACCCGCACACAGAAGCTGCTCCGAGAGGTGGCCCGAAAGTCTTCCCAACAGTCGCCGCAGAACAGCCTGATACTCATGCGCAGGCCGAGATGTCGACGGCTCCTCTGAGCGCTCCCAAGAAGCCGGTCAAACGTCACTCCATCTTCCCTGGCAAAGCAAGACAGAAGACCGCCGATGAGCAGCCCGCAAGCTGGGATGAATCGCAATGGATTGATTGACCGAACGTGGTTCCCGGCCACCACGTGTCCAATCCGATTCGAAGTCCGATTCCAAGCTGTTCCAGTGTGCGGTAGAATTCGCCGCATTGAGGGTGACATCGATTGTTGTTCCGGGTGGTTACAGCATTTGGATTCGCAGCCTACCAGTTCCTCAATTCAAGAATCAATCGGAAGGTCGTTCCGGGTGCAATCACACACCTGTTTGTACCGCTGTTCTGGATGGGTAATACGGCAACTCTCCGAATGGTGAAGGACTATCTTCGATGCGTCATTTCGGCCGCATAATAGATGCCTGTTCGATCGGTCAAAGTCGGTACAACAGCCCGGGCGATCCGGACACGACTAGCTACAAAAGACGCATGAACACTGGAGAAACGCGAAAAAATAACTTGAATTGAGTCGGCTTACATTGCGAATTGCGGTTAGTCTATGCGTGAAGGCAGAAGCGAGATGCTGCCGCGCACGATATAGGCTTCACGCGCATGTTGACCATCTCCAAATCGTTATCGGCGGGCCAGGCGCAGACGTATCACTCACGCGAGTTCACGTCTGAGAAACAGAACTACTGGAGCCGTGACCCGCAAGTGCATAGCGAATGGCGAGGTAGCCTCGCGCGGGAGTGGGGCCTCAAAGGCTCGGTAGGTGCCGAGCACTTCGCGCGCCTCAGCGAAGGCCAGCATCCAGAAAGCGGCGCGCAGCTTGTCAAGCACCAGCCTGCCCGAACCTACGAGAACGAGCGCGGCAAGGAAATTACAAGCGTCGAACATCGCGCGGGATGGGATGCCACGTTCTCTGCACCAAAGTCAGTCTCTCTGACCGCCCTTGTGGGTGGTGATGACCGCGTCCGCGACGCGCACCGCGAAAGTGTCCGCGTCGCACTCGGAGAATTGGAGCGGTATACCCAGGCCCGCATCGGCAACGTGCATGCGCCGGAGACAACCGGAAAATTCATCGCCGCGACCTTCGAGCACGATACTGCTCGTCCCGTGGATGGCTACGCAGCACCCCAGCTTCACACGCATGCGGTTATCTTCAACATGACGGAGCGTGAGAACGGCCAGACGCGCGCGCTTCAAGAGCGCAGTCTTTTCCAATCGCAACAGTACGTGACAACCGTCTATCGTTCGGAACTCGCCTTGCGGCTGCACGGGTTGGGTTATGAGATCGAACGCGGCAAACATGGTCAACCGGAGATTAAGGGCTACAGCCAGGAATATCTTGACGCATCGAGCCCGCGCCGGGAACAGATCCTTGGCCACTTGCAGGAAATTGGCAGGGACGGTGCAGGAGCTGCGCAGGTCGCGGCCCATCGCACGCGGGACAGCAAGGAACTTCACTCGCCGGATGAAGTACTGAAACGGCACCGCGAACTCGCCGCTCAGTTCGGGCATCAGGCGGATCATGTTGTGGCCGAAGCGCGATTGAATTCGCGGCATCACGCGCAACAACCCGACAAGCAAACGCAGCAGCCTGAGAAAACTGTGCAGCAGTCTGTGACCTATTCCCGGAATCACGTCTTCGAGCGTTCTGCAGTTCAGGATGAACGAGCCATCCTGCAGGCGGCGATAGACCGGAGCATGGGGCAAGCCACATACGGTCAGGTGCGGCAGGAGTTTGAGCAGCGGCTGAGGCGAGGCGAATTCCGCGAAGTTGCTCAAACAAATGGCAGAGCGGCACCCCAGTACACCACGTCGGAGATGGTCCGGATGGAAAAGGAAATCATCGCCCGGATGCAGGAAGGCAATCGGCGAGAGTTCCGCGATCCGATGCTGGTATCGCCGCAACTCCGCATTGCGACTGAGGATCGGCATCCTGAACTGAGCCGGTCACAGCTCAAGGCCGTGGACGACATATTCGTAAGCCGCGAGAAGATCGTTGGCTTGGACGGCGTGGCTGGCGCCGGCAAGACTACAACGCTGGCTGTCATCCGTGAGGGTGCGGAAGCACAGGGTTTCGCCGTCGAGGGATTCGCCCCAACTTCGCGAGCCGCTCACAAGCTTGCCGAGGCGGGCATTGAGACTTCAACGCTCCAGCATCATCTTGCCAGGGGAGAGCGGCCCGATACCGGCGAGAAGAGGCTATATGTGCTCGACGAGTCGTCGCTCGCCTCCACCCGGCAAATGCACCAATTCATAGATCGGCTTCGACCCAACGACCGCGTTCTCCTGGTCGGCGATACGCGACAACATGAGGCTGTCGAAGCGGGTCGCCCATTTGCGCAACTTCAGGAAGCGGGTATGCGGACAGCGAAACTGGACGAGATCGTCCGGCAGCGCGATCCGGAGTTGAAGGTGGTAGTCGAGCAATTTGCGCGTGGCGAGGTTGGCACGGCAATCGAGAACCTCGGCAAGCAAGGCCGAGTCCATGAAGTGAAGGGGCATGAGGAGCGCATCTCGGCTATCGCGCGCGAGTATGCCAAATATCCCGAAGGAACCCTCGTGGTTTCACCGGATAACCGCTCGCGTACGGAGATCAATCAGCGGATTCATGAAGAGTTGCAGGCACGAGGTGTTGTGAGCCGCGAAGGTCACAGCTTCCTAACACTCGCGCCTCGCCAGGAGATGACAGGAGCGGACCGCGGCTGGGCTCAGCAATACCAAGTCGATGACATCCTTCGTTACTCGCGAGGCTCGCGCGAAGCCGGCATCGATAAGGGGGAATACTCTCGGGTTGTCTCCGTGAATGCCGAGCAAAACCAACTCACGGTTCTTCGGGGCAATGGGCAACAGACAACATACGATCCACGTCGGCTGATGGGCGTTTCTGTATATCGCGAGCAGGAGAAAGTGTTCTCCGCCGGCGACCGTGTCCAATTCACCGCGCCCAGCCAAGTCCTGAAGGTTGCAAACCGAGATTTGGGAACGGTAGAAAGCATCGCTCAGGATGGCACGATGCGCCTGAAACTGCACAATGACCGAAGCATAAGCTTCGATCCGCAACGCCATCCGCATCTGGACCACGGTTACGCAGTGACTAGCTACTCCAGCCAGGGACAAACGGCGGACCGCGTTCTTATCAATGTGGACACAGAGTTGGGCGCGAAAGACCTGCTCAACAACCGCATGGCCTACGTCTCTGTGTCGCGCGGTCAGTGGGATGCACAAATCTTCACCAATGATCGAGGCAAGCTGTCTCAAGTTCTCGGCCACGACGTCTCACACCAAAGCGCGCTTCGATCTGAGCAGGTGGTTACGCCCGCACAAACGCCAAATCAAGGACAGACGCCCGAGCAGGCTCGAGAGTTAGGAACGGGGATCGGGCTCGGGATCTGAGCTCTACGATTCGATCTCATGCGTTCTTTCCGCATCGGAGGTAATGATGAATTCAGGATTACTCGGAAGAAAGCCCGTTCAGAGCATCACAGGGTCGGCACTTGGGTTAGAGCGGCACTATTCCGTGGCGGAGATCGCAGAGATGTGGGCATTGAGCGAAAAGACTGTCCGTCGCATGTTTGAGGAGGAAGACGGCGTACTTCAGTGGGGTAACCCTGAAACCCGCCGAAAACGTGGCTACATAACGCTACGCATTCCGGAGAGCGTTCTGCTTCGTGTTCATCGAAAGCGCGCAAAGCGCGTAGTCTAAATTGCAGGCAGCAATCTCAATGATCAGCAAACAATCAAACATCCTGTTCTAGCATGTAGAGGAGATCTTCACAGCGAAGTCGACATCTAAGAAGCTCTCTCTCTGGGACTCTTCGGAAATGCGCGTGATCATTCCTCACTGGTGTTATGTCCGCTACAAGATCTTCGAGTTGACGTTTATCGCGGAACAGATGTTTGAACAAATCCCAGGCATCGCGATTCACAATCATTTGCGCAAGCTGTCCTAGATAGGCGAAGTCGAGGTATTCATCGTTGAAGGCTGATTGGGAATATCGATAGGCCTTCTCGCCGCGCCGCTTGTTGTCCAGAAGGCGGTTCCAGGCATCTTCCCCTATAGCAGTTCTAAACTTGTTTTGGGCGGTACCTGGCCACTTTATATCGTACTTCTTTCTTACGATGACTCTTAAAGCAACTTCTGTTTCCTCTACGAGCACCCACGCTGACTTTTCAATGTTCGTTTCTGCCGCCGGAAGTACGAAGTCTCTTGCGTACGCTACGTAAATCTCGTTTACGAGTTGCAGGCGGTTCCCGTTTATTTTCCCGACGCCTGTGTAGACTAGCTCGTCAATTGCCCGGTCTGCCGCAAAACGATCTTTCTGATACTTTTGCAAAATCGCCGGGGCTTCGCCGACCGGAAGTTCACCTTCACGTAAAACACGATCTTGCAAAGTTCTCGCTTCATCAGTTAGGCTGGTCACCCAGGTACGGAGAAGCCCGACATTCAGCGTCTTTTCCCGTTCAAGCGCCGCGCCGTATTCAGCCGGTCCAATCTCTTCCGCCCTAACCGCAAGGCGTACTGTCAAACCGGCTTGTCCGCCCGCCAGCCGACTGACTCGATCAACCAATTCCGTAGTGGGTTCTCCACTCCCGGCCAGCGTTAATATCTCAGAGATGTAGGTCCGCTCCAGATTCTCAATTCGGAAAAAAGCGGCGCGACTGCCGATAGGTGACGTCAAATCAGCGCAGAAAGAATAGAGATCTTGAGCTCCTGCGAATACCATGGCACACCGACCACTGATGCATGTGTCTCCGTAAAGCAACGCAAATAGATTATCCTGAAGACCTCTGCGGCATTCATCGCTTGTCAAGCGTTTAGCTTCGTCAAGCAGAAATACTACGCGATCCGCGGAGCGATTAGCCGCGCCCAATTGGCGGTCGAGTTCGCTCGCAAACCGATCGACGTCAACTAACCCCTTCAGTGGCTCAAACCCTACATTTAAGAGTGAAGCGGACCTATTCAGAAGGAAATTGAAAACGTCGGACCCTGTAGCCTGCGAAGGTAGTTTCAGCATGTCGACATAAATCGGCAGTACATCCCTTGCTTCACGGTGAAGTAGTTCAATACGTCGTAGCACCGTGCTTTTGCCACTTTGACGGCCGCCAAAAAGCAGGGCGGACCCATGCTCTATCGCGCCCTTAACGATCGACCGGCAAAGATCATCACGGCCTACGCAGAACTCTGGATCGGGCTGACCCGCAACACGGGTGATAGCAGTCATAGTAACCTCTTCCGCAACCACATCGTGAGGAGTTGCATAGAAAGCCAAGCGGTCTGAGCGTCAGTGCGGACGATTTGATAACCGGTAAGGTGTCGGATACTTGCCGTAGGGCCGACCATTAGACGCACTTTGTCTATAGGCATTGATCCACCTGCTCTCGCAATTGCTTCGCAGATTCTAAGCTCATCTGGATAATCGCGACCGAGACGCTCGATGATCTCAGCGAAATCACTTGATCGCTGATCCAGGTAGCTCTCCAGAAGCTTCTGAATCATCGTTTCGTCAACGTGCAAGGGCCGATCAGGATACTTTTCCGCGACGAAGCTGGAAAGTCGTCTTGCAAAAAACGGATGCCCACCAGTCAGCTCAAAGATTTTTCTCAATGCACCTTCGCTGAAGCGAAGTCCCATGCCTCGTCCCAGTACTCGAATCATCCGCGAACACTCAGCGGCTTCTAAATGTGGAAGATAGATTTCTTTGAAGAAGTTGAAAACTGGGTTGTCCTTTTGTTCGAATTGAGGCGCTTCCAGAATTGCTGCATTCGCTCCGGTCACGATAATTATGAAATTGTCATTCTCTTGCGATACCCCTCGCAGGTAGCTAAAGAAGTCGAAAAATCCCAAGAAGTCAGATTTGCCAAGCGATGTCGGAAGCAAGCGTTCGACCTCATCAAGGAGAATGGCAACCTTCGGCCGTGGAGTGATGTGAAGTGAACGCAGAGCAGATAGCAGCCGTGTTAGGTCGGAGTCAAATGCGGTGGAAACAGGAAAATCTGATGGTATGGCCAGATAGTCCTCGAAGTTTCCGCCGAGCCGCCATCGAAAAGAGTCAATAGTCGAGAGTTTTCCAAGTGATGACTTTATGTCGCGGTGAAGTGTCTCACCGATTTTCCAGTAGAGCCATCTGCAATCTTTCACGTCTGACGGAAGTCGGAGTAAGTCAATGTATATGACAATGTCACCCATTTCCACCGAGCGTCGCTGTGACTCCTGAAGGAGTGAAGTCTTGCCGACCTTTCTTAACCCAAACACGCCAGCCGAAACACTGGATGCTAGGCAGTCACGCAATTCTGAAAGAGATTTTTCTCTGCCAAAAAACCGTCTCCCGACCACAGGACGATTTCCCGCGAAGAGATCCCGCCGATAGAGCCACCGATCTAGTATGTTTCGTAATCCATCTATCGCCGATCTTTCGGTCTCTATATCCGACTGCGTAATCGGAATAATCGCTGCGGCTGGTTGGCTCTTCTGTTCGATTCGTCCGGAGAGGATACGTTGCAATTCATCAGGCAAGGCGCCAAGAATGATTAGGGCTGCTTGGTCGTCCACAAGATCCGAGCGTCCCCACTCGCCAATGGTCTTATCCAGGGCGTGTAGATCTCCGCTGGTCACCACGGCCTTGAAATAACAACGCACAATGAGATTGCCCGCCAGGCTGTAGCTTTCAATTAGGTCCGGGTGCTTGACTTGTTGAACGATAAAATCAGCACCTTCTGTCTGCTGATCTAACAGACGTGCGCGAGAGATCCTGAAGCCAGCAGCTTCGAGAAACTTCACTGCCAGGTTGCCGCGATGATGTTGAGTACGAATCTCCGCTAAACTGAGCTGCAAAATATCGTCGGCTGATATCTGCCTTCGCCCGTAGCGACGAGCCTGTGAATAGTATTCGACGGCAGACTTCAACGCGGGGAGCGTATCTACCCGGTAATAAGTCCTGGCTAGATTAAGCAAGATACCCTTTGTACCGTGTCGTGCTTTCTTGCTGAGCGGCAACGCTTCTTCGAGAAGCTTAATAGCCTCTGAGGATCGTCCCATTGAGGCGGCAAGTACCCCAGCAACTTCCCTAAGATTCGGATGAGTCGGGAAGCGGCGAATTCCGTCTAGGAGGATGTTCATCGCCTTCCCCTTGTGGCCGAGATTCTTCTCCATTGCTGCGTAATGGAAATACATGCGAGCAATAGGGCACTCCTTGAGCCCTTTTTCATAGAGTGTGGCGGCTTGGTCGAACTGCTTATTCTCACGCGCCAATATGGCTCTGGAAAGGATCTCCTGCGCACGATTCAAAACGCCGGTGCTCTGAGGTGCATCCTCATCTTCAAAGCTCTCCTCAGTAGTCTGTTCATCCTCATCTGAGGTAGGATCGAGGTGCACGTCGATCGCCAACAGACCTCTAGGAACTGTATCGATGCGGTAGCGAACTGTATCGCCAGCTTCTAATACGACGGACCGGCTTCTTAGAGAACGTCGGTGGACCAGAATAAGGTCTTCACCCAGATTCGCCCCCGGTTCTGGCGTGATATAGCCGTATCCCGCGCGATCATCAAATTCGGACACGACGCCTCGGTAGGTGACTTCACTCATGCTAGCCTTTCGTGGACAATTCCAATTTACTCCTCTAAGCCCAATGTTATGAAGTCATTTGATCATCGGTTGTATTTACTCGGAGGATTTATTTTGCGGTTCGCGAAGCTCATAGAGATATTCAATCACCTTGCGCCTCTGTGTGGAGAGTTAACCACGCGGACTGTACGCTCTTCTCAAGCTGGTCCTGGCGAGCGCGGACCCAAGGTGAATAGTGCTTCTCGGTGACACGCACGCTCGCATGACCGAGGAGAATCGAAACCTGATCGATGGGAACGCCGGCAAGCAGCATCTCAACGGCGAAGGTGTCGCGGAACATATGGCAGTGGCATCGCTTTGGGGTGCCGTCCGGCTTGTGGAGATTGGCGACTTTGAATAGCCTGCGATAGGCGCGCTGCCAGTTGGCGACAAACGTCTTGGGCAGGCCGTTGCCGGACCAGAAGAAGTAATTCGGGTTCGGCTTGAGGCCGGGCGGGATCGAGCGCAGGAGATCGGCGACATGGGGTGGTAGAGGCACAAAGACAGGAATACCGGTCTTGGCCTGGTAGAGCAAGAGCTTGTTTCCATCGAGCCTTGAGCACTCCAGTGTAACTGCGTCACGGATTCGCAGTCCGCTCCAGCGCATCAATTCCGTCAGAGCACGGATGCGGATACCGCGCTTTTCTGGAGCCCAGGATCGCTCCGCATCCTCACCAAGCCGATAGGTGGCACCGATGATGCGCTTGTATTCGTCCGCTGTGAAGTAGTCCGTCGGCACATGCTTGGCGATCACACGGCCCATGGTTGCCGTGGGATTGTCTTTCAGCCAGCCGTGGCGAACGCAGAACCAGAAGAAGCCGACAACGCGTTCGAATTTCTTCTTTCTCGCCAAGGGCTTGTCGACCCAGGTCGAGCGCCACTCCGTCATGTTGCGGACATTCACGTCGCGGAGGAAGATGATCCGGTGCTGTTCGGAGAAAGCGAGAAACTGTTTTTTGAAGATGTGTTCGAGCTTCTGGATTGTGGCTGGAGCCAGACCGCGCGCCTCGGCATCGGCCAGATAACCCTTGACAGCCTCTTTCACGGTGGGCAGCGTCCGTGCCTCTTTGACTTCGTCTCCGCCCTCCGCGGTGATCTCATATTTCCGAGCCAGGCTCTCGGCTTGCTCCCAGGACCTTGTCTTCGCCGAGACGCGCAGGCTGCCGGGACGGCCCGGAACTGTGCCCATGATCCACTTCCAGCAACGGCAGCGACGCCAGGCAGGATTATCCTTCTTTGGGCATTTGGAAGTGTGTCGAGTGTAGACCGTAAGCATGATGCTTTCAGCCTAGCACTCGTACAAAATTGGTACAAATTCTAACTCTGATATTTTTCCACAGTATAAAGACATGATTTTATTGTGTTTATAATTGGTGGAGGCGGCGGGAGTCGAACCCGCGTCCGAAATCGCTGTCAGCCAGGAGAGTTCATGCTTTGTCCGATTCCTTTTGGATTCGCCCCCGCAACTCAGAACGGACAAGATGCGGCGGGAACTAGTCCGATGATCTCACGGTTACAACACGGACCGAGCCGCAACCGCCAGCCTACTGTATGACGTCCGCTCACAGCCCATAGGCGAAGCCGTGGAAGACGGCAGCTTATTTAATTAAGCTGCAAGTGCCAGATTATCGTTGGCAACTTTTGTTTTGCAGGCGATTACAGGTGCCCACACCCTGACATGCCTCCTAAGCCGCAATCGATCCCGTCG
>Ga0182024_10018840_pt1 | contig 12803 bp, 11 predicted proteins | sample P32metaG_FD_120480 | JGI IMG/M metagenome (GOLD analysis project Ga0182024, IMG submission 120480) | Permafrost microbial communities from Stordalen Mire, Sweden - P3-2 metaG (Illumina Assembly) | ecosystem: Environmental > Terrestrial > Soil > Wetlands > Permafrost | place: Sweden: Stordalen... | reverse complement strand
CGGCGGCGGCGTGCAGCAGCGCGGTGTTGAAGGATGCGCGGCGCAGGCTGCCCGATATGCCGATCAACTTGGTCATCGCTGGTTTCCCTCGAATGCCGTCCGACCGCGCGCCACGGCGGCCCATGGCGCGCCGCCGCCGCAGGGCCGTTAGGATAGTGCGGCAAATGCCGCGGGGCTGATATTTCGCTACAGTCGATCAGGTTCAGATGCCGCTACGACGGATGCTGGATAGATGGCAAATAAGATTGAAGTCCTGATCGCGCTGATGGCGGTGGGCGGTGCCATCGCGGTGCTGGCCAGGCGGCTGCAACTGCCGCCGGCGATTCTGCTGGTACTCACCGGCGTGGTGCTGGCGCTCATTCCCGGCCTTCCCAGAGTCAGTATCGCGCCGGAATTCGTATTGCTGGTGGTGTTGCCGCCGATCATCTATTCATCGGCGGTGGCGATGAGCTGGCGGGAATTTCGCTTCAACCTGCGGCCGATCTCGTTGCTGGCGGTGGGCTGCGTGGTGTTCACGACCATCGCGGCCGCGGCGGCGGTGCATTGGATGCTGGGACTGGCGTGGCCGGTGGCATTCGTGCTGGGGGCCATCGTGTCGCCGCCGGATGCCGTTGCGCCGCTGTCCATCGCCCGTGGCATGCAGCTGCCGCGTCGCCTGCTCGTGATCCTCGAGGGCGAGGGGCTGGCGAACGATGCCACGGCACTCATTCTCTACCGCTTCGCTGCCGCGGCCGTCAGCGCCGGCGCATTTTCGCTGAGTCATGCCGCGGCGATGTTTTCAGTCATCGTCGCCGGTGAGATTCTCTGGGGCATCGGCGTGGGCTGGGTGATGCTGCGCCTGCGCCGCTGGGTCGATAACCCACGGGTCGAGATCCTGCTGTCGATGCTCACGCCGTTCCTTGCCTATCTGCCACCGGAGCAGCTGGGCGGCTCGGGTGTGCTCGCGACGGTCGTCACCGGCCTCTACATCAGCTGGAATGGCCTGCGACTGATCAGCGCGGCGACGCGACTGCAAGGCATATTCTTTTGGGACTTCCTGATCTACATGGTCGAGGGCATGGTATTTCTGATCACCGGACTGGAAGCGCGGGCGGTGCTCAGCGCGGTGGGCGGTTATTCGGTGTCCGAGCTGACGGTGTCGGGGCTCATCGTCAGTGCCGTGGTGATTGTGGCGCGCTTTGTCTGGACTTACCCCGCGACTTATCTGCCGCGGTGGCTGGTGCCCTCGATCCGTCGCAGGGATCCTTCGCCGCCCTGGCAGGCACCGTTCGTGCTTTCGTTCACCGGCGTGCGCGGAATCGTCTCACTGGCGGCCGCCCTCGCGATCCCGCTGCAGATCGCCAGTGGGGCAGGATTCCCCGATCGCGACCTGATCCTGTTCCTGACATTTTTTGTGATCCTGGTGACACTGGTCGGACAGGGATTGCTGCTGCCCGCGCTGATACGTGCCCTGGGTCTGGCCAATGCCGGTCGGCGCGAGCATCAGGCCGATGCCGCCGAGGAATTCGACGCCCGGCGCCAGGCGGTCGGGGCGGCGGCCGAGCGGCTCGAGCAGATGGCCGCGGCGCGAAAGCTGCCCGAGGCGCTGGTCGCGCCGCTGCGCGCCGGTCTGCACGATCGACTCAATAATCTGGAACACAGGATCGACGGCCACGACAGCCACCGGAAGCTGGTCGAGCTGTACGACGATGTCGAACTGAGTTTGATCGGCGCCGAACGCCAGGTGGTCAACGACCTGTATCGCGACGGCAAGCTCAAGGACGAGGCACGCCGCCGGATCGAGCGTGAGCTGGATCTGCGCGAAGCGGGGCTCGAGAACCTGCGCGCGGCACAGTGATCTGTCCGGTCGCCTATTAGACATTCAAATAGACGGTATTTAATCTTTTATTATCAATAAGAAGCGGTGATAATCTCTAGAGGTTCCGGCTGATATCTTCACGCCCGGCCCGCGTCCGGCGGTTGCGGTATTCTATCGGCCGCATCGATCGCACTTCACAACGAGAACTACAGGTGCCGCTGAGCCACCCGGTGGACTAATGATGGCAGCGCAAAAGCAACCGCTGATTGTCGAGCTGGCGAGCCGCATCGGCAATCTGGGCGTCGAAGTCGCCGACATTGCCGGCCATCTGGACGAAGTCACCACCCGCGCCTCGCAACAGGCCGCGCAGTTCAAGCATCTGCAGGCCGCGACCGAAACCATGGTGGCGGGCAATCGCGAAATCGATCGTGCCGCGCGTGAAACCCAGACCGCGGCATCCAGCACCGGCGCCGAGATCAGCGAGTCGCGCGCGCTCATCGGCCGCGCGGTAGGCCATATCGGTCACCTCACCGCGGCGGTGGGGCGCATTGAGGAGCGGCTCGGCTCTTTCAGCCAGCTGCTGAAGCAGATCGGCGATGTGGCCGCGACCATCGAGACCATCGCCAAGCACACGCGCCTCCTGGCGCTCAACGCCGCGGTCGAGGCGGCGCGCGCCGGCGAGGCCGGCCGCGGTTTTGCCGTAGTCGCCGCTGAAGTGAGGAATCTGGCCGAAGGCACGCGCAAGGCCACCGACCGGATCGGTGAGATCGTGCGCGATCTGGGCAGCCAGATCGGCGGCCTGATCGGCGAGAGCAACGAGGCCACCCGGCACGCCGATCACGCCGGCAAAGGTGCCGAGCAGGTGCAGGGCGTGATCGTTCGCGCCGACGACGCCTTCCGCACCGTGGGCCGGGAGATCGACGCGATCGCCGGATCGGCCGAGGAGAATCTGCGTCACTGCGACTCCACGATCGCCGAGCTGGTGGAGCTGGCCAATGGCGTCGAGCTGTCGTCAGTCAATCTGGGGCAGGCCGACCAGCGCATCGATGGCCTGCTGGCGCTCAGCGAGACGCTGATCGAATACATCGCCGAGAGCGGCGTGCAGACTACCGAGACACCGCTGATACGCGCGGTGATGGATACCGCCCGACGCATCAGCGCCGAATTCGCCGCCGCCATCGAACGCGGCGAGATCACCGCGCTACAGCTGTTCGATGAGAACTACCGGGAAATACCGGGCACCAATCCGCAGCAGTACCTGACTGCTTATGTTGAATTCACCGATCGGGTATTGCCGCCGATCCAGGATCCGCTGCAGAAGATGGACCCGCGGATCGTATTTTGCGTCGCCTGGGCCAGGGGCGGCTATCTGCCGACGCACAATCCGAACTATCGGATGCCGCAGGGCCCGGACCCGGACTGGAATGCGGCCAATTGCCGCAATCGGCGCATTTTCGACGATCGGGCGGTGCGCAAGGTGGCGCAGAACCGCAAGCCCTTCCTGCTGCAGACCTATCGACGCAATATGGGTGGCGGGAAATTCGTGCTGATGAAAGACCTGTCCTCGCCGATCTTTGTAGACGGACGGCTGTGGGGCGCATTTCGCATGGGATACCAGTAGGCCGCGGATGGCGATGGTCACATGCAGCGAGTGCGGGCGCGCCGTCAGCGACAAGGCGCCGGCCTGCATCTCCTGCGGTGCACCGCTGCCAGGTGTTGAGCCGCCGTCGGCTTTCAACCGCGAGCCGATGCATTCGGCCACGCCGCCACTGACCTCGCGTCAGTTGCGCTGGAGGCTGGCGCTGTCCGCGCTGACGCTGGTGCTGGGCGTGATCGTGGCGGACGCGGTGGGCCGGCGGCCGGCCGCGGGCCGGCCGGTCGCAACGCTGGCCGCGCTGCTGGTGGTGATCGGCCTGTGCTGGTTCATCGTTGCCGTGCTGCAGAGCGTGCAATCGCGCCGGCAATAACGAAACGTCGACGGCGGCTGGTAGGATAGGGGTGTTTCGCATAACGGGGGGAACTCGTGCAATACCCTGGTCTGTGGGGACTGCTGGTGCTGATTGCCGACGTCTGGGCAATCGTCAATGTCGTGCAGAGCGGCGCCGACACCGGCAAGAAAGTCCTGTGGGTGGTGCTGGTGGTCGTGTTGCCGGTACTGGGCTTCGTGCTGTGGTGGTTTCTCGGCCCGAGGACCGGCCGGGCATAACGCTCAACGCCGCCATGGACAAGCGCAGGAGCACCGACCCGAAACCGCGCTGGCAGGTCCTGGCCGAGCGCTGGGGACCGCGCCGGGCCAGGCAGGCGCTGGTGCTGGCGACGGCGCTATATCTGGCGATGATGATCGCTGCCGGCGCGCTGCTGATGCGCCAGGGCGAGCCATGGGAGCGCAAGCTGCGCGCCGGACTGATCGCTATCCTGGCGCTGATTGCGCTGTGGCTGTGGCTGCGGGTCCTGCGTGTGCAGTGGGCCAGGCTGCGTGTGGAGACCCAGAGCCCGGCAGCGGAAGGTGAGGATACCGGCATCTGGGGTGTCGGCGGCCCGGGCATGCGCACGCCGGGCAGCACCGGAGTGACTCGCATCCTGCCGCGCAGGCGCGCCCAGGATGCCGATGAGGGCGAGAATTCGCCCTGAGCGGCGCCTACGGTCCCGCTTGCGCCCGTCGGGCGCACAAGTTGTTAAGATTGGACCCGATGGAGCCCGGAGGCCGCTGTAAACCTTGGAATTGGCACCATGTCCCGAGCCGCACCCCAGCGTGAGACGCGCTCCGATACGGACTACCAGAGCGACATCCTGGTCCATGTGTCGCGCACCTTTGCGCTGACGATTCCCGAGCTGCCCCAGGGCCTTCGCCAGACCGTCACCTGCGCCTACCTGTTGTGCCGGATCGCCGACACGATCGAGGATGAGCCGGCGCTGGCGGCCGAGGACAAGCTGCGCTACCTGGCCCAGTTCAACGCCGTGGTCGGCGCTCAGGCCGATCCCGCCCAGCTGGCGGCGGAGCTGGCCCCGCGGCTGTCGGATCGCACCCTGGCGCATGAGCGCGAGCTGGTCGGCAACCTGTCGCGCGTGATCAGCTCGGTGCGCCGCATGGAGCGGCGCGAGCAGGCGGCGATCCAGCGCTGCATCGAAGTCATGTGCGATGGCATGCATCACTTCCAGCGCATTGCCAGCCTGCGGGGCCTGAATCGGCTCACCGACCTGGACAGCTACTGCTACCACGTCGCCGGCGTGGTCGGCGAGATGCTGACCGACCTGTTCTGCGTGCAGCTGCCCGAGCTGCAGCAACAGGCGGCGGCCTTGCGGCGCCTGGCGCCCTCGTTCGGGCAGGGGCTGCAGATGACCAACATCCTCAAGGATATGTGGGAAGATCGCAGCCGTGGCGCCTGCTGGCTGCCACGCGAGATCTTCGAGCGCCATGGGTTTAATCTGGAGCGGCTGCCGGCCGGGCATCAGGCAGCGGGCTTTCGCGCCAGCCTGCAGGAACTGATCGGCATCGCCCACGGGCACCTGCGCAACGCGCTGGCGTATACGCTGCTGATTCCGCCGGCCCAGAGCGGCATACGGCGCTTCTGCCTGTGGTCGATCGGGCTGGCGCTGCTGACGCTGCGCAAGATCAACCACAATCCGCGCTTCAGCGCCGGCGCCCAGGTCAAGGTGTCGCGGCGCTCGGTCATGCTGGTGCGCACGCTGAGTAACCTGAGCGCGCGCAGCGATCACGTGTTAAGAGGGTTGTTCGCCTGTGCGGCAAGAGGCCTGCCGTTGATCGCGCAGAGCGGTGCGCGCGGCTGGGTCGAGCCCCAGGGGCCGCCGGACGCCGACGCGCTGCGCGCCGGGCGGCTGAGTTGAGTGGGATTGAGTCGAGCCGGATTGAGTTGAGCGGATCGTATCGATTCGCGCCAGGGAGAGGCTGAGTAATGTCACTGGAACAGAAAATCGAAAAATTCGCCACGCTGCACGCCGTCGGCGGCTCGGCGACCGAGCGCGCGATCAACATTGCACGCGATGCGCTGCTGGCGCGCCAGGATGCTTCCGGACACTGGCTGTTCGAGCTGGAAGCCGACTGCACGATTCCCGCCGAGTTTATTTTGATGATGCACTTCCTGGACGAGATCGATGCGGCACTGGAACCGAAGCTCGCGCTGTTCCTGCGTGAACGCCAGGCCGATCACGGCGGCTGGCCGCTCTATCACGCCGGCAGCTTCGACCTGAGCTGCAGCGTCAAGGCCTACTACGCGCTCAAGCTGGCGGGCGACGATCCGCAGGCCGCGCACATGGTGCGCGCGCGCAGTGCCATCCTTCAGAACGGCGGAGCGGCGCGCGCCAACGTGTTCACGCGCCTGGCGCTGGCGATGTTCGGCCAGTTGCCATGGCGCGGCGTGCCCTATATCCCGGTCGAGATCATGCTGCTGCCGAAGTGGTTTCCATTTCATCTCGACCGGGTCTCGTACTGGTCGCGGACCGTGATGGTGCCGCTGTTCGTGCTGTGTTCGCGCAAGGTGCGCGCGAAGAATCCGCGCGCGGTGGATATTCGCGAGCTGTTCACGATCGCGCCGGAGCTGGAGCGCAACTATTTTCGCCGCGGAGGCCTGACCAATCGGGCATTCCTGCTGCTCGACCGGCTCGGCCGTATGATCGATCCGCTGGTGCCGCGCTGGTTGCGGGCACGGGCGCTCAAGCGTGCCGAGGACTGGATCAATGCGCGTGCCAACGGCGAGGATGGCTTGGGCGCCATCTTCCCGGCGATGGTCAATGCGCTCGAGGTGATGGTGACGCTGGGCTATGCCGCCGACGATCCGCGCCGCGTGCAGGCCAAGCGGGCGCTGTACAAGCTGCTGGTGGTCGGCGAGCGCAGCGCCTACTGCCAGCCGTGCGTGTCGCCGGTCTGGGACACGGCGCTGAGTTGCCTGGCGCTTGACGAGGAGGGCAGCGGCGCCGGCCACGGCGCCATCTTGCGCGCGCTCGAGTGGCTGCGGCCGCTGCAGCTGCTGGAAGCGGCCGGGGACTGGCGCGAACGGCGTCCCAAACTGGCGGGCGGTGGCTGGGCGTTCCAGTTCAACAATGGCTACTACCCGGATCTGGACGATACCGCGGCGGTCGCGTGGGCCATGCATGCAGCGCCGCAGCGCGAGCACTATGCCGGGATGCTGGGGCGGGCGCTCGACTGGCTGGTCGGGATGCAGAGCGCGAATGGCGGCTTTGCCTCGTTCGACGTCGATGGCACCTGCTACTACCTGAATGAAATTCCGTTCGCCGATCATGGTGCACTGCTCGATCCGCCAACCGCCGACGTGACCGCGCGGGTGGTGACGGTGCTGGCGCGCATCGGCCGCGAGCAGGACTGGGCGGCGCTCGAGCGCGCCATCGCCTATCTGCGCGCGACGCAGGAAGCGGACGGCTCATGGTTCGGGCGCTGGGGCACGAACTATATCTATGGCACCTGGTCGGTGCTGGCTGCCTTCGCGGCGGCGGGGATCGGCGCCGAGGATGCCTCGGCGCGCCGCGCGGTGAACTGGCTGGTCAGTTGCCAGCAGGCCGATGGCGGCTGGGGCGAGAGCAATGACTGCTACCTCGACAGCGACCTGGCCGGCCGCGGCCTCGGCAGCACGCCGTACCAGACCGCCTGGGCGCTGCTGGCGCTGATGGCGGCCGGCGGTACCGAAGCGGCGGTGCTGCGTCGCGGGGCACATTTTCTGCTGCGCACGCAGCAGGCCAGTGGCTTGTGGGACCATCCGAGCTACACCGCGCCGGGCTTCCCGCGGGTATTTTATCTGCGCTACCACGGCTATTGCGCCTACTTTCCGCTCTGGGCGCTGGCTCGCTATCGCCGTCTGGTCCACGACGGCAAGGACGCTTGAGCGTCACGGGCGTCGTCGCGGCGCTCGAATTCGAAGCGCGCAGCCTGGGCGACCCAGGCGACGGTTCGATGATCAGCGTCAGCGGCATCGGTGCCGACAATGCCGCGCGCAGCGCGCGTGCGCTGGTAGCGGCGGGTGCCGGCGCGCTGCTGAGCTGGGGGGTGGCCGGAGCACTCGATCCTGCGCTCGCCTGCGGTACCGCCGTGCTGCCGGGCGAGGTGCTGCGCGAGCACGGCGAACCTGGTGGCGCCGCGCTGCAGCGCTTTGAAACCTGCAGCGGCTGGCGCGAGCGGCTGCTGGCGGCGCTGCAAGGACAGGCCCAAGTGGTGAGCGGATCACTGCTGTCGAGCGCGGCGCCGGTGACGACGCTCGCGCACAAGGCGAGCCTGTTCCGCCAGACTACGGCCGTGGCGGTTGACATGGAGAGTGCGGCGGTGGCCGGGGTGGCCGCCGAGCACGGCCTGCCGTTTATTGCGCTGCGCGTGATTCTCGATACCGCGCTCGACAGCCTGCCCGGCAGCGTCATGCGCGCGTTTGCTTCGGCGGCAGTAGCGCCGCGGCGACGGCTGGCGTGGCCACTGCTGTGGCCGCTACTGATAACGCCGGCGGAGTGGCGGCCGGTATTGCGGCTCGCCGCGCGCTACCGCGTCGCCCGACACGCCTTGGGTAAGTGCGCGCGCCTGGGGCGTCCGACCATCACTGTCGCCGCGCGCGGAGGCGCCTGATGCAAGCACTGGTCACCGGCGCCAGCGGCTTCGTCGGTGCCGCGGTGGTGCGGGCGCTGCTGGCGGCGGGATGGCAGGTGCGCGCGCTGGTGCGCGCCACGTCCAACCGCAGCAATCTTACCGGCCTTGCGATCGAATGTGCGCTCGGCGATCTGGCCGATGGCGCCTCGCTCGAGCACGCGCTCGCGGGCTGCGAGGCGCTGTTTCATGTAGCCGCCGACTACCGGTTGTGGACGCCCGATCCGAAGGTGCTCTATCGCAGCAATGTCGAGGGCACGCGCAATATCATCGAGGCCGCGCGCCGCAGCGCAGTCAGGCGCATCGTCTATACCAGCAGCGTCGCCACCATCGGATTGCGGGCCGATGGCGGCCCGTCCGATGAAGCCGACGCCGGGCGCCTGGACCAGATGATCGGCCACTACAAGCGCTCCAAGTTCCTGGCCGAGCAGTGGGTGTGTGCGGCCGCGCGCGCCGGTATGCCGATCGTGATCGTCAATCCATCCACCCCGATCGGACCGGGCGATGTCAAGCCGACGCCGACCGGCCGGCTGGTGCTCGATGCCGCCACCGGGCGTATGCCGGCCTACGTCGATACCGGGCTCAACATCGTCCATGTCGATGATGTCGCTGCCGGGCATCTGCTGGCCTATGAGCACGGTCGCATCGGCGAGCGCTACATTCTGGGCGGCACCGACCTGAGTCTGCAGCGTATCCTGTCGATGATCGCGCTGAGTTCGGGCCGGGCTGCGCCGCGGCTGCGCCTGCCGCGCGCGCTGCTGTTGCCGCTCGCCTATGCGGCCGAGGCGCTCGCGCGCATCAGCGGGCGCGAGACGCGCATCACGGTCGATGCGGTGCGCATGGCGCGCCACCGGATGTATTTCTCCAGCGCCCGCGCGGTGCGCGAACTCGGCTACCGCTGGCGGCCGGCGCAGCAGGCCATCGATGATGCCGTGCGCTGGTTTCTGGCAGCGCGCGGCTAGCAGGCGACGCAGGCAACGCATGCTGGATGCGCCATGACCTGAAATGCCGCCGTTGTTGGCTGAAAGCAGCCATTTGATAGCTGCCTCAGGGAACCCCTTTGATTGCCGCCACGCTCTTTAAGACGCCGCTTTTGAGCGCGGACTTCAGCTCTAGCGCGGCTGCGGGCACCGGCATGTTCTCCTCCGGACTCAAGAACTCGGTCAGAGGCCTGCCAAATCTTGAATGTTGCGCCACGACTTTCAGGGAGACCAGGGTCGGCACGGCCATAACAATGCCCGCGACGCCCCAGAACCAGCCTCCAAACCATAACGCCAGGAACACGATGATCGGATTGAGTTCAAGGCGTCGTCCGACGATCAACGGTTGGACCACTTGACCTTCGATGGTGGCCAGGGCGAGGTAGCTTGCCGCGACGGCAGCGACGTGACCCATGCTATTGAACGTGACGAAGGCGACGACGGTAAGCAACACCAATGTCGTGGCCGACCCCACATACGGTAGGAAATTAAGTACCGCCGCGACGGCTCCCCAAAGAAAAGGATTGGGCATCCCGAGAAGCATCATAATGGCGGCGGTGCAGAGACCCAGACCCAAATTGATCAGTGCAATGCTCGAATAATAGCGGCTAACCTCGACGCGCACGGCGCTGATCACTCGCAGAGTGTGTGTGGACTGCAGATCAGTGGCCAGCGCCGCGCTCATCCGCGCGAGCATCGGCGGTCCACCGGCCAACAGAAACAACACCAGGAACGTCACTGTGACAATGCCGACCAGCGCGGCGCGAGTCTCGTTCAGGATCTCGACGGCCATGTCTGCATGCTGTGGTGATCTTTCCACATCGCTCTGCACGACCGACCCATCGACATTTACGCTCGAGGTTTGAGCGGCTCCAATCTCCCCGGCACGACTGGAGAGTAACTCGATTTGATTCATCAGTCGTGCCACGGGACGGCTTCTTTTCTCTATTGTCTTCAACGTCTGCGGTGCCGAGGCCCACCAACTTTGTGCGGGCGCCCATAGCAGATTTACGGATCCGCCAATGAAGCTTGCCAGTACGATGAGCACCATGAGCGCCGAGGCGCTTCGCGGCAGGCCGCGGCGATGCAATGCTTCCACGGGAGCCGTCAGAAGAAGGGATAAGAGCACTGCCAGCGCAATCGGAATAAAGACGGCGTGCGCAAAATAAAGTATGGCGCCGATCGCCAATGCGACAAGCATACGAATGGCCACGCCGCTGCGTGGGCTCGCGCCAATGCGCTTAACAGGGGAGTCGTCGGGATGCGAGATCATGACTGCTACGGTCCATCGGTACTCGTATCAACGCCGGCAAACGGGCGTCACGCCAAGGTGCAGATCCGGCGGCTTGGCGCTACCGGCACGCATAGGAACACTATAGGCCAGCTTGGAGGCTCAGTCTGTTGGCCGCCGCACGCAAGCCCGTCAGTAGCGGTATGCCACTATGTTCGGCGCCGTACATACATTGCCAGGATTTGGGTCCAGGCTTGGACCTCATGCCTCGACTCGATTGCGCCCAATCAGTCCGGCAACGGGACTACAATCGAGGCGGAATTCATGACAGATCGAAAGCCGGCTGCCAATCGTCTATTGGCAAGCCTCCCAGCAAACAGCTACCAGCGCCTTCGGGCGCAGCTCGAACCGATTGCCTTGACGTTCGGGCAGATACTCTATGAGCCTGGCGCACCCATCCGGCAGGTTTACTTTCCGGTCGATTGCCTCATTTCATTGCTCACGGCGGTCGATAAACGCCGCACGCTCGAAGTGGGGATGGTCGGCAACGAAGGCATGGCAGGGATGCCCGTGGTGCTGGGCGTCGACGTCTCTGGGGTCCGGGCGCTGGTGCAGGGCGGCGGCCATGCATTACGCATGAGCTCGGCGCGGTTTCGTATTGCGTTCGATCGAGATCGGCCGTTGCAGCAAGCACTGTTCCGATACACCCATGCATTGATGGCGCAGATTTCGCAGACCGCGGCCTGCAACCGTTTTCACGCTGCGGAAGCGCGCCTGGCGCGTTGGCTCTTGATGACCCGCGAACGCGTGGGTTCAGACGAGTTTCCCCTGACGCATGAATTTCTGGCGCATATGCTCGGGTTACGGCGTGAGGGCGTCACTGAGGCTGCCAGCGCCCTCAAGCGCCGCAAACTGATTGGCTATAGCCGGGGAAAGATCCAGATCCTGGATGTTAAGAGACTCATGACATCCTCTTGTTCGTGCTATCGGACCGTCAATGCGGTGTACAAGCACGCGGCGCTTGCGGCCTGAGCCAAAGCGCAGCATCGGCCTGGCGCAAAAATGTTGCCTGGCATCGGGGTGATGACCGATGTTCCCGCCAGCACATATGTGATCTTCTACTTGATCTTTATGATGGTCAGGTTTGTCGGGCAATGACTTGTGAGAGGCCCTCAAGCCTTAGCCCACATGGCCCTGGAGCCGATCTGCAGCAGCGTTTTGCCGCGATCGACGGCCCTATCTGCCCGAGAGAGAAACCGTAATGTGTGCTGGCGAACAGAGCGAACGTTAGGCGCACGCGTAGTATTTGTCTGACACTGGCACGTGATGGGCCAATTCCAATGCAACCGACTCATGCAGCATCACTGACAGCACCTGAAGACATTCCGGGCGCACTCGCCCGCAGTGTGTTCGACGCTCGGCAGGCCGCGGACGACGGAGACATTTTCATCAGGGAGGTGAAGGCGGCCAGCTTCATACGGGCCGATTTGCCCGTCACGCAGCACAACCCGCCAGGGCGGCTCGCTCGCCCGCGAATCGAAGACCTTATCACCGCGGATCGTCGTAAAGACGAGTTGCTGGCGGTGGTCTGCCATGAGCTGCTTAACCCGCTCGCATCGATCCAGAATGCGATCGGCATCTTGCGCAGCCGGACCGGCGACGATCTCGCCCTACAGCGCCGGATGCACGCACTTATCGAACGGCAGGTATGCCAGATGACGCTACTGACGGTTGGCCTTTTGGATGTGTCAAGAATTACCTGTGGCCAACTGCGCCTGAAGCGCGAGCGGGTGGATCTTTGCGTGGTTGTGCGCGATGCAATCGAAACGCTTGAAGCTGACCTGAATCAGCGCAATCACCGAGTTGCGGCTACCTGGCCTGACGCTCCCATATGGCTGCATGCCGACGCGAGCCGGCTGGGGCAGGTATTCGTGAACCTTCTCGCCAACGCGTCGAAATACACGGACTCGGGCGGTGAGCTGGCGTTGTCGGTCCATACGCACGGCGGCCACGCCGTCGTATGCGTCCGGGATTGTGGGATCGGTATTGCGCACGATGTGCTGCCGCACATTTTTGATCTCTTCGTACAGGCAGATGACGCAGCTCCGCGCTCCAAATCCGGACTCGGCATCGGTCTCGCTCTGGTGCGCATGCTCACGGAATTGCATGGCGGTAACGTCAGTGCGTCGAGTGCCG
>Ga0182024_10018839_pt1 | contig 12805 bp, 9 predicted proteins | sample P32metaG_FD_120480 | JGI IMG/M metagenome (GOLD analysis project Ga0182024, IMG submission 120480) | Permafrost microbial communities from Stordalen Mire, Sweden - P3-2 metaG (Illumina Assembly) | ecosystem: Environmental > Terrestrial > Soil > Wetlands > Permafrost | place: Sweden: Stordalen... | reverse complement strand
CATGTTTTCGTGGATCAACTGCATTGGGACGTGTCCAGGACCTTCGATCATCACTTGGACGTCGTGCTTCCAAGCCAACTCCGTCAACTCTCCGAGAGTCCGCAACTCCGCAAATTGCGATTCGTCATTGGCGTCATGAATGGAGCCGGGACGGAGGCCGTCACCCAAGCTGAATGAAACGTCGTAGACCTTCATGATTTCGCAGATCTCTTCGAAATGTGTGTAAAGGAAGTTCTCTTCATGGTGGGCCAGGCACCACTTCGCCATGATCGAACCTCCGCGCGAGACGATGCCCGTCAGGCGATTCACGGTGAGCGGAATCCACGGCAGACGAACACCGGCATGGAGTGTGAAGTAGTCAACTCCCTGCTCGGCCTGTTCGATCAAAGTGTCGCGCATAAGGTCCCAAGAGAGTTCTTCCGCGTGGCCTCCCACTTTCTCAAGTGCTTGATAAATGGGCACCGTTCCGATCGGCACGGGGGAGTTGCGAAGAATCCATTCGCGGATTTCGTGGATGTTCGTGCCCGTGGAAAGATCCATGATGGTGTCCGCGCCCCAATAGGCGGCCCAGATCAACTTGTCGACTTCTTCCGTAAGAGAGGAGGTAACCGCGGAGTTGCCAATATTCGCGTTGATTTTGACTTTGAAATTGCGGCCGATGATCATCGGTTCAAGCTCGGGATGGTTGATGTTAGCCGGAATTATCGCGCGGCCGGCGGCCACTTCCGCCCGAACGAATGCGGGGGTTATCTGTTCGGGAAGGCTCGCACCCCAAGATTGTCCGCGGTGCTGGCGGGCAAGGGATGCGTAATAAGGATCCTGCGATAGGCGCTCAAGCTGCATGGATTCCCGCAGCGCAATGAATTCCATTTCTGCTGTGACGATACCTTTGCGGGCGTAGTGCATCTGGCTGACGTTTTTGTTCGAATGGGCGCGTCGAGAAATGAACGGAGACGGAAAACGCACGTTGTAGTTGAGAAGGTTGTTGTCCGACATACGGGCATATTCGGAACTCGGGCCAGAAAGAATTTCCGTGTCGTTGCGTTCTTTGATCCAGTTTGCGCGCAGTTCGGGGAGACCCCGATCCAGTGCGATCCGCAGTTCGGGGGCTGTGTATGGGCCGGAAGTGTCATAAACCGGTAGAGGAGGATTTCCTTCGACGCGCTCGCCGCGGCGTGTAGCAGACAAAGCGATCTCCCGATAGGGGACCCGCACGTCCGCGCGGGCGCCAGCAAGGTAGCGTTTCTGCGACGCGGGATACGACGAGGGCGTACGAATTGTTGAAAAGGCTGTAGATTCCTTCAGCATCTGATCCTCTTTTCTGTCCGAAAATTCGTCTCCGCAGTGCGCAGGCCACGCCCGTGCGGGCCTGCGCCGTTCCTCTATCGCTCAGAACCTATAGTTGGCTGCAATGGCGAGAGCGTTGTTTGCCTTGATGTTGAGCCCTGGTCCGATGTTCGCGCCGAGGTGACCGGTCCCAATGTCGATGCTCCATTTCGAATCAGGGAAACGCGAAATCCTTAGTGCGTAGATCAGGTCGGTGGGTAATCTTGCTGTAGGAACGTACTTGATTCTGCTGGGCTCTTGATCGATCTCGAAAGCAGGGGTAATTACGAGAACGTTCTTTATGGGAATTGGGAAAGCGATGCCGCCGAAGGCGCGAGCTTGCCAGTTCAGAGTATTTCCCCCATAACCGTACTTTTGCGCGTTGGTGCCGCGAACGCCAGCGCTCCCTACGAAACCGAACTTTTTCCCGATCATGAAGAGTTTTGTGCCAACGACGTAGACATCACCGTTCGTTGCATTCTTGTGCTTGACAGCCTGGACGACGAACGGATCATTCGTTCGGAGCACTCCGCCCACAGAAATGGCCGGCAAATATTTGTGGCCGTGATAGTTCGCCGGCAGGACTTTGGCTTTGAAGTTAAAGATATTCATTCCGCTGAAGTTGAAGAGAGGACTGATCGTGGGATCTCCGCCGTCGGTGTGGTTGCTGCGGGTGTATCCGAATTCCAGCCAATTCCCAAATCCCTCTTCGACTCCAATGTTGATGTAGTTTCCGGCGACGGGGCCGGCGTCGACAGCGTGGAAGCTGACCGTTGGCCCGCCGAACTTGTGTTCGGGCGACGGAACGACATCGGCCAATGGTTGCAGGAAGATTCCGGATTCGCCGTCCATGGTCAACGACTGCGCATTCGCCCGCGGCACGAGAACTAATGCCGCGAGGATTGGCAGGATGAATGAAACAGACTTTGCAATGCTTCGCTTAATTGTCACTTTCTTATCCTTGTTCGAATTCACTGGGCCGGCCCGCCGACTCCGGCCCGGCCCAGTGGTGGAAAAGCTGCTAGTCGGCTGTCAAAGGAGTAACTGGAACGTTATACGGCCGCATCTCCGTACAACTCCTTAATGCGGGTATGCGCGTAGGCGAGAGTTTTGGGCATATCCATTCGCCCCCCGATGATCTCGATGTATGCGCCCGATCTGCTCTCGCGAGCTGCTTTCATAGCGGCGTCGAGCTCGCCGAGCGTCTCGACACGTGCTGTTACCCAGTCAGCACATCCCAGCGCCCGCGGCAAATCTGCATAGCGCCATTTCGCCAGATCGTTGTAGGACCAGTCTGGGTAGGGTTCCAGGGCGCGCTCCACCATATAGCCGTCGTTGTTGAGGACAAAGATGATCGGCTTGGCGCCGTAGCGCCCCATATTTCCGATTTCGTTGGCGGTTAGTTGATGAGAGCCTTCGCCGGTGATGAGGACCGTTCTCCGGTTCGCGTTAGCTAGCGCTATCCCGAAACTGGCTCCCGTAGCCCATCCAATCGATCCCCATAACATTTGAATGTGCACCTGCACATCGTTGGCGAGTGTTTCTGGCGCGAGTCCCAAGGTGGAACTCCCGCTTTCCAGAACGACGTTGTCGCCCGGCCGGATGAACGCCGCGTAGCGAGGATAGAGTTGATCCATCGTGATCTTGTCCGACGGCTTTCCATTTACGGGTTGAGCTTGTTCCGGCGTTCTTTTGAACGACGGCAGAGACGATTTGAGTTTGGCAATCGCACCGAGCACGTCGACGATTCGGACATTCGCGATCACCTGTTGTCCAATACGAACGTCATTCAACCCGACCGAGACGAACCGTGCGGGATCAAGTCGCTCAGAAAAGCCCGCGGTAGTTTCATCGTTGAGGCTGATCCCGCCGAGATCAAGCACCAATTCCGCGTCCTCGACAATCTGCCGCGTCTTCTCCGTGGACGCCGCTCCCGCATACACGCCCGCAAATTGCGGGTGGCTTTCGTCGATGATGCACTTTTCCATCGTCGTGGTAGCAAACGGGCAGCCCAACGCCTCAATCGCCTGCTTGGCCTCATTCTGCAAGCCGAGACGCGACAATATGAATGCCGGAAAGGCGACAATGGATTTGGCGCCTCTTACCTTTTCCGCTATGGCTGCGACTGCTCTCTTGAGGGACGCTTCGCCCGACTTCAGCGCGACAGGACTCACCTCAGTCGGCGTGAACGGTGCCAGCGCGTAGTCTCCGGGAACGACGATGTAAGCGGGTTGGTTATTGCGACGCGCCTCCAGGATCACACGCTCCATTTCAATTACGCAGTTGTCGGGGTTGATCACCGCGTGGCAACATGCAGCTTGAGCGGAAATGTCGACGAAGTTCCCGAAGACTCCGTCGCCAAATGTGTGATGCATTTTCTTGCGCAAGAGCTCGTTCTGGTGGGACGGCATGCCGACGACATGGTAGACGAGTGAGCGCTCGGCTTTTGCACCCATCACTCCGTTGATTGCCGACAACTCGCCCACAGCATAAGTCGTCGACAGCATTGCCGCGCCGCGAACGCGCGCATAGCCATCGGCAGCGTAGGACGCATTCAATTCGTTCGAGCAGCCGACCCATCTGATGTTTGGGTTGCGATCGACTGCGTCACAGACCGGAAACGCGTAGTCTCCCGGTACACCGAAACAGTCCGCGATTCCCTCATCAGCAAGTCGCTGGACGATATAATCAATCACACTGGTTGGTTTCTTAGTCGAAGACTCTGCGTTTTCCTTTTTCGTTTCTCTCATCGGATAACTCCTTTCATTTCGAGACCGTCGGTGCTCATCGCTAAATCTCCTTTATGTAATGTCCTGGTCGGCGTTGGATCGTCACTATCTGCGCATGTCCAATCACGAGGGAATATTCGCAAGCTCCGGCAAACCTGAAAACGTGAGCAACCGTTAGCTCACCGTGATGGCCTCATAACGTCTTTTTCAACGGAGAGCGGAAAATAGCTAAATTAACCAAACCAGACAGGTGGAATAAGGAATTGCGTGGGAGAAGCGGTTAAATCGAATATTACGAGACTGCGGTGTTTCTCAGGGCGGGAAGTCTACGCCACACGACTCGCAGCGTGGCGACGAGCGGAACGGAAAGATAGATCCCGGCGATTCCGCCAACCGCTCCGCCGGCCATGACGGTGAATATGGCGAGCAACGGATGAATCTCCAGTTGATGTCCCATGACTCGCGGCGAAATCGCGTAGTCCATGACGACTCGCCAGATTCCGAGCAAAGCCAGCATCCAGATCCAATGCGAGTGCGTAATGACTCCGAAACCGGTTATGGTTGTTGCGGCCATCATCCATCCTGCTATGGGAATGAATTCCAGCATTCCCGCGAGCACGCCGAGCGCGAGCCAATGGGGAAAACCGAGGGACAGCAACGCTACGGAAGAAAAGAGAGAAGAGAGCAGACCTAGGGTGACCTTTGCACGGATGTAGCGCTGGAGCATGAGGTTGAGGTCGACGACGAGCGAGCGAACGGCATCTTGATCGGAAGTCGGGGGAACCAGAAGGACGACCTGATTTACCAGCTTCTCGCCGTCGCTCAGGAAGAAAATGGCGAGAATGGGTATGACTAGAACACCGCCTGCGATAGTAACTGCGGATCGCTGGATCGCTTGTCTTGCACTTTCGATGTCGGATCTATGTCCCTGAAGAAAAGTCTTCAGTCTCAGCGTCTGAGCGTCCGTCCAGCCCAGGTTCTTCCCAAAGTTGTTCGCGATTTCCCCGCTGGCCACGCTGTCAGCAAAGGCCGGAAGATTGCCTAACGTACCTGGACGGCTACGGAAGTCGGGAGCGAATGCATGCACGAGTAAGGCAAGCAGAATGAGAAATCCCAGGTAAGCCTGAAAGATGTGCGGGCCTTTCAAGTCTTTGAAGAACAGGGAGTACCGCTGCAGGACTCTCACCGCAGGATTGATCAGATACGCGAAGAGTATGGAGAAAGCAAACAAAACGAGAATGGTCCGCACGACGTAAACGAGTGCCACCGATAAGACAAAGACGAGCGTGGTCAACAGGGTGTTTATCGTGCGGCGATCCAGCATTTGTGGCGGTCTATCCTTTTGCGGGTCAATCGGTTTGGGCTTCGAGTCTCTGTTTGATTGTCGCGAGCGCTCGTTCGAGCGAAGAACGCGTTTTGTCGACGGCCACTTTCCGCACCAAGCTTCCCTTCAATCCGGTCAGACCAGCTTGTTGAGAGCCCTTAACGGTGATGAGATAGAAGCCTTGCCGTTCGCGATTCTCAGGGTCTGGGACACAAAACGTTAAATCCAGAGCTGTCTCAAAGTAGTGGCTTGCATAGAGCTGTTTGACTGCGATGGCGTACGCAGGGCCGGCGGTGCCAGCGTCCCGGTAAATGATGGCCTGAACTACCCGAATGGTGGGCTTGAGGCCGAAGTTGACCTTCTCCCAGTAGAATTTCGACTGGATATGTTCCGATGGGGCATTCGGGTAGTCGAGGAGATAGTGATTAAGCTCGGGCAGGTAGACAGGAAGTGCCTTGGACCTGCTCAACAGGGATCGAAATGTGTCGGCCACGATGGATGGGTGAGCCTTGTCTCGATAGGTGCCGAGGGCGTCGTTGCCTCCTTGCTGGTATCGAGTGATGGCCTCGATCATCATTTTCTTTGCCAAGCGGTTCACTTGGTCCGCCGCGTCCGGAGACGACCAATTCACTGATTGTTGGAAAGCCTCGATGGCTTCTGACGGCAACTGAACTTCACAGTGGGCCGGTTTGCACTTCTTGAGTTCCTGAACATCCTGTTCGCTCAGAGTAAAGGCGTCGAGGTCGGAGAGCTGGGGCGGGCTGCTGAACTCTTGGATCGCGAGATAGTTGGGAAGTTTTCGGACTGAGCCGATGTTCGATGCCAGCTTGAGGTACTCCGCTGGAGTGGATTCCACGTACACGGCTCCGAAAACAAATACCTCATCGGGAGTACGTGATTCGAGGACACGTGCCAGAGCTTTTCCTTTTCGAATTGTGGCGATTTGATCCTCATTCAAGCCAACGTACTCTCGAAAAAATCTATGTGGTTCCGGAGTGTCGTCCATTCTTTGAGCGGACGCTTCGAGAACAATCAGAAGCGTGAGAAACAGGAGAGTGAGAGATTTGAGTTTGAGCTTCATCTTTTTTTCGTTTTCTGGTGAATCCTCGTCCTGACGGCATGCCACGACGAGACTTCTCCCGTGGACAAAAGCCGATTACGCGGCCGCGTTCGGAACAAGGATCAACTTCCTGGTTGCAAACTCTTCAAGGCCAGAATTCCTTTCGTTGCAGAGATCGCACGCTCCTGCAGCAGGCGTCTCCCGCGAAACAGTCGCGTTTTGTAGGTTCCTGGAGAAACACCGAGTACCGAACTCGCCTCAGTGACCGAGAGTTCGTCGTAGTACGTCGTCACTATTGCTTCCCGAAGCAGTGGATTAAGTTCCTTCAAATGAGCTTCGAGAATTTCATAAGATTCTGCTCGCGAGTAGGCAAGTTCGGGATTCGGCTGGGCATCCGGAACTGCTTCAGCGAACGACGACATCGTCGCGTCCATTTCATAGAAAGAGGAGCTCGTATTCTTCCGTTTGCGCCGAGCCATCAAGGCGGCGTTCATGACGATACGAGTCAGCCAGGTTGTAAGAGCGCAGCGGCCTTCGAATTTGCCAAAGTGACGACACACGGAGACAAACGCGTCTTGCACAGCGTCCTCGGCGTCTTCGTTGTTCCCGAGAATCCGATATGCAATTCGGACGCACTTTTTACGTGACGTTAGAAAGAGCTCCTGAAGGATGTTCTGTTGTAGCCCGTCCGACCGAGTGGGCGCGACTTTGCCTTTTAAACTGGGAGATCGCTTTAATGGCCGTCGTCTCGTTACTCGGGACGAATTGGAAGACGCGCGAGTCCGGACTCTCTCTTGCGTCCAGGCGGGGTCTGATACGACGCTCGCAGGAAGACAAGGGTAGGCGATGGCCGTAGGGTTATTCATTCGGACTCCCACTCAACCTGAAGCGCTTCTCTCATCGCTTCTTGGGAAATAGAAGTTGCATCTGAAATCTTGCGGACCAACTGCTGGTGCCATCCGGGCGCTGTACGTTGCGAAAGAATTGGGTATAGACGTTCACAGGCAGTTTCCCGAAATGCACGATCTTTCCTACGCCTCCGCCAACAGGCACCACCCAACGCTCGCTGGATCCTACTTCCCAATTTGCAGTAATAATCGGCGACGAGGTGAGATACCACTTGTGAGGCAAGTTGTAATTCACAAATGGCTGCATCAACATCTGATTTACATCTTTTCGAGCCGATGGTCCCGCGACGGAGAACAAGTTTTGCACCAGCGATCCGAACAACCAGTGCCCTTGAATTCTAAGCACGACAACAGTAGGTCCGACGCTGAGTTTCTTTGTACCGAGGATGTTCTCCGTTGCTGTAGGAACGGAGACCACTGGTCCGGCACCCCAAATGACTGGACCAGCTTTAGTCGGCGATAGAAATAGCGACTCCTGTATGTCGCCCAAGCCGCCTGTTCCGCTCACGCCCGGGGCCAGATCGGGAACTTGGATTACGGGAATGATCGTCCGTGTAATCAGAGTCCAGTCATCCGACAAACGGATGGGAATGACAGGCTTCATCTCGAACACATAGCTGTCTTCTTTGTGGACCCCTGTCTGCGGATTGAAGTCGTTTTCTAGAGGGACGGAAATTAGACTGGCGATCGGATTTTGCGCCTGCTTGGCTATGTCTGAAGATTCCTGCGCGCACGCAAGCTGAAGATTCGCGCTGAGCATCGCCAGAGCGAGTACGACGCAGTGGATTCCGGAAAATGCGAGAGAACGCCACAGCCTTTCCGCCTTGCGTGCAAGGTGGTCAGGAGTCTTAAGACCTTCGCTCGAGCGTCTTCGCAGCTCCGTCAAAGAGATTGCATTATAAGATTGAGCCATTGTTCTGCCTCCGTTTTTCAGTTGCTGAATCCGTTCTGCTCTGGACCGTTAGCCGTTCGTTGCGCAAAACTCTTGGCTGCGCGCAGCACGGCATCTTGCAAATCACTGTCTGAAAAGGGTTCGACAATTACGTCGTAGCCTCCCAGCTCAAGAACACCTGACCACAATTGGAAAGTCGCCTCTCGCGCGTAGACCAGGATCGCGGGACGAGCCTTCAGGAGTGCCAGCACGCCCCACAGTTCCCACCAATCCGTATCTGTGAGAGTTGCCGGAAGAAGTGCCACCTGAAAAACATCGTCTTCGCGAATGGATGCGGAGGCCTCGGCGGAATGCCTGACAAACAACATGTCGGCGTTCACAGGGGCAAGTTGACGCGCTATTTCTGCTCGCCTGTAAGTCGGAACAACGGCGAGTATCCGAAATTCTGTCGCTGCATTGGTCACAATCGCATCCCCAATCGCAGTACGAAAACTCCCACGTTGCTGCAGATTGGGGAATGTGAGGAACGGCTAGCTCACTGTAATTACCTTCAGTAAATGATCGAAGAAATATGGGTCAACAACGACCTACGGCAGGCCAGCATGGCGGGATTCGCGAACTTATCCGAAACAGGGCGTCAATTCGGCAGATTGAGTTTCTTCAAGAACGCGGCAAATCGCGGGTCGCCATGCAAGTTCTTCAGTAAGGGTTCCACTTTCGTTAGGATCAGACCGCCGTCCCGTTGGGTATAAGCTCGCTCTAGCCACTCGAACGCTTCATCGGATTCGTTTCGGAAAGCATAAATCATGGCGATTTGGTACGCACCACTTGTATGGTATTTCGCAGTGTACTCACTCAATGCGGCATCCGACTCCTTTTTCCGACCAAGCGCGTAGTGCACAATCGGATACAGAAACGCACGTGCCTCGTCATCGCGTACTAGCTCGATTTCGGGCAAAGCTTGCTGAGGCCGCCCCTTTATCACATAGATTTCGCTCAAGTTCTTATGGGCAGCCACAACATCGGGGTTGAGTTCGAGCGCCTTCTTGAAATCCGCTACAGCTTCGTCCAGCCGCCCCATGAAAAACTCGGTCTCTGCAAGCTGCTCCCAACTATCTGCATTGAGCGGATCCAAGTCAACGGCTCGGCGATACAATGGAAGAGCTTCGTCAAGGCGGCCGAGGATGGTTGCCGAGAAAGCGGCCGCCCTTACAACCTCGGGATTTCCGGGATCGAGAGCAACCCCTCGCTGGGAGGAAGCAGTCGCTCCAGCCCAATCGCGGTCGACTTGTTGCTTAATCCGTCCCATTTGAGTGTGGGCCTGTGCCAGGTTCGGATTCAGCGCTAAGGCTCGCTCAACTGCCTCACGCGCGCGTCGGTGACCTTCTTCACTGGGAATAAGACCTATGTTGACCTGCCAGTTGAGTGCCCGAGACAATCCGACCCAAGCCAAAGCATAGGAGGGATCAATCTGAGTCGCCCGCTCGAAATACTTCGCAGCCATGTCCGCATCTTTGTCTGAGTCCCGTTCAAAGTAGTAGTGCCCGTGCAAGTAGGCATCAAAGGCTTCCGGATTAACCGGGTGCGACTGAGCCAACTCGGCTTGTTGTTGCGAAGTCAAACGCACCCGGATTTCGTGCGCAACCGCCTTGGCTACTTCGTCTTGGACATTGACGATGTCTTTAGCCGGGTAGTCGTAATCCTGTGACCACAAATGCGTTTGGTCCTTCACCTGGATGAGCTGAGCGGTGAGGCGCAAGCGATTTCCGTTTTCGCGGAGACTGTTTTCCAGGACATACTGCACAGACAGGTCGCGTCCGATCTGATCCAGCCGTTCGTCCTTGTGCTTGTATCCCATGACGGAGGTCCGCGCAATTACGCCCAACTGTTCCGGGTTAAGGCGGCCTAACTGTGAAATTGTTTCCTCGGTCAGACCGTCCGCCAGATATTCCTTGTTGGGATCGCCCGTGAGATTCGCAAAGGGCAGTACGGCGAGCATGATTCTTGGGGAGGTTGGCGGCGGCGTGCGTGTAAAGTGCCGCCAGGACGTGTAAGCTACTGCCGCCAAAATGAAAGTCAACGAAGCCACGGACGCAGCGTATCGCCAGTGCTTTGGCGCTTTTGGAAACGCCCCTTGTGCGGGACTTCCGAGGACGGGTTGCGTATCGGCTGGCGAACTTTCGGCGGCCGTGGCTTGAACCGTGGCGTGTTTTACGCTGTCCGCCGCTTCCGCAACCGTAACAGCAACGGTCAACTGGTAGCCCTTTCGAGCGATGGTCACGATCAAGCGGTTGTCTTCCGGGTTGTCCCCGAGGGCCTTGCGTAGAAGTGAGATGTATTGCGTCAGGTTCCCCTCTTCAACGAAGGTGTCGCCCCACACGGCTTGTAACAATTCCTCTTTGGTGACCAGACGGTTGGGGTTTTGCGCCAGGAAGAGCAGGACATCGAAGGCCTTAGGTGTGAGAGAAATAGCTGAATCGGCGCGAGATAGAGTGCGCTTCGCGGGATCAAGAACAAACTGGCCGAAACGGTACAAGTTGCTCATAGGAGCCTGGGTAGCTTATAGGGCTATTCAGGGTTTTTCATCTTTTTTCAGAGTTTCCTGAAGGACTCCCAAAAGCTCCCCTTGAGAATATGCCGTGGGGCCTTAGATGCGTCTGGGAAAGAAAAGAACTCGGCGACGAAAACAACTAAATAGCCTGGGGGTGGTTATGAGGCAGCACGCTGTTAACAGTGGACCTACACGCGAAGGCGAGATTGCTCAAGAAGCGATTCGTGAAGAACTCGCGCGCATTCTGGAGAGCTCCATCTTTATTCAATCAGATCGCCTCGGCCGATTTCTTCGGTACACGGTTGAAACGACCTTGGAGGGCGACGCCGAGACCTTGAAGGAATATTTGATCGGCACGGAGGTTTACGACCGTAAACCTCCGTACCATCCCAGTGTGGACTCCATTGTTCGCAGTGAGGCCCGGAGGCTCCGAGGCAAATTAAAGGAATACTACGAGTCGATAGGAAGAAACGACTCAATATTTATCTACTATCGTCCCGGTAGTTATGTGCCTGCATTTCGGCGCCGCGACAATCAGGAGGGCGGCGGCTTCGCGACCGATCGCGCTTTGAGTGAGCTTCTGACTGAGGGATTAGTCGCGAAAGCATTTGAGGTTCCCTCAGTATCCCGAGGGATTAGCCTGCAGATCGTCTTTGAAGGGACGGTACGCGTATTGCGCCCGAGAACAGAATCACCAGGACCGACGGAATCGAGGGCTGGCCGAAGCGTTGCGAAACGGATTCAACTCCGGAAGGTAGTTGGCATGTCTTTAGCGAAAAGCTGACCAAGAGTGATTGGCAAGAGTGTTCTGAAGATGATTTTGCAAGAAAAAGGCCGGAATCCTGGATTCCGGCCTTGAATCTGCGAAATGGTTGCGGGGGTCAGATTTGAACTGACGACCTTCGGGTTATGCGATCTGACTCAGCTTTCGCTGAGAGTCGGACTGTACCTTCATCCCAAGTAAGGGGATGCTCGCCATCCAGTCTCTACGCCTTCCTCGTTCTTCCGAGGCTTGGTTCGGTATTGCCGTACCCGCACAGCGGGCTTAGGTTCCACCGACTTTGACGAGTGATCTTCCCGCACATTGCTGTGCGGACGCCCATTTTGCCGAAGCGGGATTTGAACCACCGATCCCGTTCAGCGGGTTATGAGCTCGACGATCAGACTCTAAGTCCCGTTGATTCAATTGCCCTTATTTCAATGAGACTCCCGAAACCGAAGCAAAAAGACCAAGTTTTGGACCCCAGTTGGACCCCGGAAATGGGGTGAACCCCTAGGATGGCACAAATTATTTGGACACAGCTTCCGCTTTCCTAAAGGCGTTCTTGCATCTGCTAGCAGGAGAAGGGGTCTGGGGAAGGGGACGGCATTTGAGTCCCTTTCCCCAGTAGTCCTTTAGAAATCTTCCTGCCGTTCTCCTTGTTCTCAAAGAACACTATCGTTGCGCTTCGGGATTCGGCCGTATCTAACGCCTCGATCTGTTGCTCGAACTCTTCGGGAGATCGATAGCCCAGCGCCGAGTGCAAGCGCAGCCGATTGTAATACTGCTCGATGAACTCTTCGATGTTCGCTCGTAGATTTTCTAGATCATCGTACTTGTTGGCGTAGATTTCTTCCCGCTTCAGCGTCTTCATGAAGCTTTCACAGCTTGCGTTGTCATACGGGTTCGCTGGACGGCTCATGCTCGGAATCACGCGGTTGTTCTCGAGGACTTTCACGTATTCTTCGGAAGCGTATTGCAATCCTCGATCCGAGTGATGCACCAGGCCAGGTTCCGGCTGTCGTCTCACGATGGCTTGCTCCAGTGCCCCGATGGTCAGTCGCATTGCCAAAGTTCGATCCAGTGCCCAGCCCACAACTTTGCGAGAGAAGCCATCGAGGATCACCGCTAAATAGACAAACTCAGCTTTCAGCCGGATGTAGGTGATGTCCGCCACCCAGAGCTGATTGATGCCCGTCAGTTTCATACGACTGGCTAAGTTGAGATATATCTCCAGCTTGTGATTCGAATTGGT
>Ga0182024_10018838_pt1 | contig 12805 bp, 8 predicted proteins | sample P32metaG_FD_120480 | JGI IMG/M metagenome (GOLD analysis project Ga0182024, IMG submission 120480) | Permafrost microbial communities from Stordalen Mire, Sweden - P3-2 metaG (Illumina Assembly) | ecosystem: Environmental > Terrestrial > Soil > Wetlands > Permafrost | place: Sweden: Stordalen... | reverse complement strand
CAATAGCGATATCAAGAGCCTGGAACTGGCCGAAATGGGCAAGAAGCGCATCGAGTGGGCGAACCAGTCCATGAAGGTGCTGCAAATTATCCGCAAAGAGTTTATTAAGAATCAGCCGCTGAAGGGCATTCGCATTTCGGCTTGCCTGCACGTTACGGCGGAGACGGCGAACCTGGCGATTTGCCTGCGCGATGGCGGCGCCGACGTTGTGCTGTGCGCCTCGAATCCGCTGTCTACGCAGGACGATGTTTCCGCGAGCCTGGTGCGCGATCAGGGTATTCCGGTCTTCGCCATCAAGGGTGAAGATAACGACACTTATTACAATCACATTCTAGCGGCGATCGATCACAAGCCGCACATCACGATGGACGATGGCGCGGACCTGGTCACGATTCTGCATACCAAGCGCACCGACGCTCTGGAAGGTGTGGTTGGCGGGACGGAAGAAACTACTACCGGCGTGATTCGGCTGCGCGCGATGGCGAAGGAAGGCGTGTTGAAATTTCCTATCGTCGCGGTGAACGATGCTGACACCAAGCATCTTTTTGATAATCGTTACGGGACTGGGCAATCGACCATCGATGGGATTATCCGCGCCACAAACTTTTTGCTGGCTGGGTCGAAGTTTGTGGTGGCCGGCTACGGCTGGTGTGGCCGCGGGCTGGCTAGCCGCGCGCGCGGCAATGGCGCGGAAGTGATTATTACGGAAGTCGATCCCACCAAGGCGCTTGAAGCTGTGATGGATGGCTTCCGCGTGATGTCGATGACTGAGGCGGCGAAGCTTGGCGACGTGTTCTGCACTGTCACCGGCAACAAGAGCGTGCTGACTCGCGAACACTTTGAGTTGATGAAAGATGGCGCGATCATTTCGAACTCTGGACACTTCAATGTGGAGATCGATATTCCGGCGCTGGAGAAAATGTCTTCGTCGAAGCGGACTACTCGTACTTTCGTTGACGAATATTCTTTAAAAGATGGGCGCAAGATTAATCTTCTTGGCGAGGGCCGGCTGATTAATCTTTCGGCGGCTGAGGGGCATCCGGCGTCGGTGATGGATATGAGCTTTGCCGATCAGGCTTTGTCGGTTGAGTATATGGTGAAGAATTTCAAGACGCTCGAGAAACGCGTTTACCGCGTGCCTGACGAACTCGACAAACGCGTGGCCAAGCTGAAGCTGGAGTCGATGGGGATTAAGATTGACCGGCTGACTCCGGAGCAGGAGGAGTATTTGGCTGGGTGGTCGGAGGGAACTTAAGGGCGGGCTTCGGGCTTCGGCTATCGGGCTTCGGAACTTGGAGAGTTGGACGTGACTTGGGTCGTGGTCAGTTTTTTGCGGGGCGGCGAGGGCCGCCCCGTTTTTGTTTTTCCCGTGCCGGCTTGATGAGTGCTATGGCGATTTAACAACAGTTTCGCCCTGCGGCATATAATGGCTGGCATTATGTTGCCGCCGCGAAAATGGCGTTCTTGCCTGTTCGCATTGGCAGTTGCCGCAATGGTGCCATCCCTCTCAGCCGTTGTGGTCGAAATGCGCGAATGGCATGGCAAGCAGATTCAGTGCATGCACGGCGGCCTTGGCTTCTTTCACCCGAAGTTTTGTGGCACGCTGGATTATGCATATGAACGAGTTTTTGTAGGAACTGTGCAATCCGTAACTGAAATATCGGACACTGACAGGCGACTCGACATCACCCCCGATGAGGTCTTCCTAGGCGATTCCAAGGGTCCCGTATCGACAACTGTCAATCAGGCTTGTCTAACTCCAAATGACCCCGAGATTAAAGCCGGAGACAAATGGCTCTTCTATCTTCGAACCTACAGGGCTTTCGCGACTGACGGAAAACCGATCAACCGAAGCGTTCAGCTGGACATGCCGTTTGACGGCCCCAGCAAGCCTCTACCTCAGGCGCAGGAGAGTGTTGCTCAGCTGCGGCATTTAGCACACATGACTGACTCAGGCATCCTCAGCGGAAATGTTAGGCGAATGTACACGGGGCATATGGATGGGGCGCCGAACCACAAAGTTGTCGCAAAACGAGCTTCGGACGGCAGTGAGTATTCCAGACTCACAGACAGCGAAGGAGAGTTCAAATTCGACCCTATGCCTGCGGGCATCTACGAGGTGTCAGCGAACACCGCAGAGGGATTGTGGGCCGGGAAAGCCGGCGACCTTGAGGTACACCCAGGCAAGTGCACTTCAACCGGTTTTATGCTCCAGACGGACGGCAGAATTTCGGGCCGCATCGGCTCAGCAGATGGGAAGCCTTTCACGGTTCACCCGTGGGTACAGATAGTGTCCGTGGATGACCAACGATTCACGTCAGCCTACGTCGATGCGAACGGATACTTCGAGGCCACAGGTTTGGATCCTGGCCGTTACCTGGTCGGCATCGGCATTCGAGATACTGATCATATTGAGACCCGAAGTGGGAATTACGTGATCACCGTCGACACTCGAAATTCAGCTGAAAGGAAAGCTAAAACTCCCGTTTACTATCCCGGCGTTCGGAGCGAAAAGAATGCAACGGTCATCCAGTTCGGTCGCGCCGAGAAGCGTACTCACGTGGATTTCGGGATCCCTGCTGAAGATGTTCCCAAGCCTCTTGGACATCCCTGACGTTATCAGGCGATAGCACCCAAAATCCACAATGAGCGTTATGGCGATGCTGCAATAGCTATGGAATCGATAGCTCGATCGGAGTGGATTGTCCCTGTGTTTTGGCCATGCAGACCTCCTGGATCGAGGTTGCGGATTGCGTTGGCGTTATCAAAGTTTTCGCGCGAAAAAGAGAAGCCTGAGCATTCACCTGATCAACCGGATTACCCGCAAGGCTGAGCTGCAGGGGATAATCCTCGAGATGAAAATGTCCCTTCGCGATGACTCGGACCCATTCGCCGGGGTGGAGCGTCACCATGGTATTCGCGTGATCGTCAGCGCCATATAGAGTAGCGCCACCGCCGCCGTTGGCGCTCCATTGCTCGCCCGCTTCGATCCACAATTCTATCTGGAGCTCGTAATAGCCGAATTCCTGTGCCGGATCCTGAGGTTGGAGGTCGGCGAGGTGCGGCGAAAACGGGACTTTAATCGGCGCGGAGCCTGCATTCTCAACAATGACTTCGAATCGTGGCTCGTCGCCGACCTGATAATGCGTGCGATCGAGAGACAGCAGCGTTGTGCGCAATCCGCCGGCATTGTGTGTCTTATCAAAACAGAGTCGCGTTTCTTGGGCGCCGCCGTGTGGGCCCGGCGAAGTTGGCTGCGGGCGTCGAAGATCGAGGCGTGCCTCAACCTTGGTTAGGTCCAACGAAGCGACTTCCTGGGCGGGACAAGGGGATAGAAAAGTTGCTGCTGCTGCCAGACTCAGAAACAGGGGATGGATCGGACGGCAGCGCGAATACATATACTCACCTGCTAGGCGAAGAGGTCGACCCTTGGATTGAAATTGTACCGGAAAGTCGACCGGCGAAACAGGCGGTTATTTGATATCGTCCGTTCTGCGGCGAGTGCAAAAGCAGGGTCAACGGCGTCGGACAGGAGTGTGCGACCTACACGGGGAGAACTCCCTGAGACGGCGCCGGTGCGGATGAGAGTGCAGGGATCCTTCGACTGCGCATGAGGATTCTTAAGGCGAATCCGCATGCTTCGCTCAGGATGACAGTGTTGTTGCGCTTACTTCAGCGGCTGAAGCCTGGTTCCCTCCGAGTGCTTGTACGGCACGAGTGAACTCGTGCCCTTCCCGAGCTTCATTCTTTACGCGGCGCTGAAGCGTCCGCTCTTCCACGGTGCTGTGTACTTCTTGGTGGCCGCGGAAGCAGAGTCATCAAGGTCAAAGTCAAAATCAAAATCAAAATCTAGGTCAAAATCAAGATCAACATCAAAGTCAAAGGCGTCGGACAGGAGTGTCCGACCCACACGGGCTTGTCTACTAAAGTAGACGTCTACTTTAGTAGACTTTACGGGCTTTCAATTGCGTGGGAGAGTGGAGTAGGTTCCGAGAATTGTGCGGCCACCGGGCCGCGCTTTTTGTTTGGGGTCAGAGCGGAAGAAAAAAGCAGGTCCCTCGACGGTGCCGTCGCTGTCGCTCCGGCTTGCTCGGGATGACAAGGAGCGCGCGAGGCCTTCGGGAAAGAACTCCCTGAGGCGGCGCGGGGGCGGGCTGGGAGTGCAGGGGTCCTTCGACTCCGCATGCGGATTCGTAAAACGAATCCGCATGCTGCGCTCAGGATGACAGGGCAAAGGTGGGATGACAGGGTCTAGGCAGGGTGACAGGGCATTAGGTGGGAGGAGAACATGCGAAAAATTCGGTATTTGGGGATGGAGCTTATCAGGAATGGCAAGCGGCGCGGGGAGTGGGTGGAGTTGGTGTTTGCGGTGCGGGCTACTGGGCTGGGGCTGGCGCTGGGGCGGCCCTGGGGCGAGTCGATAAGGTATGACTTTACGGTGGACGCGGGATGGAGGATTGTGCGGGTGCAGGTGAAGTCGACGATGTTCCGGGAGGGGTCGGGATATTCTTGCTCGCTGAAGGATAGCCGCGGGCCATATAAGAAAGGGTCGTTTGATTTTGTGGCGGCTTATGTGATTCCGGAGGATGTTTGGTACATTTTGCCGGAAAAAGTTGTGCGGGGGATGTGGAGTATTGGGCTTTATCCGAAGCTGGAGAGGTCGAAATATAACTGCTACAAGGAAGCCTGGCATTTGCTTAGCGGAGGGACTCCGGGGTATGTGGACCGGATTGAGGCTTGCGCGGAGGAGGGCTTAGTGGAGGGGATCGGCGGGCTTGGCTGAAGTTGAGTTTCTGATCGGGTACGGATGCGGCGCGTGAACTCCCGCTCTTGGCGACCTTGCCTTAAAAGGCCGAGGCTGAGAGAGAACTCCCCGGAGCGACTGAGGCGCGAACAGCGATGTAGGGATCCTTCGACTACACATGCGGATTCGCTGGGCGAATCCGCATGCTACGCTCTGGATGACAGTGCGTTGGTGGCGTCGTCAAAAATCCCCATGCTTCGACTTCGCTCAGGCAAGCTTTCTCGTAAATCGACGCGAGAAATGTGGCACCCGGCGGAGGGTTTTGGACATCTGACTTGATGCGGGTGTGCGGTGCAGATGGCTTGGGTGTGCGAAATTTCCTGGCAAACCTCTCGCTGCGTCTCGACGTCCTACTAGGGCAAACTACAAGTTCATGACTGAACAGCCACCAAGTAAAGACGGGTTGCGGCGGCCCGATCTACTGACCGATTTTTATGGTGAGGATCGTCATGAGCTGGTGCAGAAGCTCGCTTACCAACATTGGGAAAAAAGAGGGAGTCCGGTTGGGTCGGCGGAGGTTGATTGGTTCGCGGCCGAAAGGGCGGTGCGCGCGAATCTTTTGGCGTCGGGAATTGCGCTCGGGCCTGACGAGGATCTGTACTCTTGACTGGCATTTCTCTTAACATACACACTGACCGTTTCACAATCTGGAAAAACTGAGGACCGTCTTATGGGCACCAATCGCGTGGCGCGCCCAAGCTCTGTGGAAGTTGTTCCGATGGCCGCGAGCGCTACCAATGTTTCGAATTTTCTGCAACGCTACGGATACGGCACGATGCCGTTTATCGGGACGGAAAACGCTTTTTATGAGCGGCACCTGGTTTTTGACAGAGCGATCGATCCTAAAGTTGCGAGTGCGCGGGAGCGCTTTGAGGCGTTCTCCTGTTCTGTGCGAGACATTCTCGCGCAGCGCTGGGTGCTGACCAAGAGCACTTATGAGCGCGAGAATGCAAAACGTATTTATTACTTGTCGATGGAGTTTCTCATTGGGCGTTCGTTGGCGAACAACATCACGAATTTGTTGCTCGATCCGCTTTTGCCGGATGCAGCGCGAGAACATGGCATCGACTGGCTGGAGTTGATTGAGCAGGAGCCAGATGCTGGGCTGGGCAATGGCGGCTTGGGGCGGCTCGCGGCTTGCTTTCTCGATTCGATGGCGACCATGCAACTCCCAGGTACGGGCTATGGTCTTCGCTATGAGTACGGGATGTTCAAGCAAACGATTGTGGATGGCTGGCAAAAAGAGAATCCGGACAACTGGTTGCGCTACGGCGATCCGTGGGAGATTGCGCGGCTTCACGAGAATGTGGAGATCAAGCTGAATGTGTCATTCAAGTTGCAAGATGGAAATTTTCAAATCATCCCTGACCGGCCATCGAGCCTGATCGGCATCCCGTTTGATCGCCCGGTGGTGGGCTATGGTGGAAAGACGATCAACACGCTCCGGCTGTGGGCCGCGGCGGCGCCGGATTATTTCGATTTCGAGAAGTTCGGCACCGGAGATTTCGTGGGTGCGCTCGGCGAAACTCTTCAAGCGGAGTCGCTTACGCGTGTGCTCTATCCGGATGATTCTACGACGAAGGGGCAGGGGCTGCGCTTTCTGCAGGAGTATTTCCTGGTCGCATGTTCGATGGCTGACCTAGTGCGGCGTTTTCTGCGCCACAATTCGGATTGGAATAAATTTCCGAAGAAGGCTGCAATTCAACTGAATGACACGCATCCTTCTATGTCCGTCCCTGAACTGATGCGAATCTTGCTCGACGATGTGCACTTGGGATGGGACCAGGCGTGGGACCTGACGAAGAAAGCGCTTGGGTACACAAATCACACTTTGCTGCCGGAGGCTTTGGAGAAATGGCCGGTGGCGTGGTTTGAGAGACTGTTTCCTCGTCATCTGCAAATCATCTACGAGATTAATCGCCGGCTGCTTGATGATGTTCGAGTGCGCTTTCCGGGGGACGAGGGGCGCGTGCAGCGCGTGAGCCTAGTGGAAGAAGGCAGCACGCGCAAGATACGCATGGCGAACCTTGCCATTGTTGGCTCGCATAGCACGAACGGAGTTTCTGCTATCCACTCCAAGCTGCTGCGAACTACGACGGTGAAGGATCTCGCGGAAATGTTTCCCGAGCGTTTCAGCAACAAGACAAACGGAGTTACGCCGCGACGCTGGTTGCGCGAGGCTAATCCGGCGCTGGCCCGCGAAATCACGCAAGTCATCGGAGATCGATGGATCACGGATCTTAGCCTGCTCAAACAGCTCAAGCCATTCGCGGAGGATTCGAATGCGCGCGAACGTTTCCTCAAGTCGAAGCGAGAGGCGAAAGTGCAGTTTGCTGATTGGCTCAAGTCAACTTCGGGGCGTGTTGTGGACCCGGATACGATTTTCGACTGCCACATCAAGCGCATTCACGAATATAAAAGGCAGTTGATGAATGCGCTGCGGATTGTGATTTGTTATAACCGGCTGCGGGAAAATCCCGGCATTAAGATGGTGCCGCGGACATTTTTCTTCGCGGGCAAAGCGGCGCCGGCTTATAAGCTGGCGAAGCTCATCATAAAATTCACCAATAACCTGGCGGACACGATTGATAGCGACCCGGCGGCGCGCGGCCGGCTCAACGTTGTCTTTCTTCCGGAGTACAACGTTTCGTTGGCGGAGCGGCTGATCCCGGCGAGCGATGTTTCGAACCAGATCTCGACTGCCGGCTACGAGGCCAGCGGAACGAGTAACATGAAATTTATGATGAACGGAGCCTTAACGGTTGGAACCCGCGACGGTGCGACCATCGAAATGGCGGAGGAAGCCGGAGAAGAAAATATGTTCCTGTTCGGGCTCACCGTGGAGCAAGTCGAGAACAGCCGCGCGTGGTACAACCCGAACTGGCATTATGAACACGAGCCGGAGACGCGCGCTGCGCTGGACCTGATTTTTTCCGACCACTTCAGCCGCGATGAACCGGGAGTATTCGCTCCCTTGCGCGATACGCTTCTCACGCAGGGCGATCACTATATGAATCTGGCGGACCTGACCTCGTATTGCAACGCACAAGACCGGCTCGGAGCGCTCTATGCCGATCCCGGCGCGTGGGCGCAGAAAGCAATCTTGAATGTGGCGAACTCCGGAAAGTTTTCGAGCGATCGCTCGATTGCGGAATACGCAAGCGAAATTTGGAAGGTGGAACCATGCCCAGTGGCGTAGAAACACAGTCGTTGGCAGGTGAGCACATTTCGCCGCTGGCAGGCAAACCAGCGCCGAAAGATTTGCTTATCGATGTGGCTCGCCTGCAGAAGGAATATTTCGAGCGGCGTCCCAACGTAGATGATCCCAACCAGTTGGTGAGCTTCGGCACGAGCGGACACCGTGGCTCGCCGTTGCGCAGCACATTTAATGAGGCGCACATCCTTGCGATTACGCAGGCGATCTGCGAATACCGGCTTGGGCAGGGTATCGACGGCCCACTCTACATGGGGAAAGACACACACGCCGCCTCCGAGCCCGCGCAGCGCACGGCGCTCGAGGTGCTGGCGGCGAATGGTGTAGAGACGATCATTCAGAAAGATGACGGGATAACTCCGACGCCCGTTATTTCGCGAGCGATTCTGGTTTACAACAAGGGCCGCGAAAAGAAAGACGGTCTGGCCGACGGCATCGTCGTTACGCCGTCGCACAATCCGCCGGAAGATGGAGGCTTCAAATACAACCCGCCCAACGGCGGCCCAGCTGATACGGACGTCACTCGCTGGGTTGAGAATCGCGCGAATGAATTGTTACGCGCGGAGAATGTCGGGGTGAAGCGGATTCCGTTTGCCAAAGCCATCAAGGCCGCGACCACTCAGCAGGAAGATTTCATCCTGCCGTATGTTCGCGATCTCAAAAATGTCGTCGACATGGAAGCGATTCGCGGCGCTAGCCTCAAACTTGGCGTTGACCCGTTGGGCGGCGCTTCCCTGCCCTATTGGGAACCGATCAACTCGATTTACGGGCTGGACATCGTTGTTACCAATCCAATCATCGACCCGACATTTTCGTTTATGACGGTTGACCACGACGGAAAAATTCGCATGGACTGTTCGAGTCCCTATGCGATGGCTCGGCTGGTCGGCCTGAAGGATCAGTATCAAGTGGCATTCGGAAACGATACCGACGCTGACCGGCACGGGATTGTAACTCCGGTTGCGGGTTTGATGAACCCGAATCATTACCTTGCCGTTGCCATCCGATATTTGCTCACGCATCGATCCCAATGGCGTAGCACGGTAGCGGTGGGAAAAACGCTGGTGAGCAGCAGCATGATTGACCGGGTCGTCAAAAGCCTCGGCCGCAAGCTCAGCGAAGTGCCGGTGGGTTTCAAATGGTTTGTGCCGGGCCTGGTCGATGGCTCTTATTGTTTCGGCGGAGAAGAAAGCGCGGGAGCGAGTTTTCTTCGTCTCGACGGCACCGCATGGACGACCGACAAGGACGGGCTGATCCTGAACTTGCTGGCGGCGGAGATTACCGCGCGCACGGGCAAAAGTCCTGGGGAACATTACCGCGAACTGACGGCGGAGTTCGGAACACCTTATTACACACGCATCGACGCGCCCGCTACGCCCGGGCAAAAGACAAAGTTAGCAAAGCTCACGCCGGACGCGGTAAAGGAGAATGACCTGGCGGGCGAGGCGATCACCGCCAAGCTCACCAAAGCGCCGGGCAACGATGCCCCGATCGGCGGCTTGAAAGTTGTGGCGGAGAGTGGTTGGTTTGCGGCGCGACCCTCTGGCACCGAGAACATTTATAAAATCTACGCCGAGAGTTTCAAGAGTCAGAGCCATCTGAACGCGATTCTTCGCGAGGCGCAGGAGATGGTGAATAATGCGCTGGGTTCGTCCGCAGCTTCAGAGCGAGGCGGCGGGAAATGAGCGGCGATGGCGCGCTCATATTTACCGCACCAGTTGCGCCGCCGTTTCCGCCCGAATATCGTGCTTCGGGGTTGCTGATGCACGTCACGTCTCTGCCTTCGCCGTATGGCATCGGCGATCTGGGATCGTCCGCGTTCTCGTGGATCGATCGCCTTCACGATGCTGGCCAAGCATGGTGGCAGGCGCTGCCGCTGGGTCCGACCGGCTACGGAAATTCGCCGTATCAAGCTGTGTCGTCGTTTGCTGGTAACGAACTGCTGATCAGTCCCGGCTCTTTGATTTCGGACGGGCTTCTACAGGCGAGCGATACTCAGTCTCAGTTCCCTGCGGATGCGGTTGACTACGATTCTGTTATCCCATTCAAACGGCGGCTGCTCGAAACGGCATGGGCAAACTTTAAAGCTGGGCGCAGCGCCAGAAGTCTCTCGACTGCCTACGACGAGTTCCGCGCCACGCAGGCGCATTGGCTGGAAGACTACGCGCTGTTCCGGGCTCTGAAAGAAAAGTATCGCGGAGCTTATTACCTGAAGTGGCCTGCAGAGTTGGTGCAGCGCAACGCGAGTGCTCTCGCTGAGGCGCGGCGAGAATTAGCGAGTCAAATCGATCAAGTGCGCTTCGCGCAATTCCTGTTCTTCCGCCAGACCGATCAAGTTAAGGAGTATGCCCATGCCAAAGGCGTGGGCTTGATCGGCGATCTGCCCTTTTTTGTTTCCCCGGATTCCAGTGATGTTTGGGCGAACCCTGAGCTATTTCTGCTCGATGCGCAGCATCGGCCGCGCTTCGTCGCCGGAGTTCCTCCCGATTATTTCAGCGCAAAAGGTCAGTTGTGGGGCAATCCTGTTTACAACTGGGATGCCTCGCGCGCGACGGGTTACCGGTGGTGCATCGATCGGTTGCGCGCTCTGCTGGCTCACGTCGATGTGATTCGCTTAGACCACTTTCGGGGGTTCGCGGCTGCGTGGTACGTTCCAGCGGGAGCGTTAACGGCACAGTCGGGGCAGTGGGTCGCGGGGCCGGGAGCGAGTTTTTTTCAAGCAGTGCAAACAGAGCTGGGCCGTCTGCCATTCATCGCAGAAGATTTGGGTTTGATTACTCCCGACGTGCATGCCCTGCGCGACGAGTTTCGTCTGCCCGGGATGCGCGTGCTCCAATTTGCTTTCGATGGTCATGCGGACAATCCATACTTGCCGCATAATTTCGTGCACAATACGGTCGCCTATACCGGCACGCATGACAATGCCACGACTCGAGAATTGTATGAAGAATTGCCGGATTACCAGCGGCAAAACTTCTGGAGCTATCTCAAGCGTGCGCCTGGAACAACTGCGGACGCGGCCCCGGAGTTGATGCGGCTGGCATGGTCGTCGCCGGCGGCGCTTGCGATTGCTCCGTTGCAGGATCTGCTCAACCTGGGAAGCGACGCTCGCATGAATGTGCCGGGGCGTGCCGATGGGAACTGGCGTTGGCGCGTGCGAGAAGACATGTTATCCGCTCAGGCTTTTCAACGGCTGCAGGATTTGACGGAGAGTTCGAAGCGCTTGGTCGCTCATGCAACATCCGACGAAACGCAAGTGGCGCGCGAGGCAAGCGCTCAAGTTTAGAAACAGAGGGGGTTCGCCTGCTCATACAAGTTGCCAAGAGTATTCTCCTGGTGGTGAGTGCGCTGTTTCCGATCGTGGATCCGATCGGTGGCGCTCCGGTCTTTCTGCTGCTCACGCGAGACTACGCAGCCGAAACACGACGAGTGCTAGCTCGGCGCATTGCCGTGGATAGTTTCATCCTGCTGATCGCGTCCTATACCCTCGGCGCGCACGTGCTCTCCTTCTTTGGAATTTCGCTCCCCGTCGTGCAGGTTGGCGGTGGGCTGATCGTGATTTCGACCGGCTGGGCGATGCTGAATCAGAAAGACGCGAACGATCAAAGCTCTCAAGGCTCAGCTCGGCGAACGGTCACTTGCGCGGATGCGCTGAGTCAGGCGTTCTACCCGCTGACGCTTCCTCTGACAGTGGGTCCCGGCTCCATCTCGATTGCGATCACTTTGGGGGCTAATGCGCCGCAGCACCTGGTTCCGAACCTGCTGACGATTCTCGCGGCGGCGATTGGTTCCGCTTTCCTGGGAGTAACTATTTATCTCTGCTACGCGTATGCCGATCGACTCGCGAACAAGCTCGGAGCCACGGGGACAACCGTAATTTTGAAACTCTCCGCGTTTCTGCTGGTGTGCATTGGAGTTCAGATCTTGTGGAACGGCGCGAGCAAATTGCTCAGTTCGTTGCCGCAGCTTGGTGGAGTTGTAGCGCCGCATTGAGTTTGAAGCGAGAGTGGATGAAAGGGAGGGATCGTGAAAGCTTCGAGCGCGGACGTGCCTGCCAAGACGGATGGTTTGTCCAAGCCCGCCGACCCCGTTGCGGTCCTACTCGCGAAACGACCTAGTTGGGAGCAGTCTGAAGGCAGCCCGTTGCCGCTTGGCGCCACTTGGATCGAGAAGGAGCAAGCGTTCAATTTTGCCGTTCACTCGGAACACGCGGAGAGCGTCACTCTGTTGCTTTATTCTCCAGCCGATCTGGTGAATCCTCTTCTGCAGGTCCAATTGGATTTTTTGCACAACAAGTCGGGACAGATTTGGCATTGCCGCGTTCCAATCGCAAAGATTAGTGAGGCTCGCTACTACGCGTATTCCGTTTCCGGAGAAAGCATTCCGCAACTCCATAGCTTCGATCCGCAGAAGGTTCTGCTTGATCCGTACGCGAAGTCTATTTTCTTCCCACCCGGTTTTGATCGAAACCTGGCCATGCGAGAAGGATCCAATGCGGGCAGCGCTCCTTTGGGAGTGCTGTTTGATCAGCGATCGACTTTTGACTGGTCGGGGGATCGGTCTACATATCACGAATCGGATGCAGTCATCTACGAACTTCACGTTCGCGGTTTCACGAAGAACTCCAACTCAGGTGTGGACCCGTCGCGCGCCGGCACGTACGCCGGTCTCGTGGAAAAGATCCCTTACTTAAAGGAACTCGGGGTGACGGTTGTAGAGCTGATGCCGGTTTTTCAGCGTGATCCGCAAGAAGGCGATTACTGGGGCTATATGCCTTTGAATTTTTT
>Ga0182024_10018837_pt1 | contig 12807 bp, 11 predicted proteins | sample P32metaG_FD_120480 | JGI IMG/M metagenome (GOLD analysis project Ga0182024, IMG submission 120480) | Permafrost microbial communities from Stordalen Mire, Sweden - P3-2 metaG (Illumina Assembly) | ecosystem: Environmental > Terrestrial > Soil > Wetlands > Permafrost | place: Sweden: Stordalen... | reverse complement strand
CTTTCCCAACCGTCGCCCGCGGCATCTATCCGAGCCAACCGTTACCCGCACCCGCCGAGAACTTGATGCAATACCAGTCAGGAGGCGTCTATCGGCAAAACCAGATGATTGCGACTCTCTCGGCTCATTACCGCCGTTACAGTATGCTTGGCTTCTACACCTACAACGCGGCGAAAGGCGACACCACCGGCGTCACCTATGTTCCGTCTGTTGCGCAAGACCCAGGCTTTGACTATGGCCGCACAAACTTTGATATTCGCAACCGCGTGATTGTAGCTGGAAATATCCTCGCCCCCTTCGGTGTTTCGCTGTCGCCCATGTTTATTTACAACTCAGGCACGCCCTACAACATTACGATTGGCAGTGATCTCACCGGCAACAACCAGTTCAACGCGCGACCTACATTCGCCGTGCCGGCAAACTGCGGCGGATCATCTACACGTTATGTGTCGTCGCCCTATGGGTGTCTCGATGGCAGCCCCACCGGGACTGATGAGAAAATCATTCCTTATGGCCTCGGCGCCGGCCCTACGAATATCGGTCTAAATCTCCACCTCGGCAAGACAATCGGCATCGGGCCACGTGCGGCAAGCAGAACCGGCAACGCTACGGAGAGTCCTCCTCCGCCGGCAGGCGGAGGTCCGGGCGGCCTTGGTCCCGCGGGGTTGGGCAGCACCCACGACGGACCAGGACCGATGAATGGAACGAGTTCACGCAAATACAGTCTTACGTTCGACGTCATTGCCCACAACCTGCTGAATTATCAGAACCTGGGGACTCCGAATGGTACCCTCAACTCGCCACCTTCTCTCCGCTTCAGGTCACAATCTCTGGCCGGTGGCCCGTTCAGCCCGCCTGAAGGAGGCAATCGCAGTGTCTTTCTTGAGCTCCACTTCAACTTCTAGCGGACTCCTCCGGAGTCAGCAGAATGCCCGGCAGTATCACCTTGGCACTCTTATCCGCGACAATGTTAGGTACGCCCTCGAGAATTCACTACTGGAGGCAGGTTTTTCATCTAAGTGTGCGGATGTGATTCGATTTGAATGACCCAGCAAACCCCAACTCGCGTATTCCGCAGTCTTCGCAGCCGTATTCTGCTGCTTGCTCTGCTGGCCTGCGTCTTGTTTGCGTCCGCGTTGACGGGCTTCTTTCTCCTTATCCGTCAGACCCAGTCAACCATCATCAGCGGATCAGGCGCTCATCTCTTAACCGTATTGAATACCTTCTCGAATGACTATTTGAGCGCAGTCGGCTCGTCGAACGGCAGCGAGGCCGTTCAGGCCCTTATGGAAGAGCCCACTCCCCGCACAAATTCGGTTCTGGCGGAATTCAGCTTGAATGCCTTCCGCCGCGACCCTGGAGTGGAGGGAGGCTTTTACTCCTCGGTGACGGACAATTTGCTTGGATACGCATTCCCAACAAATGAGGGGCCAGGCCCGAAGCAGGATATTCCCCCCAGAGAGCGTCCTACGATTCTGTCCGTCGCCCAGCAGGCAGCAACCACTGGCAAGCCGGCCTCCTTCATCTTTCGCGGACAGAAAGACGTGATTCTCTTTCAGGCTGTCCCTCTCTCCAGAAACAATCGAGTCCTGGGAAGCGTCTGGGCCATGCACCGAATTCACGATGTTGACTCGGGAAGAGACCTCCAGGCGCTCCTTGGAGTGAGCTGCCTCGCCATCGCTGCGATGGCCTGTGTCGGCGTTGCTTTCTGGATCACCCGGAATGTGCAAGCGGATGTCTCCACGATCCAAAGCCGCCTTCAGGATATGGAGTCGGACCTTAATCAACCTCGCAAAGGGAATGTGAGTGCTGCCGAGTTGGACGGCATCCTGAACGGAATCGACAAGCTCGGAGTATCCCTTCAACAAAAAATCGAGAAAGAACGTCAGCTGGTGGAGCAGTTGCACCACAAAGAACGCCTCGCCTCACTTGGCCAGGTGGCAGCTGGAGTTGCGCACGAGCTACGAAATCCTCTAGCGACCATTCGTTTGCGTGCGCAGATGTCCCTTCGCAGCAAAGACCCTGAGCAGTTGGACCGCTCTGCAAAGCTGACTCTCGAAGAGATCGACAGGCTCAGCGCAGTTCTTGACCGTCTGCTCTACTTTGCCAAACCGATTCAGCTTCAGAGGAAGAGTTTCGATCCAGCGCAAATGTGCGAAGACGTGCTTGCATCGCTTGAACCGGAGGCGGAAAGCGCTTCCATCGAATTCATAGGCCCGCCTTTCGACCACACAGAGATTGTGGGTGACGCGCTGAAGCTGCGCCAGGTAATGGAAAATCTTCTCCGCAACGCCATGGAGTCGTTCGAGGGAACAGCGGCGGCGCAAAAGAAGATCATTGTCTCCATCGTGTCCACCCCGGCAGATCTGCGCATCAAAGTGGAAGATAACGGGGCCGGTCTGCCAGTCAACGGTTCCCAGAGGATTTTCGATCCGTTCTTCACAACCAAGGCGCGCGGAACCGGCCTTGGACTTTCCATCGCCAGCGAGATCGTTCGCGCGCATCAAGGGAAGCTGACGATCAAGAGTGCGTCAGGCGTAGGTACGATTGCCGAGGTAGCGTTACCTCGCCTCTCTGATAATTTGCGCGATGCCGAGGCATCTGAACTGGGCGGGCACATTTCATGACGGAAAAAATCCTCATCGTCGATGACGAACGCAATCTGCGAGAAAGTCTCTTCGAGGCACTGAGTCAAGCCGGCTATCAAGTGCTGACCGCCTCCAACGGTAAGGAAGCCTATTCGATTATCCAGGGGCAAGAGGTGGACCTGCTTTTATGTGACTGGAGGATGCCCGAGATGGATGGCGCTGCGCTTCTCAATCTCCTCCGCGAAGAAGGAAGGCTGGTAGACCTGCCTGCGCTGGTCATCACTGCCCATGGCACAAGCAACAACGCGATCGATGCGATTCAACTTGGGGCTTATGACTTCGTAACCAAGCCCTTCGACCTGGATGATGTGATCGTGACCATCCGGCGGGCACTGCAGCACTCATCTCTTCAAAAGGAAGTCACGCAATTGCGCCTGCGGGTCGCCGAGGTAAGCCCACGCACAGGCGAGATCATCGGATCTTCCGCTCCCATGCTCAATGTGTTCAAAGAAATAGGCAGGGTAGCGCAGACAAACTCCACCGTGCTCATCACGGGAGAATCCGGCACCGGCAAGGAATTGGTTGCCAAGGCAATCCATCAGCACAGCGAACGGCGAAGCGGACCCTTTGTTGTTGTCAATTGCGCAGCCCTCTCAGAAAACCTGATTGAGTCGGAGCTGTTTGGCTACGAGAAGGGTGCCTTTACGGGCGCACTCAATCGCCGCGCCGGAAAATTCGAGAGCGCACAGAACGGGACGGTTTTCCTGGACGAAATCGGCGAACTTCCTTTGGCGACCCAGCCAAAGCTCCTGCGTGTTCTTCAGGAGCACGCCTTCGAGCGTGTGGGAGGGTCGCAATCGGTCGGAGTAGACTTCAGAGTCATCGTCGCCACCAACCGCGACCTTGAAGAAGAGGTCGCAGTGGGCCATTTCCGCAGCGACTTGTATTTCCGGTTAAGTGTCGTTCCCATTCACCTTCCGCCGCTGCGTGACCGTCGGTCCGACATTCTTCCCCTTGCCGAGCATTTTCTCCAGTCATACAGCTTGAAACATGGCCTGAGACCCACCGGTTTTACTGAAGATGCAATCCTGAAGCTCCAGCGCTACATGTTTCCGGGAAACGTCCGGGAGTTGGAACACATCGTGGAACGCGCAGTGTTGAAAGCAGGGGGACGAGCAATCACGTCTGACCTCATCGTTGTCGACGAAACCGAAACAACAGAAAGGCCAAGAGAAAGCGAACTGGAGATGCTACTGAACCTCCCCTATCGCGAATCTGTTCAGGCGTGGGAACGTCTGTTGATCGAGCGAGCCCTGAAACAATCGAACGGTAATAAAGCGGAAGCTGCCCGAATACTGGGCATCCATCGCAGACTGCTATATGAAAAGCTCGAGCCGGAAGTCTAGTGAGCCCTATTTCTTCTGCGTTCTCGCTCGAGCCACGGTCAGTGCGAAACAATGCGCGATCCAGATCTCGTCACCGAAGTTCGCGTGCAGCGGTCCGAGGTTGGACAAAGTTTGTCGCCGATACGATCGATTGTCGTTGTTCTTCCTCCCTTACTCCTAGAAATCCCGCCGTTCAATAACCTTCACCGCGGTCCACATCAACAGCAACGCCAGGGATACCCAGATAGCAACTTGCAGCCACGGAATGGGCCCAAGAAGGAGGTGTGTGCGCTTATCGCGATGTTCATCAAGCCCAAACATGAATATGAGCGGGCTGAATCTCGCCAGCTTAGCATCGCCAAGCTCTATGAGAACCGCGAATACAATTCCAAAACTCACTACCGGTGACGTGTACTCTCCTTCCACCAGCGACGAAACGAGAAGCGCCATCGCAAAGAAGGCGGATCCGCCTGACAACAGCACCAGTATGTGGAACAGGATCTGTGGTATCGAAAATGTCCTGCCGAAAATACTCGCGACCGCAGCCATGGCGCACCATGGGATCACTGCCAGCGTGATCCCCTGCATCACTCCCACTCCGATACGGGCAGCCATCAGTCGCCGCCTGCTCACCGGTAGCGCGAGCGTAAAGGATGAGGATCCTGCTGCGTGTTCTCGCACCAGGCCGCCCATCATCAGCAGCGTCACGGCCAGCACCCACAAAGTTGCGAGCGCCATATGTGCTTCAATGAGCACCAGGTTGTAATCGCCTCCAACCATCCGGGGGTCAACCTGGCGTTCTTTGCTAAAAACAAGCAATGAAGAAAGAAAGACAAGTCCAACGAGCGAGATTACGTATCGTGGCCGTGTTTCCAGCCAGGCCTTGTACCAAAGCATTCCTCAGTTCTCCTTCACCCTCTCGAGGAATATCTCCCGCAGGCCGATCGGCGCAACATCGATAGAGCTGGCGTAAAAGGCGCGCGCACGTTCCACCACCGCTTCGGAATTTCCGCTGGCAAAGATGCGCATCTGGTGGCCCTGTGTCGAGATACGTTCTACGCCGGGCAGCCGAAACTCAACCTCATCTGGCACTGCGTTGAACACCAGATCGATTTGCCGGTACGACTGACGCAGATCGTCGAGGGAACCATTCATCACCAGCCGCCCCTTATGGATCACGCAAACATCGTCGGCCACGCGTTCCACCTCGGCAATCTGGTGTGAGGAAAAAAAGATCGATGTACCCTCGCTGCACTGCGCCACCATGCTCTCAAGCAGCTGCTCGATGCCGATCGGATCCAGACTATCGCTCGGCTCATCAAGAATGAGAAGCTCAGGCTTCCGGGCAAAAGCTAACAGCAATGCCAGCTTTCGCCGCATTCCTTTTGACAGCGCACCCACCTTCCTGTTCAGCGGCAGTTCGTATGTTCGCAGAAGCTTCTGCTCAATTTCCCCATGCCATCCGGGATGGAAAGACTTCGTGAAACGAATCATTTGCTCCACAGTCATGTAGTCGTAGAGGTGCTGCTGCTCACTCACATAGGCGACATACTTGCGCATATCCACGCTCTCTGCTGGATCGCCGAGCCGTCTGCCCAGGACTGTGCCCTCTCCGCTGCTCGGCGCAATCATGCCCAGCAACATCTTGATAGTGGTACTCTTGCCGGCTCCATTCAGGCCAAGAAATGCGGTGATGCGGTTCGGCGCGACCGACATATTCAGTCCGCAAACCGCATCCACCCGCCCAAAGCTTTTCTTCAACTCGTGGACTTGAATAACGGGAGCATGACTCATCGCCCTTTTCCGATCTAGGCGGGCAGAACGAGGGCGGTTTCGAAAAGTCTCCTGATCTCCTCATTCAGCAAGCCGCTTTCACGCAGTTCTTCGACCAGGCCCTCTACTTTCTTTCGTGCCACCTGCACACGGTTCGTCAACGCGCGAGAACGGCGGCTGATGATAAGAAACGCTCCAGAACCATGACGCAGCTCGAGCAATCCTTCGTGCTCCAGTTCGGAATAGGCCTTGGCCACAGTATTCGGGCTCACAACCAATCTCTCCGCTAACGTGCGGATACCGGGCAGCTGATCGCCATCCTGCAAGGCTCCGGTTTCGGCCGCATGCCGGATCTGCTGCATCAGCTGCAGGTATAGCGGTTGGCCGTTGGTTGAATTCAATCGGAAAAACATAGGCGTTGACTGTATCTCTGTAAAGATACAGCGATACATGTGAGCCGTCAATGCCCTGAGTGGGGATGACAGATTGATTCAAGAAACTGGGGATGCAGTCCCGAAGGGACGGCGTGAGAGTAGCCCATGACGTCAGTCCTGGGTAGGATTAACAAGATGAGTCCAGTCCTGCAAGGGACGGCTGAACCCACGTCTCGGCGGCTCAGCCGAAGATCACAACAGCCTAGCCCTTACACGGGAGGGAAGATTCAGCCGTACCTGTCGGGACTGGCGCGTGTCTTAAACCTACCCAGCACTGCGTGCTGGGCTACTTTCAGCCGTCCCGGCATTGCCGGGACTGAGGCATACACCCTGAAGTTGAGAAACTGGGAGGCCTAACCGTGCGGGAGCGCCGCGTACCGTGTTTTGCGCGGACATGAGAACCGCGCCTCAAATCCTACCGTTAATCGCACACCGTTTGTGATTATGGCAAACTGAAGGGCGTCGAGATTTTGAGCTAATTCGACGTTCGGGGAAGATGGTTGTCGACCGAGCAATCGGAAATTCGGAGAATTACTTCATGACCGTCACAGACAAAGAAGTAAAGCGGCTTCAAGTGGGAACCCTGAAGCTGGAAATCCACCCGAGCCGTAAAGCTGCGGGCGAAGCCGCGGCACGGGCGGTGGCACAGGCACTCCGTCAGTCAGGCTCTTCCGGCAAGGACGTCGCGGTCATTTTCGCCGCGGCTGCTTCCCAGATCGAAACCCTGCATGCGCTGACCGCAATGCCGGATCTTTCCTGGAAGCAGGTTCTCGGCTTTCATATGGATAGTTATGTCGCACTGCCCGAAGATCATCCGGCCTCGTTCCTCCATTTTCTTCGCCAGCATCTGACCCAGCGGGTCGCGATGAAAGAATTCTTTGGTATCGATGGGAATGCGGCCGATCCGGAGCTTGTCTGCCGCGACTATGCTGAAAAGCTGCGTTCAGCAAACCCGCAAGTGTGCCTGGCCGGGATTGGGGAGAGCGGGCATTTGGCCTTCAACGATCCTCCCGACGCGGACTTCAACGATCCACTCGATGTAAAGATCGTTCAGCTGGATCATGTTACCCGGCAACAACAAGTTGCCGAGGGCTGGTTTAAGCGTCTCGAGGATGTTCCGAAGTCGGCCATCACCCTCACCATCCCGGCGCTTCTTCGGGTCCAAACGCTGATTGCGTCGGTGCCCGGTAGCCGCAAAGCGGAGATTATCCGGCGTGTGGTTGAGGAGCCGATCTCAACCAATTGCCCGGCGACCATTCTCCGTACTCACCCGGACGCGACTGTCTATCTGGACGCGGAATCTGCCGCTGCATTGGATGCGCGCACGCTGGCGAACGCGGCCGTCTGACGGCCCGGCGTAGTCCGGGAAGAAAAGGGGTGCGGTTTGCGTCGCACCCCTCCTCGATGAGCGTTGCATTTCTCCACTAGTTCTTTTCCGGCTTTCCTGCGACCGTGAGGTCGTTCGTGACTTTGAATATTCCGGGCACCGAATTGGCGCGTATACCAGCAACGTTCTTATCCATCTGACTGTCAACGACGCCGTAGAGGGTTACGTTGCCGTTTTGCACCGAGATGCGGATCGGCTTTGCTGGGTCCATCGCGTATTTACTTAATGTCGGAAACCCGTAAATAGTCCTGAATAACATCATGCGGGAGCGATCATCCATCGGCGAGAGCGGATCGACCCGGACTTCGTCGATGACATCTTTCACACCCGGTGTGTTGCCTACCAACGCGACCGCGGAAGCTGCGTCCACGGGCCCGTAGGCATCACCTGCCAGCGTCACCGTTCCATCCAGCACCTGGACGGAAATCGCATTGAAAGGCGTCGTGCCGTATCCTATGCGGTCATAGGAGATTGCTTTCACCAGCTTTGCCTGGAGCACGGGATCGGGAAGGTCTAAACCCGCAACCCTGATCTCGTCCGACACCCCTCGCACGCCTTTGATTTTGCGGGTGCGCTTGTCAGCCTCTGCCTTCAGGTCAAATACATTGACGGAGCCGGTCAACGTGATGACTCCGTCGTGAGCGGCGGCCTGAACGCCCTTCAGGTTCGGCTTATTTAAGACCCTGTTCATTACTTCGGCCTGCAGGTTATTGTCATCTTTCGCGGCTGCAACCGCATACTGTGACGCAGAAACGGATGCTCCCAAGACCAACGCCAAGACAGGGACGAACCTACCATGTGCACGTTTCATTGCTTGTTCTCCTAATGCTTTTGCTTCTTGCCCATCGTCCAAAAAGAACCTTCGCAACCCACAGGCGTGACTTGCCTGTGGCGCACGTTTGCTGCGGCGCGGTTCGAACCTCGACAAGATGTTAAATTTTGACAACCGCTGAGAGAGGCCGAGTGGTTGCCTGTCGCCCCGATGCGAAGGCCTCGTTTAAAGCGGTCTCATTCGACTTTCATCACTAGACACCCCGGGGTCGCTGATGGTTAGAACCCACTCGATCGTAGAAAGTCGCTCTTCACAGGCGTGTGCGCTTATGTCTCTTTCCAGTAAATGACTTAACTAACTCGCGCGCAGTGCTTCCACAGGATCGGCGGAGGCGGCGCGGTTTGCCGGCAGCGCAGAAGCGAGCAGTGCCATAAGCATCATGATCAAAGCTGCGCCCATGTAGACCAGTGGATCGGTGGCGCTAACCTCGAACAGCAAGGAACGGATCAGGCGGGACACGGCAAAGGAGCCGAGCAGCCCAAGGCAACAGCCAAGAAGCGCCAGCTTGGCGCTTGAAATAAGCACCAGGCGCGCGATGCGGGCACGCTGAGCGCCCAGCGCCATGCGGATGGCGATCTCCTGGGTGCGCAGCGAAACGGAAAAGGCCACAACCGCGTAGATCCCGGTGATGGCGAGCAGCAGGGCGCCCAGGGCGAAAGCGGTGATGAGGTCAGTGTTGAAGCGGCGCGGCGCTTCTACATTCGAGAGGACGTCGTTCATGGGCTGCACCTGCTCCAGCGCGAGCAGCGGATCGATCTCCGCGATGGTTGAGCGCAGCGTCTGGGTCATCTGCTCAGGCGGGAGCGCCGAACGGAGCGTGATGGATCCACTGGCGGGCTCGGTGCGGCCTCCTGACGCATCTGTGCCATTGAGAATGGCGGGTTGCAGCACGGGGACATAAAACTGGTCGCTGCTCGGCTCGTCGCGGGCGCCGACCTTGGTATCGGCGACGATGCCGATGACGGTTGACCACGGGTAGCCCTTCTTCGGGTTGCCGGCGTGCATACGCTTGCCAACAGCACGCTGGTTCGGCCAGGAGTGTCTGGCCATGGACTGGTTCACGATCACCACCAGGGGAGCGTTGGAACGGTCGTCCATGGTGAAGGTGCGGCCCTCGAGCAGCGGAATATCCATGGCGTGGAAGTAGTCACCGTAGATGCTGGCAAACTTAGCGAACTGCAGCTTCCAACTGGCTACGGGCACACCTTCGATGGTGAATGTGGCGCCTGCCCAGGCGCCGGATCCAGGGAGGCTGTTGGTGATGCCGGCGGCGACAACGCCGGGCTTTCTTTGCAGCCGATCCATGACCGCCTGGTTGAAGGTTTCTACGGAATTGTTGCTGGGGTACTGCCTGCGGGGCAGATGATAGCCGGCGACCAGAACATGGTCGGAGCGGAAGCCGGGATCGACGGCGCGCATCTTCTGGAAACTGCGCAGAAAAGCGCCCGATACGGTGAGCAACATCAGAGCGATGGCGATCTCCGCGACGACGAGGGTGGAACGCAGCCAGGAATGGCTCGAGGCCCCCGATGCGGTGGGCACGCCCTCCTTGAGACTCTCGATCAGGTTGGTGCGCAAGGCCGCGAAGGCAGGCGCAAGACTGCACAGTGCGCCCGTCGCCAGCGCGAGCAGCATAGCGAAGGCGACCACGCTTAGGTCTATGGAAATAGAGTCGACGCGCGGCATCGACTCCGGCAACAGGTGCAGGGCGAAGCGGATGGCGGTGGCAGCAAACGTCAGGCCCAGGAGGCCACCGGCCAGGCTGAGCAGCAAACCTTCGAAGACGGATTCGAGGATGATGACGCTGGAACGCGCCCCCAGGGCAAGGCGCACGGCGTACTCCCGGCGGCGGCGGATGGCCCGGACCAGCAGCAGGCCCGCGACGTTGACGCAGGCAATCAGCAGCACAACGACCACGGCGAAGAATAGCGTCCGCAGCAGGGAGCGGATTTCAGCGACGGCGTCCTCACGCAGCAGCGTGACGTCCCCTCTGATGTGGATCGCGGACATGCTTGCGGGGAAATTGCGCATGATCTGTTGCGCCACCCGGTCGGCATCCTGTGCAGCCTGGGGAAGGCTGACGCCATCCCGGAGACGGCCGGCCATGGTGTAGCCCCAGGCCCCGGCATTCTCATCGGAAAGTTCCTCCGCCGTCAGGCTCATGGGCACCCAGAGCTGCGCCTGGTCGAGGTGTCCAGTCTGCAGCGGAAACTCGAAACTGCGCGGCATCACGCCAACGATCGTGTACGGTTTGCGATCGAGAACGACGACCGTGCCGAGGACGTTCGGGTCGCGGTGATAGCGGTTCAGCCACAGGGCATAGCTGATGACAGCGGGCGACTGGCGGGTATCCTCCTCCTGTGGGGTGAAGACGCGGCCGAGGATGGGTGGAACACCGAGCATGGGAAAGACGCTGGCGGTGAGCCGTGCGGCGCGGACTTCCTCAGGAGTTGCGCCGCCGGAGAGCTCGTAGTTGGCGGGCGCGTATCCGCCAAGGGAGGAAAAGGCCCGGGTTGTGCTCGAGTAGGTTCCGATCTCCCGGGCAGTGACCCCAATTCTCAGGCCGGCTCCCAGGTGATCTCCCAACAGAACGAGGCGGTCGGCATCCTTGAACGGAAGAGGCCGCAGAAGGATACCTTCGACAAGCGAGAAGATCGCCGTGGTCGCACCGATACCGAGGGCCAGGGTGAGGACTGCGGTCACGGTGAAGCCGGGTGCTTGGCGCAGTTGGCGAAAGGCGAAGCGGAAATTCTGGGCCAGGGCGTCCATGCGTCCTCCTGACTCTCAGAGTATAGCGACAACATTGTGTTGGGCAGGTAGGTAGCTTCGCTGGCGCCGGCGTCACGATGCTTGGGGCAGGCTAACGGCCAGTGAATGGGCCGTCGCCTTCAGGTCGCTATGCTCTACGCCCAGGACACGAAATTGTGGATTAAGGTCTGATGCGGCGCGTATCGCGCTATTCGCCGTGGGGGCTCCGACGTAAAAACGCTTGGTACGCGGATACGTGGGGTTGACGAAGGAATGACGACACAGGATCACACAATAGGCCTTCATATGACTCTCCTGTTGGGTTGAGATGCATTTTGGGACGCGGGGCCCAGTTACAAAGGTACCGTCTTCGGGGCTGCTCCGTACAGGCCAAGCTGCGCCCTTCGCTCAGCCTGGGATAGACGGCGGCCCACAGCTCGCGTCTCGGGCTTGCAAACGAACCACCGGATTCTTGCGCGGCGGGACCGCTCGCTTGGAACCTCGATCACTCCCAAAGAGAAGGGGAGTCGTATCCAGGGCGTCTTGATCGTGGGCACGGCGATGCGCGGCATAAGCCGCGACTCATTGCCCCGAAACCGGATTTAGCGTCCCCGAAAGACAACTCGCGGCTCACTTCGAGACTCTAAGGGAAAGGCCTACGGAGGAATCATGTCCTACTCGAAAGCTCTTGTTTTCTCTGCTCTCACTGCTGCTCTGCTGAGCTCCGCATCCATCGCGCCGGCCCAGGTTTCCATTAACATTGGAGTGCCGCCTGTCTGCCCCTACGGGTACTTCGACTATGCCCCATACGACTGTGCTCCCTACGGCTACTATGGGCCGGATTGGTTCGCTGGCGGGTTGTTCATTGGAGCTGGTCCCTGGTTTCACGGCCATCATGGCTTTTATGGCCACGTCGACAACCGCTATGACCCTCATCACGGATACGCTGGACCGATCCCGCAGCGCGGGGCGCAGCCGTTCAACCACTTCCAGGCAAACGAGGCGCGGGACGGGCAAGGCCACATAGGCAACGCGCCCCATGATGGGGGCGGCGAACATGCCCTCCCCGGATACCACGGTGGCGGCGCCCCTCACGGCGGCGGTGGTCACCGCTAAAAGCATTTAGAGAGCAAGCGACACGCCAGGTATCCACCCTTGAACCCGTTGGTGTGGCTTCAAGGGTGGGATACCACAACCGTCGCAGGTTGCTCTAGCAGATTGCCACCCTCTTGCTGCACTGGTTTGGTGCGGGTTGAACCCGCTGGTCGCACATTTGGCCTTTGGTTAGCGGTGGGCTAAGCAGGCTGCGGAAAAACTCATCTTTCCGAATGGTACGGCCTTCATAGGCCCCGGAAGAACACTATCAATGAAGGGTACGGGCTTCACAGGTTGCGGAAAAACGCTATCAATGAAGGGTACGGACTTCACAGGCTGCGGAAAAACTCTGCTTTGTAACAGGTACGGGCTTTTTACCCGTACATAGACCGAACAGAATCACGAGGCCTTTAGGCCCTGAGGGCAATGCTTTTCGGCCATCTCGGGCCAAAAGCTGCCCCTCAGGGGCTAAACAGGCTGCGGAAAAAGTCGGGAAGGGACGGGAAAACAGGTCCCTCAGGGGCCCGACGTATTCTCAATCATTTACGGCACGACTAAAGTCGTG
>Ga0182024_10018836_pt1 | contig 12807 bp, 14 predicted proteins | sample P32metaG_FD_120480 | JGI IMG/M metagenome (GOLD analysis project Ga0182024, IMG submission 120480) | Permafrost microbial communities from Stordalen Mire, Sweden - P3-2 metaG (Illumina Assembly) | ecosystem: Environmental > Terrestrial > Soil > Wetlands > Permafrost | place: Sweden: Stordalen... | reverse complement strand
CGGCTCGGCTGTGAGGCCGGCCAACCGCCCTGCTCGCGCCAGGTCCTCGGCCGCCATGGCGCTCTCGGATTCGAACGCGGTGGTGAAGACGTCGGGGGCGAGACCCAAAAAGGGGGCCAGGAATCCGGTCGCGTCCTTGCGGGCCAGCATGCCAACAATCAGCGTCATGGGTCTGCGGTCGTCGGCGGTCAAGCGCCGGCACTCGCAAGCCAGGGCGCGGCCGGCGTGAGGATTGTGGCCGCCGTCGAGCCACAAATCGGCCGCGCGGTCGGCCGCCTGGCGCCCCAGGGGCCCGGCGGTGAGCCGCTGAAAACGTCCGGGCCATGCCGCCGAGGCGACCCCGGTGGCCAGCGCCGCGTCGTCGATGCGCGGCTCGCTCAGCGCGAGGATCGCGGCGACGGCGAGGCCGGCGTTGGCGAACTGGTGATCCCCACGCAGGCTGGGCGCGGGCAGATCGAGGCGGCGATCGCCGAGCTGTAGCCGGAGGCGGCCGTGTTCCTCGAAGGCCTCGAAGTCGCGGCCCATCAGGGTGAGCGGCGCGCCGAGCCGCGCCGCCTCCGCCTCGATCACCTCCAACGCTTCGTCCGACTGCCTTGCCACCACGACCGGCCGGCCGGCCTTGATGACGCCCGCCTTTTCCCAGGCGATCCTGGCCAGGTCCGGGCCCAGCATTTCCAGGTGATCGTAATCCACCGGGGTGACGACGCTGACCGCCGGCGCCGCGAACACATTGGTGGCGTCGAAGCGGCCGCCCAGCCCCACTTCGACAATGGAGAGGTCCGCTGGCGCGTGGGCGAAGGCGTGAAAGGCCAGCGCCGTGGTGATCTCGAAGAAGCTGATCGGCTCGCCCTTGTTGGCCTCTTCCACCTCGTCGATGCGGCGCGAGAGCGCTTCGTCGGCGATCAGATGGCCGGCCAGGCGGATGCGTTCGGCGAACCTCACCAGATGCGGGGAGGTGAGCACATTGACCTTCAAGCCGGCCGCCTCGGCGATGGCGCGAAGAAAGGCCGTGGTGGACCCCTTGCCGTTGGTGCCGGCCACATGGATCACCTGGCCCATACGATCCTGCGGCCGACCCAGAGAACTCAGCAGTCGCTCGATCCGGCCCGTGGAAAGATCGATCAGGGTCGGGTGCAAGGCGCGCAGCCGCCTTATCACCCCGTCGGAGGCGCGGATGGGATCATGGTCGGGATCGGCGAGCGGGGTCAGGCGGCGACGCGGCGGGCGCGACCCATCATCAGGGTGCGCAGGATCGAGCCGAGAACGGCGGGCAGTTCTCGCCGCGTGACCACGCGATCGACCATGCCGCGCTCGACCTGAAACTCGGCGGTCTGGAAGCTTGGCGGCAGGGTCTCGCGGATGGTTTCCTCGATCACCCGGCGGCCGGCGAAGCCGATCAGGGCGGCGGGCTCGGCCAGATGCACATCGCCCAGCATGCCGTAGGAGGCGGTGACGCCGCCGAAGGTGGGATCGGTCAGAACCACCACGTAGGGCAGATGGGCGCGGCGCAAGCGCTGGATGGCGGCCGCGGTACGGGCCAGTTGCATGAGCGAGAGCGTGCCCTCCTGCATGCGCGCGCCGCCTGATGCGGTGAAGACCACGAACGGCGACTGACGCTTCACCGCCTCGTTCACGCCGGCCAGAAAGGCTTCACCGGCCGCGGCGCCGAGCGAACCGCCCATGAAGGCGAAATCCTGAACCAGAACCACGGTGGCGATCCCGCCGATGTCGCCCACCGCCGCGGCCATGGCGTCGGTCTCGCCGGTGGCCTTGCGCGCGGCGGCCAGGCTGTCGCGATAGGGCTTGCCGTAGGTGAAGCCGAGCGGATCGTCCGGCGATTTGGGCAGGGTCAGGGTTTTGTAGCGGCCGGCGTCGAAGGTGTAGGCGAAGCGCAAGGCCGGGCGAATGCGCATGTGTCGGCCGGCCGGCGTGACCCACAGCGCCGCTTCCAGGTCCGGGCGATAGATCATCTCGCCGGTGTCGGGGCATTTGACCCAAAGATTGTCGGGCGTGTCGCGCCGCGAAACCAGTTTGCGCACGCCCGGCGCGATCTTGGCTAGCCACCCGCCGCGCTCGCGCGCCTGGGGCGCCGCAGGGTCGCGCAGGGGCTTGTTCTTCTTGTCGTCGGTCAGGGCCATGTCGAGGTTTTCTTACGACTCTGCTTCTTACGACTCTGCGGCGCGCGCGCCATGGACAGACTTAGCGAGCCGCGCGGCGGTATCCAGAAGTTTCGAAACCGGATCACGGTTCTGTGCGATCGCCTCGCCGATGCAGTCGACCAGAGCCGAGCCGATCACCACCGCGTCGGCCACGCGCGCCACGGCGGCGGCCCGCTGGGGGTCGCGGATGCCGAAGCCCACCGCAACGGGAAGGCCGCAGGCCGCGCGCGCCCGTGCGACGGCCGGGGCGATGACTTGCGCATCCGCCGGGGCGGCGCCGGTCACCCCGGCCACCGACACATAATAGAGAAAGCCGCGCGTGCGACGGGCCACGACAGCCAGGCGCGCCGCGTCGGTGGTGGGGGTGGCCAGGCGGATCAGCGCCAGATCCTCGTCCTCCAGCGCGTCGGCGAGGGCGCCGGCTTCTTCGGGCGGGCAATCCACCACGATCAGGCCATCGACGCCGGCGCCGGCGGCGGCGGCGGCGAACGCCTGGCGCCCGCGGCTAAGGATCGGGTTGAGGTAACCCATCAAGACGATGGGGGTCGTCGTATCGGCCCCGCGAAACCGCGTGGCGAGTTCCAGCACCCCGTCCAAAGTCATCCCGCCGCCCAAGGCGCGCAGCGCGGCCCGTTGGATGGGCGGTCCGTCGGCCATGGGATCGGAAAACGGCATGCCAAGCTCGATGAGGTCGGCGCCGGCGGCGGGCAGACCCTCGAGGATGGCCAGCGACGTCGCCGCGTCCGGATCGCCGGCCATGACATAGGCGACAAACGCCGCGCGGTCCTCGCGGCCAAGCGCGGCGAAGCGCTCGTCGATCCGGCGAACCGTCAAATGGCACCACCCGAAATCGCTTGGCCAAGACGGGCGGCGACCGTCGCCAGATCCTTGTCTCCCCGCCCCGACAAGTTGAGGACCACGAGTCCGTCCTTGCCCAGATCGGCGGCGATCTCGGGAAGGCGCGCCAGGGCGTGAGCGGACTCCAGGGCCGGCACGATGCCTTCGAGGCGGGCGCAGAGCTGGAAGGCCGCCAGCGCCTCGTCGTCGGACGCGGTGAGATATTCGGCGCGGCCGACGTCGTGCAGCCAGGCGTGTTCGGGTCCGACGCCGGGATAATCCAGTCCCGCGGAGATCGAATGAGCCTCCAGGATCTGGCCATCGGCGTCCTGCAGCAGATAGCTCATGGCGCCGTGCAGAACGCCCGGACGGCCGCCCGCCAGGGCCGCCGCGTGGCGGGCGCCTTGCAGGCCCTCTCCGGCCGCTTCGACGCCGATCAGGCGCACGCTCTCGTCGCCCAGGAACGGGTGGAAGAGGCCGATGGCGTTGGAGCCCCCACCCACGCAGGCTACCAGGGCGCCCGGCAGCCGGCCCTCGGCCGCCAGGATTTGGGCGCGCGTCTCCACTCCGATCACCGCCTGAAAGTCGCGCACCATGACCGGATAGGGATGCGGCCCGGCGGCCGAGCCGATCAGATAATAGGTGTCCTCGACATGGCTTACCCAGTCGCGCAGGGCTTCGTTCATGGCGTCCTTGAGGGTCGCCGCGCCGCTGGTCACTGGGCGAACCTCCGCGCCAAGCAGGTTCATGCGCAGGACATTGGGCGCCTGACGCTCCACATCCACCGCGCCCATGTAGACGATGCACGGCAGGCCGAAGAGGGCGCACACCGTGGCCGTGGCGACACCGTGCTGGCCGGCCCCGGTTTCGGCGATGATCCGCGTCTTGCCCATCCGCCGGGCGAGCAGAATCTGGCCCAGGCAATTGTTGATCTTGTGGGCGCCGGTGTGATTGAGCTCCTCGCGCTTCAGGTAGATTTTCGCCCCGCCGAAATGGTCGGTCAGCCGGCGGGCGAAGTAGAGGGGGCTGGGTCGGCCGACATAGGTTTCGAGATAGCCGGCCAACTCGGCCTGAAAGGCGCCGTCCGTTTTGGCTGCGGCGTAAGCGCCCTCCAGCGCCAGCACCAGCGGCATCAGGGTCTCGGGGATATACCGCCCGCCATAGTCGCCAAATCGGCCGGAGGCGTCGGGAAAGGCGGCGTAGTCGTTGGGAAGCGGAGCGGGATTGTTCACGGGCGCGGCTCGTCAGGCGCGGCGAACCGCCTCGAGGAAGGCTTCGATCAGAGCGGGGTCCTTTAGGCCCGGCCCGCGTTCCACGCCAGAGGAAACGTCAACCATGGGCGCGCCAGACCGGGCGATGGCGTTTGCCACGTTCCACGGATCGAGGCCTCCGGCCAGAAACCACGGACGCGGCGGTCGGACGCCAGCCAGGAGGGCGGCGTCGAAGGAAACCCCCAGGCCGCCCGGCCTTGCCGCCTCCGGCGAGGCCTTGGCGTCGAACATCAAATGTTCGGCCACATCCGCGAAAGCCTGCGCCTCTTCCAGGTCGGCGGCCCGCGAAATGGCCAGAGCCTTGATCACCCCCACTCCGGCGCGGACCGCTATTTCGCGCGCCCGGGCCGGCGTTTCACGCCCGTGAAGCTGGATGAGATCGGGTTTGAGCCCGTCCATCAGGCGGTCGACGAGGGCGTTGTCCGGATCGACGGCGACCGCGACGATCCTCGCCCTGCCACGCGCCGGACCGGCCAGCCGCGCCGCCGCGGCCGGCGCGATATCGCGCGGGCTGGCGGCGAAGAACACGAAACCGAGGAAGGCCGCCCCGCCGGCCAGAGCCGCGCCGACGGCCTCGGGGGTGGAGAGCCCGCAGATCTTGGCGAGCGTCATCTAGATGCTCACTTCAGAAGCATTCGTTTTCAACGCAGAGGCGTAGAGACGCGGAGGAAGCCAGCCCGCTGCGCGCGACGCGCATAACAGCGCGTTTCGTGGCGCACGCGCCTCAAGGGTTCGTTCGCCTCTCCGCGCCTTTGCGTCCTTGCGGTTCAAAAAGCGACGCACCTAAGGAAAGCACCAAGTCTGTCGAGACGGCACAGATCTTCTAATCCGCGTTCAGCCGCGCCCGCAGTTCCTTGCCGCTTTTGAAGAAGGGAACGTGCTTGGCCTGCACCTCCACGGCTTCGCCGGTGCGAGGATTGCGCCCGGCGCGGGCAGGCCGGGAGCGGACCGAAAAGGCGCCAAACCCGCGCAGCTCCACGCGTCCGCCGCTCTCCAGGGCGGCCGTCATGCGCTCGAAGATGACGCCCACCACGCGCTCGACATCCCGCTGCGTGAGATGCGGATTTTCCGCCGCGAGCGCGGCGATGAGTTGCGACTTGATCATGGCGATCTCACCCCCCTTCGTCGCTCACCCTTTTGCCTAAGGCTGGCTTGCGGATCAAGGTGTTACGCAACAAAGCGACAGAGAAGGCGCCGGCGGGACGCCGCTATTCCTTGGTGGCCGCCTTCTCGCGCAGCGCCGCGCCTAGGATATCGCCCAGGGAGGCGCCGCTGTCGGAGGAGCCGAACTTCTCGATGGCCTGTTTGTCTTCGGCCATTTCCAGGGCCTTCACCGACAGGGAAACCCGGCGGGCGGCCTTGTCGATATTGGTGATCTGGGCGTCCAGGCGGTCGCCGACGGCGTAACGTTCCGGTCGCTGTTCCGAACGGTCCCTGGAGAGATCGGACTTGCGGATGAAGGCGGTCATGGGCGCCGTTTCCTCGCCGAACTTTACCTCGACGCCGCCGCTGGTGATCTCGGTGACCGTGGCGGTCACCGTCTGGCCCTTGCGGAACGACTCGCCGACCATGGGATCGCCCGCCAGCTGCTTGATGCCCAGGCTGATGCGTTCCTTTTCCACGTCGACATCGAGCACCTTGGCCTTGACGCTCTCGCCCTTTTTGTACCGGCCCATGGCCTCTTCGCCGGACGCATTCCAGTCGATGTCGCTCAAGTGGACCATGCCGTCGATGTCGCCGTCCAGGCCGATGAAAAGGCCAAACTCGGTGGCGTTCTTGACCTCGCCTTCGATGGTCGAACCCACCGGATGCTGCTCGACGAACTGCTCCCACGGATTGGCCATGGCTTGTTTGAGGCCGAGGCTGACACGGCGCTTGGAGGCGTCGACGTCGAGCACCACCACCTCGACCTCCTGGGAGGTGGAGACGATCTTGCCGGGGTGAACGTTCTTCTTGGTCCAGCTCATCTCCGAGACGTGCACCAGGCCCTCGACCCCGGGCTCGAGCTCCACAAAGGCCCCATAGTCGGTGATGTTGGTGATCCGCCCGGTGAACTTGGCGCCGGGCGGATACTTGACCTCGACCCCGTCCCACGGATCGGATTGAAGCTGCTTCATCCCCAGGCTGATGCGTTGGGTGTCGGGATTGATCTTGACGATCTGCACCTTGACCGTATCGCCCACCGCCAGGACCTGGCTGGGGTGAGAGACGCGCTTCCAGCTCATGTCGGTGACGTGCAGCAGGCCATCGATGCCGCCCAGATCGACGAAGGCGCCGTAATCGGTGATGTTCTTGACCACGCCTTCGCGCACTTCGCCTTCCAGCAGCTGGCTGACCAGTTCGGTGCGCTGTTCGGCTCTGGCCTCTTCCAGTATGGCGCGGCGGGAGACGACGATATTGCCCCTCGGGCGGTCCATCTTGAGGATCGCGAAGGGCTGTTCCTTGCCCATCAGGGGCCCGACATCGCGGACCGGGCGGATGTCGACCTGCGATCCGGGCAGGAAGGCCGAGGCGCCGCCCAGATCGACCGTAAAGCCGCCCTTTACCCGCCCGACGATGGATCCCATGACCGGTTCGTTCTTGGCGAACACGCCCTCGAGGCGCGTCCAGGCTTCCTCGCGGCGCGCCTTGTCGCGGCTGATCACCGCTTCGCCGAGCGCGTTTTCGATACGTTCGAGGAAGACCTCGACGGTGTCGCCGACTTTTAAGGTCGGCTTGCCGGCGTCGTCGACGCCGAATTCCTTCACCGCGATCCGGCCCTCGGTCTTGAGGCCGACATCTATGATGGCGAAGTCCTTCTCGATGGCCGCCACCCGGCCCTGGACCACCGTCCCCTCGGCGAAGTCGCGTCCACCCATGCTCTCGTCGAGAAGGGCCTCGAAGTCTTCCCGCGAGGGGTTCATGCTCATGTCGTCAGCCATCGATTTCTTTTCATCTTGTCTTGTCTGTGAACGCCGGCGCGAAGGCGCGGTCGCGGCGTTGCGCTAAGGGGAGGTCTTACTGCGGCGCCCGCGGCTTTCCAGGCGTGGCGCGATGGGATTGGCCGCTTTGGGATCGCTCCCATCGGCCGCGCGCCGCCTCGACAATGCGGCGGGCCGCATCGAAGGCGCCGTCTATATCGAGATCGGTGGTGTCCAGCAAGACCGCGTCGGGCGATGGCCGCATGGGCGCCGCCTCGCGCGCGGCGTCGCGGGCGTCGCGCCGGCGAATGTCCGCCAGGGTGTCGTCATAGCTCGCCTCGCCGCCCTGGCTGGAAAGCTGCCGCCAACGCCGCCGCGCCCGCGCCTCGACCGACGCGGTGACGAAGAACTTCGCCTGGGCCTCGGGAAAGATCACCGTGCCGATATCGCGCCCGTCGAGTACGGCGCCGGGTTCACGCATGGCGAAGGCGCGCTGGAAATCGAGCAGGGCGCGGCGAACCTCCGGGTGGACCGCGACGCGACTGGCCGCCTCCCCCGCCGTTTCACTGCGCAGATCGGGATCGTCCAGTTGCTGCAGATCCAGGGCCCGCGCCGCCGCCGCCGAGGCCGTTTCAGCGTCGAGATCGCCGCCGGCCCGCAGCACCGCGGCGCCCACGGCGCGATAGAGCAGGCCAGTGTCGAGCACCCGCAAGCCGAAACTTTCTCCCAGACGCCGCGATATCACCCCCTTGCCCGAGGCGGCCGGTCCGTCGATGGCGACGACGAAGGCCACCTCACGCCTCCCCAACGTCGGCGCCCAGACCGGCCATGAGCGCGGCGAAGCCCGGAAAACTGGTGGCGATCATCGAGGCTTCGTCCACCGTGACGCCCTCCTGGGCGCCGAGGCCCAGGACAAGGCAGCTCATGGCGACGCGATGATCGCCGTGGGTCTGCACCTCAGCCCCGCCGGCCACGCGGTGGTTCGCCTCGGAGGCGCCGACGACGATGAGCCCCTCGGCCTCCTCCTCCACCGTCACGCCGGAGGCCATCAGAGCGGCGGACATCATGGCGATGCGGTCGCTCTCCTTGACCCGCAGCTCGCCGATGCCGCGCATCACGGTGGGGCCGCGCGCAAAGGCCGCCGCCACGGCGAGGATGGGGTATTCGTCGATCATCGAGGCCGCCCGCGTGGCCGGCACGGTGACGCCGTTCAGCTGTGAATAGCGGGCGGTGACGTCGCCGACGCTCTCGCCGCCGTCCTGGCGGACATGGTCGATGGTCAGGTCCGCGCCCATCTCGCGCAGGGTTTCAAACAACCCCGTCCGCAGGGGATTGAGCAGGACATCCTCCATCGTCACCTGCGAGCCAGGGACGATCAGGGCCGCGACGAGGGGAAAGGCGGCCGAGGACGGATCCGACGGTACATGAATGCGCGCGCCGGCGAGCGCCTGGCCGCCGCGCAGGGTGATGACCCTTCCGGCGGGAACGTCCTGGACATCCACCTCCGCGCCGAAGTCGCGCAGGAGGCGCTCGGTATGGTCGCGGCTCGGCGCCGGTTCGATCACCTGCGTCTCGCCGGTCGCGTTCAAGCCCGCCAGCAGCACCGCCGACTTGACCTGGGCCGACGGTTGGCGCTGGCGCCAGGTCACCGCCGTCAGCGCGCCGCCACGCAGCGAGAGAGGCAGGCGTCCGCCGTCGCGGCAGACCCATCGGGCGCCCATTTCGCCGAGCGGCTCCAGCACCCTGGCCATGGGCCGGCCTCGCAGCGAGGCGTCTCCGGTCAGGGTCGCGGTGAGGGGGAAACCCGCCGCCGCGCCCAGGATGAGCCGCGCGCCGGTGCCCGCGTTGCCGCAGTCGATGACCTGGTCCGGCGCGGCAAGGCGGCCTCGGCCGCGAACGCGCCAATGGCCGGCGTCCAGCCGATCCACGTCCGCGCCGAAGGCCCGCATGGCCAGGGCGGTGCGCTTGACGTCATCGCCCTCCAGCAGTCCGTCGATCTCGGTCACGCCGCGCGCCAGGGCGCCGAGAATCAAGGCGCGATGCGAGATCGATTTGTCCCCTGGTCCGCGCGCCGCGCCGACGAGCGGCGCCCCCGGGCGGGCGATCATTCTGGCCTGGGCCATGGAGCTTTCGGGCTTCGTCGAGCCGGCCTTGCGGGGGACGGGGATTGGTTTTGACAGTGGCCTCCGGCCATGGCAAGGGAGCCGCCCTTCCAAACCACCCTAAAAGGTCGCCGCATTGGCCAATCCCGAGCTGGGCGCCAAACAGATTTGCCCAACCTGTTCGACCAAGTTCTATGATCTGGGCCGCCGCCCGGCGGTCTGTCCCAAATGCGGCGCCGAGTTCGATCCCGAGGAAGCCATGCGCAATCGCCGGGTTCGGGTCCGCGCCGTCGCGCCCGAAGAGGACGCCGAGCCGGAGGCCGCCGCGCCGCCCCCGGACGCCGAGGACGGCTTCGAAGCCGAGCCCGACGAAGCGCCCGAACTGGACGCGGTGGTGGACGATCCGCCGCTGAGCGCCGACGACGAAGACGTCGAGCCGGACGCCGCCGCGCCCCCTCCGGGCGAGGGTCTGGGCGTCGACTTCACCGACGAAGACGACATCGAGGAAGCCGAGGACGACGAAGTGCCGTTCATCGAAGACGAGGACGACGCTTTCCCCGAGGACGAAATCGACGGCCTGCCCGGCGAGAAGCGGCGAGAGGATCGCTGAGGCGGCCAGGCGCCGGTCGCGCGAGGCTCTTGATCGCGGCAGGCCGCCGCACTAGTTTCCGCCGCTTCGCGCCGGACGCCCATCGCGCCCTCGCCAAACCTGGACCGGTGATCCCGGGGCTATAGCTCAGCTGGTAGAGCGCTTGAATGGCATTCAAGAGGTCAGCGGTTCGACTCCGCTTAGCTCCACCAACAAGACCCTCGTCGGAAACGGCGGGGGTCTTTCCAGATCAATGTTTGACGATTTAGCCTGCGGATCGCGCTGCGCGGACACGGCGTCTAAGAATCCGGCAGGCGTAGGTCGCGGTCGCTCACGCCGTAACCCTTGGCCGCTTCCCTGAACAACTTCTCTCCTCGATCCCGGAATGTCACGCTCTGGGGACCGATGGCCTTCGTATATCGTTCTATTTCACCGGTTGCATCTTCGTCGTCTTGCACGCTTTCCACAAACATGGCCTCATTTTGCGACCGCGCCATATTCTGGGCGGCATATTTTGCGTAGGTATTTAAAGCGCGCCGAAACGTTGTTCTTTGATCTTCGGGCCAACTTTGCGGGAAGATTTTACCCGAGCCTAAGTCAATCATCAATTGAGTACAGCTGGTTTCTTTGTTGCGCTCAACGGTGGCCCAGGCTGCCGCCAACACCTTGGATTGTGTCCCCGGGCTTTGCGCACGCGGCGCATCACCCGTGCATTGCCGCGTTCTGTCTTTCAGGGTCTGGGCGAAATCGATGATCGATTGCCTCTGGGCTTGACCGCTTGCGACCCTGGTCGCGCCTGCCTCGCCCCTTTGGCAGGCGACGAGGCACAGGCCGAGCGCGGCGACCGCCGCGATGGACCCAAATCGCATTCCATTCTCCGGCGACTCCGCGGCGCGACCGTTGACCTTGCGCCGCCACTTGCCGATCGCCATCTGAGTCCTGAGCCATAGAGGCGGTCCGCCTGTTTGGACCTCGCCCGGCCAAAGCCCGCCCCTACAGTCACAGGCGCGCCCGAGGTTCGGCTGAACCAGGCCGCTCGCCAACGCGTTGAGTTTTGTGAAGGAGATGATCATGACGCCCTTTGTTCTGTCGTCGGAGGACTTCGCGGCCTTGGGCGCGCCCGATCTGGTCTATGTTCGTCCCGTTAAGGCGGCCGAAATCATCGCCGATACGCCGGTAGATCAGGTGCGCGGCTTCGATTTACAGCCCAACCAGACGCTTTACGCGGTCCATCGCGCCGACGGCGCGCGCCTGGCCGTCATGGGCGACAAGGATTCCGCCGTCGCCGTCGCCCTGGCGCACGAACTGGCGCCCGTCTCGGTGCATTAGTTTCTGGCGTCAGGCGGCCGTGGGCCGCGCTTCCTGGGTGAGCAGCGCGTGGATGGCGTCGCCGCAACGGGCGTGGCGCAATTGTTCGCGCAATTTCGCTTGACGCAGAATCCGGGAGACGCGCGCCAGGGCCAGCAGATGTTCGGGTCCCGCGGTCTCGGGCGCCAACAAGGCGAAGAGCAGATCGACCGGCTCATCGTCCACCGCGTCGAAGTCCACGGGCGCTTCCAGACGGATGAAAACGCCCCGCATGCGGTCGAGACCGGCGAGGTGAGCATGGGGAATGGCGACGCCGTGCCCCACCCCGGTGGCCTCGGCCGTCTCGCGCTCCATCAGGGCGTCGAAGACCCGCGGCGCCTTCAAGTCGAACGCGCGGGCGGCGATTTCGGCCACGACCGACAAGGCCTGGCGCTTGCTGACCGCGTTGACGCGCGGAGCGATGGACGCGCCGTCCAGTAAATCGCCGATGATCGTCGTGAAACGCTCGTTCATGCGATGAATTCCCCAGCCTCCCAAAGGATCGTCGATTGGCCGACCCCCGCGCCGATCTGGAGGCCGTCAGCGCCCTCGCGATCCATTGGTTTTGACAACCTTGGTCCGCTCGGGATCGATCCAACCAATGTTCCCATCGGCTCGGCGGTATACCACGGACAAGCCCCCGTGCGCGGCGTTCCTGAACACGATAGTTTGAGATTCGGTCAAATCCAGATCCATCACCGCCATCGAAACGGTCATGGTCTTGAGGGCGGCCACGGTTTCGGCGACCACCATGGCCGCCGGCGGGTGATGACCGTCGTCGGCGTCCCAGAGGTCTTCTTCAGAGTCGCCTCCAGGGGCGCGAAGCACATAGAGCGAGGCGGTTTCGGCCGCCTTGGCGCTGGCCGCGACGGTATGGCTTTTGAGGCGGCGCTTGTAGCGCCGGATCCGCGTCTCGATCTTGGCCAGGGCGGCGCCGAAAGCGGCGTGCGCGTCGCCTCCAAGACCGTGACTCTGGAGCGCTTGGCCCGATGCGAGGGTGACCGCGCAATCGACACGGAAGCCGTGACCGTCGCGCGCCACCACCACGTCGGCGTCGCCGCCGCGCTCGAAGTATTTGCCTATGCTGCTCTTGAGTTCGTCGCCGACCCGCGTGCGCAGGGCATCGCCGACATCGACATGTTTGCCGGAAATCTGAACTTGCATGCCCCATCAACGCGCCGGGGCGCCAAAGGTGTCAAGCGTTGCTAGGGGCGCCGCCGTCACACCTGCGCGAGGTCCGCAAAGCCAGTCAGTTGAACCGATCGCCGAGATAGACCCGGCGCACCTCGGGGTTGGCGAGGATTTCGTCGGGCGTTCCGTCGAACAGCACCTCGCCGGAGTGGATGATGGAGGCGCGGTCGATGATCTCCAACGTCTCGCGGACATTGTGGTCGGTGATCAAGATGCCGATGCCGCGCCGCCGCAAATAGCCAATCACCTCGCGGATGTCGGCGATGGCCAGCGGATCGATGCCGGCGAAGGGCTCGTCGAGCAGCATGAAGGCGGGCTCGCTGGCCAGGGCCCTGGCGATCTCCACGCGCCGGCGCTCGCCCCCCGAGAGCGACACTGCGGGGGAGGCGCGCAGGTGGTCGATATGCAGTT
>Ga0182024_10018835_pt1 | contig 12807 bp, 11 predicted proteins | sample P32metaG_FD_120480 | JGI IMG/M metagenome (GOLD analysis project Ga0182024, IMG submission 120480) | Permafrost microbial communities from Stordalen Mire, Sweden - P3-2 metaG (Illumina Assembly) | ecosystem: Environmental > Terrestrial > Soil > Wetlands > Permafrost | place: Sweden: Stordalen... | reverse complement strand
CTGAATAACTGTCTGTTCATCAGGTATGTTCGACCCGAGACCCATTTGTGGCGACCTGTCTACACAGCCACAGAATCCAGAACTACACAGATTCAGTCGTAGTCACCTGTTCCTGTAGCACCGGGGGAGGGTCGACCGTGCACCGCTTTTGTTTGTGCTTCTCTCCGTTCAGATGTCGGCCCCGCTGTCGCCTGCTACGACCTTGCGTCTGCCCTTTCACTTTCGCTTTCGTCTGAACATCCTGGGCGAAGTGTTCTAGCGAATGTCAGACAGGTGTCATTTGTTTGCAATTTAATTTGCTGGGCAAGCGATTAGTCCTTATCGAGTGCGCACTGAACTTCGCATCGGAACCGCTTGTTGTTGTCTGCGAATACGGGGACGAAGCAATCACTGATGTTCTTGACCAATCGCCTCTCGTACGAGTTCACCTCCGTGGTCATTGGAGGGGTCGATCCGGGAATTCAACTGAACAGTCGGACGACGACCGCCTTCGAGACTTCGATAACGCCCGGCCGGCTGCGACCTCGGAAGCGCTTCATAGGAGAGTCTGGGTGATGTCCAGCGAGACATTTCAGACGCAGGGATTTAACAAGAATGTGACAGTCTTGTGACAAGCCGTCGGTGCGCCTGCGTTAAGTTATGCCTCAACGTTGACTCCAAGCGGTAACCGCAACGCTGAACATGACAGAGTTTCAAGCCAGAAGAATCGGTCAGGGGGCGCAGTTCGGCGAGATCTCCGTTGATTTCAGAAAAATGGAGCTTTGTCGGGCCGATCACTCTATTGCATTAACTCGCCAGGAGTTCAAAGTACTGAAGATCTTAGTGTCCAGGCCGGGAATTGTCGTGTCACGCCAAAAGCTGATAACTGCCGTCTGGCCAAAACGGAATCGCTCTAGTTATCGCACTGTAGACAACCACATCGTGAAGCTGCGTCAGAAGATCGAGAACCATCCTGATTGCCCCGTTTTTCTATTAACCGTTCACGGGGTCGGCTACAAGTTTGTTCCTCACGAAAGGCTGCTCCCCTTCTGGCAGATTGTGCGTTGAGTGAAGGGCGGTTGGGAGGGGACATGGAAGCACTAACGTTGACAAGAATCGGAATACGGCTGTTGGCTCTGGGAATTCTCTTGACGGGCGTACAGCCGGCGTTTGGTATTCCCGCCTTCGCGCGCAAGAACGGCCTGCCGTGCTCTGCCTGTCACGAGGCGTGGCCTATGCTCAACAATTTTGGTCAGACCTTCAAGGATAACGGATATCAGTTGGGCAATGGTCATGATGCCCCGATTTACCAGGAACCTGCCTACTGGCCTATCATGTTTCGCATAAACACGTCTTGGCATCGTGAAAGCAATAATCGCAGAGCTGAGGACACAATTCCCGGGAACGCCAGCAGTGGGCAAGTGGAGCGGGCCGTAACTACCTCGGGCTTCGACTTGAGTAGTCTCGACATTGTGACGGCTGGCACGCTTTCCAAGAACATTTCGTTCTTTGTTCAGCCATTCATCAATAGCGGGAGCAGTTCAGTGGCCCAAGCCTGGGCCCGCTTGGATGATCTTGGCGGGTCGCGATGGCTAAACCTGAAAATGGGAAAATTTGAACTGGATGAGCTAATTTCTCAAGAGCGAATCCTGACGCTCAGTGACACCGGAGGTAGTTATTTCAACTACTTCTTCACACCCCTGGGCGACAACAATGTTTTTGAAGGCATCGGCGCAACTCAGCTTGGCGTCGAGCTTTCAGGACACTCCGAGAATGACTACCGACGGTACTCGGTATCCGTCCTGGGTAGCAACAACGGTCAAACCGGGCTGCCCTCGAATAGCTCCTACGACGTTTACACCAACCTGAACCAGGCTTTTGAGGTTCCCCATCTGGGTATGCAGCGAGTTGGTGTCTACGGATACTTCGGTCAGTCTCCGACGTATTTTCAGACTAGCGGTGGCAGACCGATTCCCGGAACCGGCACGGGAAACCGCAGCTTCTACCGGGTGGGGGCTTATGGACAGTGGTACGTGGGGAAGTTCGATTTTCAGACTTTCTATATGCACGGGCAGGACAACGTGTTTCTGGGAAATTCAGTGCCGGCCAATCAGCCTGCGAGTTTGCCACTGGGGGCTGCGGCGCCGACATGGAATGGTGGGTTTGTAGAATCTCATTACGACTACAATCCGCGATTGATCCTGATCGGAAAATATGAACTGATTCGAATGTCGCAGCAAGCGAATCCCGGCATTCGTAGCAACGCAGGAAATCTGGATGCCTGGACCGTGGGCTATCGATGGTATCCGATTATGAATCCGCGCGCGGGCCTGGCCTGGGTACAGGAGTACGGGCGAGTTCTGAACGCGGGCGCCGCGCCGCTTTCCGGAAAAGATGACAGCAGTAGCAGTTTCCTGATGGGGTTTGATTTCGACTTCTGACTAGAAGAGCAAATATGCGCCGGAAGACCACCTTGACAGGCAGTGCGGCTTTGATGCTGTTTCTCTTCTGCGGCTACAGCTGGGCCCAGGAGAGCCACGTTGGCAATCTCAGCGGGAACGAGAAACGTGGCAGAGCGCTCTACGAGCGCTACTGCATCTTCTGTCATGGGCAGTATGGAGACGGGCGAGGCGAGAGTGCCCCTTATCTGGATCCCAAACCTCGCGATTTCACGAAAGCGGTGTTCAAATGCCGCTCGACGCCAAGCGGGAGCTTGCCGCTCGACAGCGATCTTTACGACACAATCAGCCGTGGCGTTCACGACAGCGGGATGCCCTCGTGGAAGCCCCTCCTCCGCCAGGAGCGCGTGGACCTGATCGCCTACATCAAGACTTTTTCTTCTGCATTTCAAGAAGAGAAGCCCGGTGCTCCGGTCGAGATCCCGCCGGAGCCGCCCAGTTCTGCTGAAAGTATCCAGCGCGGCGCACAAGTCTTCGAGAAAATGAACTGCTGGTCTTGTCACGGCAAAGACGGGAGAGGTCACGGTCCCTCAGCATCTACATTGACCGACAGCAAGGGCTATCCGATTACACCGTTCGACTTCACCAGCGGCTCGCGGTTCAAATGCGGTGAGACAGATCGGGATATGTTTCGCGATCTGATCACCGGTCTTGATGGCACGCCCATGCCATCATTTGCAAGCGCGATGACGACCGACCAGAAGTGGGACGTGGTGCACTATCTCCGGTCATTAAGTATCCATGGGACACACAAGCAACTCGCGCCGATCTCACAATAATCAAGACATCCCGAGTGCTCATTTTTTCAGATACGCAGTTTTGAGAAAGCAGGCTTTCAATGAAATCTAAATTCTTCTTCCCTCTGGCATGTGCACTTGCAGGGTTGGCACTCTCCATGTGGGGTCTAGCCGGCTGGGCTTCTCCGGCTGATACACCCTTATCTGTTAAGGGGACCGTCAAGTTTGTAGGGGCCGCGCCCAAACCTTCGCGCATCGACATGTCGCAAGATCCGCTCTGTGCCAAGCTTCATTCGACCCCTGCAACGACGGAAGATGTTGTGGTCGGCGGAGATGGAGGTCTGGCCAATGTGGTTATTTATGTTTCCGACGGACTCACCTCTCACGACTTTCAGCCTCCGACGCAACCTGCCGTGCTTGAGCAGAAAGGCTGCCAGTACAACCCCCACGTGCTGGCGCTCCAAGCCAACCAAAAGCTCAATGTCGTGAATGGTGATGACACAACCCACAATATCCACCCGACTCCCAATAACAATCGGGAGTGGAACATGACGCAGCCTCACGGAATGCCCCTTGAACAAACCTTCGCGCGTGAGGAGATTGCGATTCCCGTGAAGTGCAATATACATCCGTGGATGAAGGGATATATTGCCGTCTTCAAGCATCCGTATTTTGCGGTGACGGACAAGAGTGGCAGCTTCGAGCTAAAAGACCTACCTCCTGGCGCTTACACGATCACCGCGTGGCAGGAAAAGTTAGGATCGCAAACTCAGAAAATCACCGTTTCAGCCGGTGAGGCCAAGACGTTGGATTTCGCATTCAAGCAGTGAGCGAAGAATCGCTGCTCTACGATTTGAAACGCGGGATGAATTACTGCTTCGCGGGTTCGTCCTGCGGCTGAAGATACAGCGAGCAGACACATTTCTGACAGATCTGGTTGGTGGCAACGTCGAGGCTCGAGCGAAATTGCAGCGCTTCTTGGCCATTAATGATGTCGGTGAAAGCTCCGCGGTGGATGTTCCCTATCACAGGATGGAAGAAACACGGACGCACGTCTCCCGACGCCTCAATCACTGCCGAAACCCAAGGTGCATTGCAGCGCGGAGCGACATTCTCGGCTTGGCCGAAGTGGGCGCGAAAGTGTTGGACGATTCTCCGCAATTTCTGAGGAGATTCCACAATAAATCCGGATTCAAAATCTGGACCATGTTCGGCGACGAGTTGCTCGACTTCGGCCGCTAAGTCAGGGAGTTCCTCAGGTGCAATCGCAATGCGGCTGACGCGATCGGGCAGCCATCCCCCGGCTCGATTGAAAGCGGTGGAAGTAAGGTCGGCCGCCAAGAATGAAACTGAATCGAGGTTGATCTCTTTTGCGGAATGGACGAGTGCGCGTAGCGATCGGCAGTTGGCTTTTTGCACGGTGCAACGGGCCCCTACTAACATGTCGGGACGGATCTGCCGTAAGGCTCTAACACCCTCGGACAATTGCTCAAATGCGTCGCGGACACGGCGGATGTTGTTGTGGACCGCCGGTGGGCCGTCGAGGGAGACGATGACGTCGTCCACGCGATCGGCTACGGTTTGCGCTTGGGATTTCAGCAACAGTCCGGCGGTCAGCAGAGTCACGCGGCTTCCCGCTGAACGAACCATTTGCGCCAAGGCACCCCACTTTTCGTTGAGTTGAGGCTCACCACCAGAGAAAACAACCCATGAGACACCCAGTTTCCTGAATTCACTAAGTTGTTGTCCGAGGCTGGCGGGGGTGATTTCCTGCGCTTGACGGATGCGCCAGATATCGCACATCAGGCATCGGCAATTGCATTGGTTGTGGGGAAAAACAACCAACACGGGTAACGAATGAATCTTGTGCGCCGCCAATAGAGCCGGATCCGTCGGAGAAGCAATGGACACTAGGCCGCTCATAACCGTCCGTCAGGGAAAGTGCGTTGCAATCGAACCAACACGTGATCGCCTAGCACCCGGACACCCGGCCATCGTGCTACCAATGAGTCGGTCCACTCGCAAAGTTGCAGCAAGTGCGGGTGACGCTGTACCCACGGTTCGAGATAGCTGGGAGGAACGGCCACTCCGATGCCCTTGATGGACTTGAACTTGAACTCGGGTGAAAACGTTCTCGCCAGAGATCTCACAGAAGGATAGTGCACATCGAGAGCGGCTTCGCCGGCGACTCTGGCACGCAGTCCACCCTTACTCAAGCGACGAAAAGCCTTGTTCTCGTTTCTCTGCCCGAGATACCAGACCATCTCCCACAGACAGTAGGGGCCCATCCAACAGAGCAAGAGCGTTGCACCGGGCTTGAGCAGTTTGGCGAGGTCCCGGGCAAGTCGTGCTAGGTCGTGAACACAGTTCAATGCACCGAAATTCGAAAACGCTCCATCGAATGATTCGTTTGGAAGCAGCGCGGAAATTTCCTCCGCTCGGAATACCCGTGTGCGCACAAGAGCTTGCAATCCAGTTTCCCGGACTCGGCGAGCCGTAACGTCGATCATCTTAGACGATGGATCGCAAGCCAGGACTTCTACGCCGCGTTCAGCCAGGAAACACGCATCCACGCCAGTGCCGCATCCGATCTCCAGGGTGCGGTCGCCGGTGTGAAAAGCTTGCGCGAGTTCGCTCCACACCGGGGCACGTTGGGCCCGGCCGATGCTTGATGATGTAAAAGTCTCGTCGTAACGATCCGCCACCGCGTCAAATGGAGCGGGCAAGACTTGCGGTTGCGTTGCAAACGAGTTCATTACGCTTCAGCCTCGCTATGTGTGGCCTGCAAACCGGCACGGGCTTCGGCGATACCACTCCGTAGCGCCGCGAGACCTGCTTCGTCCGCGTCTGCTTTGAGACCTAGCCGCCTTAACTCCACTTCACTGCGAAGGAGCTTATCCGCAAACTTGTAGAATTGGCGCGAGTGTCGACTGCGGATGCGGAATTCCCGATCGGAGCTCTCCTTCCATAGTTTGAGGTTTTCCACACGATCCGCGACCTCCGAAAAATAAGGTGTTCCCTTGATAGGATAGGCGACAGTGGTAAAGAAGATGTCAGGGTCGGTATTCTTGACGTGTTCGACCGTGGCTTCAATGTCGGAAAGCTCTTCTCCTTCGTATCCCCACATCAGGAACATCCCAGTTTGTATCCCAGCCGAGCGGCAGAGAGACACCGCAGTTTGCACCTGCTCCACCGTCACACCACGCTCCATGGCGTCGAGAATTCGTTGCGAGCCGCTTTCAGAACCGATCCAAACGCGAAAGCAGCCTATGTCAGCCAAGGTTTCAACGACTCGAGAATTGAGTCGATCGGCTCGCGAAATGCATTCGAAGGGCAACTTCAGACCGCGCTTCTTGATCTCGGCGGCGTACTGAAACAGCCAGCCGTGGTGAATGGTGAAGACATCGTCTGCGATCCATGCCATTTGGGGACGGTAGCGGTTAATCAGCCACTCGAGTTCATCGGCAACGGATGCTGGCTTTCTGCGACGATGGGTCTTTCCGAAGACTTCGTGGCTACACCAACGGCAATGGTAAGGACAACCTCGTGCCGTGATGAGCGAGACGGAGCCCATGCCGTGATGCTCGCGCCAAACTTCAACATAGCGCGACATGTCGATCAATTCCCGCGCGGGCCAGGGTTGGGCGTCAATATCTCTGATCTGCTCACGAGGCTTCGTGCGCACTACCGAGCCGTCCTGCGCCTTGAAAGCGATTCCGTCGATTTGGTGTAGTTTATCGATGCTATGCGAATGCAGCGCCGGCACCAATTCCTCCAACGTGAGCTCACCTTCTCCGATTACGACAACATCAGCCCCCGCAGCGAGGTATTCGTGAACATAGGCGCCGGGTTCGGGTCCTCCAACAAGCGTCTGCCATCCAAGTTCTTTGGCCACACCGAGAATTTCGACCACAGTCGAGCGGGTCATCAAGTTCGCATAGATCCCGAGAATGGAGGGCGGCCCCTGTTTGAGCAGGTCCCACAATTGCTGGCGAGAGGAGAACGTGGAATCGAAAACCTCTGCATTCAAGCCCTTTTGGCGAAGATGCGAGCAGATGTAGAGTATCCCGAGCGGCGGGTAGGGCTTCATGATCTGAAGTTCCTTGGGATCCTCGTAAAGAAAATAGCCGTGAGTGAGAAGGATGTCCATGGTGGTGGTTAACTTGCTAGAACGTTGAGCAGTTCGTCGAAGCTGGTGGCGTAAGTGTGGGCTTGCAACTGAACCAAGCTTTCCTGCGAGTGACTGGTGAAAAGAGTGGGCCTCGGGTTGCGACAGGTTTGTTCCAAATGCATCACGCGGCGCCAAAGTGCGCCAGGTTCGTGGCAGTCATCCTGCTCCTTTTGTGCACCCATGGTGGAAGATGAATTCCAGCAATCTACCTGTGCATGCAGAGCATCGTGCAAAGCCCGATAGAACTCATTCGTATAGGCGCCTTGGAACATCATGTCCAGGTCTTCACTGTCGGACCAGTTGGTCTTTGCGCCGAGTTGCGCCTGCACGCGGTCGAAGAACTTGGTTCCCGGTAGAGGATAGGAAACCGAAACGCCAATGTCGTCCGGCCGCGTATCACGAACCAGCTTGATCGTGTTTTGAATGTCCTTCCAGGTTTCCCCCGGATATCCGAATTGCAGAAAATAGCAGGCGCGAATGCCTGCCCGCCTGAGGTTTTCGCGGGCCTTGGCGATCTGATCGACGCGCGTACCCTTGTCCATTGCGTCCAAAATCTTTTGGGAGCCGGACTCAGCACCCATCCAGACCTCCGCACATCCTGCACGCCGCAAGGCCTGCACGGTATCGGGCGTCATCAAGTCCACGCGAGACTGCATTTTGAATGGGATCGCCGCATCCAATTTCTGCACCTCATCAGCAAGCTGACAGACCCACTTCGGACGCAATCCAAAAATATCGTCGGCAAACCATAGCCGTTCGGCGCCGAACTCGTACTTGAGTTGGCGCATCTCTTCCGCGACCAGAGCTGGGGAGCGCACGGAGAACGAGTCTCCATAGATCGGTTTCGCGCACCAATTACAGCGATAAGGACACCCACGACTGGCCACAATATTCAGGGAAAAATATCCGTGTGCCGCCTTCCATGCTGTTCTGTATTGGTTGATATTGATCAGGTCGCGCGAGGGGAAGGGTAGGCGATTCAAATCGCGCATCAAGTCGCGCCGCTCGGTTTTCACCATCTCTCGAGTTTGGCTGTGCAGATATGCGAGGCCCGCAACGCGCTCCAAAGCTGATTCTTCTCCCTTCAAAAGATGGGATACCGCTTCCAATAGGGTCGCTTCTGCTTCTCCGAGCAGCACACAGCGAAAACCCTTCTGCAGATAGTCCAAAGTGTGATCGGAGGAATCCGAACCGTTCACCAGCACCATCGCGCCAGCCTGGCGAGAGATCTCCAGAATGTGAAAAGCGACTTCGCGCATGCGGGTGAGGCACATCTTGGAAAGGAAATTGAAATTGTCCTCAAAGACAACCACGATTTTCGGAGAATGCTGTCTGAGGGCAATCTCAAATCCTTCTTCCGGATCATTCAGCATCGTGTCCCACACCGCGACGGAAAGACCGGCGTGGCGCAGAAGAGCAGCGGCATATAGCGTTCCGAGCGGGGGATACGGCTGCATCTTCCGCGTTTGCTTTCTGTCGTAGTAGAGATGATACGAGTGTGTTAGCAGAACGTCAGCCACGCAGGTAGCCCCTCGCTATTGAAAGTGAGAACATCAGCAAACTTCCTGGGTCTGTTTTGTTAGATCCTGTCCCGTCAGCAGCGAACGCCGCTTGACAACCTTTTCCACCGTGCGCGATACCCACAATTCCCACGGGAACGAATATCGGTTCTTGCCAATCCGCCAACGGATCGGAACTCCCAGCGCACGGCGGACGTTTCGCCGGAGCCACGGTATTCCTTTCGTCGCTTTTCGAAGCTGATTGTTCAGCAGAAAGTACTCGAGACTCCGTTTGAGCCTTCGCAACTCTTCTCCCTGCAGCCAGGGAAGCACATTGACGCCAAGCGCCAGCGTTTCCCATTCCTCCAACGACTCTGGTTGGCGCACTCCCATTTCCTTGAGTTGGGGCCATATCGGAATGCCCGGATAAGGAGTGAAAATGTTGGGAGAAAAGCTGACGTTCCAATACTGCTTCGCAATGTCGCTCATGAATCGAAACGTCTGCTGGCGGTGCTCCTCGGTTTCGCCGGGATATCCCAAAATGATATTGAAAACCACATGAATACCGGAAAGGTCAGCTTTGCGAGCGGTCTCCACCATTTGTTCGACATGCTGAAAGCGCTTGTTCATCAAGTTCAAGACTTCCTGCGATCCCGACTCCGTGCCAAAACCAATGTGGTACACGCCGCTCTCAGCTAGCAGGTGCACCTCGTCTTCCGACATTTTGGCCAGAAAGTCGGTGGAGGTTTGAAAATCCCAACGGAACTTCAAGCCGCTGTCGACAATTCCACGGGCGATCGCAAGCGCACGTTTTCGGTCGACCAGAAAGTTCGAGTCAAACAGCGGAACATCCTCGATGTTGTAGCGGGGAACCAACTCGGTCAGATCATTGACCACGCGTTCCGCGGAATACGCGTTGAAGCGTCGTTTGTAGAAAACCTGATCGGTGCAGTAGTTGCATTGATAGGGACAACCGACGCTGGTGGTATAAGCCAGCTGGCGAACGCCCGAATGCTTCGCGTAGATTCCGTGGTCCACCAAGTCATAGGCTGGCGTCGGCAGGTCATTGATGTTTGCAACCGGCCGCTCCGGCTCGTGGATCATGTCGTCGCCGTCTTTGAACGAGAGGCCGTGGACTCCGTGCCAGTCTTTTCCTTCCGCAATCCTCTGCACGAGTTCGAGAAGTGTCAGTTCACCTTGACCACGCACAACGGCGTCCACGAAGGGTTCACGTAGCGTCTGATCCACCGCCAGGCTGGGATGCCACCCGCCAAATACAATTGGCAACCCCGGACGAAGCCGTTTTACTTGGTTGGCGATCCGAACCGCCGCTCCGATGTGGGGGCCGGTAAGCATCGATATGCCCAGGCAGAGCGCATCCTCAGTCTCGCGCAGAATCGCTTGTTCGTAGTCCGCGGCGATGAGGTTATCAATAATCTTGACATCAAAACCCGACTGAATCAGGGGCGACGCCAGGCAAAGGAGCGAGAGAGGAGCCCCGAGTGGGGGACCGTCGTACGGTGGGTAGAAGAGAACGACTTTGTTCTTGGATGACAATCGGTTCCAGTGTCCACTCGCGCATAAGGCCCTCCGCTAATACGCTCAAGCCCTTTGCGCGGGTTTGCCAGACGTCAACTACCACGGTCTGGGAAGCTTTGAACGTAAGACCATGGCCACGACGAATTGTCAGAGCAATGTCAAATCCATGTCATTTCTCGTCTCGACTGATGTTAGTGCGATGGAGAATTGTTCAGACTTTTTACAAATCTGAGACAAGTCCACGCGGGCGAGTCGTTACGATTCTGTTTTTCGCGGGTAGATGTCCGCCTTACTACCATGATCCTTCTTTACAATCCCAAGGCAACTCGATTTCGCAATCGTCGCCTGCCCCTCTCAGTCCTCTCCATTGCGGCTGTGCTGGAAGGCAAAGAAGAATACGCGATCGTCGACGGAAACCTCGACCCGCATCCGACAGAAACTTTGGTGGCACTTCTAAAAGAGCATCGCGTCGAATTGCTGGCTGTCACTGTGATGCCCGGGCCTCAGACCGTTGGTGCAGTGGCCACCTGCCGCGAGATTCGCGCCCGGTTTCCGGATGTCCCGATTGTATGGGGAGGCTACTTTGCCTCGAACTATACGGCCGCCACTCTTAACGTAGCGTATGTGGACTATGCGGTGCGCGGCCAGGGGGAACAAACGTTCCTCGAGTTGCTGGACGCAGTTCGTGGAAATCGCGACCTGAAAACAGTTTTGGGGCTCTCCTACAAGAACCCAGATGGAACTGTTTGTTACAACCCAGAACGTCCGATGCGAAGTCCCGGTGATTTTCCCTGGTATCCGTATCACCGGCTGCCCGTGGAGCAATACCTCTTACCCACCTTTTTGGGCCGTCGCACCGCAGTGCACCAAGCCAGCATCGGATGCCCTTATCGCTGCAATTTTTGCGGAGTTGTCACGTTTTCGGGGAGTCGCGAGAAAATGGAGCCCCCAGCTCGAACCGAGCAGATGCTCCGCCATTTGGTCCAAGACTATGGAGTGGACGCGGTCCAGTTTTACGACAACAATTTTTTCTTGCGCGAGGATCACACTCGTGAACTCGCCGACCGTCTTGCGCCTCTTAAGACTCGCTGGTGGTGTGAGGGCCGAATCGACATTCTCGTGAAATATGGGGATGCCACGTTAGACGCCCTTCGCCGGGCAGGCTGCACTATGATTTTTTTTGGCGCGGAGTCGGGCTCGAACGAGACGCTGAAGGAGATGAACAAAGACCTTCGGGCGGAGGATACTTTGGCTCTCGCCAGCCGGATTCGAAAATTCGGCATAATCCCGGAATTCTCGATTATTTTTGGAAACCCCAAAGATCCGGACGGAGATACGGAGGAGTGCATCAAGTTCATCCGGCAACTCAAACGATTGAATCCGAGCAGCGAGATCATTGTCGAACATTACACGCCGGTGCCCCAGCGCACGCAAATGTATGGGGGAGTTGAGGGCCAGTTTGAATTTCCGACCACCGCTGACGAATGGGCAACGGAACGATGGCAACGCTTTGCTACCCAGAAAGACCCTAATACGCCTTGGCTGCGACCTCACACTAAGGCGCGCATCGATGATTTCGAGTTGGTTGTGTCCTCCAGATGGCCGACAGTACAAGATCTGCGACTACCCACGTGGGGGCGGTTGGCGCTGAAAACCTTGAGCAGTTGGCGGTACCGGCTTGGGTGCTATTCGGCGCCTTTGGAACTTCGGTGGATTCAACAATTCATCAATCTCCGCAAGCCGAAAGAGGAAAGCTTGTGAATAGTTCAGGACGCGTCGGCGCTTCTGTATCCGACCGCGAACTGGAACCGCCCTCCTCTTCTCCGTTCCTCGTCGGCGTAAGAGATGGGTATGAACGCTGGGCTCCGACCTATGATCATTTTCCGAATCCGCTGCTCGCTCGGGAGCAGCGTCATGTCCACCCTTTGCTGCCCCGCCTTCGGCATCGTCACGTTCTTGACCTCGCTTGCGGCACCGGTCGGTGGCTTAAGTATCTCCTGGCGGTTGGTGCGCTCCCAGGAGTAGGAGTTGACCTGTCGTCCGCGATGCTTCGAGTTGCCGGCGACAAGACGGAGCTTTCGGGGAAGGTCGTCCAAGCTGATTGTCTAAGGCTTCCTTTCCGGGCTTCGACCTTCGACTTCTCGATCTGTTCATTCGCTCTGGGACATATGCAAGACTTACGCAGTGTTGCCGCCGAGTTCTCACGGCTGATGAAGCCCGACTCTGACCTGTTCGTCACCGACCTTCACCCTGAGGCTTACGCGATCGGATGGCGCACCGGTTTCCGCGATCAGCAAACCGCAGTGCAGGTTCACACCCTGCCTCATTCGGCAGAAGAGATCCTCGGGGCTTTCAGTTCAGTCGGCTGTGAGTGCGTCGCTCATGGCGGTCTCTGGCTGGAGAACGCGGAGCAACCCCTTTTT
>Ga0182024_10018834_pt1 | contig 12807 bp, 9 predicted proteins | sample P32metaG_FD_120480 | JGI IMG/M metagenome (GOLD analysis project Ga0182024, IMG submission 120480) | Permafrost microbial communities from Stordalen Mire, Sweden - P3-2 metaG (Illumina Assembly) | ecosystem: Environmental > Terrestrial > Soil > Wetlands > Permafrost | place: Sweden: Stordalen... | reverse complement strand
TGCTATGAGGTTTGCCCGGTGAAGATCGACATTCCCGAGGTGCTGATCGAGCTGCGCGCGCAAGTGGTGGACCGGGAACGCATGCAGGCCGGCCGTGCGTTCGACCTGATGTACCTGGGAATGAGGGCGGCGGGCTTCCTCTTCATGAGCGCAGGGCGGTTCCGGCTGGCGCAGTGGCTGGGGCGTGTGGGATTGCAGGTGTTTACGCGCAAGGATGGATGGATTCACTCGCTGCCCTTGCTGGGCGCGCGGTGGACCGGAACGCGCGACCTGCGCGGATTGCCGAAGCAGACGTTTCGCAAGTGGTGGGCGGCGCGTCCCAAGGAGCGCCAATGAGCGCTCACATCCCTTCGCGCCAGCTCATCCTCGACCGCATCCGTACCGCGACCGAGCGGCTTCCAAAGGAGACAGGCGGCTGGGCGGAGTTGCCGCGAAGGTACGTGCGCCACGGATCGCTCGGCGCTCGTGCCCGGCTCAGGCTGATGGGCGAGCGGCTGCGTGAGTACGACGCTGAGGTGGTGGAGTGCACGCCGGAGCAGTTGCCGGCGACGATTGCCGACCGGCTGGCCGCCTGCGGCCGGCATGTTTTTGCCGCGCCAGAAGGGCTGCCCGCCGAGTGGATCTCGGCCGGGCTCGCGGCAGGCTTTGACTTCAAGATCGACCACGCGCTGCCGACCGCGGAGATTGAAGCGGTGCAGGGCGTGGTGACAGCGGCCACCTGCGGCGTGGCCGAGTCGGGAACCATTGTGCTCCACCACACCGCCGCCGAGGGCCGCCGCGTTCTGACCCTGTTGCCGGATTTTCACCTGTGCATTCTTCGCTCGAGCCAGGTGGTGGAGACGTTGCCCGAGTACTTTGATCTCTGCCACACTGCGCCGCGTCTGGCGACCTGGATCTCGGGGCCCAGCGCCACGGCAGACATTGAGATGACGCGCATCAAGGGCGTGCACGGACCGCGGTTCCTTGCCGTGATCCTGGTGCGCGATGAAGTCAACCCGTCACCGGAGCCAGCGCAGCCGGTTCAGTCAGGATTGGAAGAACATGAATCGTTCTGAATCCGCAATCTTCGATCAAGCCGTTCAGGCCCTGGATTCTTTCCAGATCGAGATTCCCTCGTGGGGATTTGCCAATACGGGCACCCGTTTCGGCAAGTTTGTACAGGCGGCCGCGGCATCGACCATCGAAGAAAAATTCTCCGATGCGGCCGAGGTCAACCGGCTCACCGGTTCCACGCCCACGCTGGCGTTGCACGTGCTGTGGGACCTGCCCAACGGCGTGGACGACGTGCCGCAAGTGAAAGAGCTGGAGCGGCGCTTCGGCATTCATGCCGGCTCCATCAATCCCAACCTGTTTCAGGACCAGGAGTACAAGTTCGGCTCGCTTTGCAACCCGTCGGCGGCCATTCGCGAGGCCGCTCTGGGCCACATGTTCGACTCGATCGAGATCGCCAAGCAGGTGGGGTCGCGCGATATTTCGCTATGGCTGCCGGACGGTTCCAACTACCCCGGCTCGCAGAACATTCGCAAACGCATCGCGTGGCTTGAGCAGGCGCTGCGCGCAGCCCACGACTGCCTGGAGCCGGCGCAGAGGCTGCTGATTGAGTACAAGCCCTTCGAGCCGGCGTTTTATCACACCGATATTGCCGACTGGGGAATGTCGTCGCACCTGGCGCGCACCGCCGGGCCGCAGGCCAAAGTGCTGGTGGATACGGGACACCACTACGCCGCGCAGAACATTGAGCAGATCGTAGCCTGGCTGCTGCACACGGGAATGCTGGGCGGGTTCCACTTCAACGACCGCCGCTATGCCGACGACGACCTGACGATGGGCTCGATCGATCCCTATCAGATCTTCCGCATCTTCCACGAGATTCACCAGGGCGCGAGCGAAGGGCTGGGACCGGAGGTCGCATTCATGATCGACCAAAGCCACAACCTGAAGGGCAAGATCGAGGCCACCGTGCAGACGGTGATGACGGCGCAGGAGCTGTGGCTCAAGGCGGCGCTGATTGACCGCGAAGAGCTGGCGGCGCAGCAGCAGTCGTGCGACCTGGTGGCGGCCGAAGAAGTTTTCCGCGGGGCGTTCTGGACCGACGTGCGGCCGATGGTGGCGGCGTGGCGCGAAGGGCGCGGACTGCCCGCCGATCCGCTGGCGGCGCTGCGAGAGAGTGGGTATGTGGAGCGCGTGGGGCGCGAGCGCGGCAGCCGGGCCTCGGCGGTGAGCAGTTACGCGTAGGAAGTATTCGTCGGTATAAAGCATGTTGGCTTGAGGCAGCCTTGTAACAGGGCGCGACTTCAGTTATGCGGAAAAGAAACGAGAGTCCAGATCGGCCCCCGCCCACCCTAGCCGCAAAAACAAGGACGCGGCGAGGGTGGGGCACCCAGTCTCGTCCACTGCGATTGGGCTACGCCGGTGGCGGAATGTTACAAAGCCAGGACAACGGCAGCCCGTTATGAAGCGTTATCCTTATTTGAACTGTATTCAGTACGAAGCGGCACCCCGGGGGACGCGTAGTTGCCCAAAGCCAAGATCAAGCGGCTCTATCTGATTCCGATCCTCTCCAAGGCGCTCGACGTGCTCGAACTGCTGGAGCAGAGCCACGCCCCCGTGACCCTCGAGGACGTCTACCAGAAGACGCAGATCTCGAAGACGAGCGTCTATCGCATTCTGAAGACGCTGGTGCATCGCGGCTACGTGGCGCAGGCGCAGAACGGCCTCTACCGGCTGGTGTCGCGGCCGCGACGGCTGCGCTTCGGCTTTGCCGCGCAGAGCGCGGAGATGCCGTTCTCCGTTGCCGTGGCGCAGTCGGTGACGGCGGCCGCTGCTGCCGCGGGCGTGGAGTTGCTGCTGCTCGACAATCGCTACGATCCCGACATCGCAATCCAGAACGCCGAGGAGTTTGTGGCCAAGCGCGTGGATCTCGCGATCGAGTTTCAGGTGGAGGAGCGGGTTGCGCCGAGGGTGGCGCACATCTTCAAGAAGGCAGACATTCCGCTGGTGGCTATCGACGTGCCCCACCCCAATGCAACCTACTTCGGCGTCGACAACTTCGACGTGGGCTACGAGGCGGGCGCGTTGCTGGCCCAGCACGCGCTGCGCAAGTGGAAGGGCAAAGCCGACTGGATTCTGGGCGTGGGCTTCTCAGAGGCGGGCAGCTTTGTGGAGGCGCGCATTACCGGCGCGTTCGACGCCATTCGCGAGCGGCTGCCGGATTTGCCCAACGATCGCTTTATGCGCCTGGAGGGTCGCGGTATGCGCCAGCCCAGCCAGCTTGCAGTGGCGGACTTTTTGCGCGGGCAACGCCGCGGGCAGCGCTTCCTGGTGGCCGCGGCTACCGATTCGAGTGCGCTGGGCGTGCTTGATGCCGCTCGCCATGCCGAGCGCGAGCAGGAGTTCGCCATCGCCGGCCAGGACTGCATTCCGGAGATCCTCGAGGAGATGCGGCTGGGCAAGAGCGCTATTATCGGCTCGGTTTCGCACGAAGCGGAGACTTACGGCCCGCGGCTCATCCAGCTCGGTATTGCGCTGCTGCGCGGCTACACCGTGCCGCCCTACAACTATGTGCGCCACCGCGTGGTGACGCCTGAGACGATGGGCGCCGAGGAAGCCGAAGAACAGGCCCGGTGAGACCGCTAGATTTATCCCGATAGCCCGAAGTCGGCCTCGCCAGTCGCGGTTCACATGCGAAATACTTCGCCTATTGACTCATCCTGTGCTATCGTTTGGGATGTTTCTCAGGGTCTCCCTTTAGTGTGGTGTATATGACTTCCACGACTGTCGCTTCCCCTTCGCTCATGTTCCTTGAAGACCGCTGGGATTCGAGAATTGCCGGCACGCTCGACGAACCGGAGCTGCTGCGCTACCGCTCCAACCTGCTCGGCTCCGATCTGCGCATCACCAACTTTGCCGGCGGCAACACCAGTTCCAAGGTCATGGAGATCGACCCGCTTACCGGCGAGCCGATAGAAGTGCTGTGGGTCAAGGGTTCTGGCGGCGATCTGGGCAGCATCAAGCGCTCCGGCTTCGCGACGCTGTTCCAGCACAAGCTGCTGGCGCTTGAGCACCTGTACAAGGGCGTCGACACCGAAGACGACATGGTGGCGATGTACCCCCTGTGCACCTTCCGCAACAACCCCGTGGCGGCCTCGATCGACACGCCGCTGCACGGCTTTCTGCCGTTTCCGCACGTGGATCACCTGCACCCGGACTGGGGCATCGCGCTGGCCGCTTCGGGAAACGGCCTGGCCAAGATGGACGAGTTCAATCGCGAGTTCCACCACTCGCTGGTGTGGATTCCCTGGCAGCGGCCCGGCTTCGAGCTGGGCATGATGATGAAGAAAGCGATCGCTGACAACCCCGGCTGCGACGGCATTGTGCTGGGCGGTCATGGCCTTTTCACATGGGGCGACACGCAGCGCGAGTGTTACCTGCAGACGCTCACCGTGATCGACCAGATCGGCCAGTTCATTGCGCGCCACGGAGACGCGAAAGGGCCAGAGCGTTTTGGCGGCGAAGCCGTGCCGGCACGCGATGACCGGCGCAAGCTGGCCATTGCAATTGCGCCCTTCCTGCGCGGCCGCGTCAGCTCGCAAAAGCGCTACATCGCGAGCTTCAGCGATTCCAAAGATGTGCTGCAGTTCGTCACTTCGGCGCACGCCAAAGAGCTCGCCTTTCTGGGCACAAGCTGCCCCGACCACTTCATCCGCACCAAGATCAGGCCGCTGTTTGTGCCGTGGGCTGCGGACGCCGATGTGTCCACGCTGAAGAAGCAGATCGTTGCCTCGCTCTCCGAGTATGCCGAGCAGTATCGGGCTTACTATCGCTCGTTCGCCACGCCGGACTCGCCCGCTCTGCGCGACACGAGCCCGACGGTGGTGCTGATTGAGGGCCTGGGCATGTTCAGCTTTGGCAAGAACAAGACCGAGGCCCGCATCGTTGGCGAATTCTATACCAATGCGATTCATGTGATGGAGGGCGCCAGCCTGCTGGGCGACGGCAAGCTGAGCGGCACGCTGCCGCAGTGCGGCGAGGGCTTTGATCCGGCCAGCTTCAAGGTCTTTTCGAACTACGTTGCGCTGCCGGCGATCGAGGCTTTTCGCATCGAATACTGGGCCATGGAAGAGGCCAAGATTCGCCGCCAGCCGCCGGAGAAAGAGCTGAGCCGGCGCATCGTGCTGGTGGTGGGCGGAGGCAGCGGCATTGGCCGCGAGGTGGCGCTCAAGGCCGCCGAGCGCGGGGCGCACGTAGTGGTGGCCGACCGCGACGAGGACGCTTGCGCGCGCGTGGCCGAAGAGCTGCACAAGATCACGTCGCCGGAGTTCGTGGCGTCGTCGGGCGTCGACATCCGCAACCGCGAAGCGATCGGGAAAGCATACGACGCGACCGTGGCTGCCTTTGGCGGCGTCGATATTCTCATCAACACAGCGGCCATGTTTGCGTCGTCGCCCGATGGCGTGATCGCCGACGCCATGTGGGCCGTCACTCTCGATGTCAACGTGACTGCCAACTTCCTGCTGGCTGACGCGATCAAGCACATCTTCGCGGAGCAGGACCTCGACGCCTCGATCGTGCTCACCAGTTCGGCCAACGCGGTGGTGCCCAAGCGCGGCACCGAGGCTTACGACGTGAGCAAGGCTGCGCTCTCGCACCTGATTCGCGAGCTGGCCGTGGGAATGTCGCCCAGGGTGCGGGTCAACGGCATCAGCCCGGCAACGGTGGTAAAGGGCTCGACCATGTTCCCGCGCGACCGGGTGCGCGCCTCGCTCGCCAAGTACAACATCGCCTTTGAGGAGTCGCTGAGCGACGACCGACTGCGCGCCCTGCTGGCCGATTTTTATGCCAAACGCACGCTGACTCACCAGCCGATCGATCCAGGCGACTGCGCCGAAGCGATTCTCTTCCTCGCCGGGCCCAAAGCTCAATGCACCACCGGTCATGTGATTCCGGTCGATGGCGGATTGGCCGAGGCGTTCCTGCGATGACTTCAGACGGCGATCGAATTCAGCAGCCGGAGACGCGCGCTCGGGTCGCAATCGATTTGGGCGCGGAAAGCTGCCGCGTTTCGCTGCTGCGCTGGCACGAAGGCGCGCCGAATATCTCGCTCGTTCACCGCATCTCGAACGGCCCGATGCACGAGGGAGCTTCGCTGCGCTGGCCGCTGACTGCAATTCTCGCCGGGCTCGAGGAAGGCCTTCGCAAAGCCGCCGAAGGAGCGCCGGAGGGCATTGCATCGGTCGCCGTGGATGGCTGGGCTGTCGATTACGTGCGGCTCGGCGCAGATGGCAAGTCGCTGGCCGAGCCGTTCTGCTATCGCGACGAGCGCACCGTCGCAACCAAGGAGCGGGCCGATGCCATCGCACCGCCCGGCATGTTGTTCGGGCGGACTGGTGCGCAGCCGCTGCGCCTCAACACTCTCTATCAGCTCATGGCCGATCGAGATATGGATGCGCGCGCGCCCTGGGTTTGCCTGCCGGAATACATTCTCCACTGGCTCGGCGGCCGCCGCGTGGCCGAGTACACCAACGCGACGCACACCGGCCTCGTTGACCTGAAGACCGGCGACTGGGCTCGCGATCTGTTCGCGCTGCTCGACATTCCCATTGAGCCCGCGCCGCCCATTGTGCCCGCCGGCTCGATGCTCGGCCGCATGACAGGGCCGCTCGCCGAACTCGCTGCTTTCCGAAACACCGAGCTCATTGCGCCAGCCTGCCATGACACCGCATCGGCCATCGCCGGCATTCCCGCGCGCCTGGACTCGACCGCCTATATCTGCTCCGGCACCTGGTCGCTGGTGGGCACGCTGGTGCGGTCGCCCATCACAAGGCCTGAAGCCATGCATGCGCGCTACACCAACCAGGGCGCGGCCGCGGGAGGGTTCTGTTTCCACACCAACGTCAACGGGATGTGGACCGTGAAGCAGTGCATGGATACGTGGGCCGCTGAGGGACGAAGCTGGAGTATCGAAGATCTCATTCAGACGGCTGCTGCCTGCAAGGCTGAAGGGTTGATCGATGTGGATGCGGAGCCGCTGCTGCTCGATGGCAACATGCCGGAGCGCATCAACCACGAGCTGACGCGGCGCGGCCTGACCGCCATTCCCGACGTCGCGGGCAATGAGCCGGTGTTTGCTCGCGTGATCTTCGAAAGCCTGGCCAGCGGTTATGCAGGCGCGCTAAAGAATCTTGAGCAGATGCTGAACCGCAAGCTCGAGCGCATTCACGTACTCGGCGGCGGCAGCCGCAACAAGCTGCTGACCGAGTTGACCGCGCAGTACACCGGCCTTCCCGTCGAGACCGGCCAGCCGGAGAGCTCGACCATTGGCAACTTCGCCGTTCAGCTCGCAGCCTGCGAGGGACAGCCGCTGAACGCCGATGCGGTTCGCAGTCGGGCCGCGTCGCTGTGCCGGGAATGCTAATCGACAGCCGCTTGCACGATTTTTAAGCTCTTGATGCAGATTTCCTCCACGGTGCATCAATTTCGGCGCGCTTGCATTTTTCCAAGCAAAAGCGCATCCTGTTGAATCATGGGTAGAGTTGCCGCCAACACGAAGCGAAGGCCGATTTCGTCACGGACACGGCCCGTGAAGCAACGTGCGCCCAAGCGAGCCTCGAGGACTACGGTTGCGTTTTCTCCCTCGGCGATTGAGATTGTTGAGCGGTTTCGCGAGGCGACAGGTCTCTCGATGAGCGAGGCCGTCAGCGAACTGATTGAGCGGACCGAGCCAAGGCCTGCGCGGATCAAGATCGTGGACGGCATGCCGATGGCGGACATCCCCATGGACGGCGAGTGGGTGACAACTTCCGACATCCTGCGCGCGCAGGCGGAGATCGGGTGACCCGCTACCTGCTCGACACCAATGTTTTGATTCCGCTGCTTTGGCCGCGGCACACCGAACAGGCTAAAGTAAGAGCGTGGTTCAAGGCCAACGCCCTCCGGTCTTTCGCAACTTGCTCCTTCACGCAGGCAGGGTTCCTGCGCATCGCCACTTCGCTTGAGATCATGCATCAGCGCTACGCGCTCAGCGATGCGCGGCAATTGTTGTATGCCTTTACCCAGTTGCCAGGCCACGCCTTCCTGTCCACTGACATCGACTATTTCGAGGCTGCGGCGCCATTCGATCGCCGCATGCAAGGACCCAAACAAATCACAGACGCCTATCTTCTCGGCATTGCCCAGAAACACGGCGGCAAACTGGCAACGCTCGATAAAGCAGTCAAGGGTCTTGCGGGCCCGCAGTTCAATGACCTGGTGGAGTTGATCGCGTAGAGATTGGGGCCTCGAAAGCAGGAATTGGCCCGAATAAGCCAGAGCAGCGACTACGACCCTGAACTTTCAAATTGATAGTTCTCAACCCGATGCAATAGACTGTGCTGACGTTGCCGGGAGGCAAAGCCTGCGTCGCGTCATTGCAAAGGACTGCGCCGCATCATCGATCGCCTGGCAAGAAAGATGTGTCCCCATGCCGCTCCATCTTCACGGAAGACGAATTGCCGTGGCCGCACTGGCCACCATCGCGACTGTTCACTGCACCTTGATCCATGCTCAGGCCGATTTTGTAGCCGCCGTCACCGCCACGCATCCCATTGCCTATTACCGGCTCGATGCAACGTCGGGCAAGAGCGTGGTTGGCTCGACAACGTATAAGTCAATGGGCGGCGTGACCAGCGCTGCGCCAGGAGCGCCCGTCGGAGCAGCCAGTCATTACGCCCAATTGAACGGCCATGACGCGTACATCGTGACGACGCAGGCCGGCGGCGTGGGCGAGACCGCGAGCATCATGGCCTGGATCAACCTGGCCGATCTGCCTTCGAAGGCGAACCACATCTTCTACGTGGCCGGCGAGTCGCAGAGCGGCAACGATCTCGATCTGCAAATCGAGACTGGTAACGTGCTCAGGTTCTTCACGGCATCGGGAGGCAACTTGTCTTATACCCCCGCGCCCGCCACGCTGCTGAATCACTGGCATCTGATTGTGGCCACGCTTGACACGCAATCGCACTCCAGGGTTATCTACTGGGACGGCAAGCAGGTGGCGGCAGACCAGGGTGGCGGCCGGGCGGGAAAGACGAGCGTTTTCACGATAGGCGAAAGCGTCGTCTTTACTGGCCGGTTCTTCAAGGGCGGCATTGAAGAGGCCGCGCTGTGGAATCGCGCTCTCAAACCTGCCGAGGTGGCTGCCATCTACGGCGCCGCCAAGCCAACGGGAGCAGTGGCCACCACCGGAGCAGCAGACACGAGCACCGCGACCGCGCCCACGCCCGGTACTGGCCCATTCGCAACCAAGGCCAAGGTTGAAGTCGAAGACGCCAAGGGCCCCGTTCATCTCAAGCGTGAAGAACAGATCGCCTACATGTTTCTCTCCGCCATTGAGATCATCGAGCACGAGTGCCAACTCGACTTCCAACACGTCTGCACATTCGATCAGATGCTGTCGGGGTCGTATCCCAAGGGCGCCGTCATCGAGCATCTCAAGTTCGACCCCAACAAGACCGACCCCAACTATACCTATACCGTTGCCGCGAACGGCATGGCCTGGGAGGCGCACGCCAATCCGAAGAAGCCCGGTCTGGCCGGCATGTGCGACATGGCAAGGGATATTGGGACCACCGTTTTCACCTATAACCCCGGCGGAAACGCCGGCTGGACGAGCACGCCTTTTGGAAACCGCGGCATGGAAGGCGATTCCTTCGCCACGCAATAAGACACGAAGTGCATGTAACAAGAAAACGATGGAGATTGACATGGGAGCGAATGAGCGGCCAACGATCCCTGCGCTCAGGAATGTAATCTCGCGGCGCGAACTGCTGCGCAACGCGTCCGCTGCGGCTCTCATGGGTGCGGTGAGCAAGACGTCGTTTGCGCAGGCCGCGGCGGGCGCAGCACCGGCTGCTGCAAAGGCCGGCGCCTTTCCGGAAACATTTCTTTGGGGATGCGCGACGGCCGCCCACCAGGTGGAAGGCAACAACACCAACAGCGACTTATGGACGATGGAGCATCTGCCGCAGAGCATGTTCAAAGAGCCCTCGGGCGATGCGTGCGATCACTACCATCTCTATTCGCAGGATATCGCGATGCTGGCCGACCTCGGCTTCAACACCTATCGATTCTCGATCGAGTGGGCGCGCATCGAGCCGGAGGAAGGCTTCTTTTCAAATGCCGAGCTCGATCACTATCGGCGCATGTTAGCCGCGTGTCATGAGCGCAACCTGACGCCGATGGTGACCTATTACCACTTCTCCCTGCCGCGCTGGTTTGCGATCAAGGGCGCCTGGCAAAGTGCGAACGCCGCCGGCCTGTATGCGCGCTATTGTGAGAAGGCGACGAAGCACCTCGGCGACCTGATCGGGATAGCTTCAACCATGAACGAGCCGGACGTGCCGCAGTTGCTCAACTGGTTCAACCTGCCGGGCGCGCCGGCAGGAATGAGCATTGCCCAGATGATGCAGGGCGCACTCGGAAACGTGCGCAAGCAGCTGAACGCGCCGGATTTCGCGAGCTTCTTCCTGGGCGACGGTAAGAAGACACGCGACGGACTGATGGCCGCCCACGAAAAAGCGAAGACAGCGATGAAGTCGGTGCGGCCCGACATGCCAGTGGGCTTCAACCTGGCAATGACCGACGATCAGCCCGCACCCGAGGACAGTCATCTTGATGAGAAACGAGCCGATGTATACGCGCCGTGGCTTGAAGCGGCAAAGCACTGCGACTACATGGGCGTGCAAACTTATTCGCGGTCGATCGTGGGCAAGAAGGATCTGCCGGCGCCGAAGGGCGCGGAACTGACGCAGGTGGGATGGGAGTTTTATCCGGAGTGCGTGGAGCACGTTGTGCGATACGCGGCGAAGGAGACGGGCGTGCCCATCTACGTGACTGAGAATGGCATTGCCACGGATGATGACACGCGCCGTGTAGACTATTACCGGCAAGCGCTGGCTGGCCTGAAGCGGGCCATCGACGATGGGGTGGATGTGCGCGGCTATGTTGCCTGGTCGCTGATCGACAACTTCGAATGGATGTCGGGCTTCGCGCCGAAGTTTGGCCTGGTGGCCGTTGACCGCGAGACGCAGAAGCGGACGATCAAGCCCAGCGCGGCGTTTCTCGGCAACATTGCGCGAAATAACGCGCTGTGAATTGAATCCGGAGCAGGCGCATCTTCAGCGACGATGCGCCTAACTAACCGCCTGCACGGTTCCCTTCCCGACTAGCTCTTCCACGCGCTCCACCCAACCGCGGTCCGCGGCCACGCTCATTCCTTCAGGCTCCAGGATCACTGCGTACTGGCCCTTCTTTTCCAAATGCAACATCACCTTGCCAGGCCCCGGCGATGCATCCGCGGCACTCTTCAACCCGGCAAGCATGTCTTCGGTTGCGCGATCCAGATTGATGCGGACGCGCACGCCCGACGGCAGCTTCACCTGCACCTCTTCGAGCGTCTGAATGCTGCTGACTGAAATCTTGGGAGCCGAGTCGTCGTCGCCCATCAGCACGCCGCGGACCAACACCGGCGCCTCGATCTTCAACTGAGCGGAGAGCCGCTCGTAGTCGCGCGAAAAGCAGATCAGCTCGATCTTGCCGCTTGCGTCTTCAAGCGAAGCCTGTGCATAAAGCTTTTGGTCGCGCCTGCTCTTTTGCACGCGCAGGCCCAGGATCATGCCCGCCACCAGAAGTTCATCCGCGGGATCGGCCTGCGTGCTCCATCGCTTTTCAGGCGGCTTGCGCTCCAGCGCTTCGGCGGTTGAAATCACGCCTGTCATGTTGCGCAATTTTTCAGCGTACTTGTCCAGTGGGTGGCCCGACACAAAGAACCCCAGCACCTCTTTTTCATTGGCCAGGCGCTCGCCTTCTTCCCAGTCAGCCGCGCGCGGCAGATCGTCTGCGCGGCTTCCATCGCGACCATGCGCAGGCGCCTCGTTGAACAGGCCAAACAGCCCCGTCTGCCCCTGCGCCGTGTCACGCTGCGCCTTCTGCGCGCGCTCCATCGCCTTGTCCACTGCGGCCCAAAGCTGCCCGCGCTGGCCCAGCGAATCGAGCGCACCCGCCTTGATGAGCGATTGAATTACGCGCGAATTCATCACGCGCAGATCCACCTTTTCGCAGAACTCCCAGAAGGTCTTGAATCGACCGCCCGATTCCTCGCGCGCCTTCATGATCGACTCGATCGCGTTGCCGCCGACGTTCTTTACCGCAGCCAGGCCGAAGCGAATCGCTTCGCCGTGCGGCGTGAATTGCGCGCCGGAAACCTGCACATCGGGCGGCTCCACGCTGATGCCCATCTCGCGGCATTCCTGAATGTACTTGACCACATTGTCCGGCTGCGACGTCTGCGAAGTGAGCAACGCCGCCATGAACTCCATTGGATAATGCGTCTTCAAATACGCCGTTTGATAAGCCACCAGAGCATACGCCGCAGAGTGCGACTTGTTGAATCCGTACCCGGAAAATTTTTCCATCTGGTCGAAGATCTCGCCGACTGCGCTCTTGGGATGCCCCAGTGCCGCGGCTCCGCTCATGAAGCGGTCGCGCTGCTTGGCCATCTCCTCGGCGCTCTTCTTGCCCATTGCCCGCCGCAGCAGGTCCGCCTCGCCCAGCGAATAGCTCGCCAGCAGGTTGGCGATCTGCATTACCTGTTCCTGATATACGATCACGCCCAGCGAGTCCTTCAGTATCCCCTCGAGTTCGGGCAGCATGTACTCGACATTGCGGCGTCCCCACTTGCGCTCGATAAAGTCGTCGATCATGCTCATCGGGCCGGGCCGAAAAAGCGCGTTCAAAGCCGTCAGCTCCTCCACCGTGTCCGGCTTGTAGCGC
>Ga0182024_10018833_pt1 | contig 12807 bp, 11 predicted proteins | sample P32metaG_FD_120480 | JGI IMG/M metagenome (GOLD analysis project Ga0182024, IMG submission 120480) | Permafrost microbial communities from Stordalen Mire, Sweden - P3-2 metaG (Illumina Assembly) | ecosystem: Environmental > Terrestrial > Soil > Wetlands > Permafrost | place: Sweden: Stordalen... | reverse complement strand
TTTTGCGGCTTCGCGAAGCGCTCCACCGCGCTCCACTTCCACGAGCTTATAAATCAGATTGAGATGAGGCGCATCGCCCGGAGTGGCGAGCGCCGTGCCGACTCCGAACGCGTCAATCGCCGCGCCCTTTGCGAGCAGCGCCGCGATTTTCGTTTCATCGAGATCGCCGGACGCGAATACTTTCACGTCCTCCCATCCGGCGCGATCGAGTTCGCGGCGGACCCATCGACTGTCTTTGGCGAGGTCTCCACTATCGAGCCGCACGCCCGCGGGCTTGCGGCCCATGGAGATAATCTCTTTCGTCGCCCTGCGCACGTCATAGGTATCGAGCAGCAACACGGAATCTTCCGGGAACACGCGAAGGAAATTACGGAAGGCTTCGGCTTCGTTTTCGTGCGCCATCACCCAGGAGTGCGCTTGCGTGCCGTAGGTATCCATGCCGAACTGCTGGCCGGCGAGGACGTTCGAAGTGCCCTGGCAGCCGCCAATCGATGCCGCGCGCGCAGCGAAGAGGCTGGCCTGGCTGCCGTGCGCGCGCCGGGCGCCGAAATCGACGATCTGCTTTCCCGCGGCCGCGGTGACGACGCGCGCGGCTTTGCTGGCGATCATGGTTTGGTAGCTGAGCGTCGAGAGAAAGTACGTCTCCATGATCTGCCCTTCGATGATGGGCGCAACGACACGCAACATGGGCTCGCCGGGAAATACCAGCGAGCCTTCGGGCATGGCCCAGACGTCGCCGGTGAAGCGGAATTTCGCGAGGTAATCGAAAAATTCGGCGCGGATATTGCGGAAGACGGGATGCTGGCGCACGTAGTCAATTTCCTTCGCGGAGAAGTGCACGTTCTCGAGAAAATCGAGAGCTTGTTCGAGGCCGGCGGCGACCAGATAATTCCGGTGCGGCGGAAGATGGCGGACGAAGAGTTCAAACGTGGCGCGAACTTCGAAGCGGGTCTGCAGATAGCCCGCGGCCATGGTCAGCTCGTATAGATCGGTTAAGAGGCCTGAGTGTTCGAACATTTTCCTTTTCCAGGATGCAGCGGTGCGGCTACGCGCGATCGCGGCGCAACGTAAGCCCACCGTCAACGGCAATCGACTGACCGGTGATGTAGTTGTCCGGCTCAAGAAAAAAACGCACGGCGCGGGCAACGTCTTCCGGGCGGCCGAAGCGAGACACGGCGCCGCTGGCAACGTGCCGATCGTATTTTCCGGATTGCACGCTGGCTGTGGCCATGCCGACGGTGGTGGCTCCGGGAGCGACCACATTTACGCGGACATGATTCCATTGCTGCGCAAGAACACGGGCTGCGTGGACCAGCGCTGCTTTCGGCGCAGCGTAGTTCAGGCTGGATGGAAACACCGCGAGCGCTTGCATGGTGGCGAGCAGCACCACGCTGCCGCCGTCCGCGCTGCTCTCCATCGCCGTGCCAAGCTCTTTTGCCAGGAGAATTGGCCCCACATAGTTGGATTCCAGCGAGGCGACGAGAGTTTCACGATTCAGATTTTCAAAGGCCACGCGCGCGGGGTCGCCTGGAAAGATCGCCACGCCCGCGAGTGGCGCGGCAATTTTCTGTGCGGCGGCGAGATAGGCTTGGCGGACTTCAGCGGAAGCGATGTCGCCGGCAACTAGAGCGAGGGTGCAACCGAAGCTGGATTGCATCGCGTGGCGCAGGGCTTCGGCGCGTTCACGATTGGCGCGGTAGCCCACGACCAAGTGGGCGCCTTCTCGCGCGAGGAGCGCAACGGTGGCGGCGCCCAAGCCGCCTGCGCCGCCGGCGACGATGATCGTCTTTCCGGCGAGTGCCTTTTCGGGAAAGCGGTACCGAAACTCGTGGTACGCGCGCGCCTGACCTGCGTCCCAATGCTGCGAGGTCATGTGCTCCTCGTGTATAGCAGTAAGTTACCGCATGTTTAAGGAACGAGACAGTTTATCCCGCGCTGCGGGACGGGATGAAAAGACAAAACCCCCAAAGCCTCCGTTCCGTTGTCCGGAGCGGGCATGCCTGGGGGTTCGTCGTCAATCCCTGCGCCGGAAGGACTACTTCAGGACGGCGTCTTTGAATGCTTTCGCTGCGCGCAAACGCACAACGGTCTTGGCCTTGATCTTGATGGTCTCGCCTGTGGCTGGATTGCGGCCCAGACGCGCCTTGCGATGCGCCTTGACCGCGCGCCCGATGCCGGGAATCACGAACTTTCCCGCGCTCTTGGCCTCTTTTACAGCCAACTTGAACAATTCGTCGAAGAAAGCCACGGTCTGCTTCTTGGAAATGGGCTTCTCCGGGGTGCTTACCTTTTCAGTGATGTGCGCAATAATCTTGGACTTGCTCAGCGGATTTGCCATCGAGTTGCGTTTTCCTCCTCAGTTTAAATTGCCTGGCGAGCCTGCGGTGCAGGACGCCTTGGGGACTATAGCGGCAGTAGCGGCCGAACGCAAGTCAAACCTTCAAAAAAGCCCGATAAAACGGGCCTTTCCTTCGCGCGCCATTTTTCGATAGAAAATTTACTGCGCGGCGAGCTGCTGGTAGAAGAGCGCGACGGCCTTGATTCCGCCGAAATAGTTTTCCAGCGCGATGTGTTCGTCGGGCGCGTGAGCATTTTCGTCGGGTAATCCGAAGCCCAGCAGGACGCAAGGAACTTTGAATGTGTCGTGCATCTGCGTGACGAACGGAATGGAACCACCCTCGCGGATGAAAACGGCTTTCTTGCCGAAGCCGGACTCGAGCGCGTGAATCGCCGTCTGAAAAATAGGATGCGTGTACGGCGCGACCCAGGGCTTGCCTGTGCTGAGAACTTGGAATTTGCAAGTGACGGACTTGGGAAGTAATTTGCGGATGTGGCGCTCGACGAGCTTCGCGATTTTCGCGGGATCCTGATTGGGAACTAGTCGCGTGGAAAGTTTCGCGTGCGCCTTCGCGGGAATTACAGTTTTCGCGCCTTCGCCGAGATAGCCGCCCCAAATGCCGTTGAGTTCGAGCGTGGGCCGCGTCCAGAGCCGCTCGACGATCGTAAATCCTTTTTCGCCGTCGAGCGCGGGCGCTCCGACCGTCTTGCGAAATTCCTTTTCTTTCCACGGGAGGGAATTGAGCGCTTTGCGTTCCTGGCGAGACAGTGGCGTGACATCGTCGTAAAAGCCCGGAATCGCGACGCGAAAATTCTTGTCGTGAAGCTTGGCGATCATTTCGGCAAGAATCGTAATCGGGTTGGGCACCGCGCCGCCGAAAACTCCGGAGTGCAAATCCTGCGCCGCGCCCGCTATTTCCACCTGATAATAATTCAGACCGCGCAACCCGTAAGTGATGGAGGGCACGCCCTTCGCCAGCATGGATGTATCGGAGACGACCAGCGCGTCGGCCTTCAGCCGCTCGCGATTGCGCTGCACGAAATCCCACAGGCTGAGGCTGCCGACTTCTTCTTCGCCTTCGATCATCACCTTGACGTTCAGCGGCAGCTTGCCCGTCTGGTTTTTCAGCGCTTCGAGCGCTTTCATATGAATGTGCACCTGGCCCTTATCGTCAGCGGTGCCACGGCCGAAAAGCTTGCCGTCGCGGACGGTGGGTTCGAAAGCTGGGGAAGTCCAGAGCTCCAGCGGCTCGGCCGGTTGCACGTCGTAATGGCCGTAAAAAAGGATGGTGGGTTTCCCGGGCGCGTGCAGAGATTCGCCGTAAACCAGAGGATGCATTTTGGTCGGCGTGATTTCCACGTTTTCCAAGCCAGCGGCGCGCAATTTTTCAGCCACCCAGTGGGCAGCGCGCTCGATATCGGGTTTGTGTTCGCTTTTGGTACTGACGCTGGGAATGCGGAGAAACTCCTTCAGTTCGTTCAGATGTTCATCGCGCCTAGATTCGATGTACTCGATAAGGTTCATTGCCAGGGGGCCCCCACACTTTAAGATGGTAACGCCCGCGCCAGCGAATTCCGCGGCGCGGCATGATCGCGCATCACTCCTGTGCCACCAAACAAGATTTGCGATTCTACGGAACCTTGTGCGATTTCAGCAAGCTTTTTGCGGACCGCGTTTTTGGAAACTTTCCAGGTGCGCACGGTTGACTCGGTCCCTGGCCAGATGCAGGATACCAGATAACCATGAGTGAACCGCAAAACACAACGGCCCGGCGGAGTTCGCGCGTCTTCACGCGAATTCCCGTGCGCGCGATGGCCAAGAACACCGACGGCAAGAAATTCCGCGAGAACAGCCAGACCATCGTCATCAATGCGCATGGCGGCTTGCTGTATCTGCAAGAAACGCTCGCGCTCGGCGCCGAAATCGTGCTGATCAATCCGGTCACCGAAGAAGAGCAAGAATGCCGAGTGGTCTATCTCGGCGACATGTCTGAAAAGGGCACACGTGTCGGTGTCGAATTCCTCTCACCGAGCCCTCATTTCTGGGGTGTCGATTTCGCTCCGCAAGATTGGCCCGCGCGCCCGTCCGCCCAGCCATCCCGCTAGCCAGTTTTATCCCTCAGAGTAGATATTCGTTTCGGCGCCAGGTTGCCGCTGACCCGCAGGAGTGTTCTATCACGTGATGAGGCACGATGGAGCGAGTGTAGGGAGCGCCAGCCAGATTGACGAGAACTGAATATGACCGGCGGTCATGTTCAGTCAGGTTCAAACCAGAACGCAATTATTTTGCAGGGGGAAGCGTGCCGTAGGCGGAGAGGTCCACGTCTTTCCATTTTCCGTCCATGATTTCCTTGCGAATCTGCGCGGCCGTTTTGCCTTGCTGCGATTCGGTGTAAGTGAAGGCCGCTTCTTTTTTGCAGAGGACGCAATGGGCCCCGTGATAATCGCTGAAGCAATCCAGCAGGCTCTTGTGGCCGACTTCCTTGTCGCAACGGCAATAGCACGGTTGTTGGTAGAGGATTGGTTTAATTTTCGCCGCGAGCGCGTAGATGTTTTGAGTTTCGGCGTCTGAGAATTGCGCGGGATCCAGTGTGTCGGGAAGCGGACCTTTGGGCGGCTCGGCGTGATAGGCGGGCACATCGGGTTTCGGAGTTTTCGCGGTGAGAGCGGGAGACGGAGCCGGCTGGGATTCCTGACCGGGAGAATTCTGCGCGTGCAAATAACCGGCACCAAAGCCGGCCAACGCGGCGCCGGAAATGACGGCCAGGATCAAGGCTTTTCGGAGCATCGCGGAATCTCCCGCGCAGGCCGCCCAATCAATGGCGTAGTGGGCGACAGCGACTTTCTACAGTCGAATCTTATCATTCTTGCAGCACGCGTGAATGGGGGATTCTCGCTGGAACTGGCACATGTCTCGTCCGGCGTTCGGCGCGTGAGCGCGAGCGTGGCGGCGTTCGATGCCTGGCGTGGATTGTCATCACATGCGGCGTAAGTTAGGATGGAGCAAGCCATCGAAAACGGAGGGGTAGGAAAGCGGTTGACTCCGGCGGTCTTGAAAACCGTTAGGCCCGAAAGGGTCTCGTGGGTTCGAATCCCACCCCCTCCGCCATCATTTTATATCGTTTTTATTGGTTTTGTTGATGTTTTTATGAGACTGCGATTTTCTGTACTGGATTTGTACGGCGTCCGTCCAGGTCCCTGCGCTTTTTCTTCCGTGCTTGTGGCTTTACTGGCGTCAGACGCTGAAAGCCATTGGCCTTCAAAACCGCTTGATCTAGGGCCTGTCCCTGCCAAAAACACCGTACTCATTGATCCGGTTGAATTTAGTTCCCCGTCACGATAGCTTGCCCAAGCCATGTTGACGACCATTTTCTTGCTCTTTTCTTCGATTCGGGACGGACTTAGAACTCCTGCAGGGTTGCAGGCTGAGATCCTTGCCCTGCGGCATCAGCTCTTGGTTCTCCAAAGATCCAGTCGCGACCGTCGCCTCCGTCTGGGGCACCCGGATCGACTCCTGTGGGTTTGGCTCTCGCGTTTCTGGAACCGCTGGCGATCAGCGCTGCTGATCGTCAAGCCGGAAACTGTGATCGCCTGGCACCGACAAGGATTCCGATTGTACTGGAGATGGAAGAGTCGCCATCCGGTGGGCCGACCTTCCTTATCACGCGAGGTTATCGATCTGATTCACAAAATGAGTTTGGCCAATCCACGATGGGGTGCACCTCGCATCCATGGGGAACTGTTGAAGCTCGGATTCGAGTTATCGCAAGCTCGGTTACCAAGTATATGGTGCGTCTTCGAAAGCCGCCTTCTCAGACTTGGCGGACATTTCTTCAGAACCATGCAAAGGACTTGGTCGCTTCCGACTTCTTTGTGGTGCCAACAGTTTTCTTCGACTTGTTGTTTGTCTTCGTGATTTTGTCGCACGACCGCCGCCGCGTGATTCATTTCGGTGTGACCGCATCCCCACGTCCGAGTGGGCGGCTCGGCAACTGTTGGAAGCTTTCCCGTGGAACAGCGCGCCGCGGTATCTCTTGCGGGATCGAGATGGGAATTACGGAACAGTGTTTCGTCAGGCGGCGGGCTGGTTGAGCATTCGGGAAGTTCTCACGGTGCCGCAATCTCCTTGGCAGAATGCCTATGTCGAGCGCTTGATCGGTTCGATTCGGCGCGAGTGTCTAGATCATGTGATTGTCTTCAATGAAGCCGGTTTGCGGCGCGTCCTAAAATCCTACTTCGACTATTACGAACGGTCCCGAACTCATCTGTCGCTGGGGAAGGACGCGCCAATCAGCCGACCGATCCAGCTTGCGGCGATGGGTCGCGTCGTGGAAATCCCGCAAGTTGGCGGACTCCATCATCGCTACGAACGCGTCGCCGCCTAAACAAGCACCGCTCTTCGTGCACTCTCGACGGGGGCGCGGTATTCGGCTGCTTTGTTTGTGTCGTTGAACAGAGTCACCGAACAGGGTTGGGCAAGATCCAATGAACTCGGGCTACCTTAAAGGTTGCGCCTTGGGACAAACGCGAACGAATGAAGTTTTTGGTAGGGACAGCCATCGGAGCCCACACTTTAAGTTCGAGACGGGCGCGGTAAAGGAATACCCATGGCCATGCATCTTGAGACAAACATCACCCTAGAATCCCTTTGCCGATCGCCAGATTGTCGCCACCCTTGCCCTGCTCTACCGCGACTGACATCCGACCTACGCGCTCGATTTCGATCGTGATGCGGTCTCCACTCTTGATGGGTCCCACACCAGCAGGCGTCCCGGACGCGATCACATCCCCGGGATAAAGCGTGGCTACGGAAGATGCCATCGAGATCATGCCCGGAACGTTTAGTATCAAATCGCGAGTGTTTGCATGTTGACGAAGCTCGGAATTGACCCAGAGCTTGAGGTCCAGAGCGCTCGGGTCACCTACCTCATCGCTCGTCACGATTGCCGGGCCGATAGGAGTGAACGTGTCATAGGACTTGCGCATGACGCGGTCTTCCTTGCCGCGCAAGGTAACATCGATGAGGCAGGCGTAGCCGAATACGTACTTGAGAGCCTGAGAGGTGTCGATCTGGCGGCCAGACTTACCAATGATGATCGCAAGTTCACATTCATGATGAACTTCGCGGCCCGGCAGATCCGGTAGAATGATCGGATCGAAGGGCCCACTTAATGACGAACTGGCTTTGAGAAAAAAACCGTTGGTATCGGCTCTTAGAGTGACGTTTCTCTCTTCTCCGTGGGCTGCGTAATTGACAGGATACGCAAGAACCTTATTGGGCCATAAGATAGGAGCCTCGAGACGGACTTCCGCTATGGGGACGCCGGTATCCGCCAATGCCGCTTCGATCTTGGGCCGCAAGGCATCGAAGTTTCGGATGAGCTGCACCATACTTACCGGAGGCCAAGCCGCGGCGTCCGAGCCAGTCGCAAGCGTAACATCGTGCACCAGATCGTCGCGCAAGATGCCGATCTTACCGCCGTTATAGCGAACGAATCTCATTTACCATCCATGAACGACACCCCACGCGGAATGCAATCCCCAAAATCCAGTTGTCAGATATCTGTCCCCTAGAAGTGGAGTTGATCTGCCCGGAGCTGACGGCCTGCGTCCCTCCGTGAATCACTGTACGAGCCGCCCGCACACTATTCGGAACGCTATATCAATGTTGGCGTAAACCGTTTGCGAAAATGGCGCAGGGATACTTTCGAACTTCGGCCCGTATTTAACTATAAGTGTCGGAGCCAACGTCTGCCGGGCTTCGGCGAGCGTCCCTCCCGAAGCGCCGACCTTCGCGACACCCGCCATCAGGTCGGTGAGGAACTGTTTCCACAGTTCGAACATGGCCTTGCCGTGCATAACGTCACCGTGACCGCCGATTACAGCGTCGAAGTCGAAGGTTTCGGCTGTATTGAGTGTTTGAATCCACTCGTACGGAAACGCATCCGTCATAGTGGGCGTTCCGCTGTGTAGAGCGTCGCCCGTGATCATTACTCTTGCGTCTGGCACATAGACGAACAAATCGCCGTCCGTATGCGCCAAACCTAGCCACATGATTTGTACGGTGTGTGATTTGCTATGTAGCGTGAGCTCATGGTCCACAGTGACCGACGGCAGAATTCCCTGAACCTCCTTCAATTCAGAAAAATATGCTTCGGCCTGCTCGAGATTTTTCTGAATCTGCGCCTTTTCCTTTTCGTCATTTGCTCGCTGCAGGTCGGCTTTCAGATTTTCGATGCGGGCGGGCAAACCGAGAGTTTCCCGGTCCATCCGCGGAATGCCGCGTTTCGCGATGCTTCCGCGCGTCGCATCAGAAGATATAACCTGCACGCCAGGCCACTCGCTCAGATAGGCCTGAGCGCCTTGAAAATGGTCTCCGTGAAAATGTGTGATTACCAGATATTTTACCGGCTTATCGGTGATGCGCTTAATCGCCGTGATCACCTCGCGGGCCGCCGATGGTATTGACTCGGAGTCCACCACCACTACCCCGTCATCCTGCACAATGATCGCTGCATTACAGTTAAGGCGAAACGTGGGTTTTGCGATCGCCGCGTAAACCCCGTCGGCGACTTTGACGATTCGGAAGATATCATCGGCAGCAAGCGGCGATGTCGCTGAAAAGACGAAAAACAGCAAGGCAACGCCGGAGAAGAACTTCCAGGCCACTGCCCTTGGTAAGCGGTCAAAGTGCGATAAGATGCGTCGGCCCGCAAGAAAATCTAAATTCTCTCCGACAGGCGCAGTGCATCGGCTATCACGACCTGTGGACATCCCTCTGCCTTCGGGCGAAAGCGCTAATTCAATGGCTGCACTATCGCGATTTTTGCTTTATGGTTTTCTCCGACTATAAAGCTCGGGTACCTCGTTGAATTATCGACATCGGCCCGACGAATGTTCGCGCCCAACGTGGGCAGCAGATACTGCGTGATTTCTCCCGTCTTGGGATTCAGCCGAGTCACCAGGTCCGTTACCATCCCACCCGTCCATACGAAGCCTTTTGTGTCGGGCGCGACGTCATATGGACTGTCCCAAGGCGTGGGGTCGTCCCATTCCCGAAACTGCTCGGTTTTCGGATCAAACAATGCGATCTTGAAAGCGTAATTCTCGGCAAACCAAAGGTTGTCTTCCGGGTCAAAATGCATACGGCGGGGACCTGAGTTCGTCGAGGGTGTGGGATACAGAGAGCTTTTCCCTGTTTTAGGGTCGATTTTGCCGATGTTGCCGCCTGCCATATCGGCGAAATAACCGACACCTTTCGAGTCGGAGTTTATTCCATAGATGAAGTGCCCCTGAGGTTTTGTGCCCTTGCTACCTGAACCCATATCGATCGCTGGCGGAACCCAATCTGGATAAGCGCGATAGTGATCAACGTGGCCCGTCGTTGGGTCCAGCAAATTCATCGTTCGGTTCCAACTATCCACGAACCACACCGTTTCCCCTGGGCCAAACGCCAGAAACGGTACGCGCGACTTGGCATTTAGATATTCATTTGGAAGGCTCCAGCTGGTCACCTTTTCCGTATGTTTGTCGAACTTTGCGACGCCAGCCTGCAATAGCCTTCCAATCCAAGGATTGCCGTCCCGGTCGAGTTCTAAGTCCAAAGACCCGCCAGGAAAATCGGGTCTAATTTCGGGAAGATTCCATTCTGTTGTCTTGCCAGTGTGGGTATCCAACCGGCCCAAAATTGGCTCTGCGAAATCGTCGTACCAGATCATCCCCTGGGAGTCCATAACTGCATCGTGAGGTTGAGCGTCCGGCCTAGGCAAATCGTATTCAGTGACAACGACCTTCGTGGCATCGCCGTGAGGCCGTGGCAGAGTCTTGAGTTCGAAGTCCCATTGCGCTTTGGCGCTCAGGTTTATGGAGCTGAGATATTTTGCAAATTCCACATCTCCCGGCCGTTGCTGTTGATGGAAGGGCAGCATCTGCGGCTTTTCGAGGGAACTGGCCGGTCCATAATTTCGCATTCGATTGATGGTAACGAGCCAGCTTGTCTGGTCATAACTACTGCTGACGATCGGGGCAGCAGTATGGCACAAGACGCATTTGAACAGTTCGTCTTTTTGTTCTGACGTACCTGGAACACTCATCAGCCATTCCGCTGAACTTAGCTGAGTAGCGACATCACGAGACTTATTCAGGGTGAGATCAGCCGTTGTCGGTTGCTGTCCGACCACTACCATCAATTCCGGCTGGGACAAGTCATACCCAACGGCTCTTATCGAAAGTCTGTACTGGCCTGGCGGCAGTTCGTTGGACGCAAAGCCATAATGGCCTCGCTTATCGCTAACGACCGTAATACTAATGTTTCCACCGAACCGCTTCGCACTGACGAGGACACCTTCCATCGCTCCTTCGGCTGCAGAACTCACCACACCGCTCAACGCCTCCTTCGCGGATGCCTCGCCTCCAGCGGAGAACTGCAGCGAAATTATGACGGCGATAACCGCTGCGATTATGAAAACGGCGCCTTCCCGACGCATGAGCCTTGGTCCCTTCGACACTACGAATTGTTTCTTCGAGCAGTGCGAATGCTAGCATCCGGCCGGAATCAAGAAATGAAATCAGAGTTAATTTTCATTAAGGTACCGTTTGAGGTCCTCAAGTGTTGCGGGCGGATACCGCGACAGCGGAACGTGTCCATAGGTTGAACATTACGTGGGAATTCCCAACGAATAGAGTCCACAAACCGATCGCGTTCCGTAAGCTGCCGCCGTGCCGCTAGCGTCCGTAAACCAGCAAACGAAAAGTCCCTGGGCGAACAACTCCCATCGAATGGAAGCCGCCGGCTGGGTGATCGAATACGTTCGGCACTGGAGTTTTTCCGCCGCTTTCGGGCACCGTGCCCGGGTCGAAATCCGCGGTATCCAGGAACAGGCAGGTTGTCTTCGGATCGAACGCCATGGTGTGAGCGCCGGGTTGAGTTGTCACGGTCTCGACGATGCTGAATTTGCTGGGGGAGTCTTCATGAAAGATGTGAATTGTCCCTTCGCGGTCTGAACTAAACACCAGGTGACGGATGGGATCGTAAATGTTCGTGTCAACGCCGCTGTCAATCGGAAACGTCTGGATGATCTTCCCGCTGTCGGCATCCATGACCACAAATACTTTATTTCGCCCTCCGATGAAAAGCAGGCGATGCTCCTCGTCCATCGCAATCGCTGTAGCCATCGCTGCCGGCGCGATCGGCCAGCGGGCCTTAATGAGGAGTGTCCGGGAATCAAGCGCCGCAACTTCGTTCGTGTCCCGGATATTGACGTAGATCGTTCCCTTGCCATCGGCCACAGCGAATTCCGGGCGGCCGCCCATGGGGATCGTAGCTATCACAGTGCCATCGGCCGGATTGATTACGGTGGAGTCGTGAGTTCTTCCATTGAAAGTGAAGATATGCCGAGAGGACGGATCGTAAATAATGCAGTCCGGGTTGCCTCCTGTCTTTACTTCCCCGATCGCGCGCAAAGTCTGCAGCGAGAAAATCACGACCTTGTCTGCGCCACCGTCGCTAATGAATCCACGATCCAGCTCCTTGATCAACACGGTCCCATGAGCGAGCTGCAGATTCCCAATATCGCCCAGCAAGGTGCCACGGTCGGCATCCACGACGTGGACTTGAGTCGTGTGCGAAAGGTAGAGCCGGCGAGAAGAGGGATCCAGAGTGATGGAATCCCACCCGCCTTCTCCCTTTACAGCGTACGACTTGATGAGCTTGTACCCATCATCTGGCACAGTCGCAACAGGAGGATGTAGGAATACGATCGCCAAAGTTGTGAAAATACCAGCCTGGAAAAGCATTTTCATAAAATCTCCACTTCGATCAAAAAGGTGCCGACAAGCAGGATAGACGGCTTCGTAGCGAGGCACCCCGCCTGAGCCGCGGATTTGTAGGCACTTAGCTTCGCGTTGGAGCCGTCCCAGCGAGTTCAGCCGAGGCACCTTGCTGCCCAGCGCCCATCGCGAGTCGATGACAGGCCCGATTAACGAAGCAGAAACGTCTCGAAAGCCAAGTGTGCTATTCCGTCGGAATTCGAGTGACGGAGTGAACTACTCGTTTCCAGACGCCGTCCTGTTGGACCCATACGTCCGTCGTCGCTTCGTGTGAAACGAAGGTCAGGGTCTTGCCGGTTTTGTCCTTTTTGCCCGTAACATCTCCGAGATAAGTTACGACGGCCACATCTCCATCTCCATATACGCGGACGCGATGATCGTACTGTTTAATAGAGGACGGCTTCCGAGTTCCGGCACGCAGTTGAGCAGAAACTTGGGCCTTGGTGAGGATGCCGGCATCGGGATCCTGGTACGCCAAATCATCGGCATTGTGGCTATCAAACCAGTCCGCGGCGGCCGGACCGCTATTGACAAGCAGCGGGATCTTGTCTTTTTCGATTTTGGTGACTTCTTCGATAGCCTTCTGGTCCCTGGCGGCTTTATCCGCAGGGGTTTGCTGGGCATTCACCGCACCAGACATTA
>Ga0182024_10018832_pt1 | contig 12808 bp, 10 predicted proteins | sample P32metaG_FD_120480 | JGI IMG/M metagenome (GOLD analysis project Ga0182024, IMG submission 120480) | Permafrost microbial communities from Stordalen Mire, Sweden - P3-2 metaG (Illumina Assembly) | ecosystem: Environmental > Terrestrial > Soil > Wetlands > Permafrost | place: Sweden: Stordalen... | reverse complement strand
GCGGACATCGGACTCATCGTTGTGTCGTCGTGCACAGGCTTCGTGCTCCCCGGCGTGGACGTGCAGTTGATCAACCATCTGGGCCTCCGGCGCGATATCCGGCGCATGCCGTTCATGAATTTCGGTTGTGCCGGGGGCGCGGCGGCACTGACCTGGGCGTCCGACTGGGTGCGCTCCCACCCCGGTGAGTCGGCGCTGGTGGTTGCGGTGGAGGTGCCGTCACTCACCTTCCGGCCAGCCGATACCTCCGCCGACAACCTGTTGAGCGTGCTGGTCTTCGGTGACGGCGCCGGCGCGTCGGTGCTCCGGTGTGGGGTGGCCCCGGGCCACATCGGGATTGGCAGGACCGGTCATCAACTGGTCGCACCGAGCACCGCTGCGCTCGGCTTCGAACGTGCCGACGACGGCTTCCGGGTCGTCGTGTCGCGCCAGCTGCCCCGGCTTCTCGAGACTCACCTCCCCGCCCTCGTCGATGAGTTCATCGGCGACGCATCCGACCTCGACGTCATCGCGCTTCACCCCGGCGGCCAGGCGATCGTCGATGCGGTCGTCCGATGCCTCGGCCTGCGCGAGGGTCAGCTGGACGCAACCCAGCGGGTCATGCGCACCGTCGGCAATACCTCCTCGGCCGCGATCCTCTTCGTCCTCGAGGAGCTCGCCGCCACTCTTCCGGTCGCTGACGGCCGTGGACTTGCCGCCGCGTTCGGACCCGGGCTGACGGTTGAGCTCATCGAGTTGCTCTGGGCTTCATGAACCGTCGGGCGCGCACCGGACTGGTGCTCGCGAACGGGGCGCAGCGGCTCGTCGAGCTACGGATCTCCGCTCGGAACCGGACTGGTCTGGGAGACGCCGAGCAGGCGTCGCCATCCACGTACCCGGCCATGGTCGCCACGCACGTCGCACTCTTCGCGGTCTGCGTCTGGCCCCGGCCCGGCCGGCGGGTGCCCAGACCGGTGGAGATCGTAGCGCTCGCCGGTCTGGCGGCGGCGACCGGCCTGCGTCTGTGGGTGATCCGAACGCTCGGGCCCAGCTGGAACGTGACCGCCCACGTGTCGTCCGGCATCCGTGTGGAGACCGGTGGTCCATATCGATGGATACGGCATCCCAACTACGTCGCCGTGGGTCTCGAGTTTCTGTGTCTGCCGCTCACGGTGGGAGCGGTCCCGGAGGCCGTGCTCCTTTCGCTCGCCAACGCCGCCGTGCTCGTCCCGCGGATTCGGGCCGAGGAGCGCCTGCTCGACAGGGTTCCGGGCTATCGCGAGGCATTCCGTGGCGTTCCACGGTTCATTCCGCGGTGGGATCGCCGCAGTGTCAGATCCCTGCCAGAGACAGCCAGTCCCGTGGCGTGAGGTCCCGGAAGGTCTCGTAGCCGCAGTTGATGGCGACCAGCTTTCCGAGTGCCGCCGGATTCCGCGCCGCTCTCCCGATAGCCCGGCGACCGAGTGACGGAGACCGCGCCAGGAAGAGGGCGAGCTGTGTGAGCCGGCGCCGCTCTCGCACCAGCACCGCATGATCGCGGGCGTAGCCAGCAGCGGCCGCATCTGCTGAAATGCGACCGCTCAGGAAATCGCTCGCGTGCTTCGCCAGGCGCTCGGCGAGGAGCATCCCGATGGCGATGCCGTCGCCGGTGGTCGGATCGTCGTAGCCCGACGCGTCCCCGACCAGGAAGACGCCGCCCTCAGCGACGGTTCGCACCCGCTGATGAAAGTGCGCCGCTCCGAGCGGACCTGAGACCAGCTCAGCGCCTCGGAGCGCCGGAACACTTCGACGCGCGGCGGCCGCGTATTCGCGTGCCGTGACCGGATGACGGGACCGGTAGCTCAGGATCGACACGAGCAGCAGGTCCGGCCCGACCGGTGCCTCGTACCACTCGTGATTCCCCGCGAGGGTCACGGTGATGGCATCCCGGGCGCTCGTCGCCACCCCCCAATGGCCGGCGAGCCCGTAGCGCATGCGCGCTCGGGGCGGAACGCTGAGTCCTGACCAGGCACGGATCGGGGAATGCAGCCCGTCGGCGGCGACAACGATCCGTCCCAGGATCTCACCGGCGGTGGTGGTCACCCCGGTGACGGTTGCGGAGGCGTTGCGGAGAAGCCCCGTGACCCGCTCGCCCTCGCGGACCGTGGCCCGGGGCTCGTCTCGCACCGCCTCAACGAGGACCGCATCGAAGGTGGTGCGGCGCACACCCAGCCCGCCCGCGGGTCCACCGCCCGGCGGCACCGGAAACGGGACGTTGACGCGCGGGCGAGCACCCGGAAGCTGGTAGGTGACGCCTCTGAGCGGGCGCGCACCGGTCGCGAGCACCCTCTCGTAGAGGCCCATCCTGCGCAGGGCGTCAACGCCGGGCGGCATCACGCCCTCGCCACAGGCCTTGTCGCGCGGGAATCTGGCACGGTCCACGAGGACCACGTTGTGACCGAGTCTGGCCAGGAGCAGCGCTGTGGTCGCCCCGCTCGGCCCCGCGCCAACGACCACGGCGTCGGTCTCCATCAGCGGCCACTGTCGCAGAATGGCGCGGTTCCAGGCGTATCCCGCGGGCGGGCATCGCGCGGACCTCGGGTGGATGATGTTCCGGTGAACTTTCTGTCGGGCCTGCACGGCGCCGTCGCTCTCGCCCTGCTCCCCGCGCTGCTGTTCGCCGAGGAAGCGGGCGTGCCTTTGCCCTTTGCCCCCGGGGAGCTCACCCTCCTGGTCGCCGGCCTGCTCATCGCATCGGGAGGTCTGAACCCGTACGCCTTCATCCCACTGTCGCTGGTTGCCTGCATCGCGGGCTCGCTGGTCGGCTACAGCTGGGCGCGGGCCGTCGGCGACCGCGGCCTCAGGGGGCTGGCCCGGCGCCTGCGCCAGCAGCGCAACCTCGAGCGGGTCGAGGAGCGGCTTCGCTCCGCCGGATGGAGGGGCATCGCGATCAGCAGGTTGATCCCAGGGCTGCGCATCTACACGACATTGGTCGCGGGCGCGGTACGTGCTCCGCGGCGCTCCTTCATCGTTGCGATGGTCTCGTCGACGGTTGTCTGGGTGGGGGTGTATGTCGCTCTCGGGATCCTCATCGGCGTTCCGGTGGAGCATTTCCTCGATCAGATCCAGAAGCTCGCGGTACAGGGGGCGATCCTCATCGTGATGGGCGTCGGCTGCTACCTCGCGGTACGCAGGACGCCATCCTCGTCCGGAGCCGGCCTGGTGCGCGTCCCACGCTGGGTGCGGGTGGTGCTCGCCGCACTGCTCGACATCGGCGTGGTGGCCAGCATCGTCACGGGCCTCCTTGCCCTCGGGCGTCTGCTCGGGGTCGGATTCGGGAGCGGCTGGGTGGACGGCGTCGTGGTCCTTCTGGTCGTCGGCGCGTTCTACGTGATCGTCGCCCGGCGCAGCGCCGGGGCGACGGCCGGCGAGGTGCTGCTCCAGACGAGCTACGTGAGCGGGCATGGCCTGCCGCTCAAACCACGAGCCGCCCTCGACGCTGTGCGTTCACTCGTGAGCAGATCGGACGATGAGCTGACCGCCACCGGCGACCTGCTCCATGCCCTCGGAGATCCCGACCGGCTCCGGATCGTGACCCAACTGCTGGATCGACCCCAGACGCTCGAAGAGCTGGGTGCCCGCACGAAGCTCTCCCCGTTCGAGGTCCGTCACCAGCTGGACCGGTTTGAGTCGACCGGAGTGCTGGTCGTCAACGGCCAGGAACCGAACGCCACGTACTCGATCCGCGCCGCCCTCCGTCATGTTCTGGCGCAACTGCTTGCGATCATGGAATCGACAGCAATCGCTGCTCCGCAACCTGAGGGGATGCCGGCTCCCACACCGGCAAACCCGGTCGGCTGACGTCCGCGGTCAGAGTGCCCCGACGACCAGGGCGCATGCGGCTGCCATCAGTGCAGTTGCAGGGATGGTGAGCGCCCATGCGACCAGGATGTTGCGCGCGACCCCCCAGCGCACCGCACCAAGCCGCCGGGTGGCGCCTGCGCCCATGACTGCGCCGGAGACCACGTGGGTGGTGCTCACGGGCAGCGCGAGCTGGGTGGCGCCCTGAATCACCACGGCCGCCATGGTCTGGGCGCAGAAACCGTCGACCGGCTCGAGTCTGATCACCTTCATCCCGAGGGTTCGGATGATCCGCCAGCCACCCGCGTAGGTTCCGAAGCCGATCGCCGTCGCCGCGAGCAGCACCACCCACAGCGGCGGAGAGGGAAACGTCTTTCCGCCGGCCGAGAGCACGCCCGCACTGACCAGCGCCAGGGTGATGACCCCCATGGTCTTCTGCGCGTCGTTGGCTCCGTGCGAGAACGAGACGAACGCCCCCGACGCGATCTGAGCCAGGCGAAATCGTCGATTCATCGGACTCGGCTGCGCTTTCCAGAAGATGTCCAGGGTGAGGATGGTGAACAGGTAGGCGAGCACCAGCCCCACCAGCGGTGACGCCAGCAGGGCGAGGACCACCGGAACCACCGAGCCCCACTTCACGGCGTCGATCCCGTATGCGACCACGCCCATCCCGATGAGTGCACCGATGAGGGCGTGGGAGGAGCTCGAAGGCAGACCCAACCGCCAGGTGACCAGGTTCCAGATGATCGCTCCAACGAGCGCCGCGATGATCATGCCCAGCGACACACCGTGCTTCGGGGACACCAGTCCTCCGATTGTGTTGGCAACGTGTGTGTGCAGGACTTCGATGGCGATCAGAGCCCCAAGAAGGTTGAACGCCGCCGACAGAGCGACAGCGGTGCGCGGCCCGAGCGCTCGCGTGCTGATCGAGGTCGCAACCGCGTTCGCGGTGTCATGGAATCCGTTGGTGAAATCGAATCCGAGCGCAATGACCACGGTTACGACCAGCAGCAGATCGGTGCTGGTCACGCGTTCTTGATGGTGATGCCTTCGATGACGTTGGCCACGTCCTCGCAACGGTCCAGCGAATCCTCGAGCAGCGTGTAGAAGTCCTTGAGCTTGATGATCGTGACGGCGTCATGCCCCCCGCTGAACAGCTCGCCGATCGCGCGGCGCGACTCGGTGTCACCGACGTTCTCGATGCGGTGGACCTCGATGCCGTGGTCGCTCACTCCGGACTTCGATTCGAGCTTCGAAACGGCGCCCTGGATCTGGATGGCCGCCTCGACGATCAGGCCGGCCATGGACTTGGCCGCCGGCGAGATATCCGTGATGCCGTAGAGGATGATCGTCTCCGCGATCTCATCGATGTAGTCGAGCACGTCATCGAGCCCGGAGCTCAAGGCGTAGATGTCCTCACGCTCGAAGGGCGTGATGAAGGTCCGATGCAGGGTCTGGATGATCTCGTGGGTGATCTCGTCGCCGGCATGCTCGAGGTCCTTGATCGCGCTCTGGTGGGCGGGCATCGCCGTCATCGCATCGTCGAACGCCTCGCGCAGCAGCCGAGCCGCGGCCACCACGTTGCCGGCCTGACGATCGAAGAGTTCGTAGAAGCGGCGTTCGCGGCGCAGCAGGGTGATCGGCATGGACGCCGCAGATACTACCTTTGCGACGAGCGGGTCACTCGCGCGCCACAGATCTCCGAACCCTCGTGCAGTCCGGGGCGAGAGCGGCGAATCTCTCTCAAGGCTCTGCTCCGGGCCGCGCGTCAGGTCATTGCGGGTTGGGGCCCCGCGGGGGATCGAGACATCGCTGACGTCACCGGGCCACCCTCTCCGGAGGGTGTACCGCCTGGCCACCAGTGGCAGCGTCGACCTGTCCTGAGCTTCCTCGTCCGCGCCGCGGTCGTGGTCGTTCCGGCAGTGGTCGGCATCGCAGCGGGGGCAGTCCTCACCCACGTCCTGCCACGACCGAGCGGCTTCGGCGCCGCGGCGCTGTCCTTCGCGACGGTGAGCCTGGTGATGCTCGTGACCATCGTTGCGCTCGAACGCGCAGGTCGACGGCTGCTTCCCCTGGCCGCGCTCCTCAACCTATCACTGCTCTTCCCCGACAACGCGCCGAAGCGCTTTGCCGTGGCGCGCCGCGTCGGCAAACCGCGCGACCTGCAGCGGCAGCTCCAGGAAGCGCGCGACCGTGGGGTGACCGGTGGCGAGGTGGCGCACATGCAGATGGTGCTCGAGCTCGTCGCGGCCCTCAGCGTTCACGACCGTCAGACGCGCGGTCACTCGGAGCGGGTTCGGGTGTTCTCGGACCTCATCGCCGACGAGATGAAACTCGCTCCCGGCGATCGGGCCCGGCTGCGCTGGGCTTCGCTGCTCCACGACATCGGCAAGCTGGTGGTCCCGTCCGAGATCCTCTCGAAGCCGGCGAAGCTCACCACCTCGGAGATGGACAACGTTCGGAGGCATCCCGATGAAGGCGCTCGGCTCATCGCTCCGCTTGCTCAATGGCTGGGCGAGTGGTCAGGCGCCGTACCGCATCACCATGAGCGCTTCGACGGTCTCGGCTATCCACGCGGGCTTGCCGGCGATGAGATCTCGCTCGCCGGACGCATCGTTGCGGTGGCCGACTCCTACGAGGTGATGACGGCGGTGCGGCCCTACCGCAAGCCCATCGGTGTGACCGCGGCCCGCCAGGAGCTGGTGAAGTGCTCGGGTGCCCAGTTCGATCCGGTTGTCGTCCGTGCATTCCTCAACATCTCGGTGGGACGGCTCTGGCGAGACGTCGGCATGGGATCGTGGATTGCGCAGCTGCCGGTCATCGGCTGGGTCGATCGCCTCGGATGGAACTGGGGAGCGGCGATCATGTCCGGGACGACTGCGATCGGTCTGACCGTTCCCAGCCTGGTGCCGAGGCCGGCGCCGCTCCCCACCCCGACCTCGGGGATATCAGTCGTCTCCACCGGCACAATCCCTGGGCAGTCCGGTGGCAGCGAGCCGGGCGCCGCCGGATCCGGGTCGACGACCGGGGGATCCACCACAGGGCAGTCGACTTCGAACACCCCGGCACCCGTCTTCGGCGGCGGAACCGCGCCGACCGGTCAACCCGGTGGCGGCCCGAGCGCCACGCCGGCTCCGGGCAGTCCGTCGCCCTCCACTCCACCGATCGCTACTCCGACACCCCTCCCCGGACCGACTCCACCGCCAGCACCGACGCCGTCTTCGACGCCGACTCCCACACCGAACCCGACACCATCTCCGACACCGACGCCCCCACCCGACCAGCCCCCGGTCGTTACCGTGAACCCGATCGGCATTCTGCTCCTTGGTGGTGTCGCCACTGGCTCGGGTACCTTTGCGGATGCCGATGTCGCCGGTGATACGTTCACGGCGACTGTCAATTACGGTGATAACAGCCCCACGACGGCCCTCACGCTCACGGGAACGACGTTCAAGCTGAACCACCGATATTCGTCGCTTCTCGGCTCGTTCACGATCACGGTGACGGTGACCGACGGTGAGGGTATGTCCGGCATCGGCACCACCACCGTCACGGTGATCCTCTAGCGGCGTTTCCGGCGACAGTTTCCCCGCGAACCGTGCGGAGACGGGCCCCAGAGCCTCTCGCAGGTCACGGTATAATTCGCGCCAAGCCCAGGCCAATTGCGATCGCTCCGCGGCACCTTTGCACGTTTCGAGGATCACGGCGGGCGCGAGGAGGACGTTGTGCTGCAAGCGAGTCACGCCGACCGTTTCTCATTCGGGCTTTGGACGGTCGGATGGCAGGGAGTTGACGTTTTCGGGACGGCGATTCGCGCTCCGCTCGACCCCGAGGTTGCCGTCGCAAAGCTCGCTGAGCTGGGCGCGTACGGAGTCAGCTTCCATGACAACGACGTCTTTCCTTTCGATGCGACAGCCGCCGAGAAGAGCAGCGCCATCCAGCGATTGCGCCGCGCCGTCGACGCTGCCGGACTGGTGATCCCGATGGTGACGACCAATCTCTTCTCGCACCCGGTGTTTCGTGACGGCGCATTCACCGCCAACGATCGAGAGGTTCGACGTTTCGCGCTGCGCAAGGTGGCCGACAACCTCGACATCGCCGCCGAATTGGGTGCGGGAATCATCGTCTTCTGGGGCGGCCGTGAGGGCGCCGAATCGGGCGCCGCAAAGGATGTTCGCGCCGCCCTCGACCGCTACAAGGAGGCGTTCGACATCCTCACCGGGTACGTCATCGAGCAGGGCTACAACATGCGTTTCGCCATCGAGCCCAAGCCGAACGAACCGCGCGGCGATATCTTCCTTCCGACCATCGGACATGCGCTGTCCTTCATCAATGAGCTCGAGCATTCCGAGATGGTTGGCCTCAACCCCGAGGTCGGTCACGAGGAGATGGCAAGCCTGAACTTCGCACACGGCCTTGCTCAGGCGCTGTGGCACGGCAAGCTGTTTCACGTCGACCTGAATGGCCAGAACGGACCTCGCTACGACCAGGATCTTCGTTTCGGCGCCGGAAACGCCCGCGGCGCATTCTGGACGGTGGATATCCTCGAGTCCGGCGGGTACGAGGGTCCACGCCATTTCGATTTCAAGCCCCCGCGTACCGAGGACATGGAGGGCGTCTGGGAAAGCGCCGCCGCCTGCATGCGCAATTACCTGTTGCTGCGCAGCCGGACGCACGCGTTCCGGGCGGATCCCGAGGTGCAGGCAGCACGCGTGGCGGCGCGCCTCGACCAGCTTGCGCAGACGACCCTGGCTCCCGGAGAGACGCTCGCATCCATGCGCTCGCAGACGCTTGACATCGAGGCGACCGCAGCGCGGGGGATGGCGTTTGAGCGACTCGACCAGCTCGCCCTCGACTACCTCTACGGCATCCGCTCCTAGCGCCGTGGCGCCGAGCTCGGGAGCACTCGTCGGCATCGACGTCGGGACGTCGTCCGCGAAGGGCATCGCCGTCGACCCCGATTCGGGACAGGTTCTGGCCATCGCCGAGCACGAATACCCGGTCAGCTCGCCCCACCCGGGATGGATGGAGCAGCAGCCCCAGGTGTGGCTGACGGCGACCGAGGACGTGCTCGCTCGTCTCCGAGCCGATGCGCCCGAGATCCTCGGCATCGGCTTCTCCGGACAGATGCACGGGCTCGTGTGTCTCGACGCCGACGGTGCGGTGATCCGACCCGCGATCCTGTGGAATGACCAGCGATCCGCGCCCCAGTGCGCGGCGCTCGAGGCCGGTGACGGCCTTGCGCGCTTGCTCCGCCTCACCGGAAACCGCGCCCTGCCCGGATTCACCGCGCCCAAATTGCTCTGGATGCGCGAGAACGAGCCGGAGGCGTACGCGCGCATTCGCCGGATATGCCTTCCCAAGGACTACGTTCGCGACCAGCTCGTGGGCACGCATCGAATGGACGTCGCCGACGCCTCCGGGACGTTGCTCCTCGATGTCGGTGCGCGGCGCTGGAGCGGCGAATTGCTCACGCAACTCGACATCCCCCGATCGTGGTTGCCCGAGCTTGCCGAGAGCCCGGACGCGGTCGGCACCCTCGACGGTGTGCCGGTCGCCGCCGGGGCCGGAGACCAGGCCGCGGCTGCGGTGGGCGCGGGGATCACGGAGCCCGGCCCACTGTCGGTCGTCCTCGGCACCTCAGGCGTGGTGCTGGCCGCCACCGACGGCTTCCTCAGTGACCGAGAAGGTCGTGTCCACGCCTTCTGTCATGCCGCCCCGGGGCGGTGGCTGGTGATGGGCGTGATGCTCTCAGCGGCCGGGTCGCTCGCCTGGTACCACGACACGCTCCTGCGCGACGTCGCCTTCGACACCATGCTCGGTGAAGCCGAGCTGGTGGCGCCCGGAAGCGAGGGGCTGACCTTCCTCCCCTACCTCGCGGGCGAGAGGACGCCGTATGCCGACCCGGATGCTCGCGGCGCCTTCTGCGGGCTCTCGATCACGCATGGGCGTGGGGCCCTGACCCGAGCGGTGCTTGAAGGGGTGGCCTTCGCGCTGCGCGACTGCCTGGACGTCGTCCACGAAGTCGGCGCGACCACCGCGCGGGGCCGCGTCTCGGGCGGCGGATCGAGAAGCCGGCTCTGGCTCCAGATCGTCGCCAGTGCCCTCGAGGTCCCGCTCGAGATCATGGCCACCGACCAGGGCTCGGCATTCGGCGCCGCGCTGCTCGGCGGCGTGGCCTCGGGTGTCTATCGGGATCTCGGGGAAGCAGCGGACGCGTGCGTCCGCGTCACCGAGGTCATCGACCCGGTTGCCGCGTGGATCGAACCGTACCGCGAGGCGCGGCGACGCTTTCGCGGCTACTATCCGGCGCTGCGCTCGGTGCGCTGACAGCGCCCCGTCAGGCCGATCGGCGTTCGGCGGACCGGGCCGGTACCAGCGTGGGCTCGTCCAGCACTCGATTCAGCGCAAGCTCGGCGGCACCGAGAAGCGGTCCGTCGGCGCCGAGCTGGGTCGGCCGGATGAGCTCGTCGAGCTCTTTTGAGGGGGCCATGACCCGGGCGCGCAGCTCGGTGTCGACGGTTCGTTCAACCATCGGCCACATGGTGGCGAGCCAGCCGCCGAGCACGACGCGCTGTGGGTTGAACACGTTGACCAGACCGGCCAGACCGGTGCCCAGCCAGCGTCCGACGTCTTCCACCGCGGCAAGTGCGACCGGGTCGCCCCAGGCCGCTTTCCGGAGCAGACGCGTGACCGCTTCCGGCTTGTAGTTCTTCTCGACGATGCCGACCCGGCGCAGGATCGCCGGGCCTCCGATCTCCGTCTCCCAGCACCCGATCGCGCCGCAGCGACAGCGCTCGCCGAGGGGATTCACCTGGAAGTGGCCCACCTCGCCCGCGCACCCGGCCGCTCCGACCAGCGGCCTGCCGTCGATGACCAGGCCGCCGCCGACGCCGACCTCGCTGGAGACGTAGACAAGATGGTGCACGCCGACGCCTGCTCCCCAGGTGTGCTCGGCGAGCGCACCGAGGTCCGCCTCGTTGGCGATGGTCACCGGAAGGCTCGATCCGAGGCGGTCTGCGACCAGGCGGCCAAAGGGAACGTCGCGCCACCCGAGGTTCGGCGCGAAGTGGACGAAGCCGTCGGCGCGCCGGACGACCCCGGCGACGGCGATCCCGAGCCCGGAGACCCAGCACCCGGATGGGATCGATGCCTGGGCGGTGAGGATGAGCTTGCCGATGTCCTCGATGGTCTGGTCGACCGCGAGACGGCGCGGCTGGTGGGTTACCCGGGCGCGGTGCAGGATCCGGCCGCCGAGCCCGACGACCGCGGCCGACAGGGAGTTGACCGCGATCTCGGCGGTGATCGCCGCCGCGCCGTCGGGATTGGGGCGGGCGACCAGCGACGGCCGCCCCGGCGCCCCCAGGCGAGCCGGGTCTCCCTCTTCCACCAGGCCGCGTGTGCGCAGGTCGGCCACCAGCTCGCCGATCGTGCTTCTGGTCATGCCGAGGGTGCCGCCGATCTCCGAACGCGACAGGGCCCCCGACTGATGGAGGTGGCGGAGCAGCAGGCTCAGGTTGTGACGTCGGACCGACTCCGGCGAGGCCATGGGGCTCATACGGAGACGGATCAGGCCCGGGGCTGCGCGCCGCGGCGAGAGAGGACGTCGATGGTTCCGGCCGCCAGGAGCACGAGCGCCACGACCACGTCGATCCATTCGGATGAGACGCCGAGCAGGAAGAGCCCGTTGTAGATCCCGCCGATGACCAGGCCGCCGAGCACCCCATGGATGGTCTTGCCCCGGCCACCGAAGAGGCTGGTGCCGCCGATGACCGCAGCCGCCACCGCAAGGAGGACGTAGCCGTTGGCGTCCTTGATGACGTTGGTGGTCAGCGAGACCTGCCACGACGCGAAGAGGACGCCGGCGATGCCGGCCGTCAAGGAGGCCAGAACAAAGCCCCACGTGCGGATCTTGGGGAGGCTGACTCCGGCGCGGCGGGCCGCTTCGGGATTACCGCCGATTGCGTAGACGTAGCGTCCGAAGCGAGTGCGCTGGAGCAGAAACGTCCAGGCGACCACAACCACCAAGACGATGGGAATGATGTAGGGAAGACCCTCGATGGTCCCGAAGTGCGCCCGGTTCACGTTGCAGACAGCGACGACCACAACGCCGGCCACCACCGCAACCGCGATCTTCAGCACTGTGAGGCTGGCGGGCGGAGCCACCAGACCGGAGCGGCGCCGGCGAGAGTCGCGCAGCCACACCCAGCTTGCCGCAACCACCACGACGACCGCGAGGAGGATCCAGCTGACCAGCGTCGAGAACTTCCCGTAGAAGAGGTCGTACAGCACCACCTCGTTGTTGTAGTGGGAGTTGCCGATCCCGACCAGGCTGCCCCCGAGCACGATGATGCATACCCCCTCGAGGACGAGGAGCCCGCCCAGGGTGACGATGAACGACGGCATCTTGAGTCGGGCAACCATGGTCCCCTGGATCAATCCGACCGCCGAGCAGACGAGCAGCGCGAGGATGATCGCCACCCACCACGGCAACCCCAGCCCTCCCGGTTGGACCAGCTCGGCAACGAGCACCGCGCCCAACCCCATGACCAGCCCAACCGAAAGATCGATCTCACCAAGGAGCAGGGCGAAGATCTCGGCGATCGCCAGGAGCATGTAGATGGTGCTCTGCTCGAAGAGGTTGACCAGGTTCTGGGGGGAAAGGAACTTCCCGTTGGCGATCTGAAAGGCGACGGCGACGACGATGATGCCGAGCAGGACGGGGAGGACGCCGCTCTCACCGTTGCGGATGCGTTGCAGCCAGGCGCGGAGATACTCCCCCAGGGATTGGGCGAGGAGCTCCGGGGGCACCTCGGCGGCTGCGGACCCGGGGGCGGCCGCGGTCAGGTCGACCAGGGGCTCGGCGGCGGCGATCGGCGCATCGTTCTCTCTCCCGGCCATGGCTCAGGCACTCTCCTTGACGGTGGCGCCCACCGGCAGGGACGATCTCCCGTTCTTGCCGCCGGTGGTCATGTACTCGATGACACTC
>Ga0182024_10018831_pt1 | contig 12809 bp, 13 predicted proteins | sample P32metaG_FD_120480 | JGI IMG/M metagenome (GOLD analysis project Ga0182024, IMG submission 120480) | Permafrost microbial communities from Stordalen Mire, Sweden - P3-2 metaG (Illumina Assembly) | ecosystem: Environmental > Terrestrial > Soil > Wetlands > Permafrost | place: Sweden: Stordalen... | reverse complement strand
CGACATCGGCTTGCGCCAGCGCGGGTGCGTCGTTGACCCCGTCACCGGCCATGGCAACCACTCTTCCCTGCCCTTGAAGTTTTCGGACGATCTCCAATTTTGTTTCTGGCAACACTTCGGCTTCGAACTCGTCGATGCCCAGTTGTTTGGCAATCGCGGCCGCGGTGGCGCGATTGTCGCCGGTGAGCATTACGATGTGAATGCCGAGAGCTTCAAGCTGTCGGATGGCGTCGGGAGTGGAACTTTTCACTTTATCGGCGACCGAGATGTTTCCGACAAACTTGCCGTCGATAGCGACACACAGGCTCGTGCTGCCGTCGGGAACGGCTGGGTTGAACTCTTTGCCTGGGTGGGGAGAGGCGCCCAAGTCCGTCATCAACGCGGCATTGCCGACCGCTATTTGTTTGCCATCGACTACTCCTCTGATTCCCTTTCCCGTAACGCTGACAAATTCAGTTGGTTGCGAGAGTGCGAGTCCCTGTCTTTCGGCGGCTTGAAGGATGGCTGCCGCCAGGGGATGTTCGCTTGCACGCTCGAGGCTGGCGGCCAGGCGAAGGATTTCGCGACCGTCGTCCTGCGACAAGGAAATTCCAACCAATTGCGGCTTGCCTTCGGTGAGCGTTCCGGTTTTGTCGACGACCAAGGTATCGACTTTCTCCAGAATCTCCAGGGCTTCGGCGTTCTTGATCAGCACGCCGGCGCGCGCGCCGCGACCCACTCCGACCATAATCGCCATGGGCGTTGCGAGACCTAGGGCGCACGGGCAGGCGATGATGAGCACAGCAACAGCGTTCACCAACGCGTGCGCGAGACGCGGTTGTGGACCGAGGAAGAACCACGCGATGAAAGTTATGATTGCGACCGCTACGACAACAGGGACAAACCATTTCGCCACGCGGTCGGCGAGGCGCTGGATGGGAGCGCGGCTGCGTTGCGCCTGGCCTACAAGTTGCACGATGCGGGCGAGCACGGTTTCGGCTCCGACTTTCTCGGCGCGCATGACGAACGAACCGGCACCGTTGATGGTTGCTCCGATGACTTCACTGTTGGGAGACTTCTCTACTGGCATGGACTCGCCGGTGATCATCGATTCGTCAACGGTGCTGTGGCCTTCGAGGAGCGCGCCGTCTACCGGAACTTTTTCCCCGGGGCGCACGCGAAGGCGATCTCCAGGCTTGACCCGTTCGAGGGGAAGATCCAACTCGGTGCCGTCGTGGTTGAGCAAGCGAGCGGTTTTCGGGCTGAGATCGAGCAGAGCACGAATGGCGGCGCTGGTGCGGCTGCGGGCGCGCAACTCCATGACCTGGCCGAGCAAGACTAGAGTAGTGATCGCGGCGGCTGCTTCGAAGTAAACCTCCGGATAGCCGGCCATGCCGCGCAGCGAGTCCGGGAAAGTCTTTGGCGCTAGGGTGGCGACCACGCTGTATCCGTAGGCCACGCCGGTGCCCATACCGATAAGGGTGAACATGTTTGGACTGCGATTGACGAGTGAAGTCCAGAAGCGCCGGAAGAAAGGTAATCCTCCCCAGAGAACGACCGGGGTCGCTAATGCGAGTTCGAGCCAGGGCAGCGCTGCGCCGGGCAGGATGCGGTGCAACGACGTGCTTGAAAACATCGCACCCATGGCGAGAGCCATCAGCGGCGCGGTAAGGGCGAGGCTCGTCCAAAAGCGGCGAGTCATGTCCTGCAATTCGGGATTGGCTTCAGATGCGGCGGTGATGGTGCGGGGCTCGAGGGCCATGCCACAGATGGGACACGAACCGGGTGCGGGGCGCACGATCTCCGGGTGCATGGGACAGGTGTACTCCCTGCGAGTGAAGGCGACGGGGACGTCGGGTTCGAGGGCCATGCCGCAGGAGGGGCAGGCGCTCGGTTTGTTTTCGCGGACCTCGGGGCACATTGGGCAGACGTAGGCTGGAGCTATAGCGGCCGGCGCTGACGAAGAATGTTCCGCATCATATGCATGTCCCCGACCTTGGGGGGAATCGGAGCTGGCCTTGGCAGAACCGAGCATTACTAATCCCGCGGGCTTTGCAGGCGGGGTCGAGTGTAGATATCTATCTGGATCACCTTTAAATTTTTCCAGGCAGGGCGCGCAACAAAAATAATAATTCTTCCCCCCGAGACCGTACACCTCTTTGGTGTCGGCGGGATTGACCTTCATTCCGCAGACTGGATCGCGTTCCAGTGTGGAGGCCGGGTTGGAGGGCTTTGTGGACATCAATGTAAGCGTGAGCGGGATCCGCCGCGCGACCGGTTCGACTTCGTTATTGCGTGCACGATCGGCAGATCTCGATATCCCCAACCGCGTCAACGAAAAACCTTACTCACCTGTCTTCCAAGGGTTAAGGGCAAAGAGATGAGCCATCCTTATAACTTCGATGGGAGATGCTTTATATTGGATTCAGCCTGGTAAGGCTTAGGCGCGTTTCGTAATCAGCAAGGACTATCCTGAATGACTTATCTTGATGTTGTTTTCCGCTATGTGATTGTGCCCGGCGAAACCGCGTTACGGGCGATCGATGGGATGCGAGAGGTGTACGGAGTGCGAGGGGTTCAGTTCAATGACGTGGATCGCACCGTCCGGGTGGGATACGATGGCTCCCGACTGAACGCCGACGCAGTGGCGAAACTGCTACGTCAGGCAGGGGTCGACGCACGCGAGATCGTGGCACTGGCTTAAAACCTGTTACAGAACCTGGGAGAGGGGGAGGAAACCGGGGGAGGTGACCTCTTTCGTTCTTAATGCAAGGGGCGCCCAAGAGAACCTCTGGCCGAAGTCATCCTTGGAGCGCCCCGTTGCGCGCCACTTCGTCTGTTCTATGTATTAGCACATGGCGTGCCGTTCTTAAGCTGCTCAAAATGCAAGGCCGCAGTTTTGTGCGCTTTGTAGGAATTGCTCTGCCACTGGAAAGATTTACTACTGCACTGGCGAAACAGGCATATCCCTGGGCTCAACGATGTGGCCGGATAGTTTCTTCTAGACTGATCGTCTAGCGCGCACTTTGCCGGCGGGAACGCAAAACCATCGCGCCGAAGCAAGTAAGGCTGGCCAGCAGGAGGTACATCAAGGCCGAGCCGCCTTCAGGCACGGCTGCGCATTTATTGCGACCGTGGGGGTCGCAATTTTTGTTCTTATTCTCTCCCTTATCAATTGGGTCGAATAGAAAAGTTGAAGTGAAGGTGTAGCTCTTGACGGTACGGACATGACTGGTTAGCAGGGGGTTGGTCCGGCCTTGAGCGAAAGCGCCGGGAGCAAAACAGAAGAGGGTAGCCAGAACCAGCCACAGGGAGAACTTCGCTAACGAATTCATAACTTCATCTCCTGGCAACAACGAAGAAACTGCTTGCCACGAAAAGACCCTCTCACGTGCCTGGTCTCGTCGGTTCTCAGTCTAGTACTACGGCAATATATGTCAAGAGTGTTAATTTTTGCGACCGGTTGCAAGCTCTTGCAACTGCTGAATTTAAACTGTATTTTGCGGTAAGAGTGGGTGGGAGGTTGCCGGTCTGCCGGTGAAAACGCTACAATGATTTCCGACCGACTTAGGATTCACGCGGGGAAACACGCGAGAGTCGGTCAAATTGAATCGGAATGAGCGGATGCCAGTTCGTTCCTCCCTTTGCAATTGTTACAGTGGAAAACCTGCGCCCTTAGCTCAGCTGGATAGAGCGTCTGGCTACGAACCAGAAGGTCGGGAGTTCGAATCTCTCAGGGCGCACCATCTTACCACTGATAACAAAGCCATTACAAAGTTAGGCAAAAAAGAAGGGAGCCAACTTCAGGCTCCCTTTGCGGGTTCTCTACTGAACTGTTTCCGTCGTGGTGCTGGCAGCCTCTCCCGTTTCTGTCGAAAGCGGGCTGGCTGCTGCGGCGTTGTAGGTCTGATGATTCGGCAGAGCCTGTCGCTGGTCCCTTTCGTCCGTGAGTCCGTGATGTGATAACGGGCAAACTCGCAAACATGCTGGCCGTGCGATGCCCGCTGATCCTCATGGTCACGGACTGGAGGCGTGCCACTTCGGATCATGTCCCGCACCCCTGAACGTCGCAGGTCGTAGAACAACTTTTCTGGCACTCCCGCCAACTTGCAGGCCGTTTTCAGCTCTTGCGAAAATCGCCTATCGGGGCGTCCTCAGGTGAAAAATCAGGGCTAGTCTTTGGAGACATTTGCAGGCGCAGCTCAACTTGCGAATGTGCTGTGCCGTGCCGAGTCGTCCGTTGGCAATGGTCAGTTTGTAGGCTTGCCCCAGCAGTTGCAAACTGCGGTTGATACTGGCAGGCTTGGCGGGTTCGGCTTTCTTTTCTGGGACAGCTGCAGCCTTGCGCCGATCTGCTAGGCGTGTTCGATAAACTTGTCGATGTGAGAGCTGTTGAGTTCCACCGGCTTCAGGGGCAGCGCTGGTGTGCTGGCGTCAGTGACTTCTTGCGCCGTTGGGGCTCCGGCGTCGGCTTCGTCTGTTGCACCTGCACTCGGAGAGTATACGGCGATGACTTCTTTTTCAAGCTCTAGCTTCCTTCGATGGGCCGGACGCGAGGTTCTTTTTCTCCGCCTCGATCCACGCCCTAATCCGGTTTCGAATGCCGGTATCGGTGCATGCCTTGCGAAGCCTTTCGAGCCGCTCAATTTCAGCCTTGACCTGCGCTATCTCTTCCACTGAGAGCATGGCTGCCAGTCTCTGATAGCGTACATATAGCAGCGCAAGGGATTTTCGGTCAATTGTGCTCAACTTGGATCACACAAGTTGTTCCGTAATGCTCACATTCACTCAAGAAAAGGGCCGAACCCGTAATGAGTTCGGCCTGATAGGGGGAGGATCTGAAACACAGTGAAGCAAGCGGTCGTGAGGGTCCGAACGACGGCCTCGCGTCACTAACCCATGACCACATTCCAACTGTCGCAACAATACATCTTGGCGGGTTTAGATAGCTGTGCACTTCTATACATCCCGCATAATTTCCGGTCAATTCTGCTCAGTCTGGTCCCATTGCTTTCCTCTACGGTGATCTTGACAGTCCTAAGGAGGCATCGATGGGTAATCGCACCTCCCTAGAAATATCCTGCATACTGTGCAGCAAGCCCGTAGATTTGCGAACCGATCTGTGCGCTGATGAAAACGGCAAGGCCACCCACGAGGATTGCTGCGTCGCGCACGTTACAAGCAACCGTGGCGACCCAAAGCTAAGGGAAGGCCAAGAAGGATTTCAGATGAGCGACAGTCTCCCTTCCCAAGCATTCATCGAATTTGTAAACTCTGCAAGCACTCATTGGGCTACGAACTCTTGCCCTGCCTGCGGAACAGGGTTGAAATATCGAGATTGCACGTTTTTCTACGAAGGGCAGACGTGGGAAATCCCACTCCCGATCTGCGTCAAGTGCCATCCCATTACACACGTCGTCCCACCACATCAAGCATAGGCAATAAATCGGCTCGGTAAAGGGCAGGTAGTCGGCAGTTATTGTGCGCTGCAATGACGGGAGATTCGATGGCTGTTGAGCGGCGAAGAGTTTTTCCATACTCGGCGCAGGCTGACTATCCCACAAACTATGCGGGTTCTGGGTCCAATGCAGACCGAAACCAGCGACAGTGAGCACAATTGCGGGAATTCCGCGCGACCAGCTACCGGACTTGATCTAGCGTGACCATCTGGACGCTGCAATGCTCCATACCGCTCGTCAATGCGGTCCACTCCGGACCCTTACGGCGCATCCGCAACCAAACATGAGTTTCGTCTGACGCTTACGATCAAACCTCACTTCGTCTTAGGATTATCGTCGCCGTAGCCGGCGCGTACTTCCCTCCTGTCAACTGACCGTACTTCATCGCTATCGACATCGACGTTCACATCTTCGTGGCTCACTACGGTCGAGCCATGCGGAACTACGACCGCCCCATCCTTTGGCACCGTCATCCCCACGTTGGCCAATCCCGTTAGGCTCGTGGCCAGCGCGTGTAGTTCTTTTATGGTTTCTTTTGTCTTCCCCAGCGCCCGAGTGTAGTCCTCCATTTCCAGGTAGCCGCTGATGAGTTGCAGATGGCTCGTCATTCTGTGGACCGACTCCTTCACAGATTTCAGCATGACAGTTCCTCCTTCCGCTCCTCTAGATATCATAGAACAGCTGAAGGCAGACGCCCGTCGTATTTATTTTTGACCGTCACCAATGGCTTCCCGTTTCGGTCCCAGTGACCTCTGCACTTTCCCAAGCTCTTGTAACACAAGCTATCTTCCTGGCTCGTAAGTGGGGAGTCACTGTTCTATTTAGCTCAGTTATGTTGCTGTCTGTGAGTCTACGGTGGAGAACATGGACGAACTAGAAGAAGCGCTTTCCCGGCAGGCCATGATGCCGCATCAAGAAATTCTCAAGCGCTTCAAAAAGATCTTCGGCAGAAACATGACCTCCCGAGAGCGAAAAGAATTCTTCCTGCCCCACGAACCCTCCTTACCCGAAGAAGAAAATAGTGCCTTCGACGGTCTGAGATCTGAGCCTTGGTGATCTCGGTTTATGAAAGCTGTGAGTTCTTCTTCCTCCAGCAGGCTGCTGAAAAACTCGGACCACCACCAGGTTTTGAAAGGGCGCGGCTTCTAGCCGCGCCGTAAGCGCCACAAAATCAATAGCGGCTTAAGCGGCCGAGGTGGCATTCGGTCATCGAAATGAGGTTTTTAGCAGCCTGCTAGATAGCGTACATGGAGCGTTTGATCTCGACCAAATGAGCGCAGATTCGCTCATCAAACTCATACGTGAGAGGACCTTCCGTCGTCCGGCGGAACGGGGTTCTGGACGCTAGCGTACAGACAGCAGCCATTCAAAAGAGTAGAAGTCAGATGTGGGTCTCAATTCGCCTAAGACGATTGCCGAGGTACTGGACGAAATTGAGCGGATTCAGCACGAGCTGTTTTCGCTTCAAAAGGCGGTGGAAAAAATTGACAAGGCCGACGCTGCCAGCCGGGCGACAAGCGGAAAAAGAAATACGGTAATATCCCGCCGCCGACCCAAGTAAATCTCTCATTGCCGCAACAGAAAGCCCTGACTCCCCCCGCAACTGGTCAACACACGAACCCGCTGCTGAAAAACTCATCTCCATGTCTCCATGACCGAATGCCACCTCGCCGGCCAAAGCCGCTGTCAATTCTGCAGCACTTACGGCGCGGCCATCCTGGAGCAAGCGCGCCTCCAGGATCAGCATGGCAACCGTATAGCGCTCATGGTAGCGGAGAGTGCCATGCTGATCGGCGGCCTTCTGGCGCCGCAGACTGACGAATCCATTGCGCGCGTGGGTTATGGCCTCGTCGAGCAATCCCGGTACGTGATCGATTCTGTCGGCGTCGGATAGTTTGACACGCCTGAGGTCATCGTTCGCCATTACTTGCTGAAGCCAGTGCGCGATCACTACGCCTTTATTTTCTTCGATCACATCAGGCTAGTCTTGTGTGGGTGACGCCGCGGCTGACCCTGGACCAGATCAGTTTTGATTTTCTCGACAAGTTCCTTAATGGGTGTACCCTTGATCAGATAATCGTTGACGTGTTGACGCATAGCTTCGAGAGCGGTTTCGAATGCGGGTATCCGGTGAGAATAAAGGTTAGCGCATCGGGATGCGTTCTCCGCATCGCGCTGACAACGACGAAGCCATCGGCGGGATGCCCGATGTTGAGGTCGGAGATTAGAACATCAAAGCGAGATCGCAAAATCAGTGCCAGTGCTTCGGGAACGGTTCCCACAGCGGTAACGGTGAAACCTTCGTTCCCAAGGACGCGACGGAGCATCGCCCTCGTCGCTTCTTCGTCGTCAACCACCAGGACAGTTGAGGCGCCGGACATCCTTGTTCTCTCTTTCCCCTACAGGACAATCGTCCGTGGATGCCTTGCCGTGCCGAACTGGCCGTGAGGCCCTAATTAAATTCGGCGACGAACCTGCAATAGATGCGCGGAATGCAGTGGGGTTTGGCTGTGGCTTTGTTGCGCGAGGTGCACTTACATCGCTATGCTGCGCAGGCGAGAAACGCGCAGGCCGGAAATTGGTGGATTGTCGAACCGGCGAGTACGTTTGAGGTCTTCTTGACAACGATTATTAGCCGTTATCGTGACAACTCATGCAGACGGGGAAATACGGGTTTCGCTGTATGGATTCCAGTTGCTGGTCCAAGTAGTTTGCATTCAACGATCGCATTTGATCTTCGAGGGTAGTCGTTGGTTGGTGTCCAGTAGGCGATCGAACCCTCACGATCCACTTCTCCGCCGCCTCTTCGTTGCGAGTACAGGGTCGCGTGTCCAGGATGACGGTTTGCGTCAACTTCGCGCGCGTGCTCAAGAATCAAGAATGTAGATAAGCGAACTTCACGCCCGCTGCGATGAACGATAGGGATTAATCTGCGAGCAGATTGCGGTCCATCAGGATCCGTGTGAATTATGGATGGCCCCAACGTCGAGGAACTCCGTGATGAACTCGAGCGGCTGATGCGCGAGCATATTGACAGTATGGCAAAACAGACTTTCCTGGGGATCAGTCCGGAAGACTTACGCCAAGAAAAGGAGCGAATGCAACGCATCCGCGAAGTATCCGCCGATTTTCTGGAAGCTTTGAGAAGGCTTCCTCCGTAGCTTTCTGGCATGGCGGGACTTTTTTGCATGGCCCGCCGACTGGGTGTTGTTTAGCAGAATGGCGTTGACTCTTTGTCTTGAAAGGAAAGCTTATGACGGAGAAGCCGAGCGTAACATTGCCGGGAACCGTGGAGAAAATCATCAAGCCTTCGCAGCCAGATCAACCGGAGAAGGCGCAAATTGCTATTGAAGGGGCGGATGATCTTTACCGGGAGATCCGCATTGAAAACTCACTTACTGCCGGAAATGGGGATGAGGTGCGCCTCAAGAAGGGCGCTGAAGTTGACGTTACGGTAGAATTCGATCCAGAAACAAACAATACCGCGCGCGAATAAAGGAAATATGATTTTCGCGTGGGTGCGGTCAGTCCGGTGGAATTGGTTTGCCTGGGGGAGGCCCTTGGAGAGTAAAAGTGGTCCTTTTATGGCGGGCCGAGCACAGATGCGACTGAATGTGTTCCTCCCCCAGATACACATTCGGGACAGGAGGCTCGGCCACGAACTCGACGATGATATGCCTACTGTAGGAACAGTCAAGTAAAATCTGCTTGTCCTCACGCCTATTCCCTAAAACCTGCGGAGGGTTGGCTGCGTCAGCGATTCGGTGTCTGAATTCGAGCGGCCTGTGCTGGGTAGGCTAACGACTTTAAGATTCCTCTACCTGGTCGATTTCTGAGGAACTGAAGGTTCTGCGGGTTTGGACGTGAAGTAGCGCACGGTAACGTCGTCTCTGATGTATCCGACTTTGCGCTCACCGACCGGGCGCCGCGGGGCAGAGGTGCCCGTGAAATAGCGCAACGTAACGTCATCTCTGACGTAATCAACTTCATTCTTTCCCACGCGCACGCGCTTAAAGGTGGTCCTGGCAGACCCGCTCCGCCTCGAGGGAACTGGCGAGGGCTGGATTTTGGATACGCTTGTTGCCGGGATCGCTTTCGCGGGTTGGAACGGTACTGGTTGCTCGAAGGCAGGCGATCCCGGTAGGGCCGAGGCCCCCAAGCGGGATCCAAAACCGTGGCCGCCGTAGGCGATCCAGCAAATTAACAGGACCACGGTCGCGCAAGCGGCCAAGGCTACGTCCCAGCGTTTGTGCCAGGGAACGAGCGGCGCTCGCTGCGAAGGGATTCTAGCCAGTAGAGCTGGCCGCAGGGGAGCTGACACTTCCCTGGGTCCAACCAGTGCGGCTGCACTATGCTGGTAGGCCGGATGCTTACTTACCGAGACCGCCACAGGTCCAGCGCCATTGGGAAATTTCTTCTTCTGACTGATCTGCTCGACCGCATGCGGATTGGCCGGCAATTCCGCGATGACGGTTTTTTCTGGTTGCAGCTGGGCGGCGCGAGATATGGCCTCCTCAATCAATCCGGCCATCAATCGATACGCGCGTACTTCATGATCCTGGAAGGCGTGCGGTTCGCTAAAAAAAACCTCGAGCAGTCCGGCCACGTTGCGGTCATTGAAAATCAGCAAAATCAGTAGGGATTTGGCTCCGAACTGACGGCAGATCGCCGCTTCAATGCGGGTGTCAGTCTCGGCATTCTCAACTCGAAGGATCTCGCGACTGGCCTGGATATCGGCTGAGACAGTCAGAGATGCCATTGCATGCCGTCCTATATAAGTGGAGGCGCCTCCGCTTCCAGCCTGATAAACCAAACGATTTCCTTTTAGCAGGCCGATGGCAACGCCGGTTGCTTGGGCCACGTTGCGTGCACGGTCAACGATCAAATGCATCACCCCGGCAGCGTCAAGCTCACCTTTTGCAATCAAGCCCTGGAGTTCGACAATGGCGGAGAGCGATTGTCGATCCACGCGACTCTCCTGCACAGCAAATGCATTGGCCAGGAGTTGCTGGAAAGATTCGCGATCGAGGGTGGGACGGGAACTCATGCTCGGGGCGCTACTTTCTGCGGCTGCACTGCTGGGTGGGCGAGCGGGCCGAACCAGTATCGCGGACCAACAACGGCAGTTTCTCACCGGGCGGATGCACTGTCAATAGCAACCAGGCTGAATGCGATTCGATTCTCATCCGCTGCCGATTTTTTTGCATTGAACTGCACGCGGTAACTTGTAAAGTGCGCTAGCGAACGTCCAGTGTCAGTCTGGCTCGCAATCGAGCTGTGCAAATCAATGCCGCTCGGAGGTGTTCTCCTCACTTAAGGTTCTGTAGCAAATCACGTCGTGCTTTAAGGTCTTGCAATACGAAAATTAGAACCCTAACGGTAAAACGGGCCGTCCGAGGACGGCCCTACTTACAGCAGCGTGGCTAGAACACGTCTCGAACGCTTCTGTTGATCAGGCCTACCGAGCTGTTGGCAGCCGCGCCTGCAGCGTATGTGAAGGTAACGGACTGATCGGCCAAACTGATTTGCTCCGATGCCAACACGGTGGTGCTGCCGGCGGCGACGACCTCTACCAGATAAGTGCCTTCCGGTAGGTTGGCCGCCTGCTGCTTGCCGGGGCTCGCCGTCACCGTGAACGTCTTAGGATTCTTGACGAACAACTGAGTGAGCGTCGCTTTCAGCGCGGGAGCATCTGATGCTTGAACGAATACAAATCGCGCGTTGCCCGGCGTCAGGGGTGAGAGGTTATCGGTGAACTGCAGCAGAGTGGGCTGACCGCTGCTGATTGCGGCTACGACGCTGACACTGGCTCCGCCTACGAGAGTCACTTTCGAGTCGAGGATCGGGGGATTGGTGCAAGGTGCCAGCGTATTGGCGTTGCTGATCTGCACTTCATACGTTCCGGGCGAAAAACTGAGCGGGCCGCTGGTATTCGCGAAGCTCAGTCCGCGCGGAATGCAGGACTCACCGGCAATCAAAACGTCGACCGGAAATCCAGGGTTGAGATTGTCGGAAATGTCGCGTCCCGGAATGCCGTGCACGATGTAGAGGTAAGCGTCATCGGCGGCGAAGCCGTATGCAGCCAGAACAAAGCACAGAGCTGCAAGTTGCAAAACGACACGTGTGCGCAGTTTCATAAGTCTCCTTAAAGTTGTGAAGGTTTGGCGCTGATTTGGATGAACTGCTCAAGCACGCAGAGCAGGTGAGAGCGGTTCACGATTCACTGCTGAGATCTCAACCGGGAAGCTGTCTAGCTTCGTTTGGCTCAAACCCACGACACTGCAGGAAGTTGTATTGGATCAAAAAATAATCGTGTGAAGCTTTGCCAGAGCTTCAGTGCTGATCGAAGAGTTCGGTACGGTCAATGCGTTCGCCTTTGAAAACGACCATCGAGATTCGTTCCGTGGCGGTGATGTCCTCAAGGGGATTTCCGTCGACGATGAGGAGATCGGCGTCATTGCCGCGACGAATGGATCCGACTCGGTCGTCCAGCTTGAGGAGACGGGCGGCGTTTGAAGTTGCGGCCTGCAGGGCAACGGCCGGCGGAATGCCGGCGCGCACCCAGAGTTGAAGTTCGTGCTGCACGGTGGGGCCGTGGAATACGAGATAGTTCCCGGCATCACTGCCGGCGACGAGCGATACTCCGAGGGCGTGCGCGCGCCTGAGGTTATCGATGGCGATAGACATGTCCATGGGATATTGGGCGAAAGCTTTACGCATGGGTTCGGTCTGGGCAGAGGCAATAGCGTCTTCAGTGCCCTGCAAGAGTTCGGGCGGGCCGACTTGTTGCACCAGGGATCGTTTGAGCAGATCGGTTTTGCCCGCGGCGAAATCTTTGAAAGCTTCTCCGACACTTAGAGTTGGATCGTAAAAGGTTCCCTGCTTGGCCATTTGCACGAACAGCTCGTCGGGGATTTTTTCACGGAAGGAGCCGTGCTCGATGGAATTGGCTTTGGCTTGCACGGCATCAGTGACATCACGTGCGTCTCCGGTATGAACCGCGAGTGGCAAAGAATCCGTGTGGGCTTGCTGAGCGACGGCGTCAAATAATCCAGTGTCGAGGCGGTTGAAGACGCGGCTGCCGGCGCCGGCATCGAGGATCGCTTTAATGCAATCCACGCCCTGTTTTCTTAGCGCATCAACTTGCTGAACGGCTTCGTCCGCCGACGCAGGAACGCGCGTGAATTGCTTGTTCAGACTGTCGCGAGCGGGGGCCGGAAGATTTTTAAAGTATTCGGTACCGTGCCCGCCGGGAGCGGTGAACAGCGGCCCGCAGGTGAATAAATCCGAGGCCAGGATTTCGCCGCTGCTCACGGTAGAACGGAGTTTAAGAATTCCGTCCAGAGCATCTCCGACGCTTCTCACGGTAGT
>Ga0182024_10018830_pt1 | contig 12809 bp, 6 predicted proteins | sample P32metaG_FD_120480 | JGI IMG/M metagenome (GOLD analysis project Ga0182024, IMG submission 120480) | Permafrost microbial communities from Stordalen Mire, Sweden - P3-2 metaG (Illumina Assembly) | ecosystem: Environmental > Terrestrial > Soil > Wetlands > Permafrost | place: Sweden: Stordalen... | reverse complement strand
GCACGGCGGCGAATAGCGTGAAGATCGATTCGACGGCAAGTTTGGGCGCGGTGTCGAACGCGTGGACGATCGTCGGGACGGGCAAGTTCACCGGCGCCGATTCCGACATCCTGTGGCGCAACGTCAGTGGGGCCGTGGATATCTGGTCCATGAGCGGATCGACGATTTCTTCGACGACGAGTTTGGGTGTAATACCGCTTTCTTGGACTGTGATTCAATAAGTTTGGCTTAGCGGCATTAAGTAAGGCCGTCTTGAGGTCATCGCTCGGGTGCATCGCCGTAGCACTTCGGACGATGCCCAGGAGCTGTAAGGTTTAGGCCGTCGAGGCGGCCGCACTGCTACCAGTCAGTCTTATGAGTGCCAGTGGGCCTCGATTCTGAGAAGCGCGCGCATCCGTGAGAGAACGAGGCAACGTGCCTAACATAATGGCTCGGGACGTGCGCGTGTGCCGAGCGAAGTACAGCGGCTCCTTGAGATACTGACGTTGACTGCCGCCGTATTGGCCGCTGACTCACCGCGGCTCCTGCACGATTAAGGTCGCTTCCGCGGTAGTGCAGGCATTTGTTGCGCCGTCGTGTCATCTCCCGCTTGGATGCGCTCGCTACGCGGTTGGGCGAAGGCGGATCAGCCACGGGTGTTACAATCGCGTCGTGATGGATATGCGAAAAGGATTGCTTCTCCTCCTCCTCATCGCGTGTGACTCTGCCGGTGCTTCGGCCGCGAGCAGCGTCGGCAGTTTTCTTGTTACCAACAACGACGTAGCCCTGCCTGATCCTGCGTTCTCCTACCGAGGCAGCACGGTAAGCTTCTATTCGATCGGACCAACCGGAGTTCCCGGCGATAAGATCGTCGTTTTAACCGGCGGCGATGGTGTCGGCGGCGGATTCTTCGCATCCTCGCGGGTCGCGATCGTTCCGGAGGGGAAGCAGGTCTGCGTGTTCGCGTCCAACGCGGGAACGAATGATATTGCAGGCATCAGCGCCGCAACCCATACGCTGACGGGCAACTTTTTGGGATCTTCGACCGACTCCGGTAGCGCAAACGGTATTGGTTTGGTAGCGAACGCGAGCTACCTGTATGCCAGCTTTTCAAGCGCAGGCACCATTGCCACTTTTAATATTCAGTCCGGATGTACCCTAGGTTTCGTGGGTGATCTTTTCACGGTGGGTCTGAATGCCGGAGTGGCCGGCGGCATGGCGATTCATGGGCCGACGATGGTCGTTACCTATGGGGACGGTTCCATTGAATCCTTCAACATCGAAGGCGGAGTGCCGGTGTCGAACGGCGACGCACAAAAATCGACCGGATCCGCCGACGATCACTTGCCGAATGCAGTGGAGATCACGGCGGACGGGCATTACGCGATCTTCGGCGACTCTTCAACGATAGCCACTCTCGAGGTCTCCGACATCTCATCCGGGAAACTGACGCCGACCGTTGCCTATGATGTGGGCAAGGGGTGGAATTCCGGTAGCGTACAGTTAAGTCCGGACAATACGCTCATATTCGTGACCAATAGTTCCGGCGGTGCGGTGACGGCGGTGCGCTTCGATCGGACCACCGGGAAGATCTCCCGCGGGTGCACTTCCGAGCCGCTCGAGGGCTTTTACAGCGCCTGGTTGTACGCAGGGGGCGCGGCGCTTCAACTTCCGACGGCGGCTGGCGGGCTTCTCTATGTCCCCGAGTTCGGATCGAGCGGATTTTCGTCGATTGGCATTGTGCAATTCGCCTTCTCGGAAACGGCTTGCACACTCACCGAAGCTGCGAACTCGCCGATTATTGATAACAGCGTTGCGTCGGCGTTGCTTTCGATTGCGATCTACCCGTAAGGCCGATTTAGAACGAGCTGGGAAGCTTGCGGGGGAATGTGATCATGCGCAAGGCTTATAAATCGATATTCGCGCTCCTGATGTGCAGCATCGGCGCAACCGCCCTGGCGCAAAGCGCCAACTGCCCCGCACGCCCTGTGCCGGGCACCGTGGTGAATAATCCATTGGACCTCTACAGCACGAACGGCGTTCTCCAAGCCGCGTATACCTTCCGCAGTGAGCTCGCGGCCTTCCTGGAAGAATGCTACATCTACCAAGCTCCTACCGGCCCGGTGGAAGCCCCGACGCTGCGTCTCAATCCTGGCGATCGGCTTGTATTGAGCCTGACGAACCGCCTAACTTATGTGCCGCCGCCGCCACCCGGACAGAAGCCGGCGACCACCGACATGGGCGGTATGTCGGGCATGTCTCAGCGTGCGGCGAGCAACGATCCGTGCACGGGCGGAACGATGGTTGCCACCTCAACCAATATCCATTTCCACGGACTCAATATTCCGCCCATCTGCCATCAGGACGAGATCATTGATACCGACATCGAGAACACTGACCCGCCGTTTACATACAGTTTTCAGATTCCGATGAATGATGCGCCCGGCCTTTACTGGTACCACCCGCACCTGCACGGAGAAGTCACTCTACAGGTCAATGGCGGCGCTGCCGGGGCATTGATCGTCGGTGGCATGGAGAAAATGAACCCTCAGGTGGGGGGGCTGCCGGAACGCGTACTCATCATTCGCCAGCAATTTACCAACCCCAACTCCTGGATCCCAGGACCCTATCAGCTCACTCTGAATTACCAGCCCGCCGTATCTCCGTTCCCGCTGCCTATTATTCAATTGCAGCCCGGAGTAAAGGAATTCTGGCGCGTGGTGAACGCGTCATCGCAGCAGTTTCTGACGCTCGCCGTGCTATTCGGGCAAACCGCACAGGCGGTGCAAATCATCGCTTTGGACGCCATCCCGGTTACCGCGCCGTACAGCACAACTTCTGTCATTCTGCCGCCCGCCGGACGCGCGGAATTTATCGTGACGGGCCCGGCTGCGGGCCAAGCTGCAGGCTTCTGGCAGATGGGCTTCGATACCGGTCCCATCGGCAATACGAATGGAGCTCAGGAGCTCGCAGTAATTCAAGCCACGAGCTCAGCCAAGGAACCACCCGCCCTGCCGATGGCCCCAGCGAAGCCGCCTCCCGCGACGCTGCAGCGCTTCGCCGGTTTGCGTCAACTGACACCCACCAAGCGACGCAAGATTTATTTCGCGGAGGCGACGAACGGATCAAATGGGCCCACTGAGTTCTTTATCACCGTGGAAGGGCAGGTCCCGAAGGTCTTTTCCATGTCCGACCCGCCGGCGATTACGACGCGGGTCGGTGCGGTCGAGGACTGGACCGTTGAGAATCGCAGCGGCGAGACGCACGCTTTTCACATTCACCAGATTCACTTCTTGTTCATGGCGATAAACGGCGTTGCGCAGATGAATCCGCAACTGCGGGACACGGTCGTGGTTCCTGCGTGGAACGGTACCGGTCCGTATCCAACCGTGACTCTGCGGATGGATTTCCGCGATCCCGAGATTGCCGGCACCTTTGTCTTCCATTGCCACGTGCTGGACCATGAAGACGCGGGGATGATGGCCAAGATCAAAGTGAATCCCAAATAAGCTGAAGTGATGCGGTTGGCGATTCAGCACAGACTGCCTTGGGTCGCGGCCGGTCAATCGTGTCGGTAGGTCGGAGTGCTGTTCGGCGAGAATCGACCGCAGTCCAGCGCTCGGTCGGTCGATTTGATGGGAGCGGACCGGAGGGCTTGCGCGAAGGGCAGCGGCTCCCCGTGTTTGCAGGTCCCGACAAGTTGCTTTTACAAGCGTGTTCCGGCGCATGGTGACGTTCGTCTCGAACGCTCCTTATCTGTTTAAGTGGTTGGTCAACACTTCCGCTTTGGCACATTTGATGCCGTCCAGGGTGGGTGCGACCCTGTCCCTACTTGAACTTCGCTTTACATAAGAATGTGCGGCGAGCGTCCAAGGGACCCGGGCCGGTATATTCCGGGCTGGGAGTACACTCGCTTTCCACTGCGCAGGTCCAGGCAATCCATCGCGTGAGCATCCGGTCATTCCTGTCGAAGGTTTCCCCTTTCAAGCGCGCCCCGACGCTCGTGCGTGCGGAAGAGGCCTGCGCGCAAGGCCGCCAAGCCGATGCGGCGGCGCTGTTTCGCGCGCTCGCCGAGGCCGGCTCGGTGCAGGCGCAGCTGCGTCTGGGCCAAATGTACGAGCGTGGCGAGGGTGTTTTACCGAGCTACGTCGAAGCCGTGCGCTGGTTCCGCGGTGCGGCCGAGCACGGCTCCGTGCCCGCCATGGCGCGGCTCGGAGAAATCTATCTGACGGGACTGGCGGCGCCCGACACCGCGACGCCGGCGGCACTCATCCGGCTCGATGAAAGCGCGAGCCAGGAATCGCTGCTCAAGCGCTTGTATCCACAAGGTCTCTCGGTATCGCAGGATCTTGAGCAAGCCGCCGATTGGAATTCCCGCGCTGCGCATGCCGGCCATGCGGCGGCCCAGGCGCGCCTGGGCTATCAGTATGCGAGCGGGCTTGGGCAGGAGGTTGACCTAAGCGAGGCCGAGCGCTGGTTTGCGGCCGCCGCGGAGCAGGATCACACCGCGGGGCAGCTGGGGCTCGGCATGCTCTACGCCGGCAGTTACGGCGAGGGTCGCGATCATGCACGCGCATTGCAGTGGTTAGAGCCCTGCGCGGAGGACGGCAATTCCACAGCGCAGCTGTGTCTGGCCATGCTGCTGCTCTTCGGCGATGACCTGCCGCGCGATGAAGGTCGTGCGGCAGCACTCCTGGAGGAAGCTGCGAAAGCCGGCCAGCCCGCTGCAATGTTCCATCTGGGCGAGCTCTACCGGCGGGGTCTCGGGGTGGAGCAGAGTGCCTCGGAGGCCGAGACGTGGCTGCGTCGCGCGGCCACGCGGGGCTACCTGACGGCGTGGCTCTCGCTGGTGCAGCTGTTTCGGTCCGGCCCGGACGCGGATCCGCACACCGCGGCAGTGCTGTGCCGGCAGGCCGCAGATCTGGGTGATGGCGAGGCGCAGTATCTGCTGGGCCAGTTTTACTTGGCCGGAGAGGGCGTCCCGCGCGATGCGACCGAGGCTGCACGCTGGATGGCCAGGGCAGCCGATCAAAATGTGACGGCGGCTTTTAACCGGCTCGGGGCACTGTACGCCGAGGGTTTAGGCTTGCCCCAGGACTTGCAGGCGGCGGCGGACTGGTTTCATCGTGCCGCAGCGCAGGGCGACGTCAACGCGCTATACCATCTTGGAACCTTGCAGCTGGGCGGGCTCGGCGTGCCGAGCAACCCGCGCGCCGCACGCAAATGGTACCGGCGAGCGGCCATGAAAGGCAGCGGCGCGGCCAGCCTGCAGCTGGGCATTCTCTACGCCTCGGGGCAGCATGCACGCCAGCACTATGGGCTCGCGGCCCGCTGGTATGCGCTGGCGGGGAATCAGGGTGCAACGGCCGGCTTGTACAATCTGGCGTTCCTGCACTTTCGCGGTCTAGGCGTGCAGCAGGACACAGCGCGCGCTGTGCAGCTGCTGGAGGAAGCCACCGGCAAGGGCTGCGCGGATGCGGCTTGGGCGCTGCATCATCAGTATTCCAATGGGGAGTACGTGCCCGCAGACGCGGTTGAAGCGACGGACTGGCTGGTGCGCGCCGCGGAACTGGGCAGTGCGGCCGCGGCCTGTTTGCTCGCGCAGCAACTCGAGCGCGCGGATGGGGATGCCCCCGCCGCAGAACGTGTGGTCGAGCTGCTTCAGAGTTGCGCCGCGCAGGGGCATGCCGATGCCCAAACAACGCTTGCGCTCATATTTTTTGAGGGCAAACACGTGGAGCAGGATCAGGCGCAGGCGATGCGCTGGTTCACGCGTGCCGCAGAGGGCGGCAACGCCTTTGCGCAAGCGTGGCTCGGGGACGTCATGGTTCACGGTCAAGGCGTGCCAGTGGACCGCGACGCGGCCGCGATCTGGTACGAACGCGCCGCGTTGCAGGGACACGCAGGTGCGATCGCCGCGTTAACTTCGCTGCGCATGACCGCCGGCAGCGGCGGGGATGAGCTCACCAAAGTGTTTCAGCTTTGGCTGCGGGCTGCGCAGCAGGGGAATGCCGGCGCTCAGCGAATGGTCGGGGACTTCTATCTTCGCGGGGTCGGTACTGAGACCTCTGTGGAGGAGGCGCGCCGCTGGCTCGCGGCCGCGTCACTTCAAGGTCACGTGCCCGCGATGTTGCTGCTCGGCGGCCTACTGCTGCAGCATTCATCCGAGGCGTCCGATCATTCGCAGGCGGTGGACTTGTTCCGGCGCGCCGCGGCACAAGGCGATCTCGATGCGCAATACAACCTCGGGGTGTGTCTGCGACGCGGCCTCGGTGTCGCGCCGGACGATGCCGAGGCTGAGCAGCTCTATAGCGCCGCCGCACAGCAGGGCCACAGATCCGCGCAACTGGCGCTCGGCGGACTCAAGGCTCAGGGCGCGCGCACTGACGAGGACTGGATTGAAGTTGCGCGCTGGTACCGGCTCGCAGCGGACGCCGGCCATCCGGCGGCGATGGCGTCCCTCGCAGAGTTGTATGAGCGCGGGTGGGGTGTCGAGAGCGACCGCGCTGCGGCACTGATACTCTATCGGCAAGCACTCGATGCGGGGCATTCCGATGCCGCGATCGCCGTGCGGCGCATTGAGGCAGACCTGAGACGTCCGGAATACGCAGGTTAAGCTCTCGGCTATCGGCACGCGCGAAGTGCTTACGTCGCGCCCGCCGGGCGGCGGCCGTTCACCAGATCCTCAAACAGCGCCTTCCAGCGCGGCAACAGCAGGCGGTCGAGATCGAACTGCTCGACGGCTGTGGCACGCGCCTCTCGGCACAGGGCCTCCAACTTGCGGCGTTGATCGAGCGCTGACTCGATGCGGTTGGCGAGCTTTCTGTGAGCGAAGAAATCCACTGTGAAACCGTTCTCGCCATCGCGAAGGACCTCGAGCACGGGCGGAGTCGCGGAGCCGACGATCAGGCAACCGCAGGCCATGGCCTCAACGAACGACCAGGACAGCACGAAAGGGTAGGTCAAGTAGACATGGACCGAGGAGACCTGTAGCAGATTCAGGTAAGCGTGGTAGTCGATGAGGCCAACGAAGTGCACGCGCTTCAGATCGAGCTTGGCACTCAGCTCCTGCAGCATCTTCTCGCGGAAGGAGGAGCTGGGCGGCGGCGGCGCACCGTAGCTCACGCCATCGTCACCCGCAATGACCACATGCGCGCGCTTGCGCCGGCGCAAGAGCTGCGGCAGCGCCCGCATGAAGATATGAAAGCCGCGATAAGGTTCGAGGTTGCGTGCCACATACGTGACGACCTCATCGCGACGGGTCAGCACTCGGCCCGATCCGGGCAACTTGAAGCTCGCCTGCGCGTTCGGCCGGACAAGGTCTGTATCCACTCCCTCGTGCAGCACGGTGATTCGAGAGCGCATCTCAGCCGGATACAGGCTGCGCTGCCACTGCGTGGCCGAGTGCCCCCAGTCGGCAGCCTGGAACGCGAGCAGATTGATGCCGTTGCGCGCCCGCAGGCGCGAGGGGTCATTGAAGATCGAGGCGAACTCGGGATCGAAGTCCGCGTCCACGCCGTGGGCGTGATAGTAGAACTCGAAATTGGCCAAGAGAGGCACGTCCGGAAATACGTCCTTGACGAACAAGGTCTCCCCCCAGCCGCTGTGGCCGACGATCAGATCGGGCCGAAAACCCTGCTCGCGCAGGACGCGGCAGGTGTCCGCCACCGTCGCGCCGATATAGATTGCGCGGTCAAGTTCAACTGCGTAGGCATGACAGTTGATGGGTCCACGCTGATCCTTGGGATACGTTACTTTGTGCACCCCCGCCATGCCATTCTCATTCGGCTGCGTGATGAAATAGACCACGTTGCCCCGCTTGCTCATCAGGTGACGAACAATCTGGCGATACTGGCCGGGAAAGTTCTGGTGAATAAAAAGATAGTTCATAGACCGAGCGCAGCCATCAACGCTGCTCGTTCGGCGTCGTCCTTCGCGGGGGTCACGCGCGCGATCGCTGCGAGTTCGAACCCCGCGCTGCGCCGGCGGACCAGGAGCTCGCCGAAAGGGTGCTGCTGGAAGCAGCGCTGCAGCATGCGCGGCGTGAAGCCGCAGCGGTGAGCCATTGAGGTGCGGCCGCTGGCGATCGCCGCGCCGAAGCCAAAAAAAATATCGTGCGGGGTGACCGGACCTGCCGCGGATTGATAGAGCGGCTCGTGCAGCCGATCCTCAGCCACATACTGCGCCACCGCCTGAAGATCGGGCACAATCACGCACACAAAGCCATCCTCGCGCAGCACGCGCCGAAACTCGGCCAGCGCAATCTTTACCTGGTGCTCATACAGATGCTCGACGCAATGCGAGGCCCAGACGGCATCGGCACTGCCATCGGCAATCTGCGATAGATCGGTCAGATCGGCGAGGATGTCCGGCTCAACCGACGCATCGACGTCCACGCGTAGCTGCCGCCAGCTATTGAAGTAGGCCGGCAAGGCGCTGCCATTGCGCGGACCGCAGCCGACATTGACAAGCACGCGCTCCGGTCGCGGCTCGCTCACGGACGGCGAGTGGAGTGCCGTCGGTTCGAGTGCGTGCGGCTCGGGTGGCTACGAGGCTGAATGCCGCGCTTGGCAGGCTTCGTGTCTTTCGCGGCGCTCGCTGAACTACCTGACGGCAGCGTTGCGGACGCTCGATTCGTCAGTCGGATCTGGATGCCCTCAAGCGGATCGTTCGCTACCGTTGAGCGGCACGGGGCACCGTTACGCAGTGGGCCGACCGTGACTCCGGACTGAAAGTAGCCGCTATATTCGCAGTCGTAATCGGCCGTGACCGTACCGGGCTTGAGTCGCGCCGCAAACCCGACCAGCGGTACGGCCATGCCCTTTGTGCCGCACATCTTGTCGTCACTCAGCCACGGGGTCTCAAAGCCGCTGCCGGTGAGCCCCTTGTACTCGATGTCCCAAGCGCCCAACCGCTTCAGTGGCCGCACCGAAAAGGATTCGATCCACAACCCTGGTGCCACACGCCCGGCCCAAGGCACATCGGCGAAGGTCATGTCGCCGCGCGCGCGGATATGGGCCGCGATCTGCACAGGCAGGACAAGATCATCGGTTGCGGAACTGACGGATTTGCTCGGTTCTTGGGCCGCAAGCTTACCCCGGCGCTGAGATGAGGGCGCTGAGGTGGATTCGGGCGCCGCGGCGGCGTTCGCGGCTTGCTGAGCGGAGACCGCATCGGCCCGAGCTTCCAGACGTTCGACCTTGATCGATAGGACTTCTCCGCCCGGCGCGCGCACCGAGGTCATGATGAGGGTGGCGCCGGCGCCGTTGACTTTGGTGACGAGCAAATCCCCTGGCGCGAATAGCCAAGCGCCGTGAGTACTGGGACCTGCGATGAATTCCACTTCCTCGGTGCGCACTCCGGGCCCCAGGCCCACATGCACTGCGGGCAACGACAACTCGCCGTTGGCACGCGGCGGCGTCGGGCTCGCGGCCTTGACTGAGAAAAGGTATAGCCCTGCCGGCAGCGGCAGTACTTGAACTGAGGCGCTGATCCCTTGTTCTTCGGCTTCTTGTGCGGGCTTTGTTTCGGAGGTCTTGTCCATTTTTATCTCGCCGGACTGCATCGCGCTCATATTACCGTCATTGGGCGGGGTCAACAGCTGCGATTGAACAGAACGTAGTGCCATCCGATCGGGCAATTGCGAAACCCCGGCGAGTTGTAGAAGGCGATCGTTGACCCGCGCCGGTGGGAGCTCTAGAGGTACGAGTGTCCCCACACCGGCAGCGCGTAGGCGTTCCGCGATGGCGCCTAGATCGAAAGCCAGGACGGGCAGTCCCGCGCCTAATGCATAATCTAGTGTATAGCACCAGGTTTCGGGCCACACGGAAGGCAGCCAGGCGACATCGGGCTGTTCGCGTCGCAGCAAGTGCGGTGCCTCCGCGTCGCTGTAGCGGCCGGTGATGAAGACCTTGCCCGTCGCGAGGAGCGGCGCATCGTCGGTGGTATAGCCGATTACGACGAATTCGATGGGTAGTCGGCGTGCGCGCGCATCACGCGCACAGGCGAGCAAAACCCTATAGCCTTTGTGGTCGCCGATGGCACCGATGAGGGCCACGCGAACCACTTTGCTCTTTAGAACGCGCGGTGGAAGAGGAGTCGGTACGACGGGCGGCGCATGCGGCTGCACTTCCACATCCAGAGCGTCAAAGTGATGCTGCAGGCGTGCGGCGGTGTCGGCCGAGGGCGCAATGACACGGTGCGCACCCTGCAGCCACATCGCGCTACGTGCTCGCAATGCCGGCACAGAGATCGCTTCGCCCAGGTTGGAGCCATTGCGCCGCACGCAGGTTTGGCAGACGGACACCGGCGGCTCGCCGCAGTAGCGGCCGCTGCCGTCGATCAGCGTCACGCGCGGACAGAACCAGGAGTAGTCGTGGATGAACACGTCGTAGGGGACTGGTAGCGCGCGCACCGCGTCGATGACGCGTGCATCGAGGTGCAGGAAGTGTTGAATTTCGATCGCCTCGAGGCGCAGGGCGCCCAGGAGTGAGGTGAGGGCGCTCAGATCCTTGGGGATGTCGTAGCGCAGATTCGGCAGCTCCATCGCGTCGGTCGACAAGTCGCAGCGGCGCGCGTTGCCGGCGTTAGCGGGCCTCAGCAGCAGTGGAAATAGCCCCTGCGCGCGCAAGCTCGTACAGCGCTCGCTGACAAACCGCTCCACGCCCCCACTCATCGCCAGCGTCACGATCAGCACGAAGCGCCCCTGAAATGCGGACAAGCGATGCTCATCGAGCCGGCGCCGCACCCCTCGCAGCGGATCCTGCGCCTGAAAGCTTGCGATGAAGGCGTCGTAGCCAGGGTGGCGCAGATTGATGAGGCGCTGGCTGCGATCCAAGAGTGCTGCGCGCCGGCTACCGAAGGAGAGCCCTTCGGCGTGGTAGACAAAGACGTCCGCTGCGAGCCAATGTGACCAGCCGCGACGTCGCGCGCGGATACAAAAGTCGGTCTCTTCCCCGTAGCCCTTGCCGAATACAGCGGCATCCAGAATGCCCACATCGCGCAAGCAGTCGCGGCGCATAAAGAGACAAAAGCCCACTCCCACCGGAATCTCAACGCGGGTGCCAGGATGTGTCGATGTGGCGAGGAAGTGCAGAGCGGCGGCGAACTGGGGGGAAACCGCTGCCCCGTGTGCATCGGGGTAGCTCGCGATCGATCCGCTGTTGCTCAACGGCGTGACCGTCCCCACGGCGGATCCGCTGTAGGCCGCGGCGCGCAGCCGCGCGAGCCAGTCGTCGAAGACCAGCGTGTCGGAGTTCAAGAGCACGACATCATGCGTTGGATTGAGCGTGAGAGCCCGGTTGACCGAAGCTACGAAGCCTAGGTTCTGAGCGTTGCGTAGCAGCGTGATGCGCCCGTCGGCCGCCAGCGCATCGAGCGCGGCGGCCAACGCCGGATCATCCGTGGCATCGTCCACGACGGTGACGCTCGACTCATGATCGAGGGTTCGGAGCACGCTATCAATGCAAGCGAGCGTTTCCTCGCGACCGCGATAGACCGGGATGATGACGTCGGTCGATCTTGCGCGCGTGATCGCGGAACGCTTGCGGCGCGGGTGCGCGGGGCTGGCGCTCCAGTTCCGCAGTCGCAGCGGTGGGCGGCCCGCGAGGCGCAGGGCGGGCTCGAGCAAAAGCGGAGAGTCTGGCAATGGGTGCCAGCGTCCGTCCGGCAACTGCGCCGAAATCCGGATGTGGCTCCCTCGCAGCCCGGAAGCGCGGACATTGATCTTGAACAGCCAGCGCCGGCCGAGCAGCGCCACTCGGCCCGTCTTGACCACCTTGCGATGACCTTTCTCGTCCTCGATACGCACGCGCAGCGCCCGACCCGGTAGCCACCCCATGCGCGCCCAGCCGCTGAGGCGGTTGCCGCTGCACGCAGCGCGACCATCAAGGTCGAAGTCCGAGGGCGAGCGGGAACCGCTGCCCAGAAGAGGAGCGCCTCGACTGCTCACTTCAAGCCGCGCAGGGTGGCTCACCGGCGGGGCTGGAAAGCTGAATGTGCGCCGGCCCGCGCGACTCGTGCGGCGCAGGAGTTGCGAATATGCTGCCTGGCCATCAATTCTGATATCCAATACGTTTGAGGGTTCGTCCGGCGAGAGTTCGCCCACGAGTCCAAGGTTTGGGCCACGCCCGATCCAGCCGGGCGCCCGAATGGCCGGATGCTGCATGGCTTTGCCCGCGACGTGGAACAGGAGCCCACCGGGTACGACGCAGAATTGCGCGAGGGAACCCTCGAGATGCCGGCGGGCGTCCTCGAAACGTTCCAGGCGCAGCAGGGTGAGGACGATGAGCGCCGCCACGTCGGGATCGGGTGCCGAGCCGATCGCCCGCTGCAGCAGGCCAAGCGCAGCATTGTGATCGCGTGCTTCGAGCGTGAGCAGGCGCCCGTAGATCGGCGCCAGTGTCGCGGCGTCGTCGGGCAGGCGACGCCAGGCGCGATCGAGGTTGCGCAGCGCGATGTCGAGCGCTCCGGCGCGCAGCGTGTCCTGAGCCTGGCGGAGGCTGCGCGATGCTTCTGGGCTTGCGACACGACGCAGGCTCTCAGTCAGTATCTGGAAGAGGGAGCGGCGAAGAAGAGAGGCTAGCGACGTGTCGCGGAGCGACACGTCGCTAGAAGTCGGCGTTTGAGCCTGGGTCAATGCCGCTCTAGGCCTTGTCCCAAACTTACCTTAGGCACTAGGAATAATCAGTGCCTCAATGCTTTCCTAGGAAGTCGGCCTTCAGCGTGATCACACCCTGCAGCTCGATCGAGGTCTTTCCGCCATCCATGCTGATATAGGTGTTGCTGCCATGAGTGACGACGTCGGTATGCGGCTTCAGATAGGTGAGCGT